>Ga0079306_1001014_pt1 | contig 21160 bp, 15 predicted proteins | sample Methanotroph_Enr_FD_79181 | JGI IMG/M metagenome (GOLD analysis project Ga0079306, IMG submission 79181) | Enriched soil microbial communities from Old Woman Creek wetland in Ohio, USA - Methanotroph_Enrichment_5 | ecosystem: Environmental > Terrestrial > Soil > Wetlands | place: USA: Ohio...
CATCTGGGGCCTGGGCGCCGACTGCTGCATCGACAACCTGGACGACATCGCCCGCGCCGACAGCCTGATGGACGACATCGGGATCGACTCCATCGAAACCGCGGTCATGTTCGGCGTCGCCATGGAAGCAGGCATCCTCCCCTGGGGCGACAGTAAAGAGATGCTGCGCCTTTTGCGCGACGAAATCGGCAAGGGTACCGCGCTCGGCAGGATCCTGGGCGGCGGCGCCGGTTCCGTGGGCAGGACCTACGGCGTGACCCGCGTGCCGGTAGTCAAGAACCAGGGCATCCCGGCCTACGACCCGCGCTCCGTCAAAGGGATCGGCATCACCTACGCGACCAGCACCATGGGCGCCGACCACACCGCAGGCTACACCATCGCCACCAACATCCTGAACGTCGGCGGCTACGTCGATCCGCTCAAGAAGGACGGCCAGGTCGAGCTCTCCCGCAACCTCCAGATCGCGACCGCCGCAGTCGACTCGACCGGCATGTGCATCTTCATAGCCTTCCCGGCCCTGGACATCCCGGAGTGCCTGCCGGCCCTGATCGACATGATCAACGCACGCTTCGGCATCGCCTTGACCGGCGACGACGTGACCAACCTCGGCAAGCACATCTTGAAGCTTGAGCGCAAGTTCAACCAGGCCGCCGGCCTCACCAACGTGCACGACCGCCTGCCGGACTTCTTCAAGAGCGAGCCGGTAGCGCCGCACAACGCGGTATGGGACTTCAGCGACGCCGAAATCGACGAGTTCTGGAACTTCTAGCAGCATATTTGGAACCGCAAAGGCGCAAAGGACGCTAAGAAACCCACACCGGCCCGACATAACCGATAAGATATCGATTACGTTTTTCCCTGTTGGCTTTCTTTGCGGACTTTGCGTCTTTGCGGTGCATGACTTTTTCCGGACATTTAACAGGTGCAGCCATGCAAGTGACAGTCAAGCTATTCGCCACATTCAGAAACGGCAGGTTCAAGACCGAATTGCAGGACCTCCCCGAGGGGACCCAATGCCGCAGGGTCGTCCTGGACCTGGGTCTCACCGAGGAAGAGATCGGCATCATCATGATCAACGGTCGGCACGGCGAGCTGAATCAAATACTTTGCGCCGGGGATACCCTTTCACTGTTTCCCCTGGTCGGTGGAGGCTGAGATGAACGAGGTCCTGGATTTTCTTGAGAATTGGTCCCGGGACGGGATGCTGCCCTGGTCCGCCCATTGCGCCGCCGTCAAGCACTTCGGCGTAAGCCACGCGGCAATCGAGCGGCTTGCCCTGGAACACGGGATCTTCCCCGCACGCTACCAGCGCAACAGGAACATGATCAGCTGTGAAGAACAGGCACGGCTCTTCGCCAGCCGCATCGCGGTGATCGGTTGCGGAGGGTTGGGCGGTTACGTCATCGAGGAGTTGGCGCGGCTTGGCGTGGGAGAGATTGTCGCCATCGACCCGGACGTTTTCGAGGAGCACAACCTGAACCGGCAGATCCTGTCGTCGCCGGCCAACCTCGGGCTGGCCAAGGTGGAAGCGGCCCGGCTGCGGGTCGCGGAGATCAACCCCGCGGTCACCATAACCGCCGTGCAGGACGCATTTTGCCTTGCCAACGGCAGCGAGTTGCTGGCCGGCGTTACGGTAGCGGTCGACGCTCTCGACAGCATCTCGTACCGGCTGGAACTGGCGGAGGTAAGCGGAGCGGTAGGGATTCCGATGGTCCACGGCGCGATCGGCGGCTGGTACGGCCACGTGGCGACCCAGTTCCCCGGTGAAGAGACCGTGCAGGCGATCTACCGTCACTGGGTGGCCGGCAAGGGAATAGAGCAGCAGTTGGGCAACCCCGCCTTCACCCCGGCGGTGGTGGCAAGCCTCCAGGTCGCCGAGGTATGCAAGATCGTCCTTGGCAAGGGGGAACTGCTGCGCAACCGCAAGCTCTCCATCGACCTTTTGGAGATGGAAGTGCACGAGATTCCCTACGATCTGCCGCTGGAGCTGATTCGGGCCGCCTAGGACAGAAAACTGCAGCAGCAACCGTCAGGCTCCCCATCGGGCCCTCGTGAACGACTACGAACCAGCGAAGAATGCCTCCTCCAATTCTTCACTTTCGGGGTCAAAGCGGAGAATTGAAGGCCCAATTCTTCACTTTAGGGGGCCAAAGTGAAGAATTGACTTCCTAAGTGGAGAATTGACCGCCCAAAGCGAGGAATTGAATACCGAAAGCGAAGAATTGGCGTTCATGTTTTTCGCTTTCGAGGACAAAAGGGAAGCATCCACGGTGGAGTTCCTCGCCTCCGGCTCCTGATTCTCGACATCCCGTCACATATCGAAGAGTGCAAGATCGGATCCCTAACTGTCCCTCGTGTAAGGGTAGTTGTCGCCTCGATAGCTTTGCAACTGTTCCTCTGTTCCTCTGTTCCTCTGTTCCTCTGTTCCTCTGTTCCTCTGTTCCTCTGTTCCTCTGTTCCTCTGTTCCTCTGTTCCTCTGTTCCTCCCCCTCCCCGGACCTCGGCCGTAAAACATTCCTCCCCCCTTGAAGAGATCGCCCGAAGATTTCCATGCAGGAGCCATTACCGATGATGGCACAACGGACAAACACACGTAGAAACGGAGTTTTTCATGCGTATCGGTCCTGCCGGCGAAGCAAGCAGAGCCGGCAGATTCCCCCCACCCCGCCCCTCCCCCGCCAGGGGGGAGGGAGGTTTGCCTTCCAGCGCCAGGTTCGAACTTCGGATGAGACTTTAGACCAGACTTTAGAGGAGACGAGACGGAGACGAGACGGAGACGAGATGGGATGTGCTGGGACCGGCAGGGAACGGCAGGGCAAAACAGGGCCGGATGCGGTGGTATACAATTCTTCAGCCGAATGTAAACATTGTTTGAGGCTGTCTTCCTCTTGTGATAGGCTTCGGACCACTGGATTTGCGGCCAACGATTTGGGATACTTTTGACGGTGCAGCGTGTCGGCGCACGGGAAGGGTGCCTAGCGGTCGCTGCCGAATCCAGCGGCGGAATCTGTTATCCAGCACTGAAGCAGATCGAGGAGAGCCCTATGTTACTGGAACAGCTCGTGGAAAAGGCGAATGCTAAGCCGCAGTACGACTGGGAAACCTACTACGACTGGTTTTTCAGCGAGGAGGCCGGCCGCAAAGTTTCCGGCTACAAATTCTGGGAATGCAAAAAATGCCTCACCATCAACCTGATTTACCTGCCGGCACGCTACGGCAAGTGCCGCGGCTGCAACTTGCTCTACCTCCCCTAGCCTGAGTTCCAGCCGGCATAGCACCGGCGAAAAGGACGGCTGGTGGCAAGGAAACACGTTCGGCTCCCCTGCGTGCGGGCCATCAGAACCCGGTAAGTTCGAACTCCTTGATCTTGCGGTACAGAGTGTTCCGGGCAATTCCCAGGGCCTTGGCCGCCTCGGTGATGTTGCCTTCGCACTGCGCCAGGGCCGCCCGAATGGTCTGCGTCTCGCAATCCCTCAGGTCGTAGAGCGGCGGTGCGATACCCCGCTTCGCCATCACCCCAAGTAGCGCCGACTCCGCCTCCCGCACCGAGTCGAGCAGCCGGTTCAACTCTTCCGCCCCCATCTGTTCCAGATCCTTGCCCCGCAGCGGCCGCTGCAGCAATGCCTCCACTCCGACAGTACGTTCGTCCCCCTCCCCGCCCGCCGCGGACGGCGCCGATTTGACCGCATAAGTGGGACCCGCGAGAAAGGTGCCCCCCAGGTGCTCGGGAAGGATGGTATCGCCGTTACAGATGACCACCGCCCGCCTCATGACGTTGGCCAACTCTCGGATGTTGCCCGGCCAGGCGTACTGTTGCATGAGACGGGTCGCCGCGGGGCTCAGCTTCAGGTTGCGGTTCAACTGCTTGACGAAATGCTCAGCCAGAAGCGGGATGTCCTCGGAACGGGCGCTCAAGGGCGGGATTTCCAGTCTGACCACGTTGAGACGGTAGTAGAGATCTTCCCTAAAGCTTTTGTCGCGAATCGCCTGTTCCAGATCGACGTTGGTCGCCGCGATCACCCGTACGTCGGTCTTGATGCTGCGCTCGCCGCCCACGCGCATGAACTCGCCCGTTTCCAGCACCCGGAGCAGCTTCACCTGGATCTGCGGCGTTGCGTCGCCGATCTCGTCCAAGAGTAGGGTTCCGTTGTTGGCCAGTTCGAAGATGCCGCGCCGGGTCTGGTTGGCTCCGGTAAAGGCGCCGCGCTCATGCCCGAAGAGCTCGCTCTCCAGGAGGTTTTCGGGGAGGGCCCCGCAGTTGACCGGGATGAAGGGCTGCCCCGCCCGCTCGGACGCGGCATGGATGAAGCGGGCCAGCACTTCCTTGCCGGTGCCGGTCTTTCCCTGGATCAGGACGCTGATGTTCTTGCCGGCCACCTTGTAGGCCAGCGAAACCATGCGCTTCATCTCCGGCGCCGCTCCCACCCGGAACCCGACCCCCTGGGCCACCTCGGCCCATTCGTCCTGCGCATTGCCGCCCCGCCTCAGGCTCGCTCCCGAACCGGCGGCCTTGGCGACCAGTTTCTCTATCTCGGCGATGTCGTCGAACGGCTTCTCCAGGTATTCGTAGGCACCCAGTTGCATGGCGGAGACCGCAGTCTTCACCGTGCTGTACCCGGTCATGATGATGACCTCGCAGGCCGGCTGACGCTGTTTGATGGCCTTAAGCAGGGTGAGCCCGTCGGTGTCGGGCAGCTTAAGGTCGACGAGGGCCACGTTGAACTGCCCCTCGTCCAGCGCCTGGAGCGCCTGCGGCTCGTTGGACGCTGTCACCACGACATACCCCAGCCGGGTCAAAAGGCGCTTGAAAAAGGTACAGACATCGGCTTCATCATCAATGATCAGGACCTGCATCGGCAACTCTGTCATGCGGGTTCTCCCTTCCTTACGTTACTCAAACGTCTGACTCTACCGGCAGAACCAGGCGGAAACAGCTGCCCAGCCCAAATTTGCTGTCCACCTCGATGCGGCCGTGGTGCGATTCTGCGATGCCCAGGCTTACCGACAGCCCGAGCCCGGTCCCTTTGGTCGCCTCCTTGGAGGTGTAGAACGGGGTGAATATCTTGGACAGGTTCTCCGGCGCGATCCCGATCCCGTTGTCGAGCACGCTTAAGACCACCCAGTTCTTGCCTCCCTCCAACCTGGTGGTGGTGGCCACCTCGATCACCTTTTCCTTGCGATCGACACCCGTCAGTGCGTCCCGTGCGTTGATCAGGAAGTTGGTCAGCACCTGCTGGATCTGCGGTCCGTTGGCGTACACCTTGGGCAGTTCGGGGTCGAAGTGATCGATGATGCGGATCTGGCTGCGGTTGATCTGGTACTGGATCATGCCGAGTACGCGGTCCGTCTCGGCGTTCAGGTCGATCGCCGCCTGCGGGGCCTGGTCCTGGCGCGAGAAGGTGAGCAGGTTCTGGATGATCCGCTTGCAGCGCAGACCGCAGTTGATGATGTCTCCCAGCGCCTCGCTGCGCTCCGGGTGCCCCTCATCCTCCAGGTCCCGGGCGAGCATCTGGGCCGTACCTATGATGACGGTCATCGGGCTGTTCAGTTCGTGCGCCACCCCGGCCGCCATCACCCCCAGCGCCACCATCTTGGCGGACTGGACCAGTTGGGCCTCCATCTTCAGCTTCTTGGTGACGTCCTTAAGGATGATGGTGACCGCGGCGAGTTGCTTCTCCTCGTTCAAGACCGGATAGTAGGAGAGATCCACGACGGTGCCGCCATCGGTCTGCCAGCGCTGGAACACCGGCTTCCCCTTCTCCTTGATCTCCTGGATGGGACAGTTGGTGCAGGGCTCGTCTTTGCCATGCAACCGGGCAAAGCACTTGTTGGAGAGGGCGTTCTTCCAGGATTCGCCCATTTCGGGAGGGAGCCGGTCGTTGTGGAGCAGCACGTTGTAATCGGTGTCGATCAGGAAGATCGGGTCGGTCACCGCGTTGAAGGTCTCCTCCCACTCCTTCTTGGCGCGCGACACCTGTTTGTAGAGCCGCGCATTCTGGAGGCTGATGGCAAGCTGGTCCGCCAGGTGCTGTACGAAGTTGATTTCCGCCCGGGCGTAGGCCGCATCGCGGGTGGAGCCGAGCAGCAGCAGACCGGTCACCGCGGCTCGCTCGAACAGCGGGGCAACGGCCAGTGAGCGCAGGATCTCGGGGTGGTTCGGATCGGCCTGCGCGAAGAAGACCGGATCCTCAGCCGGGTTGAAGCAGGTGGCGCCGGGATTGGTAAGCACCTCCCAGACCCGGGATTCGGGCGGGACTACTGCGCTGCTGAGAAACCCCAGGGGAGCCATGGCGAAGAGTTTCAACTCCGAGCCCTGCATCTTGGCGAGCCCCAGGAAGTCGCAGGGGAGCGCCTCGGGGAGCTTTCGGAAAACCCGCCCGATGATGTCCCCGATGGACATATCGATGTTGATGTCCCGGGTCAGCTGCTGCAGGATCTCCAGACGGCTGTTCTGGGTCAGCACTTCCTGGTTTCTTTTTTTCAGCTCGACGTAGTAGTTGAGCTTGGACGAGTCAACCCCGGTAAGTTGCTCGAGCAGTTTGCCCCGGTTCTTCACGCTTGTTCCCCCCCTTTCGGGAAATCCCCGCCTACATCGCCGCCCGGAAGATCTGCTCGATCTGCTCGCGGGTGGCCCTGCGCGGGTTGGTGACCAGACAGGCATCCTTGGTCGCGTTCTGGCTCAGAAGCGGTATGAACTCTTCCCTGAGGCCAAGCTGGGAGAGCCCCTTGGCAAGCCCGATGTCGGCGATGATCCGTTTGACCGCGTCGATGGAGAGTGCCGCCGCCGCTTCCAGGTCGAGCCCCGTCACGTCCTCGCCGAGGGCGACGGCGATGTCCCGGAACCGGTCCGGACAGGCGCTCAGGTTGAAGCGCATGACATGGGGAAGGATGGAGGCGTTGGTCTCGCCGTGGTGCTGGTCCAAAAGCCCGTCCACCTGGTGCGTCATGGCGTGGGCGGCGCCGAGGATGGCGTTCGAGAAGGCAAGGCCCGCGGTGAGGCTCGCCATGGCCATGTTGCTGTTGGCCTCCATGTCGGCGCGGTCGGCAACGGCCTGTCTCAGGTTACGCGAAATGAGCTGGATCGCCTTCAGGGCATGGATGTCGGTGAGCGGGGTTGCCGCCAGCGAGACGTAGGACTCGATGCCGTGGGTCAGGGCGTCCACCCCGGTGGCGGCAGCGAGCTTGGCGTCCTTGGTCCTCAAGAGGTCCGGGTCGACGATGGCGATGTCGGGGATGAGGGAGCGGGAGATGATGGACATCTTCAGCTTGCGCTCGGTATCGACGATGATGGTGAACTGGCTGACTTCGGAGCCGGCCCCGGCGGTGCTCGGGACGATGACCATGGGCGGCAGGGGGACGCTGATCTTGTTGATCCCTTCGTAATCCTGGAGCCGCTTGCCGTTGGAGGCGAGGATGGCGATGGCCTTGGCGACATCGGTGGGGCTGCCGCCTCCCACCGACACGATGCCGTCGCACCCCGAGGCGAGGTACTTGGCAGCTCCCTCGGTCACCTCGCGGTCCTTCGGGTTGGTGGTGAGCGAAGAGAAGATCACGCTTTCCAGGCCCACGGCCCGCAGGTACTCGACCGCCTTATCGACCCAGCCCGAGTTGATCACCTCCCGGTCGGACACCATGAACACCTTGGAGACACCGAGGCGGAGCACGCTCTCGCCGATCTGGCTCAGGGAGCCCCGACCGAAGATGATCTCCGGGGCGACAAACTTGCTGATATCCATAGCTACTCCTTTGTAACGAAAATACTGCTTTCCTGCGGGCGATCTGCGAAGACTGGATCAGCAAGCCGGACGGGTCGCGAGGCGGATGATGAGAACGGGTAGCTGCATATTAAAACAGCTGCGCTAAAAAAACGAGCATATTGTATACAGGATCGGTTTCCCTTGGCAAAATGTATACCGAATGTCTCAAACCGGAACAGAGAGCTTCAGATCTCTCCGCCGATCCGCTCCGGTGCGCAGAACCGTCCGTAAATAGGGCCTCTCGGCGCAGGACGGGAGGTTTGGTGGTTCAGCGCCACGAGGAAATCATCGCTCGCCAGGTGTTCCAGAACGGGACAGGTGCTCCATTTCGGAAGTGGACGGGTGCGCTAAAACGGGACAAGAGGAGCGGAAGGGTAAATAGAACGGCCGCCGGGGAACGATCCCAGGCTGCTGCAGTGAGAGGTTGGCGCGGCTTCTAGCGAAGCTGTTGCCTGCTATCTTACCGGTCGTAGGCTATGAGGATTTTCATGTAAGCCTCGACAAAGACATCTTCAGTTCTACCACAATGCGGCCCGGGTGTTGGGTTACGCGGTGTCATTCGTTGTATTGGATTCAAATCCGCGTTTCTCGGGTTGTTTCACAGATGAGTCCCGGGTAGTAAAGTCAGTAACCAGACTTGCATGCACTAAATAATGTGCCAATATTAATCGGCACTGCCACACTCAGCCAATTTTTGCGCCCCTCCCCTCGGTGCCAACCGAAAAAGCCGAGGGCTGAGAGATCGACGTTGCAAACGCGATCTGACTGAGCGGGCGCCTGATGCTTAGCAACGTACCGCACCTACCGCCGGTGCCTGAATCGAGAGGGTCTGCCATTGCGCCGCACCGGTTCCTTCGAGGCACTGACCGAAGCCCTGTTGGGGATATCCCTACCGGAGATTCTGGACGACAACCTTCGTGCACGCTTCCAGAGCACGAAGTTGGCATCACGACAACTTTGCCCCCCCCTGCTACCCTGCGCATTCCCGACCCGATTTACCGGAGGCTGCGGATGACAGATCTCTTGCATCGTTTCAGCATGGGCACAGCCGCCACGATCGCGTTGGCGCTCACGTTGTTGCCGGGGCGTCTTTGCACCGCAGCAGCGGACGATCGCGCCGGCCGCAACGCGATCCGGTCCACGAACAGCGAGCCGGAGGAATTTGGCGGTCTGGACATCGAACAGTTGAGCCGCATGCGGATCGAATCGGCCACCTTGACCCCCACGGACGTCCGGCTGGTCCCGGCAAAGACGACCATCCTGGACGAGGCGACCATCGCGCAAAGCGGTGCCCGCAACCTGAACGAGGCGCTGGAGATTTACGCGCCGAACACCCAGCTCATCCTGCACAACACGCACCTGGACCACTTCGGCATCAGGGGGATCATCAGCGACCGGGACGACAAGTACCTGCTCCGGGTAAACGGCAAGGTCATGAACAACCGCTTTTTCGTCGGGGCCGAGAGCGAGCGGGACCTCCCCTTGCTGGGCGACTTTCGTCAGGTGACGCTGGTCCACGGTCCTGCAGCCGCGACCTACGGCGCCGGCGCGCTGGCGGGAGTCATCAACCTGGAAACCCACAACGGCCTGACCTTCGAAGGGGCCGACGCACGCATCAGCCACGGTTTCCAGGATCAGTTCAGCGCCGGCGAGTTCCGGCTGGGTCACCGGTTTACCCACGAGTCGGGGCTGTTTCTCTATGCCGGGGTGGCGGACCAAAGCGGGGCGAACCTTCATGAATCGCCCTACGTCTTCGGCAGTTCGTTCGGCACTTCAGGATCGGGACCAGCGGTTGTTTCGGGCCAGCCGGTGACGTTTCCCGAGCCAGACCTGCGCGATGCGGGCGATATTCTGAAAATGAAGTACCACGCAAGCTACGTGAACGGTCCGGTGGAGATCTGGGCGCGCTTCACCCAGGGGGGCGGCCTGGTGCGTCCGATGCGCACGACGTTACAGACGGTGGATCTGGCAACGGCCGAAAAGGGGCGCCGCAACCTGGACCAGCAGTTCACGGCGACGGTGAAATACAAAGCGGATCTGAGTCCGGCATTCAACCTGGAGACGCTCGTGAGCTACGACAGGTATCAGTACCGCCTCTGGGTCTACGATCAGTTCGCGGCCGCCCAGGATCGCCGGGAGGACGAGGCTTACCTGCGGATGCTGGGCACTTGGACACCGAACCACAAGCACTCCCTCGCCCTTGGCCTGGAATACTCCCACCTGTGGTTTACCGGCCCCCGGCTCGGCTTCGGGCCGGCCCCCGGCGTTCCGCCGGTCGAGGACAGCTGGCAAACCAATACCGTCTCCTTTTTGTCGGAGTACCAGTGGCACTTGGGTGCGAAGTGGACCGCCTTTGCGAGTGCCCGGGCGGACAAGCACAGCTACACCAACTGGCTGGTTTCGCCACGGCTGGCGCTGGTCTTCACCCCCGCCCCCAAGGACACGGTCAAGCTGATCGGCGCCCGCGCGATGCGCCGCAACGGCGACGGCGAGCTGCGGCAAGAGTATGTGCAATCGGGGACCAAGGGAACGACCGAAAGACTGGACAGCCTCGAATTTCATTACGAACGGCAACAGGATGAGCAGTGGAATTTCGGGTGCAGCTTGTTCATTGAGGAAAACGAAGCCATCGGCTTCGACGCGGCGGCCAATCACTCAGCGGCGGTGGGGACTTTCGGGATCTGGGGCGTGGAGCCGGAACTCTCCTTCCGCTCGGGGAAAACCAGGCTCACCCTTTCGCACGGATACACCAAGCTGTACGATTCCCACCTGGCGTTCGCCAACACGGTCCAGGGGATCAGTGCCGCGCCTTACGGTTTCGGTCACGACCTCGCCAACTGGGCCAACAACATCACCAAGCTCGCGTTGATCCAGGAGTTGACCGGCGGTTGGACCGCCAGCACCTCGCTGCGCGCCTATTGGGGGTTCCCTGGCGCCAGGGCCCTGGCCGACTGGAACGCCACCCACACCCCCCCTCTGAGCTTCGCGCTCTCCGACCCGGGCTACGATGACGCCTACGGCCCGAGCGTTTTCTGGAACGCCGGGTTGGAATATCGTCCGACGAAACGGCTGACCTTGCGGGCGGATGCCTACAACATGCTGGGGTGGGCCGACCGGACGCTCAACAAGCGGATCTATTTCTTCCGCGGCTCGGATTACTCACCGGAAGCCGCTTCGGTCGCGCTTTCGGCCAAACTCTCATTTTAGGCATGACAGATACCGCTCAAACAGCTCACGGTGCAGCAAAACGCGCCCCGCTACGCGCCGAAGCGCAGGGGCGCGCGCGACTTCTGCCGTGGTGCGGCCTGCGGGCAGGCATCGTCTTTTTGCTCTTCTTCGTGCACCTGCCGGGTTCCGCAGGGGGCCAGGAACTGGTGACGCACGATCCGATCAAGGTGGAAGCGGCCTTCCTGCGTAACTTCGCACATTACGTGACCTGGCCGCCCAAAACTTTCGCCGACGACCGTTCTCCCTGGCGCATCTGCATTCTGGGAGCCGATCCCTTTGGCCAAGTTCTGGAAAAGACCTTCCTGGGGCGCACCGAACAGGAACGCCAGTTCGAAATCCTGCGCGCCGAGGCGCTGGACCAGTTGCCGCCGTGCCAGATCGTATACGTGGCGTACCGGGACGCCGCCAGGCGACGCGCGGCCCTCAACGAGTTGAAGGACCGGCCGGTCCTGACGGTGGGCGACGCGCCCGGCTTTCTGCGGGAGGGGGGGATCGTCAGGTTCCGGGTCGCAGAACACGTGGAAATCAGCGTGAACCTCGATCAGGCCCGCTCCGCTTCCTTGAAAATCCAGACCAAGATGCTCGAAGTCACCTATGAGGTAGTGGAGAACGGGACGCAGCGGAGGCTACGATGAGCCTTTCTCACCCAATGAGCATCCGCTACAACCTCGCGCTCGCGCTTGCGGCCGCGACGCTGCTGGCCTTCGCGGTGGCGGGCATAGCGTTGGCTCTGTCCGGAAGGCTCACGCTGCACCACCGCGCCCGTCAGATCATGGAGCCCTACGCGCAACTGGTCTCGGTCGGGGCGGAGACGGCGGTGGCCTTCGAGGACCCGGGTCGAGCACGGGAGATTCTCTCGACGTTGCGGGCCAATCCCCAAATCCTGGCGGCGGCGATCTACCTGCGGGACGGCCGGCTGCTGGCGGGCTACGGACGCACGGCCGCCACCCGCTCCCCTCGGCTCAAGACCGACGGCGTTTACCTGAACAGCGACATCGCCGAACTCAGCCAAGGCATGCATGACGGCGCGCGCCTCTACCTCGTCATGAGCCTTGACGAGCTCAACCGGCAGACCCGATCCGTCCTGCTGCTGTTCGCCGTGGGGGTGCTCCTTTTGCTCGCCGCCACCACTCTCGGGCTGCGGGCGGCCCTGCAACGGACCATCGTCCGCCCCATCTCCACCCTGGCCGGAACCGTAGAAGAGGTGCGTATCCGGGCCGACTACCGCCGGCGCGTGCCGGCCTCCGGGGTCGAAGAGGTGGACCGGCTCGGCCGCGGCTTCAACGCCATGCTGGCGGCGATCCAGGAGCGCGAAGCAGATTTGCAGCGGATCACCCTCTATCAGCGGACGATATTGGACAACGCGGCCTACGGCATCATCTCCACGGCTCCCGACGGAACGGTTACCAGCTTCAACCGTGCCGCCGAGCGGCTACTGGGTTACACGGCCGAGAAGGTGATCGGCAAAGAGAACGTGGTGCGCTGGCACGATCCGGAAGAGGTGGCCCGGCGCGCCCTCGAGTTGTCCCGGGAACAGGGCGAAACGGTCTCGCCGGGGTTCGAGGTGTTCGCGGCACGCCCCCGGCGCAACCTCCCCGAGGAAAACGAGTGGACCTTCATCCGCCAGGACCAAACGCGCCTGCCGGTGCTCCTCTCGGTTACCGCGTTACGGGATGAGAGCGGCCAGATAACGGGATACGTCGGAATGACCTACGACATCACCGAGCGCAAACGGGCGGAGGGTGCGCTTAGGGAATCGGAGCAGCGTTTTCACCAGATGTTCGATCGCCACACGGCTGTCATGCTCCTGTTGAACCCGGACAGCGGCGCCATCGTGGATGCCAACCAGGCGGCGTCCCGTTTCTACGGTTATCCGCACGAAACGCTTTGCAGCAAGTCCATTGACGACATCAACGTCCTCGCCCCGGACCAGGCGCCGAGGGACATGACGCAGGTCGAGAACGAAGAGCGAGGGTTCCTCATCTCCTCCCACCGCCTGGCCAACGGCGAAGTCCGCACCGTAGAGGTACGCTCATCGGTGATCAAGGTCGGAAGCGGTTCGCTTCTTTTTTCGATCATCCACGACGTGACCGAACGCACCCGGAGCGAAAGCGTCAACATGGCGCGCCTGCGCCTGCTGCAGATCGCCGCGACGCACCCTCTGGACGCGCTGCTCGAGGCGACCCTGAACGAGGCGGAGGCGTTGACCGACAGCCTGATCGCGTTCTACCATTTCCTTGAGGCGGACCAGCAGACGCTCTCCCTCCAAAACTGGTCCACCAGGACCAAGAGGGATTTCTGCGAGGCCGAAGGGCAAGGACTTCACTACGACGTGGCGCTGGCCGGGGTCTGGGTCGACTGCATCCACGAGCGCCGGCCGGTCATCCATAACGACTACGGCTCGCTTCCCTACCGCAAGGGGTTGCCTCCGGGGCATGCCTCCGTGGTCCGGGAACTGGTGGTCCCCGTCTTTCGGGGCAAGAACATCGTGGCGATTCTCGGCGTGGGCAACAAGCCGCGGGAGTATACTCCGGAAGATGTGGAGATGGTTTCCCTGCTGGCCGATCTCGGCTGGGAGATCGCCGTGCGCAAACGCGGGGAGGAAGAGCTCCGCAAACTGAACGAAGGGCTCGAATTGCGGGTGCAGGAGCGGACCGCCGAACTGGAGGCGAAAAACGCCGAGCTGGAGCGGATGAACCGGCTCTTCGTCGGCCGGGAACTCAGGATGATGGAATTGAAGGCACGGATCAGGATGCTGGAGCATTCGGAGGGTCGCGGGGCGCAGGCGGGTGACGGGAGCGGCGAAACGGAGAGCGGGGAAAACAAGTGATCGTCTTGATCGTCGATGACAACGCCAATGACCGGAAAATCCTGCGCTACACCCTGGAACACCACGGCTGCGAGGTCGCCGAGGCGGAGGATGGGCTTAAGGGGCTGGAGCAGGCAAAAAGCCTCAAACCGGGGCTGATCATCTCGGACGCCCTCATGCCGCGCATGGATGGATTCGAGTTTCTGCGTATGGTCAAAAAGGATCCGGAACTCGCCTGCGTCCCGTTTGTCTTCCACTCGGCCGTCTATACCGGGCAAAAAGACAGCGAACTGGCCCTCTCGCTCGGCGCAGAGGCATGTCTCACCAAACCGACGGAGCCCCTGCTCCTTTGGGAGGAGCTGACCGCCATCATGCGACGGCGCGAGGCCAAGGCTCAAAAGCCCGCTGCGGCGGAACCGATTCAGGAAGAAACGGAATACCTGCGGCAATACAGCAGTGTGGTTGCGGCAAAGGTCGAGGAAAAGGTCGGCGAACTCGAACAGAGCCTCGTGGAACGCAGGCTGACCGAGGAGGCCCTGCGAGAAAGCGAGCTGCGCCGCTACCGGCTCGAGGCGGAACTCGCCTGCGCCGCCAAGGTGCAGGCAGGGCTTTTGCCGAGCAGCTTTCCCGACCTGCCCGATTTCGATATCGCCGCACGCTGCCTCCCGGCACAGGAGGTGGGGGGCGATTTCTACGACTGGATCGAGGTGTCTCCCGGCATCATCGCCCTTACCCTCGGCGACGTCATGGGAAAGGGGATGACGGCAGCCATGCTGATGACGACCGTCATGGCGGCCCTTCATGCCGCGACGCTTCAAAACGGCCCTGCCGCAGCCGTGCAACTGGCCGAGCGTGCCATCAGGTCCCACATGGAGAGATTCGAATGTTTCGTGACCCTGTTCCATGCCCACCTCGACATCCGTACTCGAGCCCTCACCTACGTGGACTGCGGCCACGGCTTCGTCTTCCTGCGCCGCTGCGACGGGGCGGTCGAGGAACTCGGCCCGCGCGGTCTTCCCCTTGGGGTGACGGCCAAGGAGCGCTACCAGGAAGGGACCGTCGTCTTCGGACCGGGCGATGCCCTCGTCCTTTACAGTGACGGGCTCATCGATGCCAGGCCCGAACTGGCGCTCGGCAACGAAATTCTGGCCCGCCACCTGGACGGAGCCGCAAGCGCCCGGGAAATGTTGGCCATCCTGCTGGCTCTGCCGGCACTGGAAGCCCCCCCGCCCGACGACCTGACGATCCTGATCGTCAGATCTGCGGGCGGCGGCGCTGCGCTGAGCACCCAAGGGGAAACCGGCAGAGGCGCTACGCCGGCCCAGGAAAGCGGAAAGGAAGTGACCAGCCGGGAAACAGGAGGCGACGCGGGGTGCCGCGTCTGCGCGTCGGAACCGAAACAGGCGAGCGAGATCCGGTTCGCGCCGGTGGGGCGAACAAACGCGGGGTTTTCCGCGCACTCGCTATGCGCAGGGATGGGTGCCTCCGCGGCTTTGGCGATCGGGTGTAAAAAAGGCGAGGTCCAATGACTGAAACGATAACCATAGCCAAGGAGGAACTCGCCCGTCTGGAAGAGCGCATCAGAAAGTGCGAGGAACAGCGGCAAAAGGAGCTGGCCGAGCACGAGCGGGCGCAGGAGGCCCTGCTCAGATACTCCGAGGAAATCCAGGATCTCTATGACCGGGCCCCCTGCGGCTACCACTCGCTGGACCCGAACGGCGTCTACCTCAGGATAAACGACACGGAGCTTAAGTGGCTGGGCTACCAGCGGGAAGAGGTCATCGGCAAGATGCGTTTCTCCGACCTGATCACCGAAAGGAGTCTCAAGACCTTCGAGGATAATTTCCCGCGTTTCCTGGCACAGGGATGGATAAAAGACCTGGAGTTCGAAATGGTCCGTAAGGACGGCTCGATACTCCCCGTGCTCCTGAGCGCCACCTCCGTTTTCCACGACGGCGAGTTCGCGATGAGTCGCTCGACCATTTACGACATCACCGAACAGAAAAAGGCACAGGAGAAAGAGCACCTGTTGAGCGCCATCATCCAGTCCTCCGACGTCGCCGTCATCGCCAAGGACCTGGACGGTGTGATCCTTTCCTGGAACACGGGAGCGGAACGGATCTACGGCTACAGCGCCGAGGAAGCGATAGGAAAAACGGTCGGCATGCTGCTCCCCGACGGCAACCCGGAGGAGTTGGAGCAGTTGATGACCCGCATCAGGCGCAACGAGCGGATCGAGCACTACACCGCGCAGAGGATGCGAAAGGACGGCCAGGTGATCTCCGTGGCGATGACCGTTTCCCCGATCCTGGACGGGTCGGGAACCAAGCTCGTGGGTGCCTCCACCATCGCCCTCGACATCACCGACAAGCTGCGTGCCGAGGAGGAAATAGTCAGGCTCAACAAGGAACTGGAAGTGCGGGTGACTGACAGAACCAACGACCTGGAGGCGAAACAGACCGAACTGGTTCAGAGCCAGAAGGCATTGATGAACATCGTGGAGGACCTGAACCAGAAAACCGCGGAACTGGAAGATGCGAACGCCAGGCTGCAGGAACTCGAGCGCCTCAAGTCGATGTTCATCGCCTCCATGAGCCACGAGCTCAGGACGCCTCTCAATTCCATCATCGGTTTCTCCAGCATCATCCTGAACGAGTGGCTCGGACCGGTGAACCCGGAGCAGAAGGAAAATCTCGCCACCATCCTCCGTTCCGGAAAGCATCTGCTCAGCCTGATAAACGACGTGATCGACGTCTCCAAGATCGAGGCGGGCAAGATAGAATGCCACATCGAGGAGTGCGACCTCTACGACCTGCTGTCCGAGGCGGTCCAGTACCTGGAGAAGGATATCCGGGCAAAGGGGCTGAGACTGAATCTCCGGCTGCAGCGCCAGACCATCCGCACCGAGCGGCGTCGCCTCCTCCAGTGCGTCATAAACCTTTTGAGCAATGCCTTGAAATTCACGGAATCGGGAGAGATCACCGTGGAGACCTCAAGCGATATCGATACGACGCAGGGCCCCTCCCGGCTGGAAGGGACGCCGGTCTGCATCGCGGTCCACGATACCGGCATAGGCATTGCAACACAGGACATTCCCAGGCTGTTTCAGCCCTTTATTCGGCTCGAGTCCTCCATCAAGACCACGGTGCCCGGCACCGGACTCGGGCTTTATCTGACCAGAAAGCTTGTTGAAGAAGTGCTGCGCGGCAATATACTTTGCACCAGTGCCGTCGGCGTTGGCAGCAGCTTCACCATCAGGATACCCGAGAGGATCGATGAAAAAGGTACTGGTAGTCGAGGATAACAAGGACAACCTCCGTCTCATCACCTACGCCCTGGAGCGGTACGGCTACGAGGTGGTCTCGGCGGAGACGGGGGAGCGCGGGGTGGAACTCGCCCTCAGCGAGCACCCGTTCTTCATCGTCATGGACATAAACCTCCCCGGTATCGACGGCTACGAGACGACCAGGCGCATCCGCGCATCCGAGGCCAATGGGAACATACCGATCATCGCCATCACCTCCTACGCCATGGCCGGCGACATGGACCGGATCCTGGCAGCCGGCTGCACGGGGTACTTCGAAAAGCCGATCGATCCGCTTACCATCATCGAAAAAATCCACGCTCTGCTGAGAGAAAACCAGCCCTAACCAGCCGTCAGAATGGGATGTCGGAGGCGGAAGCTACCATGAAGGACTAAAAACAACGGGAGGTCGCGGGTTGCTTTTTTTTCCTGACTGTTTTGCACCCCTGCGGTGAAAAAGGTGATCCTCCGGGAAGAGCATGAACATACTGATCGTCGACGACATCGCAGAAGCCAGGATCATCCTGGAACGCGCACTCCTGAGCCAAGGCTACTATGTCGCGAGCGCGGTGAACGGTGCCCGCGCCCTGGAAAGGGCGCTTGAGGCCCCCCCGGACATCATCGTCTCGGATATCATGATGCCGGAGATGGACGGTTTCGAGCTGTGCCGCAGGGTGAAGACGGATGACCGGCTACGCCACATCGTTTTCATCTTCTATACTGCGACCTACGTGGAGGCGAAGGACAAGGATCTAGCGCTGCACCTCGGGGCCTCGAAGTTTCTTATAAAGCCCATGGCCCCTCAGGATTTCCTGGTTGAGATCAAGACGGTAATCGAGGAGCACCTGGCGCAGCGGCTGCCGGTGCCCGAGCGGCCGCAGGCGCAGGCGCAGACGCTGGAACGCATGCACCTGGAGGCGATGGGCCGAAAACTGGAGCAGAAGGTAGGCGAACTCGAAGCGGAGCGCGATGCCCTGCGCAAGAGCCGGGACAGTTTCCGCCTGCTCAACGAAACGCTGGAAGAGCGCATCAAAAAGGCAGTGAAAGAGCTACGCGAGAAGGACAGGATACTGATCGTCCAGGGGCGCTATGCCGTTATGGGCGAACTTCTCAGCAACATCGCCCACCATTGGCGCCAACCGTTGAACATACTGGGACTCCTGGCCCAGGAGATGTCCATGACATGCGAAACGGGAAACTTCACCAAGGAGACGTTCGAGAGGAACTCCGCAAAGACCCTGCAAATCATCCAGCACATGTCCCGGACCATCGAGGACTTTCGCGACTTCTCCCGGCCTGACCAGGGAAAAACCAGTTTCAAGGTGCTCGAGGTAATCGCCAAGACCCAGCACATGCTGGATGAGAGTTTCGATGCGCAACGCATCAGGATCGAGGTGGAATCTGAAGGGGACCCCGTCATCGACGGCTACCCGAACGAGTACTCGCAGGTGCTTCTCAACCTCCTGATGAACGCGCGGGACGCCTTCCTGGCGAAAAAGGTGGAGAGCCCGAGCGTCGTGGTGAGGGCGTTCAGCGAGAACGGCAAGTCGGTGGTGACGGTCACCGACAACGCCGGGGGCATTCCCGGGGATATCATCGACAGGATCTTCGAGCCGTACTTCACGACGAAAGGTCCTCAGCAGGGGACGGGAATCGGGCTGTTTATGTGCAAGACCATCATCGAAAAGCACATGAAGGGCGTTATCAGCGTGAGCAATGGGGCGTGTGGCGCGCAGTTCCGGATCGAGGTCTGACAAGGGAGCAAGCAGGCATCGGCTACACAATCGAACGACGAAAGGGGGGCACGTTTTACACGTGCCCCCCTTTCTTATTGGTCGCCGCGACGGTATTCGATCTACGGCCGTTGAATTCAGATGTCCCGTCCGGTTCGCACCGGTATATCCAGGGAAGTGTCAGGACAAGCCAGGTATCGAAGCCCTGGCGATGCGCAAAGGGATGCGCGGGTTCCCGGTTCTCCTACCGTGCCGCCCCGACCTGGGTGGCGATCACCTGAGGCGCGATGGTGGCGCTCACCACGTTATCCGGGAACTGCTGACGCAAGTGGCTCAAAAGCGATTCCGGTCCCTCGGCGATGATGATGTCGCCCAAGCGCACCCGCCCTCTCCCTTCCGCGTTGGTCTGGTACCACTCGAGGACGGCCGAGAGGAACTGAACGACCCGGTCTTCCGGGAGGAAGGTGGCAAAGAGCGTCCCGACCAGGGGATTACGCCCCCATTTTCCGCCGATGCGCACCGTGTAGCCGCGCTTCTTCTCGCGCCAGGCGCCGGTGGGACAGACCTTGACGCAATCGCCGCACCAGATACAGGGATCGTCGCTGAAGACGGGCTTGTTGTCCTCGCCCATGACGATGACCTTGGGTACGCAGTTCTTGGCGCAGAGACCGCAGCTAATGCAGTCGCTTACTTCCAGCTTCGGATAGACGGCGCCCTGGAAGCCGACGTCGTTGGTGGCGGACTTGGGGCAGTCGAAGGGGCACCCGGCGAAGGCGGCCTTGAACTTGTGGTGACCGGTCGCGGTGCCGAACAGCTGTGCGTCCACCTCGAGGGCGGATTTCTGGGTATCGACCAGGCCGTTGGGGTTGTATTCGCACCCGCCGCAGGCGACCGGTACGCGCACCCGCGCCCCGCAGGAGGCGACCTTCTGGCTCGCCTCGCCCAGCTCCTCGACGACCGCATCGAAGTGCTTGAAGTTGATGTTGATCAGCTCTATGGACTGGCGCACGGAGAGGTGCACGAACTCACCGCCGAACTTCTCCGCCACCTCGGCTATCTTTTTCAAGCGCGGCACCGACATGCGCCCACCAGGGACGCGCAGGCGCACGGTGAAAAGGTCCTTGCCGCGCTCCTTGATGAAGCCGCCGGCTTTCAGGTTCTTGAGATCGATTTTAGGGGTCTTGGCCTCCGACATCTGTTCCTCCTTTCGTTAGCTAAACTACGACAATTTCTTCGGCTTCTACCTTGCCGTCCTGAATCTTGAACGACTTCAGGTCGGGGTGCTCCGCATCGGCCAGCGAGACGATGATATAGGAGACGTCGGGCGTCAAGGCGAGCCTGATATCCTCCTGCGACGGGCGGGCCGGGGTCTCGGGGTGCGAATGGTAGATGGCACACGTCGACAGGCCGGCGGCCCTCAGCTCCTTCACGACGGCGAACTGCTCCTTGGGCGCCATCATGAAGTGCTCGTTGCTGGCATCGGTGTTGGTCATGCGGTAGAGCTTCGACACCGTTTCCCCTGCGCCGCCGAGGATGCCGCAGATCTCCAGCGGAAAGCCCTCCTTGGCGTGGGCGAACATCTCCTCGTATATCGGGCGCGGGATCCGAATCATATCAGCGCCCCAGGTCGCATACGGTCATCGCATCGAGTTCGTCCTTCAGCTCGACGATGCTCGGATGGTCGCCGCACACCGGGCAGGTAGCCCTGCGCTTCAAAGGCACCTCGCGGAACTTCATGCGCAGCGCGCTATAGGTCAAAAGGCGGTTGGTCAAGAGGTCACCCTTGCCGAGCAGGAACTTGATCGCCTCGGTGGCCTGGATGGTGCCGAGCACCCCCGGCAGCACGCCGATGACGCCAGCCTGGGAGCAGGTCGGGATGGCATCCTTGGGCGGCGGTTCCGGAAAAATGCAGCGGTAGCACGCCGAGACCCCCGGCTGGATGGTCATGGTCTGGCCGTCGAAGGCGAGGATGCCGCCGTGCGAGTAGGGTTTGCCGGCCATGACGCAGGCGTCGTTGATCAGGAACTTGGCGGCGAAGTTGTCGGTGCCGTCGACGACGAAGTCGTAGTCGGCGATGATCCCGGTGATGTTGGCGGCCGAAACCCACTCCTTGTAGGTGACCACCTTCACGTCGGGGTTGATGGCCTGCATCTTCTCGCGTGCCGAGTCCACTTTCGGCTTGCCGATGTCCGGGGTGAAGTGGATCACCTGGCGCTGCAGGTTGGACAGGTCAACGTCGTCGGCATCGGCGATTCCGATGGTGCCGACGCCGGCTGCGGCGAGGTAGAGCGCGATGGGTGCGCCGAGCCCGCCGGCCCCGATGATGAGC
>Ga0079306_1001022_pt1 | contig 20990 bp, 18 predicted proteins | sample Methanotroph_Enr_FD_79181 | JGI IMG/M metagenome (GOLD analysis project Ga0079306, IMG submission 79181) | Enriched soil microbial communities from Old Woman Creek wetland in Ohio, USA - Methanotroph_Enrichment_5 | ecosystem: Environmental > Terrestrial > Soil > Wetlands | place: USA: Ohio...
GAGAACACGGTGCCGGTATTAATGTTAAAGCCCAGCCCATAGGGATACGTGAAAGCGGTATTAAGGATCTCCTGCGGAATGGTGGCCGGTGAAGTGTTAACGGTCGTCACCCCCGCTATAGCTACGGAGTCATAATCCAGCTGGAATCCGACTTTTTCAGCAATATCTACCGCCAAAGATATTTCAGTTGTCCCACCGGAAGAAACTCCGGGATTCACGTACTGGACAGAATGAGAATACAGGCCCGTTCCAGAGTTAAAAGTGGTTGTAGAAGTGAGGATCAGAGGAATACTGGAGATAGACCCCAGTAAATTCTTCGCGTACAAGACATACTCCCCGGCGGGGATACCTGTGAAAGTAAAAGTGGCGGAGGTGACCCCGCCGGCATCAAATTCCTTCAGCGCGAGGACGGCATCCAGACCAGAAGCGTCACTATACGCCGATGTCTTCGGTAGAAGTTTGACATAGACAAGCCCCCACCGTGAAAAGGCCGAAAGCGAGAAGTCGTCCGAGTATATGCCTGGAACATCCTCATGCGATGTAAATGAATCAACAGCTATCGTTGGGGTGTAGTCCACGTAAATCTGGCCGGAGGTGGAGTCCCCGGCCTTGTTCAGCGCGTAAACCGTGTACACATCTTCAGCAAAATTGGCGCCGTACGATGCCGTGTTGAGGGATTGGGTGAAATACTCCGCTGAGATATTTTCCCCACTTGAATTAGCAATCTGGAAATTATCAATGCCTGATTCCCCGTCAAATGCCGTGAAATTCGCCTGTGGCCCTCGAATAACTGCACTAGTCTCCTCAACAGAAGAGAAAGGGGTCGTTGCAGCCGGGGAATTTCGCCATTCCGGCTGATTCAGGGATATTGCCGGCGGGGATGCGTCAACGACAAGCTTCTGTCCTTTTGCCGGATACCAAAATGGCGGATACACATTTGTCGCAGGAAACGATACCTTAAACTTCAAATTTTCTATGCCTGAGGGCGCATCATCCGCTATAGTAAACCCCATCAAGATTTGGCAGCTTGTCCCCTGCCTAAGAGAATCATACGCCACCACCGACACGTTATCCACATTAAACCATGCCGGCTTATCAGCATATACTACTTGGGGGGGTTGGAGCGGATCCACACTGTCCGAAGAGTTAGTTACTGTAAAAACAAACTCCCCGCTGTCTCCGGGTTTAAAATAGAATTCCGCAAAGGCTCGCTCCGGTCCAAGAACCAGCACAAGCATCGCTAATATTTGAAATATCTTAAACCACTCCATACATTTGCCTAGCGCATCTGCAACCCAGGACTTAAACATATCCGACCCGGTAACTATTGCGTAACGGTTGATTTATGCACATCCGCTTTGGTATTTTCTGCGTCTAATTTCTTCTTTTTTATATAGTCCAAAGCTTTCTGCGCTTCTTCACGGAACGGAAATCTATATTTATTTTTATACCGTGCTTCTAATCCTCGTACTTTATATGTGTCATTTTGAGCAATGTCTTCCAGAAGTCTAATATCATCCGCATCATCAGCAACATATTTATATGCTGCCAGTATGGATATTTTTAGTTTTAAAGACCCTTCCTTGAACTGTTTTTTTAATGCCTGCTTAATTCTTTCCCGCGCTGCCCCAGAGGCTTCGTAGAGGCCATGATAAGAATTTGCGATAGTTTTACGTGAAAAACCTTTAACAGGATCATTATAGTCAACCTCAATTTTCTCAGGCTTTGGTTCCAGCATGGCTTCTAACACATTGGTAGCATAAAGTTTTTTAGTTTCGTTCTCGGACTGAAGCATATCTAGAACTGGACTAACTGCTTCATCGCCCATTCTCGCCAATGAAAGTTGAAATCCCGCAAAGTGAATGTTTTCTATCAAATACGGGATAGCGCGTGTTTCCCGCACATCACCCACGATATAGAGCAGGTAGTCGGCTGTACTATTCCCCTCTGACTCGGGCGATTTTGTCATAACAGGTTTGGGAACAAGGAATCTTAAAGCATTCCATACGGCATTTTTAATCTCAGCGTCGCCTCTATATTCTGGTTTAACAATCATATCATCGTTAACCAGCAACCAATAAGCTTCAGAAATCAATGCATCATTTCGGGAATTTAGTTTGCTGATAATTTCCGATCTTTTATCTATTGTTTCCTGCGAATGGACCAATATACTGAGGGCAAATATTAATCCCAATATTGTAGCCACGAATATTTTATTGCGCTTCATAAACCCACCTCTTTTAATGGCATTACCACGCCGCATGTCCATGCGAATAACTTATGACACGTTTTGAAAATACATCTTTTTTTGGGCATTTTACCCGCATAATTTTAGGGAGACTAAACTCACTTACAGGAATATCCTCACTAATTACTCGACAATTATTTTGATCATATAGCAAATGTTCAATAGCACCATTGTTTCGAGATACCACCCAAACCTGCCAGTTCGCCGCAGGATTACCTTGACTATAATCCATTGCCCTTCCTAGCATATGATTTGAGTTATACTCGCTGCCGGGTGTAGCCTTATTTCCAATTGGGCATCTATACCCAGAACTTGGATTTAAAGCCAGGCCAAGCGGCCCAAGAGTATTATCAAGGATCATCGCTTTAATATTTAAAAATCTCAGGATATGCCACTCATGCTTTGCAGGTTCCGACCCTGGTGAAGCCAGCAAATCCGGAAACACCGGTAAATCCTGATCAAAACTCCCTCGCGGCAGTTTATACCCAGTGCTTAAATCAATATATTCCTGCCTTAACGTATCCAAATTGTCCTGCGCAATATTCCCATAAATCGGACTGGAATATTCGCGAGGCTCACCCTCAAAGTCGTATTTTATCCCCGTTTTCACTGCATAAGCCATTGGAGAGCTGCGCCCGGCGATCTTGGTCGGCATCGTCGGGGGTTCCACAAGGAATAGGGATGGGTTGCCGTTGTACGGCTTGTTTGGGTTCCCGCTATCGCCATTCTCACCAACAATATTCCACTGCACAAAGTTGTTCAGTTCCCCCGCAAGCCTGGCCGGGGAGATTGTTGCGCTGACGCTTATAGTGTTTTCGCTGCTATTGGAGGTGAAACTATGGGGGTTTACAGCATTAGCCCCTATATTGCTGACATCCTGCACACTCATGGAGAGCGAAGTAAAATCAGTGTTATGCAAATCAATTCTCTTCTTATTTTTACCGGATACCGCCGAGCTCCCCACATGATTGAATTTGTCGCGTGCATATGTAGTTATGGCGAATACCCCGCTTTCCACAGCATCCCGTGTCAAGCCATAGTATCTCCAGGTTACAGTTGTTGTGCCGGCTTTTTCGGCGTTGACGATGGCTGCTTTTTCCTGCCATTTAGTACCATCCCACGATTTATTTGTGCGCTCGTCCTTTATGGTTAACCATACCTTGGTGATCTCGCTAAGATCCTTGGCAAGACCGGAAATAACAGGCTCACCCGAATTCCCCCAGTACATATCGGCGCCTATAACCTCAGGCTCTTTCATTGTAAGGACCGGCGGCGCCTGGTCCACAGAGAAGAATAGAGATTTCGAATTAAACACCGTACCGTCTGAGCCAAGCGAACCGTTTCCCACCCTGTCCACCGCACCCACCGATAAAACAAAGGAGCAATCCTGCCCCTCGGGAAAATCCACATAGTCGCGCAAATCATAATCTAATGGAAAACTCGTTATTTCCGCTCCCATATTGGCGCCACATAGTGTTGGCGCCGCCGCCAAATAAGCAGCGTCGCAATACTTGCGGCTAATGCCTGCCAAATTAACAGTTGACCCGGAGAAATCCTTATGAAACCGGCATGGACCGCTACTTACCACAAGATTTACCTCAACCATATTCAACTTCGCGCCCGCGTCCGAAACACTGCCGGCAACAGACACATCAGTTATTGGAATTGAAATATTGTTCTCCGGTTTTGTGAAGGAGATGGCAGGAGGTGTCTTGTCCACAGTGAATGCGAACGAAACAGTACGCGATACATTTTCTCCGCCTCCATTAGCGGTGAATTCAGCAATAGCGTTATGCGGCCCTTCCGTTAAAGGTTGTGTATACGAGTCCCCCACAATCTCATCCCCATTATCTACGATTATTTTTCTATTGAGAAAAGTGACATCCCGGCAGCAGTCTGAAGGGCAATCCCGCGTTATATCATAGCCAATACCTTTTGAGCCGTCCGTGTAATTACCGGAAACAACGCTCCATACAACCGTCATGGTGGGCCACATACAATACTCTGCTGAGGAATTTATCGGACACAGCAATAGCCCGGCAAAAGGCAGGGATATCGCGAATAAAGCCTTCACGGCATTCTTTTTTAAATTTACTTTGCCGTCGAGAATCCACATATTATCAGCTTCCTCTAATGCAGCAAATCTCCAGACCTTCAAATCACTAAACCGGCAAAAGGCTACTGACAGCCCCCCAGCCGGTTTTTATGTTGGCGCAATGAGTGCCCTCACAGCACAGAACGAATATGCGCTATAAATTTTAAACTTTAAGTGTTATGCGAGTTGCCCGAGTACTCCCGGGTAGAGTATATGGGGTGCTCCACGTATTGTCAATAACGCTATCGTTAGTTTCGGAGCGGTTTTCACTATGAAAACCGAATGGCGGATTTTTGGAATTAAGCGAGGTTCAACTGCACTTTAGTAATATTCAATGAAGGTTTGGCGGCAAGCTTTATACGGCGGCGCGGCTGTACATACACCCAACCCAAGCGCTTACTGTTTTTTATGCGTTTCGCAAGCTGCAGGCCTAGTTTTACGCGTAGCCTGTGTGCCAGCATATTCAGCGCGTCCCGCGTCCCGGATGCCGGACTGGATGCGAATACCCAAGCCAGCATGTCCTGCTCGGCAACAAAATGAGGACTTTCCACAAAAAGCACTGAGAAAAACCTAAATTGTTCCGCCGAAAGAGAGACTACTGGTTTTCCGGATTTTAGTATACACAGACTATTTGAGTCTATTGTTAAATCCGAATGCCGTCCACTACCGGTGATTGAAGCCTGCCGGCGCAATTGACGGCTGACCACGGCTACTATCTCAGGGTAGGTTTTGTCTTTATCAATAAATACATCGGCCTGACAGGTGTTATAGCTGTAAGCGGCCTGACTCGGGTCTCCGCTTAATATTATTATCGGAGCATCTTTAATCCGCTTATTAGCGCGAATCCCCAGGCAGACAGGCGTTGCCGTATCATCTCCAAGGTGGTAATCCAAAACAAAGCAATCCGGCAGATACTGGCAGGTTAGTCTGATAGCCTCCCGGCACGTTCCTGCGGCATATACGGTAAAACCAGCCTCAGTGAAATAAATTTTCAGCAGGTTCAGAGTTGCCGCATCATCGTCGGCGATCAAAATCGTGTTGCCCATATTAACCCAAGATAAAGTATCTTACAAAACTATGCACACAACTTAACGCTTTATCTCACTGCTAGTCTTTTTCCTGCTCTCGCGCTCCATCTTTCTTTATTTTGAGTTTCTTTATGGCCTTCTCAGCTTCTTCGCGTACCGGGTATATTGCTATTTTCTCTCCCTTCCTGCCACCCCGGAATGATGCGTCAATCTTTCTTGAATATTGGTCTGTTCTGGCCACTCCCTGAAGTGCTTCGATATCATTTGTCGAGCCAAGAGCTCCTAATCCAGTAGTAGCCTCTTTTCTTATACTCCAAGAGTTCTCTTTTAGATAATTCAAAAATGCTTTTCGCAAAAGTTGTCGTGTTTTTTCGGTAAGCTTCCCATTTTTAGCAATTAACACCAACACGCTCACTGCCTCTGTTTTTTTATATTCACTGAGATTGGGAACATCCAATTTTCCGATGAGACAGAGTGTAGCTGTATCAGCAAAATGAAGAAAAGTGTCTTGTGCGCTCTTAACAGAGACACCGGTGTCCAGCGAATCGGCTAAGACATTGAGTGTACTAGGGTCCCGGAAATCCGCAACGACCGATAATAAATGCGAAAACACCTCACCCTTAGCCTCTCCAGTATCCCCCCTTCCTTCCTTGATACGTTGATTCTCAAGCGCAATCTCTTCCTTCAATTCATCAATCAATAGTTGCTTTGCTGCGGGTGTCCTTTCTGATATTTTTTGAAGTTCATCTATCGCATAATACTTTGCGATTAAATCAGTTCCCCGAAGTTGTACGCGCAACTCCTCTAAACTTTTTGAAAGGCTTGGGGTGATCAGCCAAATCAAAAGCAATCCGGTTAGCGCAATGACAGATTTTTGTTCACACCATTTCATAAACCACCTCCTACCATGCAAAATGTATATGCGCTGCATATTCTACAGATAAACGCTCTACAAACCCCGTACCAGTAGCAGCATCACGTAGAAGCAATCTGTCTGCCCCATCCGGTATTGCATTTTCCACTACTCCATTCCCATTAAAATCTTCGATAAGAACATCCGCCGCTCTGCCATATATATGCCAGCTCTCAACGGCGCCTGGTGGATTAATATTCGCATTGTGTATGGGATTTCTATATCCGCCCCCTATCCCTATTATAATTGTAGAATCATTTAGGTTTGCCCTAATAGCTTCCAAGCCAGCTGTCAATCGACCATCGATAACTGCCCAACCGCAGTTTCCCCTGTTTAATTCCACAAATGAAAAGTTTGTCGATCCGCCAGAATCAGAGAATTCTCTCCTTTGGGGTGTAGTTTTCTTATTCATATCAATATACTCCTGCCTGCATTTATCTATTGCATCTTGTTTAATAGTTCTATGATCTGGACAGTAATACTCCCGGTGCACGTCCTCGTAATCGTATTCTATCCTCGGGAATACGGTATAGCCCATTGGGACCGGTCTCCCTAAGGGAACGGCTATTACCGGAGGAACAGTAACGAGAAAGAAAGAAGGGTTTCCGCCTTGCGGGGCATAGGGTTTTCCGCTATAAGCATTTGCGCCATTGATACTCCACATCACATAGCTGTCCAGTATCCCGGCAAAACGTGACGGCGAAATTTCCGCACTTACGTATATCATGTTTTCACCACGCTCGGAAGTAAAACTGTAGATAGTATCCGCATACGTTGTATTCCAGTTGCGGACTTCCTTAACCGCCATCGATATCGAAGCAAATTCCTTTTCACCCAAAGCATATTTTTTCCTGTTTTTGCCTGATATAACTGCATGCCCCACATGGCCGAATTTATCACGGGCATAGGCTGTTATTGTAAATATCCCGCTTCGTATCTTTTCACGGGTAAGGCCGTTATACTCCCAGGACACATTGGTCGTCCCGGATTTAGTAGCGGTTACCTTGATATCCGCCTCTACCCAATCAGTTCCGTTAAACCACTTATTTGAAGCCACCCAGGAGGATCCGTTCCACCACCTCGTGGCGCCCTCATCCTTTATAGTTAGCCATACGCTAGTGATGCTATTAAGGTCTACTGCTGTACCGGAAATAGAAGGGTTATCAAGCTTATCTGGATTACTCCAATGCATACCTGACCCCAACACCACCGGCTCATTAATTGACACTACCGGCGGGGCCTGGTCCACCGTGAAGGCTAAAGATTTAATGTTCCCACTTTCTGACTCAGTAAAAATATTCCCGACCCGGTCAGATCCCCCTACTCTGACATCAAATGCGCAATCCTTCCCTTCTGGAAACACCACATAATCCCGTAAATCATAATTTATTGGAAAACTGCTCAAGGTGCCAATATCCACATCGCAACCATACAGTTCATGGTTAGAGTCTCCCGTAAAAAAGTAATTACTACAGTAGTTGCCTCGTATAGTGGATGCTATCAAAGTTCTCCCAAACAAATCGCGATTAAAATAGCATGGACCCTCAGATACGGATAACTGTACAGAAACAGCCCCCACCTTGGACATGGTATCTGAAAAATCACCAGCAATAAAAAGGTCCATTGTTGAAATAGAAATATTATTAGCTGGTTTTACTATTGAAATTGCAGGAGACGTTTATCCACAAAGAATTCTATTGGCGTGCCGGCATAATAATGCTCTTGGTCACAGCCACGTGCATTAAAAGACATTAGCGCGGTATGAGGACCCTCTGATAACGTATCGGGGATCGTAAACCGGAACGGGATATTACCACCACAGGGTATTGAAGGCTGCTTGTCCACAGAAAATGTACATTCCCAACCAGCAACACTTACGGAAGTGCAATCACCGCCAGTAGGATTAGATTTGACATCCCCACTCACACTGCCTGCTGTGTATTTGTTTTCCGCGCCTAGTTGCCAATACGTATTTATCTCCGGCCAGCTATACGAACTGGCAAAAGCGTTTTGTAGAAATAAAAAATGGACGGCAAGTATAAGGCAGCAGAAGACCAAGCCTTTCGCGGCCACCTTATTTAACCAAGCTGGGCTACGTAATGAGTGGATAGCTTCCATAACAAATAGTACGGCAATAAAACTTACACATAGCCTCGTAAGAAGCTGTCCAAATCAATACCATCTTGTGAAATACAGAAACGCTTTAAAGGTGTCGGAGAGGCCGCGCGGGGTGGAGAGTCGGCGCAGCAGGGGGCCGAACCTGAGATAATATTTCAGGTAGGCCAGCTTGTAAAAACTTTTCAGTTCTTTACGAGTCATGCCGGGGACTTTGATCAGCGGTTCGGAGTTGTCGTGGCTGTCCAGCAACTCTTCATCGGTAACTTCCAGCAGGCCTTTTTCTTTGGCCTCGCGGTAAAGTTCGGTGCCGAAGAAAGGGTGGGCAAAAGCGAAGAAGACGTGGTCGGTGCTTATCTCTATCATCCGCTCCAGCGAGGCGATCATGGAGGACAAAGTCTCGCCCGGATAGCCGAAGATATAATAGCCGCGGGTTTCTATACCGGCGGCTTGGGCGGTTGACACGGCGTCTTTTGCCTTGCCCAAGCCGAAGCCTTTGCGCATGATGCCGCAGGCCCCGTCGCTGGCTCCGTCTATGCCGAAAGCTATAGAGAAACAGCCGGCCTCTTTCATCGCGGCCAGCAGTTCCTGGTCCACCAGGTCCACCCGCGTCATGCAGGACCAGGTAAGGTCCAGCCCGCTCTCTTTTATCAGCGAACAAAGCTTCATTACCCGCGCGCGGTCGGCGGTGAAAGTATCGTCCTGGAAAGTGATCTCTTTTATCCCGAACTTCCCGACCAGTTCTTTGATCTCAGCGAGGACCCGTTCCGGGCTTTGCGCCCGGTAAACCGAGCCGAAAACCTCTTTCGAGCAGAAGCCGCAGGAGAAAGGGCAGCCGCGGGAAGTGACCATGCTGGTCACGGGCAGGCGCTTGTAGCCGAAGAGAGCGGGGCGGTAAACCGACAGGTCCAGCAGGTCGCGGGCGGGGAAAGGCAGCGAATCCATCTCCAGCGGCTCCGGCCTGGTTACGGGGTCGCCGGGTTTAAGCAGCAGCCCGGCAATACCGGCGGGAGGTTCGCCGGCGGAAAGCTTTTTAACCAGTTCGCTGAAAGTTCTCTCCCCCTCTCCGATCACGACCGCGTCGAAACCTTTTTCCAGGCACTGGGCCGGGCGGGCCGTGGCATGGTGCCCCCCGGCGGCGACGAAGCAGGCCGGAGAAATTTTCTTTATGGCGGCGGCCGCGGAAACGGAAGCGGTGAAAGTCCCGGTGTAGACGCTGACCCCGGCCGCGTCCGGGCCGAACGAAGAGACTTCACGCGCGAAAGATTCGGCCGTCATTTTCGCGCCGGGCCAGTCCAGGACTTTGACGGTTATTCCGGGGATCTCTTTCCGCAAGTAAGCCGCTATGGCGAGCAGGCCCAGCGGCGGCAGGGAAAGCCCGGCCCCGGCCAGGGGATTAGCCGGCGAAAAAGAGTGAGGCGGATTTACCAGCAGTACTTTCATTTGAAGATATGCACCGCGCCCCAGGCCAGGCTCTTCAGTTCGGCGAAAGAGCGCGCGGCGGCCAGGCGGCGCAGAACGTAGCCGGGCCGGGAATAGAATTTCTTATTGAATTGGCGCATCAGCTCCACCAGGTCGGAGGCCGGGATGCCGCACACTTCCACGATCTCTTTGGGATTCGAGTAAGTGGATAAATAATGCCCGCCGCGGTAGGTCACGGGGTCTATCTTGCCCTCGCTCACGGCCTGGTCGAAAATGCGGGAGCCGACCACCGGAGAGAGCAAAGAGAACATCGCGTAGTCCGGGTCCAGCTCCAGGGCGAAAGCCAGGCTTTCCTGCGCGGTCTCGCGGGTCTCGCCCGGCAGGCCCAGGACGAAAGAGCAGTTTATCCGCAGGTCGTGCTTCTTGGCCAGCTTCACGGTATTGCGCACCTGGTCCAGGCGGATGGCTTTGTTCGCGCCCAGCTCGCCCAGCATCTTCTGCGAGCCGGTCTCCACGCCCAGGAAAACCCGGCGGCAGCCGGCGGCGCGCATCTCCGAGAAAAGTTCTTCCGAAGCCGTATCGGCGCGCACGTCGCAGTTCCAGGCTATGCCCGGCAGCCGTTCTTTGAGCAGGGCGCAGATCTGTATAGCGCGCTCCGGCTCGGCGGTAAAAGCGCAGTCCTCGAAGCGGAACTCTTTCACGCCGTATTTTTTGGAGACGTGGAACATCTCTTTCACCACTTCCTCCGGCTTCCGGGCGCGGATATGGCAGAAATAGCCGTAATGGTGGCTGCAGAAACTGCAGTTGAAATTGCAGCCCCTGGCGGAAAGCACCGAGGAGACCCTGCCGCCGGTGACCGCGCGGGTGGGCGGCAGGCGGTAGGCGTCGAAATTTATCAGGTCATAGGCGGGCCAGGGCAGGGAATCCACTTCAGGGCGGACGGCGCGCGGCGCGCTGCGGAAAGTGGCCCCGTACTTGCGGTAGCACAGGCCGGCCACCTTGGCCAGCTCTCCGCCGTCAGCAAGGGCGGCGGCCAGCCTTACCAGCGTGGATTCGCCCTCGCCGAGGACCACGGCTTCGGCCGGGCACTGGGAAAGAGCGATCTCGGGCAGATAGCTGGAATAGAGCCCGCCCAGCACTACGAAAACTTTCGGCAGGGCGTCCTTCAGGGCTTTCACCAGCGAGTAAACCTCGTCCATGCTGCCGGGATAAGTGGCGAAACCGGCCAGCTCCGGCTTGAAGCGCAGCATCTCTTCCAGGGCCAGCACGGGCGGGAGCGGCTCGGCGTAGAAGTCCAGGATCTTGACCTCGTGCCCGGCCTGCTGCAGCGAGGAGGCCAGGTACATCAGGCTGAGCGGCGGCATGATATTCTCAAGGCTCCGCTGCGCGGGCTTGAGAGGCTGAGGCGGATGGATAAGGAGTATTTTCATGCCGCACCGCCGTAATGCTCTTTTTTGTAGATATCGCAGCCCCGGCACAACTCGGCCTGGCGCTCGTAAAAATCCATGGCGCGCTTCTTGTCCGTTATCCCGGCCAGGGTCTGGTCTGCCAGGTTCCCGAGTTTGACCTCTCGCAGGCAGAAGCAGGGCAGGACCTCGCCTGTCACGTCTATGAAGACATGGTCGTCGGTGGCCAGACAGAACCTATCCAGCGCCGAGGCGATGTCCATGAAAGCGTTGTAGATATTGTTGTTGCGGCAGCGCAGGCCGCGTTTGGCGGCCAGCGCCATGGCACCCCTGACTATGGCCCGCTCTTCTTTGAGCGGCGGCCGGGAGACCGGGGCCTTGCCGCCGAAAGCGTGAAGGTCCACCCGCATAAGCTGGAGCTCGTCCGCTCCCATGACGGCGGCGAAGTTCACCACGGCCGCCACGCGCTCCGCCGAGGAGATCAGGGTCTGGACGCGCACCTTGAAATTATTCTTCCGCGCTTTGAGTTCTTTCAGGAAAAGGAAATTAGCGGTCAGCGCTTCGGAGAACGGGTGATAAGCCCCGCCGGGCTCGAGCCCGTCGAGTGAAACGCTTATGCGGTTTATCAGCCCTTCTTCCACGAGGGCGGCGAAAGCGGGCCGGTCCAGCACGGAAAGGCTGGTGGAAACGTTCAGGCAGGTTCCCGGGAAGGTTTCGCGGGCCTGGCGCAGCATGCCGCCCAGCTCCGGGTTGCAGAAAGGTTCGCCTAGGCCGACGAAGTTAAGGTAGCCGGGCTGGCCGCCGGAGTAAGCCGTCTTCAGCCCGCCCAGCACTTTCGAATAAAGCCCGGGGCCCATGTCGGCCGGGACCACGCCCAGCGGCCCCCTGAAGCAAACGGCGCAGCCCTGGCCGCATTTAGTGGAGACCTCTATGGTGATGTCGCGGGGCGGGAAGGCGTAACGCCTGGAGACCAGCCTGAAAAATTTCAGGGCTTTGTCCTTCAGGGTGGCTTCGAAATACATGTATATCAGACCAGGCCGTTCTCGTTGTACCAGCGCGCGGTCAGGGCCAGGCTTTCGTCCCGGCCGCAGCGCGGCTTCCAGCCGAGTTCTTTTATCTTTTTGTTGCTGCAGATCCAGTCGCCCATGGCCACGCCGGCGTTGGCCGAGCGGATGTCCATCCCCATGGGGAAGAACCGGTAGGGGAGCAGAGATTCGGCGGCCTCTTTCACATAAAGCCCGCTTACCACCGCCCATTTGGGCACATAGAAAGCCGAGAGTTTTTTCCCCACCGCTTCCGCCGAGACCCGGGCGAAATGCCTGAAAGGCATGGGGTCTTCCACAGCGAAGTAAGCCTCTCCCGGCACGCCTTTCTCTTCCACCAGCCGGAGCTCGTCGATGAGGTGCTCGATGTAGGTGAACGGGAGGGAATTCATGCCGGGGCCGAAAGAAGGGAAAACGCCGTGCTTCAGGAACTTGAAGATGGAGGCCATGTTAATGTTCCTGGGGCCGTAGATGGTCCCGGGCCTGATAATTTTCACGGGGAAGCCGCTCTTCGCGTGCAGCGCAAGCAGGTATTTCTCGGCTTTCCGCTTGCTCTGGCCGTACTCGGTGGCCGGCTCCTGGTCGCAGGTTTCGTCGATATCGCTGCCCACGCCGGCGGCGGCTATGCTGCTCACGAAAACGAAAGTCTTTACCCCGCCGCAGAGGTCGGCGAGTTTTCTGGTGCCTTCGAAATTCACGCTTTCGAACTCTTCGGCCAGGCCGGTTTTCGAGTAGATCCAGGCGGAGGGCCTGAGCTTGGCGGCGAGATGGAAAACCACGTCCACGCCTTCGAGGGCGCTTTTCAGGCCGGCTGCGTCCAGGATATCCCCGTAAACCACCTCTACCCCGATCTCTTTGATGCGGGCTATGTTGAGGCTGTCGTGCTGCACCAGGCCGCGGACTTGCCGGCCTTCTTTCCGCAGCGCTTCGCAAAGATGAGAGCCGACAAAGCCCGCCGCACCGGTGACTAAGGTTATAGACATGATTTAAAGGCCGAACGAGCGAACCGCTTTCTCCCGCTTCCAGTCAATATTTTCCCGCTTATATTTTATAAAATATATGGCAGGGAAAGCGGCGATACCGCCCGGGAAACAAATATGGAGTGCAGGCTCTGCGGCGCGGGCCGCGGCAAAAAAACGACAAGCTCGCAGGACTCCGACATCATGCGGTGCCCTGATTGCGGCTTCATGTACCGGGTTCCCTACCGCGGCTGCGCCGCGGCCCGGTGCGCCGCCTGCACCGACAGGTGCATAGACAGGCTTTCCGAGCCGGGCTTCCTGGAAGCGCGGCTCCGGGTGGACAAGAGGCGGGCGGAGCGGATAGAGCGGCTGGCCGGGGGAGACCTCTCGAAGCTGAACGTCCTGGAGCTGGGCGCGGGCCTGGGCTGCCTGGCTTCGCATCTGAACGCGGCTTCCGGGCAGTACCTGGGCCTGGAATCCTCCCCGATCTTTTACGGTTTCCTGCGCGACAATTTCAAAAGCCTGGCCGGGAAAGTGGAGAACGCGGTGCTGCCCGGGCTGGAACAGCGCGGCCGCTTCGACCTGCTGGTGGCCGTGGACGTGCTGCAGTTCGCGCCCAAACCGCTCGAGTTCCTGAGGGAAGCCGCGCTGGCGCTGCGCGAAGGCGGCAAGGTCTACCTCGAGGTCCCGGACGAGTCGCTCATGGGCCTGCGCGCGAAGGTCCGCAGGACCCTCGGCCTCTACAAAGGCAGCCCGCTCCATCACGGGCATATCAATTTCTTCACGCCGGCCTCGCTGCGCTTCCTTCTGCTGGAAGCGGGGCTGCGCGTAGAGAGCCTGGCCCAGACAAGCATAGCCGGCGACGAGGACAGGCTGGCCCTCACGCTCAAGAGGAAACTGCCGGCCTGGGTGCGCGCGCTTTCGCTGGCGGCGCGCCTTACCAAAGGCGATACCCTGCTGGGCTTGGGCAATACGGTCTGCGTAGCTTCTAAACTCGCGGAATAAAGATTAGCCACAAAGATGCACAAGAAGCACAAAAAATAGAAATGATAACAAAATCCAAAAAATACTCTTTTTCGGCATTCTTGTTCTTTCTTGTGCCTCTTTGTGGCAATATTCTGGAATTCTGAAAATGAAAATTACAGCGGGCGTTAAATCGCGCAAAGAAGCCGAATACTTCCTCGCCAACGGGGCGGACGAGGTTTATTGCGGCCTGGTCAGCCTGCGCAACAACAGGCTGCCGAGGGAGAATTTTTCCAGCGCCGAGGACCTAAGGCCCGTGCTGGAGCTGGCTCACCGCACCGGGAAGAAAGTCTTCGTCGCCGTGAACGAGCTGGTGCGCGAGCAGGAACACCCCGAAACCCTCCGTACGCTCGCCGCGCTGAAGGACATGGGCGTGGACGGCGCCATCCTGCGCGACCCGGCCCTGCTGACTTATTTCAAGAAGAAAAAATTCAAATTTTATTTCACCCTCAGCACTTTGGCGAACTGCTTCAACTCCAAAACCCTGGGCTTTTTCGCCAAGCTCGGGCTTTCGCGCATAGTCCTGCCGATGCAGATGATGCCGGAGAACGCCGGGGAGCTCATAAAGAACCGCTACGGCCTGGAAACCGAGGCCTTCTGCCAGGCCCTCTATTACGGGGTCAACCTGGATTCGCTCTGCACTTTGCCCTGCCCCCAGACCAGCGAGAATTTCAGCAGGAAATTCACCGATTTCACCTGCCTGCTCCCCTACACCTGCGGCAAAGAAACTTTCCGCATGCCCATGCCGCCGCCGGAATATATGTTCGGGGCTTTCTACGATTTTTACCACCTCGGCGTGGGCCACGCCAAGGTAGCGCGCTGGCCCAACGTCCTGCGCGAGATAGACCTGTTCCTGAAAGTGCGGATGCTGGTGAAGCTGCTCGAAAAAGGCGTTTCCCGCAAGCTCTTCGTGCACGAAGGCCTGCGCATTGACGCGAAGCCGATGCAATATGGAAAAAGTTTTACTCTTAAGTCCCTGGCAGGCTGAAAAAGCCGGCCCTAAGGCGCTGGCGGGTTACGGCTCGGTCATGACCGGGTCGGAATTCTGCCAGAATGAAATACCTTCCGCGGAAGCGGCAGCCGCGCTGGCCGGCGCCGCGGGAAAATTCATTCTCGCCACCCCTATAATGACGGACAAAGCCGCGGGCGGCTGGGAAAGTTTCGTCAGGAAGAACCGCGCCCTGCTGGGCGAAGTGGTGGTGAACGACTGGGGCTTCGCGGGCTTCCTTAAAAAGCAGCGCGGCCTCAAACTTTCGGCCGGCCGGCTCATGATGCGGGAGCTGGCCCTGCTGGCCCCGGCCTGGACCAAAGATTTCATCCTCCGCCACGGCATTCTGAGCGGAGAAGCAGACCGGCCCGACCTTGCAGAAGCGGCGAAGCGGCTGGGCCTTAAGGTTTCCTGGCACGGCGGCTACGTTTTCAGGGCGGTCACCACTTATTGCCCCTTTGAAAAGCATTTCGGACCCGCTTGTGACCTCTCCTGCGCCGGGCGGACCCTTAAGCTGGCCAACCGCCAGCTGGGCCAGGACCTTTTCCTGGGCGCCAACGCCTATTTCTCGAAACAGCCGAAGAAGGTTCCCGCTTCCGCTTCAAGGCAGGTAGTAAGGCCGGCGGGCTCGGGCCCGGCTTAGCGGATTTTAGTATCATATAGGGGTAAGAGGTTTTATGACGAAAACCAATCAGCACATGGGCCTTACCGTCGGGGTGCGCAACTACCGCGAAGCCGAGTATTTCCTCACCCGCGGGGCCGACGAAGTTTATTGCGGCATCCCGGCCATCCCCAACCACGGCGTAAAAGCCGAGAATTTCGGCTCGATGGAAGATATCCACCGGACCATAGACATCGCCCATTCCCTCGGGAAGAAGGCTTTCCTCGTCGCCAACGACATCTTCCCCCACAAAGATTTCCCCAAGGCCGCCAAAACCGCCGCCGCCCTGGTGGAGCGCGGCATAGACGGCGTGATCATCCGGGACATGGCCATCCTGGACTATTTCCGGAAGAAAGGCCTCAAGACCCATTTCACCCTCAGCACCCTGGCGCTCTGCTTCAACAGCGGCGCGCTCGGTTTCTTCAGGGACCGCGGGATCGCGCGCGTGGTGCTGCCCCAGCAGATCACCCCCGAGGAAGCCGTGCCGCTCTTCAAGAACAAGCATGGCGTCGAAATAGAGATCTTCTGCCTGCCGCTTTTCTACGAGACCAACCTGAACCCGCTCTGCTCGATGTGGTGCCCCTGCGGCCAGGAAATAGTGCCGGGCAAAGCGCCGCGCCCTTTCACCTGCCAGTCGGACCTGACGCGCCCCGACGGGGGAATATACCGGATGCCAATGCCGGACACCCGCTGGCTGCTTTCCACGCTTTACGATATCTACCACCTCGGCGCCGACATGATGAAAGTGGCGCGCGGCCCCAACATCGAAGAAGTGATACAGGTTTTCAATACCACGATCTACATCACGAAGCTGCTTGAGAAAGGCATCTCCAAGGAACTTTTCCTTTACGAAGGCGCGCGGGCCGCCCAAAAAGCCCAGAACTATGGAAAGAACTATACTTTTAGCACCCTCTGAGATTCGGCTGGCCACGGCGGAAAGACTGAAGGGTTACGACGCGGTCTACCTCGGCGGGGAGTTCTGCGAGAACAGGCTCCCGTCCCCGGCCGACTATAAAAAACTCGCGGCTATTTTCCCCGGCCGCGTGGTCACCGTCACCTCGATCATGAGCGAGCGCGGGCTGGGCCAGGCCGCGGACCTGCTGAAGAAACACCTGGGCAAGCAGAAAGATTTCGAAATAGTAGTGAACGACTGGGGCCTGCTCCAGATCCTGCAGGACAAGTACCGCGGCAAAGCCCGGCCCGTCCTGGGACGGCTTATCATCTGGGAAATAGCCCGGATGGATAAACTCTTCCTCAACTCTTTCTGCAAAGAATACGGCATAAAGGCGGTGGAAGCCGACTGCGAACCCGTGCTGAAGCAGCTGGCCGGCTTCAAAGGTTCCATCCATTACCACGCCCCTTACAGGTTCCGCTCCACTTCCCGCTTCTGCCCGCACATGAAAGCGTTCAACTCCAGCCCCTGCGCGCGCGCCTGCGGCGCCCCGGTCAGGCTGAAGAACCCCAAGGTCCTGGGCGAGGACCTCTATATGCTTGGCAACGCCTATTTCACCCCGAACAAGCCGGTAAAGCACAGGCTTATCCGCCGCACGGTGGAAACCTTCCTCAGGAAAGCGTGACACGGAGACCGGGCGCTATGACGCGTACCATCAACGCCGTGACCGTGGACGCCGAGGAATGGCACGACACGGCGCTCTTCGCGCGTTCCCCCTCGCGGCGCAAAAGTTATTTCAGCCGCAATATCGAAGATATCCTGGCCCTGCTGGACAGGCGCCGCGTAAAAGCTACTTTCTTCATATTGGGCGAACTGGCCGCCCGCTACCCGTCCGAGATCCAGGCCATCGCCGGGCGCGGCCACGAAATAGCCAGCCACGGGCAGACGCACAAGTCGCTGTGGCGGATGACCCCCGCCGAATTTTCCGCCGACCTGAAAGCCTCGCGCGAAGCCATAGAGAAAATTACCGGCACGGCCCCCCTGGGCTACCGCTCGCCGACCTGGTCCCTGAAAGGCCGGGCGCGGGAATTCCTGCCGCTCATAAAAGCGGCGGGCTTCGCCTACGATTCGAGCCTCTACCCGGCCGGCTTCGGGGAGGCCCCGGCCCTGCCTTACGAGGTCATTCCCGGCCTGGTCGAATTCCCTCCTTCGGTTTTCAAATTCGCCGGACTCGGCTTGCCTTTTCTCGGCGGGACTTTCCTGCGCTGGGCGGGCCACCGTTTCCTGAAAAAGAAGATAGCCGCTCTGAACGCCGCGCACCTGCCGGCTTTGCTTTACTTCCACACCTGGGAGTTCGACCCCGCGCCTCCGGAACGGACGCCTTTTTACAAGCGGGCCGTGCAATACTACAATATAGGCAGCGTACCGCTGAAAGTAGGATCGCTGCTCGGGGAATTCAGCTGGGCCCCGATCCGGGACATTCTCAAAACGGTCCCGGTAATGAGCCCGGTCCCCGTCCCGGCGCCGGTAAGCGTCGAAGCTCCGTCCATTTTGAAATGAAGAAAAGAGACTGCTGCGAGATCATACTTAACCACGCCTGCGACCTCGGCTGCGCTTTCTGCTCGCAGGCCGATTTCGAACCGGGGTCCTTTATGCCTGCGGCCGAGGCGGTCAAACATATTTACGCAGCCAAAAAAGAGGGTTTCAAACGGCTCGGTTTTTCCGGCGGGGAAGCCCTCCTGCGCGCCGACCTGCCCCAGCTGATAAAAGCCGCGCGCCGGGTGGGCTTTCAGGCGGTGCGCCTGCAGACCAACGGGACACGCCTGGCCGCGAGGCCGGCGGCGGAAAATCTGATCAACGCCGGGCTCACCGTCTGCAAATTCACCTTCGCCAGCCATCTGCCCGCCAAACATGACAAGCTGGTAGGCAGGACGGGAGCTTTCAAAAAAAGCCTGGCCGGCCTGGAGAACATGCTGAAGCTTAAAGCGGCGGTCGGCGTGAACCTGCTTATCACGAAGGCGAACTACCGGGCGCTGCCCGAAACCCTCAAGTTTTTCATGGAGAAAGGCGTCTCCAATTTCGTCCTGATCTACCCGATCCATACCGGCGCGATGGCCCGCGCCGCCGGTCTGCGGATCAGCCTGCCGCAGGCCGCGCCTTTCATAGTTAAAGCGCTGCGCCTGGCTTCCGACTCGGGGCTCGGCCGGGAAGTCAAAGCTTTGAACGTCCCGCCCTGCCTGCTGCCCGGTTTCGAAGAGAGAGCCTCGGGCCTGTACAAATTCAACACCGTAGTGGTGGCCGCCGACGGCGAAAAGCGGGACCTGGATTCGGCCGTAGCCGCGGCCAGGCGGCAGGGACCGCCCTGCGCGCACTGTTTCTTCGCAAAGAAATGCCGCGGGGTGGACGGGCATTACCTGGAAATTTTCGGCTGGAAAGGGATCTCCCCGGTAAAAGGAAAACCGGCCCCCGCGCGCGAAAAGGCCGGGGCCTATTTCACGAACAACGAGAAATGTTTCCTGGAACTGCTGCGCGGCGGGAAAGTCCTGGGCACGGAGGCGATGCTGCGGGCGGCCAAAGGCGTGCCGCTCTGCTACGATTGCGCCGACGGCGCCAATGTAATGATAACCGGTTCCGCCCTGGTAAGAAAGGGCCTCGTAAACCGCGCTTTCAAGGGCGGAAAATATTCCTGGAGCCTTATCAATGCTTGAAGAACTGCTGCGCGCCGCGGCTGAGAACGGCCTTGAGCTGGACCTGGACCGCCGGGCAAGGGAATTAAATATTTCATTCAGGCCCGGCGCCGCGCCGGAGGCCGCAAGGACTATCCTTTACCCGCTGCTCTCGGGGCTCGAGAATAATTTTTTAATGACCATCAGCCGCGCGCCCGCCTGCCTGATGCCCGACGCTTTCGAGCATTTCACCTGGCCCCTGGACGTGAAGGGGCCTTTCAAACGCATCGCCTCCTGCGGCGGCTGCGCCCTTGCCGGGCGCTGCCCGGGGCTGACTAAAGCCTGGACCGGCGCGGCCGGTCTTTTAAACCCCGTCCTTACCGTCCCCGCCGAACTGGTGCTGGAGCTGAACAAGAACTGCAATCTGGCCTGCCGGGCCTGCTTCGGGCGCAGCGGCGAAGAACTGCCGCTGGCAAAGGCCGAAGCCGCCCTGCGGGAAGCCGCGGCCCTCGGGATCAAAAGCGTCCGCTTTACCGGCGGTGAACCGCTGCTCCATCCCGGCCTCGAGAAACTTTTGCGCCTGGCCCGCAAACTTGATCTCTACACGCTCCTGAACACTAACGCCGTTCTTTTCACGCCCGCCAGGGCGCGCGCGCTGGCCGGGCTGGTGGATAACGCGCTGGTCTCGCTGCCCGGCGTGGACGAGGCCGGCCACGCGGCCGGCTGCGGCAGGGCCGGGCTCTTCGGGCAAAAGACCGCGGCTATAAAGCGGCTCCGGGCTTCCGGAGTAAAAGTGGTAAGGGCCGGGACCGTGGTTTCGAAGCCGCTGGTAAAAGATTTCACCCGCTGGCATAAAGCCGTTACCAGGCTGGGGTTCGACATCTGGGAGCTTTACCGCCCGATGATGACGGCCGCGGCCCTCACAGCAGCCCCCGAGTTCAGGATCTCGAGAAAAGATTTCATAGAACTCGCCAAGAGGACGGCCGTGCAGGAAACAGGTTATGCGCGCGCCGTGCTGGCGAACCCGGTACCGCTCTGCGCCCTGCCGGCGGCGGCCAGGCCCTTCGCCCTGGGCGCGCGTTTCGACGACGGCTGGACCAGGCTGGTGCTGGACGCCTCGGGCGCCTACAAGCCCAGCTACCCCTCCAAAGAATTTCTCGGCGGAACGCTCGCGGGCGCCTGGCAGCGTCCCTTCCTGAAAAAAAGCCGCGGTGCGGACTGGCTCAAACCGAAATGCCGGCGCTGCGCCATGCTTTCGACCTGCCTCGGCGGCAGCCGCTACCAGGCCGAAGCCGCCGGCTCCGTTTTCGGGGCGGACCCGTGGATGGCGAAATGAAGATATTTTTTCTGCGCTGCGACGATGTGACCAAGCCGGACCCGGCTTTCCTGCGCGTGTTCAGGCTGCTCAAAGCGGCGGAGCTGCCTTTGTCCTGCGCCGTGATCCCTGGGCTGGCCGAAGCCGGGCTGGCCGCTTTCTTCCGCGCCGAGACCGCCGGCGAGACGAGGCTGGAGGCTCTGCAGCACGGTTTCA
>Ga0079306_1001024_pt1 | contig 20930 bp, 17 predicted proteins | sample Methanotroph_Enr_FD_79181 | JGI IMG/M metagenome (GOLD analysis project Ga0079306, IMG submission 79181) | Enriched soil microbial communities from Old Woman Creek wetland in Ohio, USA - Methanotroph_Enrichment_5 | ecosystem: Environmental > Terrestrial > Soil > Wetlands | place: USA: Ohio...
AAGCTTGGTGATGTCCGCGATTTCGGGAATTTCATGAATGCAGTAATTGATGAAAAATCATTTGATAACATCATCAATTATATTGGCAAAGCTAAAAATACAAATGATGCTGAAATTATCTTCGGCGGAACCGGGGATAAATCGAAAGGATTTTTTATTGAGCCCACCCTTATCCAGGCTCATGATCCTCATTTTGTTACGATGACTGACGAAATTTTCGGACCTGTTTTGACAATTTATGTTTACAAAGACAAGGATTTTGACCAGACGGTAAAACTGGTAGATGAAACATCGCCATATGGTTTAACCGGTTGTATTTTTGCCCAGGATCGCGGAGTTCTGATAAAAGTAGCAGATGAACTGAAATATGCTGCCGGAAATTTCTATTTCAACGACAAGCCTACCGGTGCCGTTGTCGGGCAACAACCCTTCGGCGGATCGCGCCAGAGCGGGACCAACGATAAAGCCGGGAGCCATCTTAACCTTTTACGGTGGATCAGCCCGCGCACGATCAAGGAAACCCTCATACCGCCAACCGACTACCGCTATCCGTTTATGAAAGCAGATAACTGTCATTAATAAAATATTCTTTTGCCGGCATCTACCGGCATTTTTATTACTTAATCTACTATACCTCTTAATGGAACAACATCGTAACGGAAAAATTCTGGCTTTACTTTTTACCGGTGTCCTTATGGGCGCTCTCGATATTTCAATCGTAGGGCCTGCTATCCCGGCAATTGAACAAACTATAAAAGTTGACCATCGTTTGCTCAGCTGGATATTCAGTATTTATGTGCTTTTCAACCTGGTGGGAGTCACTTTCCTGGCAAAGCTTTCGGACCTGTTCGGGCGGCGCAATATCTACATTTTATCCGTTGCTATATTTGCAATCGGTTCAACCATTGTTGCGCTATCGGATGACATCACACTCCTGCTTATCGGCCGGGCCGTGCAGGGATTTGGTGCCAGCGGCATTTTCCCGGTTGCTTCGGCTGTGATCGGCGACATTTATCCTCCTGAAAAGCGCGGACGTACGCTTGGCATGATCGGGGCGGTATTTGGAATAGCATTTATCATCGGGCCGGTAATCGCGGGTGTTTTGTTGCTATGGTTTAAATGGAATGCGCTGTTCCTGATAAACCTGCCAATCGCTGTTGTAGTAATTTTTTATTCGTGGCGTTTGCTCCCCACCAACAAGAGTGTACAAAAACCACATTTCGACTGGGCCGGTATGGTGTTTATCGCTTTGCTGCTTTCCTCCTTTGCATACGGTATCAATAATATTGAAGCATCTGAAGGGATTAAAGGAATCTTATCACTGCATGTTTTCCCGTTTTTACTGATAACCCTTATTACCCTTCCTGTATTTGTATTTCTTGAGAAACGGTCGCCTTCACCTGTAGTGAAAATTGAACTGTTTGATGTGAAACAGATCCGTATAGTCGGGCTGGTAGCTTTCGGCACCGGTATAATCCAGTCGGTCACCATATTTGTTCCCGAAATGGCTGTAAATGTCTTTGGCGTAACCACTTCACAGGCCAGTTTTATGCTGATCCCATTCGTGCTTGCTATTGCAATAGGCTCGCCGGTAGCCGGCCGCCTGATTGACAAAATAGGTTCGCGGGCAATCGTGATGACAGGGCTGCTGATGGCTGCTACCGGGCTGCTTTTTTTCTATTATAATGCGGCATCAAGGGTAAATTTTTATACTGCCGGTATTTTTATGGGATTGGGATCCGCCATGTTGCAGGGGTCGGCATTACGCTATATCATGCTGAATGAAGTGAGGGTTACGGAGCGTGCGCTCGGGCAAGGAATTATTACCCTGTTTACCAGTACCGGCCAGATGACGGGGGCAACGCTGATCGGAATACTAGTGGCATCCATGCCTGTGAGGCTTGACGGATATTCGCGGAGTTTCCTGGTGATCGCTGTTATAGCGCTGTCAGTGATGGCAGTCAGCTACCGGCTTAAGAGCCATAGTGAAGAGCTGGCAGGTGCTTCGGCTGCAACTCAATAATTTCGGGACCTCAAGCATAGCCAAAATGACCTCTGGCAGGTCCTTTTTAACCTCTGGCAGGTCCTTTTTAACCTCTGGCAGGTCCTTTTTAACCTCTGGCAGGTCCTTTTTAATCTCTGGCAGGTCCCAAATGACATCATACATGACGGAAATGACCTCGTACATGCCGGAAATGGCATCGTACATACCGGAAATGACGTCGTACAAGACGGAAATGACGTCGTACAAGGCGGAAATGACCTCGTACATGCCGGAAAAGACCTCGTACATGCCGGAAAAGACCTCTTACATGCCGGAAATGACGTCGTACATGACGGAAATGACATTGTACATGACGGAAATGATGTCGTACATGACGGAAATGACATTGTACATGACGGAAATAACGTCGTACATGACGGAAATGACGTCGTACATGCCGGAAATGCCTGAAATGGCATCATACATGCCTGAAATGGCATCATAAGGGCATGAAATGGCATCATAAGGGCATGAAATGGCATCATAAGGGCGTGAAATGACATCATACAGTTTCCCCTTCCTAAAATAGCATGACGGGATTTGGGATAAATTCCGGGCTACAGATACAAAAAAAAGCTGCTTCTTTTGGAAGCAGCTTTTTGGTTGTGCCAGGGTGACGATCAGAAGGTATACCTGATTCCAAGCTGGGCTCCCCAGGTGCTGGAAGTGGATAATACAGGTGAATACGTGCTGGTTGGCAATGCCGTGCCTGTATAATTCATCTGGTAATGAGGAATTCCGTCGGTACCGGTTTTGCTGTATTTCAGCAAAGTGATATCGTATGAGCCCAAGGTTTGCTTCCTGTAAATCCCCCAATTGGAATTTATCAGATTACCAACATTCAGCAAATCTAAACTGATCTGCAGGGTATGTTTTGTGGCACCGAATTTGGTGAAAATGTCCTGAAGGATTTTTACATCAAAACGGCTGACCCAAGGCATCACAACGCCATAGCGTTCAGCATATTTGCCTTTATTTTTCGAAAGATAGCTATCCTGATCAACATATTTCCAGAAAGCGGTGTTTTGGTCAGCTGCCGAGAAAATCACCGTGCCGTCAGTTTTCTTGATGTCATCAAATATTATTTCAGAAGCATCCTTAGGAATATACATAAGATCAGCAGCATTTCCATCGCCATTCATATCGTTCGAATAAATGTAGGCGAGCCGGTCCTGGCTGCTTCCCTGGTAGAAAACAGATACCGATGTAGCAAGATGGTTCAGGTATTCCTTACGGTATGACAAGGAGGCAACTACCCTGTGAGGAACCGCAAATTTAGAATAACTTACACCAGGTTCATTTTGACTGATAACGGCCGGATTACTGGACCATGCGGAAGCTGCTGCTGAACCAGGATTAGATGTCAGGTCTTTTGCCCCGGTGTAGGTGTATGCTATCATTCCGGAAAAGCCTTTTGTTATTGGTTTTGCTAATTGTACCGTAAGAGAATACGAATAGCCCTCTTTTGCATTATCCAGAACCATAGCATTACTGATGGCAGAATTTATCCTTCGTGAAGGCACAGTGCCTGTCTTGTTTGCGAAGAATCTTACCCTTTTATCAGGTCCCTGGAAAGTGGAATCAGAAAGAGTTTGGTTCGCATTATATTGAATTACGGCATTGATATCCTTGGTATAAATGCCTTCAAGCGTGAGGATTAAATCCCACCAGGGCAACTTGATGTCAGTTGCCAGATTTGATCTCCATACCTGGGGCATTTTGAATTCCTTGCTCACCACGGCAATGGAACCGGGGGCAGCAGAAGATGGCGTTGGCGGAAAAAGCGTAGTATTGGTTAAGTGGTAGAAAGGATCTTTGTTGAAAGTTAAACCGGCCAGATCGGATGCCTTGGTAATTTCAACTGTATTTTGCAGCGTTCCGCTATTGGTTGGCTGGTTAGTGAACCAAACAAACGGGAGCCTGCCCGTGAAAATACCAGTACCTCCCCGCACCTGTAAGGTTTGATCTCCCATTGCATCCCAGTTAAATCCAAAGCGAGGTGAAACCGTCACCTTCGATTTAGGCCAAGCTCCTGCATCGAGTTTGATTGGGTTGCCATTCAGATCATTAAATGTAAGCGCTGTAATTGATGGTGTTGCAACTAAATCGTTGATATATACAGGCATTTCAGCCCTGATACCTACAGTCAGTTTCAAATTGTCTGTTGCCTGATATTCATCCTGGGCATATAAAGCTCCATATCCAAAATTGAGCTCAGCATACCCCGTCCCATTTCCATAGGGGTAAGTCAATCCAAAAGTTGTTGGTGCAGCTCCTGTCATAAAATCATTCATTGAAGCAAACCTGTAGTAACTGGTTCCATATCGCTTGTAACTATTGCCAAAATATAGTTTATCGAAAGAAGCTCCTAAGGTGAAAGTGTGTTTGCCTATGAAATAATTGAAATTATCCGTAAAAGTCAGGACCTTGTTGATTACATCATTGTCTTTGGTAAACAATTCGTATCCAAAACTCATATAAGGGTCTCCATCCTTATAGATATCAACAAACGGGAAATCAGCGCTGTTACTGTTTCGTGTATCCTGAATCCGGGTATAGGTAAACAATAATTTATTGGCTGCATTATTCCAGGTGCTATTTAATTCAGCAGTTATAGAACCTACGGTATTGAGGAATCCGTAATTGGCATTGCTGAACGACATGGATTTTTCACCAATTCTTCCAAATGCTGACCTGGTTCCGGGTGCACTTGTTGCGTTAACTTGCTGGTCATTGGTTGACTTTACATAATTATACCTGGTTGTGAATTTGTTGTGCTTATTGATATTCCAATCGATTCGACCAAGGAATTTTGTGTTTTCGCTTGCGAAATTGCCAAAATTCTGATAGCTTCCTGCCTCGTAACCATAGGTTGATAAAAGATAATCATGCATGGTTTTCAAATCAGTAACCGTTGTTCTCGAAATGCTCTTTGTAGCATCGGGATTGATGCCATTTTCAGGATCACTGGGTTGCCATGGAATTCCAGGGAATGATGATTTTTCTTTCTCCGCATTCAGGAATATAAACAGCTTATCTTTTAAAATCGGTCCGCCAACCCTGAATCCATAACTGTTAATAGTCTGGTCAGATAAAGTCAGCGTTTGATCTTCCACTTTTTTACCATTGAAAGATTTATTCCGATAATAGGTATAAACGGAACCTTTCCAGGTATTATCCCCACTTCGGGTAATTGCGTTTACATTAGCACCGGTAAAATTCGATTGCCTGATGTCGTATGGAGCAATGTTTACATTTATTTCTTCAATAGCATCCAGACTTATGGGCTGGGCATCGCCTCCCGGCAACGCTTTTGTGCTGAGCCCGAAGTTATTGTTAAAGTTGGCTCCATCAATTGTGATGTTATTGTACCGACCATCCTGTCCGCCAAAACTGTTGCCGTTCGATTGTGGTGTCAGTTTTGTGAAGTCGGTGATACTGCGGTTAATAGAAGGCAGGTTCTGGATTTGCTGCACATTGATGTTTGTTGATGCGCCCGTTCTGTTGCCATCCATAATTGCATTTTTTACGCCAGCGGTAATTACAACCCCGCTTATTGCAGCAGCCTCTTCGGATAAAGTCTGGTTAAGGGTTAAGGTTTGACCTAAACTTAAAGTTATGTCATCTTTTGTAAGTGTTGCGTATCCGACATACGTAACCGTTAGTTTATACGGACCACCGACTTTCATGTTTGGAATCCGATACAAGCCATCATTGTCAGTAACCGTGGCATATTGTGTGCCTGATGGTATGTGCACAGCCACAATGGTTGCACCGGGAAGAGTAGCTTTATCAGCTCCGTATATTCTACCACTTATTCCGGAGGTGGTAACCTGGGCATTTAGCATACTGCCGAAAATCAGTAAGCCGATTAGGAAGAGCAGTTTTTTCATTTTGTTTGGGTTTGGTTAATATTGGTTGATTTTTAGTTTTAATCTACTATATCTTTTAGCGAAATTAGTAAAGAAGTATTAACTTATTTTAAGAAAAGGTTAAGAGGTTATTAACAAATTGCTGCAAGTTTCAAACAATATGAAGCAGTATCTTCTTATATTATTTTTTAAGTACAATCATATTGATTTCCTTTTTAATAAACAAAAAGCACTTTTTAATATATAATAATAACTTCAGGCTTTAGAATCTTTTTATAATTCGGAGGCTATGGGTGTAGATCCCTTGCGAGGCGCTGAAAATCCCGTTGTGATCAATCTTGTCGATTTTTACCTGGCCTGAAGCATGTACTATTTCGCCTGCAGCTGTGATGATCCCCACATGAATTATTTCACCTGCAGGATTATCGAAGAATGCAAGATCACCGGGTTGTACCTCATCCACAAAATCGATAGTTTCGCCTTTCAACGCCTGCTGTGCTGCATCACGCGGCAAATTTACCCCGCACATATGGTACACTACCTGAACCAGACCTGAGCAATCGATGCCCATGATACTCCGGCCACCCCACAGGTAGGGCGTATTGAGGTAATCCAAGGCTGTGGCAGCTATTTTTGACGCATGAAACTTCCTGGGAATGGCTTTGCCTTTATTTATTGTAGTATATTCTTTATCCCCAAGACGAAAAGTGTTGTTAGCCAGTAAAGGCAAATGGCAACCTTTTCCCAGTAAAATAAAAGTGCTGTCATTTTTAGAGTAACAAACAGCCGTTTTGTCAATGACGACATGATGCAAGCTGTTATTTATTTTTTCGATGAACTCATCTGTAACTATAACCGATTGCTTTCTGTCAATCCAGCCTTCGTAATGATCAAGGTGTATGCTGATCAACAGCCAATTCCCCCTTTCTTCGAGAATACTGAAAGTTTCACCAAATAAAATCTGGGTTACCATTTCACTGGTGTCCGAAGGTTCTAACCGCACAGGGACTTGTGATAAAGGGCATATTGCGTTCATAATCATTTAGATAAAGGGCATTAAACGGTATCAGCCACATACTGCTGATCGTGGTTTGGTCCATTCAGTAGCCAAAGATAGTAATTGGCAGTTTGAAAACAAAAATTCATATATTCGTAAACTCTATTCTCACCTGATGAAGTTACATATTACCAAGAGACAGTGGCGAAATTATTACCAGGTCAATAAAATCCTTTTGTTCCTGGTCACACTGGTTATCTTATTAGCCTTATTTCCACGTGAAGGAAAATTCAAATACGAATTTCAGCGGGGTAAACCCTGGCAACATGATGATCTGATTGCGCCGTTTGATTTCGCTATTCTGAAGCCACAGCCTGAATTACAGCGGGAACGTAAAACAGCGCTGGCTGAAGCATACTTGTTCTTTCGGTATGATAAGGAAAAAGTTGAATATGCGAAAAGTGATTTCCTGGCAAGACTGGAAAGGGAAGATCCGAAACCAATGACGTCCCAGGAAAAGGAAATGGTTGTTAAAACGGCATTTACTTTAATTGACAGTATTTATAAAAGGGGAATCATCGAAATGATCCCTGAACTTGGAAAGAAAAGTCCTGATTTCAAAATAGCCGTGCTGGATGATAATATAGCGAAGATAGTCCCTGTAAGCAGTTTATTCACGATAAGTAAAGCAAATCAGTATATTTTACTTAATCTGCCTGGTTTTCATGGTGTTGACGGTAAAATCCTATTGCCTTTATTGCAGTCAACACTCATGCACAATTTGCTATTCGACGAGGATTTGACCCGCTCGCAGCGGGAGCAGTCGCTTGCCGACATTTCGATTACCCGGGGCATGATACAGAAAGGTGAGCGCATTATTGCCAAGGGGGAACTAGTTAATGAGTCGAAATTTCAACAGTTGGAATCCCTGCGGCTTGAGTTTGAATCGAAGTCGGAATCAGGCTATAATTTCAGCATGATCCTGCTCGGCAGATTCATTCTCATTTCGATGGCGCTTATGGTATTCGGGTTATTCCTGTTTACTTTCCGACATGATATCTATATTGAAAACCGCAATATTGTCCTTTTACTTTTGCTTATTACCATCATGGTTTCATTCACTACGCTTGTAATGAACATCCGTGTTTCATATATCATGGCGGTCCCGATATGCCTTATCCCTATTATTGTCAGGACATTTTATGATACCCGCCTTGCTCTCTTTGTGCACATCATTACAATTATCATACTTGGTTTCCTGGTACCCAATAGTTTTGAATTCCTGTTCATGCAGCTGATTACAGGAATTATTACAATAATAAGCATTGTCAATCTGCATCACCGGTCGCAGTTTTTCTATACATCGCTCCGGATCATGTTATCTTATTCTGTTATTTATATCGGGATGACCCTTATGCAGGAAGGCTCAATTGAGCAGATCAGCAGAATAAATTTTCTGATGTTTGGTATCAGTGCATTGCTTACACTCTTTTCCTATCCGATTATTTATTTGTTTGAACGGATTTTCGGAATGATAACTGATGTTTCGCTGATTGAATTATCGGATACGAATTCAAAACTGCTTCGCGAACTGGCTATCAACACACCGGGTACTTTTCAGCATTCGCTTATAGTTTCCAATATTGCGGAAGAAGCTGCCCGCGCCATTGGTGCAAATTCACTGCTTGCCCGCACCGGGGCGCTGTATCACGACATAGGCAAGATGGATATGCCCATGTACTTTATTGAAAATCAATCAGGAGGAATTAACCCGCATGATGATCTTTCGTATGAAGAGAGTGCTCGAATTATCACAGGGCATGTGATCAGGGGAATCGAAAAAGCAAGGTTGAATAAGCTTCCCGAAGCAATTATAGATTTTATACGTACTCATCACGGGACCCGGTTTACGCAGTACTTCTATAATAAATTCAAGCAGGAAGCCGGCGATGTGCCGTTTGATGAAACGCCTTTCCGCTATCGTGGACCGGTCCCTTTCTCGAAAGAAACCTCCATATTGATGATGGCAGATTCAATCGAAGCGGCTTCCCGTTCGCTTAAGGCGCCCACTGAACAGGAAGTGGATGATCTGGTGGAACGTTTAATTGATAATCAAATGGAGAGCAAACAGTTTCGTAATTCATTACTAACGCTGAGAGATATATCAACAATTAAGAAAATTATCAAGAAGAAATTACTGAGCATATATCATATCAGGATTGAGTATCCGTCACTACACTAATCTACTCCTGAAATAAAACCTTTACTCTTTTAAGATATTGCAGGGTATCCGGCCCGGTATTAAAAAGAAGATCCAGGATACTTAGGTCCGGAATAAAACCCTGATTATCTTCAAAAGCCTGCATATACCTGGGGAATGTTTTGGAAATGACGGGATCCGGGTTTATCCTGGGATGAAAACTGTCGCGTAAATCATAAATATCCGGTTCTGTTTTATATTCAGTTGTATAATATGACTTTAAAGTGCTGATTTGAAATGCCGTTAATAACTTGTTGAATATTTCCCTGTTTAAGTCAACCAGGAGTTCATGTTTCTTGAAGAAGACTGGTTCAAACAGATCGCGGTAGTATAAGAAGTAAGGCGCCTTATTATAGGCAGTAATAATGGACCGCCAATGCAATATTTGCCAGTTTCTCGAACGATCTGTTTGAATATCACATGTTTTTGTATGATTGCCGTTTACCCGGTTAACCGGTACCGTCAGGTTCAGTATGCCTGATGAAGTTGCAATAGCACAACGGTTGCGAAAGGTTTGTTTGGGATAGGTTTCGTGGATTTCAATGCCGACATTTTCTGCCTGTACAGCTGCAGCCATCCATGAAATGGGAGGGAAATATGCTGTGGAAAGCAGTATTGTTTGCATACCTTGGTTTTCGTGGTAAAAGTACTATAAAAGAGAAAGGGCAGCCAATCCGGCTGCCCTTTCTCAGTATTGTTTATTGAATTAGTTTGATGGAAGCAGTACTTCGTTGATAGCATCAGTCATTGCCTGTTTGGGCAAAGCACCCATTGCCATCTGTGGTTTTCCTTCTTTAGGGCAGAAAAGCATGGAAGGAATGCTTTGAATACCAAAAGCGGCAGCCAATTCCTGCTCAGCTTCTGTATCCACTTTATAGATATTGATTTTTCCTTCGAACTCAATCGAAAGTTCTTCAAGAATAGGAGCGACCATTTTGCAGGGTCCACACCAGTCGGCATAAAAATCAATCAGGCAAGGCAAAGCGCCTTCAAATTTCCATTCCTGGTTTTGTTCGTAGTTAAATACCTTTGCAAGGAAGGTTTCTTTTGTTAAATGTTCCATTAGTATATGATTTTTGTTTTTTTATAATTTACTTTTTTAGCAACAAAACTTCAGTAATTGCTTTTTCAAATGTTTCTTTTGGCAGCGCACCCTGTGTCATCTGGGGTTCTCCTTTTGTCGGGCAGAAAAATACGGTTGGAATGCTCCGGATGCCGAAAAACTGGGCTAATTCGGGTTCTTTGTCTGTATTTACTTTATAGACAGTGATCTGGCCTTTGTATTTTTCGGAAAGCTCGGCCATTATCGGTGCTACCATTTTACATGGTCTGCACCAATCGGCATAAAAATCAATCACACAAGGCTTATCTCCTTTATAGGTCCATTGCTTGGGGTTTTTCTCGAAATCATAAATTTTATCAAGAAATATTGCTTTGGTCAGCTGTATGACATTTTCATTTTCAGTTGATGTGGAAGCAGCTGTATTTTCAGTTTGGACAGCTGTATTAGCACTAGCCTGACCCGACATACTTGCTTCTGCAACTGATGTGCCGGGTTTCTTTTCGGGCGTTGCTGATCCTCCGCAACTGCTAAGCCATAAAACTGAAAGGAAAGCTAACCCGATGAATGTGTTTTTCATTTTGTGTAGTTTAATTTTTTTAACTGATTTTTTAATGGTGCAAAAGTAAGATTATTTTTTTATATATCGCATAAAGATCACCATTATTTTGTAATTTTGTCAACAATTATCATGCCACTGCAATTTTGTCATGACAATCGTATGGTGACTAATTAAATAAACGAATGAAAGTTCAAAGAGTTATAAACCTGAAAGAATTAATCGGGCAATTAGATACGGACAGGTTCAGGGAATCTTTCAATACCCAGGAAGAATGCCTTGAAATACTGGCCAGTGCCAAATGGGCAGATGGGTTTGTATGTCGAAATTGTGGTAACGAAAATTATTGCCAGGGGCGCACTGCATTTTCGCGCAGGTGCACCCGCTGCAAAAGGGATGAATCTGCCACGGCTCATACGATCTTCCATCATTGCAAGATTGATCTTCCCATTGCTTTTGAAATCGCTTACATGGTTTGTGGTTCGCCGTCCGTGCCGGCTTCTTCCATTTCACAGGTACTCGAAACGCGGCATATGACTTGTTTGAATTTTAAAAAGCGAATTCTGCAATGTTTGCAATCGGATGGCAGACTTATCACTGATTCAAATTAGTAAATGCAGCCGTTTGCTGAGATTTATATTAGTAAATGAATGCGTATTAATTCAACTCTGCGGTTAAGGCTTTTATTTTATCACTGCAAAAATAAAGAGGCTAGCCGGTTGGCTAGCCTCTTTTAATTTATTGATTTTAAAATAATTATTTAATAGTTTTGATTTCTACCCTGCGGTTCAGCGCACGCCCTGCCCTGGTTTTATTTTCAGCTGCCGGGTTGCTTTCGCCGAAGAATTTCTTAACCAGGCGGTCTTTTGGAATGCCGTTTTTAACAAGATAGTTGATTACATAATCAGCACGTCTTTCTGAAAGTTTCATGTTATATGCTTCAGGACCTTGTGAGTCAGCATAACCTTCCACTGTAAGACTGACATCCGAATGATCTTTCATGATGCTAACCACTTCATCCAGATCTTTGGTGTATTTTGTAATTGCAACTGATTTGTCAGTTGCGAAATAAACCACTTTAAAGTATTCGAATTTCTTAACTTCAGGACATCCGAAGTTTGAAGCAACACCAGCAACTTCCGGGCATTTGTCTAAATTGTCAGGAATACCGTCTCCATCTGTGTCAGGGCAGCCTTTGAACTGAGCAAGGCCTTTCACATCCGGGCAGGCATCGTCGTTGTCAGCAATTCCGTCGCCATCGCGGTCAGGACAACCGGCAAGTTCAACTTTACCCGCAACATCAGGACATTTATCATCTTTGTCTGCAACGCCGTCATTATCTTTATCAGGACATCCGCTGAGATCTTTCTTTCCTGCTGCGTTAGGACAAGCATCATCCTTGTCAGGGATGCCATCCCCATCGGTATCAGGGCAACCTTTAAATTCAGCTTTCCCGGCGACATCCGGACAATCATCATCTTTATCGGCTATCCCGTCATTGTCTTTATCGGGGCAACCTGCAAGTTCAACTTTACCGGGAGTTTCAGGACAAAGATCATCTTTGTCTTTCACACCGTCGCCATCAGTATCTTTAGCTCCGAAACGGAATTTAACTCCAAATGTAAAATGTGCATAACTATCGCGTTTGGTATTTGTAGTCGACAATTTTGGTGCAAGAACATTATCATATGCTGCCTGGAAATTTAGACCGACCTTTTCGGTGAGCCAGAAATTGAAACCAACGCCTGTAACTTGTTTCAGGTAAGTCGTTTTATCTGCTCCCAGATCTTTAATGCCTGAGGCTCCAAGTCCCAAATAGATATAGGGATCGAACCAACTGGATTCTTTCATGATATAACCATTGGCAAATTTGTAAGCCAGGTTTACATCGCCGGTCCAGAATTTGTTGTTGCTCAATGGCTGATTTATGCTTGCCATACGATCGTATTCAAGTCTGCTTAATCCAAACTGTCCGAAAACATTGAAGGATGGATTAAGATTCCGGCCTACTGAAAGTGTTGATGGAAAATGATACCCCTGCCATTTTGCGTATTTAAACTGGTCGGGAAATTTAAGATGAACCGTGTTGAAATCTTCATACTGCCAATTGACTCCAATTGCCCAGCGGTAGTCAGTATTCTGAGCACGGAGGCTAATGGAAGAAGCAAGGAAGAGGATAAGTGCAAGAAGGGTAATTTTTTTCATATGTATTCGATTTAAATTAATATTAATATTTCTATAAGTGTGGTTAATATTTTCTTGATAATCAGGCTGCAGCGAAAATTATTGTCATTTATTCTGTAATAAATGACAATAATTCAAATTCTTTGCAAAATTGGTGATAAATATACGAAAACTCAAAATATAATTCACATTTTATGAAAAACAGAAAAATTATTTCAAGCATCAAATAAACAGTTAGCTGTGTACAAAATATATAAGTTAATACATTAGTTGTATATCCTTATGGTAACCAATCCTCACTTATCAGAAAGTATTTAACGGGTAGCTTCTATGATAATCAGGTCAATACAATGCAGCTGATTAGAGTGATGATGATAAAAGGAATTACTTGGCAGTAAAAAAATGCCCGTAAAAGCTTGTTTCACAGGCAATAATATCTGGCAGCTGATTAAAAATCATTCAGGCATTCGAGCAATCCACCCGGATACTTCGTTTGCAACTTTGACATTGTATTCAAAGGCCATTTGCTTATGGTTTATAAGATCGACTATGGTACCAATAAAGCAGAGTCCTGCTGTGAAAAAATACAGAATCCCCATGCCAATCTGATCAGTAAGGAATCTCTGGATACCTGCCACACCTAAAAATCCTGCCAGCCCGGTAAGTAAAATCAATTGCGGATCACGGCGACGGCTGCGGTAAAAGTTAGCGAAATTCAGCATTTGCTGATCCGAATAGTTTTTTACTAGCGATTCCACATATACCATTTCCTGCATGTCAAGTTCCGGCATTAATTGATAAAGTTTTGTGCTCATTTGGCTAAAGTTTAAGGGTTAAATGTTATTTGCTTTTGTATTGATTATTATGCTTTGAACTCCCTGGTTTATTTGTTAACATATTCATTTATAGATAATTGCTTTTGATAGTTGAAATGGTTTCTGAAAACAGAGACTATTCTGACTACAAATACAGCCAGGGCAAATATTGCCAATGGGTGCATGCTGATGGATTCGGATACATGTCCATGCAGCAACAAAATCAGCGACCGTCCCAGGCCGCAACCGGGGCAATGTTCAAATCCTGCTAGTTTCAAGGGACAGATAGTAAAATGATTGCCTGATTGCACCGGAGATAAGGCAAAAAGAATGATTACCGCAATCCAAATGAAAGCCTCGAGGTTGTGAACCAAAAAATTGCCTGCTTTGCGTAAATCTACTTTCATTTCCGGTCGGTTTCAGATGGTATTTTGACGCTTACGGCCTGAAAAGGTTACAGATTAGCCTGTACTCTTTAAATGCCGTTTCGTGAAATTAAAACATTTCTGGATACCAATGAGAATAATATTATGCGTTTTTAATGAATTCTTGAAAAACCATTGGAATCCCGAAAATAATTCGATTTGAAAAATTAACTATGTATTTGAAAACGATATCCTGGCTTATTGCTTATTTGAAACATTTCATGTACGTTTGGCATAAAAATTAGTGATCATGAAAATCCTGATTATCAATATAAAAGAGTTGGTGGGCGTTGATAAATCGTTTCATCTATTTGTAAGTGGAACTGCAATGGGTAAATTGCATACCATAAAAAATGCTTTCCTGTTTATCCAAAAAGGTCTGATACTCGAATACGGAAGCATGGATCATCTGTTTATCCCGGAGGACTGGAAGAGAAAGGGTATTAAAGTGATTGATGCTGCCGGAAAACTGGTTTTCCCATCCTTTTGCGATTCACACACCCACCTGGTCTATGCCGGCAGCCGGGAAATAGAGTATATTGATAAAATCAAAGGATTGTCATATGAAGAAATTGCCCAACGTGGAGGGGGAATCCTTAATTCCGCAAAACGGTTGCATGATGCTTCCGAGACCGAACTTTTAGGCGAGGCTCTCGGGCGATTGGAAGAAATCACTTGGCTGGGAACCGGTGCCGTTGAAATTAAGAGCGGTTATGGCCTCAATCCTGAAGATGAACTGAAGATGCTCCGGGTTATCCGGGATTTAAAAAGTTTGTCGCCACTCACTATAAAAGCTACTTTCCTGGGAGCTCATACGATACCTTTGGAATACCGGGGCAAACAGCAAGAGTATGTCGATATGGTGATAAACGAAATGATTCCCCAGGTAGCTGCTGAAGAACTGGCTGATTACATAGATGTTTTTTGCGATAAAGGATTTTTCACCATTGATGACACCGAGCGGATATTAATGGCCGGCATGAAATATGGCCTGAAACCCAAAATTCATGCCAACGAGTTGGATTATTCGGGTGGAATTCAGGTTGGAGTCAAGTATGGCGCATTGTCTGTTGATCACCTTGAATACACTGGTGAGGCTGAAATTGAGGCACTTAAGGGTTCCGAAACCATGCCCACCCTTTTACCCGGAGCTGCTTTTTTCCTGAATATGGTTCACGCTCCGGCGCGTAAAATGATCGATGCCGGATTGCCGTTGGCCCTGGCGAGTGACTTTAATCCCGGTTCGTCACCATCAGGGAATATGCAGCTGATACTATCAATGGGATGTATTATGTACCGGATGACACCCGAAGAAGCTATCAATGCCACTACCCTCAATTCAGCCTATGCCATGGGTGTTAGTGACGTACTCGGCAGTATTGCTATCGGGAAAAAGGCAAATGTATTTATTACCAAAGCTATGCCGGGTATCGAATTTATGCCTTATTCATATGGAAGTAATAAGGTGGATACAGTGATTTTAAATGGCAAGCTTCTTTAAAGATCGGCAAGAAATCAACTCAGATTTCCCTTACAAGTATTAACCGAAAACCATTCAGCCAATAGTATTAACCATTAACGTTTTCATTTCGGCCATAGATAATACATATAGATTAAGTACAGGCCAATCATGAATATTCCTTCATCCCGTTTGAGTATGTAGTTAATCCTGAAAAAAGGTAAGAGGAACAGCGTGACTCCCAGCATAATATACAAATCGATATTGCTGAAAGCTATTGCCGAAAGAGGATTGATGACAGCTGAGATTCCAATCACTCCCATAATGTTGAAAATGTTTGCTCCTATAACATTTCCAATGGCTATTTCATATTTCTTCTTCCTGGTTGCCACAATGGATGAAGCTAGTAAAGGCAGACTGGTTCCCGCAGCGATAACCGTAAAACTAATAATCGTTTCGCCAACTCCCATTGAGCGGGATATAGCTATTGCTCCTCTGGTTAGCAATTCCGATGCGGCTACCAGCACACCCATTCCAAGCACAATCATGCCTGCCGGCAAATACCATTTCATTTTTCCACTGGTAACGGATTCATCATATTCCACAAATACTTCTTTATCTTTTTCACGGTGTGCAAGTATGACAGTAAGAAAAGCATAAAGTACGATTCCAACCAGCAAAAGGCCGCCTTCAGAACGGCTGATATACCTGTCGGAGAATAGAAACATGAAACCGATCGTAACAAGTATAAGAACCGGGATTTCAATTTTCAGCAACCGCATTTTAATTTTTAAAGGAGCTATAATAGCTGAAATGCCAAGAATAATGCAGATATTGAACATGTTACTACCTATGATGTTGCCGATGGCGATGTTGCCATGGCCGATCAAAGCAGCATTTGCACTTACAAATAACGCCGGCGAACTGCTACCAAACGCAACAACCGTCAGGCCTGCGACTAATGGCGAGATCCCGGCTTTTATGGCTAGTGCGGAACTTCCTTTTACAAGCCATGATGCACCGAAATACAATAAAATGAATGATGCAAGAATATAAAAGACAGGAAGAAACATAAGGTAAATGGCATTAATTTAGAATAATAATTTCCTGGTCCGGGCTAGAGAAATAATCTTAAAATATCCCGGATCATTTTTTCGTCTGGCAAAAGTAATTCAAAATCGGGAACTGAAACATGGTTGCCCAAGGTAACCAGAGGTTGTTTGAAATTCATTTTCCCGGGAGCAAAGGATCGTGCTGAAAGATGAATTTCCCGGGCACCTGACACCTCGGCAATTTGCTGGATATTGCTGGCATTTACGCCACTTCCGGGCATGATAGAAATACGGGCGCCGGCCTTTTTAACCAGGGCAGCCAGTTTCCCAATTCCCTGAGGCGCTGTTTGTAATCCGCCTGAAGTCAGTATTCTGTGGCAACCTGCATAGATTATGACTTCCAGGGCCTCTTCCAGGTTTCGTGTCATATCAAAAGCCCTGTGAAAGGTTACATTCATCGGAGCTGCGGCATCCACCAGGATAGCGGTTCTTTTTTCGTCCACTGTACCGTCAGGATGAAGGATACCAGAAACAATGCCTTCCATTCCAGCCATTTTAGCTGCCGCAATATCCAGGAGCATACCTTCAAATTCTTTATCGGAATAACAGAAGTCGCCTTCGCGTGGCCTTATCATCACATGAACCGGGATTTTAACATACTTCCTTGCCAGGCGCATGGTCGCAGCCGAGGGGGTGAGTCCGCCTTCGGCTGGAGCGCTGCACAGTTCGATGCGATGAGCGCCGGCGTTATATGCCGCAATGGCTGATTCGAGGCTGAATACTGCTATCTCAATTATCATTTTTATATTAGTTAAGGTCAAAAATAGAATAATGTCGGGATGATTCTGGTGGTTTGAGAATTCTGCAATTTTTTATAGAATTCTGTTTCGATTAAACGATTCCCATATCCAGAGTTTTACCCGCGAAGTTAAAACCATTTAAAATCTCTTCCGCATTCAAAAGCGTAAAAACAATAATTTAATTAAATGTATGCCTTCCACGCTATTTTGTTAATTTTGCGCATTATTTCAGGCTGTTTATTTTGCTAAAACATTGAAAAACAAAATTATATGAAGCAATTAATCGAGTGTGTCCCCAATTTCAGCGAAGGCAGTAATATGGCTATTATCAAACAGATTACTGACCGCATCGAAGCGGTTGAAGGTGTCCGTTTGTTGGATGTGGATCCGGGTAGAGCTACCAACCGAACGGTAGTAACTTTTGTCGGAACACCTGATGAAGTGATTGAGGCTGCTTTTCAGGCAGTTAAGAAAGCTTCGGAGATCATAGATATGCGCACACACAAAGGCGAGCATCCCCGCTTTGGTGCTACCGATGTTTGTCCGTTGATTCCGATTGCGGGCATCACCATGGAAGAAGTAGCTGTATATGCCCGCAAACTTGCCGGGCGAATCGGAAATGAACTTGGAATTCCGGTTTATTGTTACGAGAATGCTGCTTTTTCAAAAGAACGCCGTAACCTGGCTAACAACAGGTCGGGTGAATATGAAGGATTACCTAAAAAACTTGCTGATCCGCACTGGAAGCCCGATTTCGGACCAGCTGAATACAACGATAAAATTGCTTTGACTGGCGCAACAGCCGTTGGTGCTCGCGATTTCCTGGTTGCTTATAATGTAAATCTGAATACTACTTCAGTTCGGAGAGCCAATGCCGTAGCTTTTGATATTCGTGAAAAAGGACGCCCGGTCCGTGACGGACACCCGGTTACAGGAAAGATTAAAAAAGACGATGCAGGTGAACCTGTGTATAAACCCGGAAGTTTAAAAGCATGTAAAGCCATTGGTTGGTTTATCGAAGAATATGGAATAGCGCAGGTTTCAATAAACCTGACCAATATCAGTATTACTCCTGTTCATATTGCATTTGAGGAAGCATGTCTGAAAGCACAGGAGCGCGGAATGCGTGTCACTGGATCTGAACTTGTCGGATTAATTCCGTTGAAAGCCATGACGGATGCCGGGAAATATTTTTTGCGCAGGCAGCAGCGTTCAGTGGGTGTATCAGAAGCCGAACTGGTGAAAATAGCAGTAAAATCACTTGGTCTTGATGATTTAAAACCATTTAATCCGAAAGAAAAAATTATTGAATACTTGCTGGCAAACGAAAATGATAAAAAACTGGTCAATATGACCATTGAAGATTTTGCCAACGAAACGGCTTCGGAATCGCCGGCTCCCGGCGGAGGTTCGATTTCGGCTGCCATGGGGGCGTTAGGAATTTCCCTGGCTACTATGGTTGCCAATCTTTCGTCACATAAGCCTGGCTGGGATGATCGTTGGGATGAGTTTAGCATTTGGGCCGAAAAAGGCCAGATTCTGAAAGATGAGTTATTAATGCTTGTGGATGAAGATACACGTGCTTTTAACCTTATCATGGATGCTTTTGGTTTGCCAAAAGGCAATGAAGCGGAAAAAGCCACCCGCACCGTTGCCATCCAGGATGCAACCCGTATTGCTATCGAAGTGCCTTTCAGGGTTATGAAGCGTTCGTTTGAATGTATGGAGATCATCAAATCTATGGCCGAAACCGGTAATCCGAATTCAGTTACGGATGCCGGAGTTGGTGCATTAGCCGCCCGTTCAGCTGTTCTGGGTGCCTTTCTGAATGTAAAAATTAATGCATCGGGTTTGCACGATAAGTCTTTTGTCGAAAAAGTACTGACGGAAGGATCCCGAATACAAGAACAGGCTATGGCAATGGAATCGGATATTCTTACAATTGTGAATTCAAAAATATCCTGAAACTAAATTTTAAGGAATGATACTCCTATAAAAGTACTGAAATGGGGAGGCTAAATTCCCTTGCTGATAAAATTTCCATTCTTCTTACATATCAGCTGCTACCAGAGATATGATGTTGAAAGGTATGAGGATTTGACTATCAGATTCTTCAATACACTAAATGGAAAGGAAACCTTGTGCCCTTTTTACCTTTCGTCCGAATACATCTGGTGCCAGAGTGGATAAGGAATTACCGGTTTGCTGATGTTATCGAGATATTGAACATCATCAGGCTCAAGATGCCAGCCGGTAGATGCTATATTCTCAGTAAGTTGCTGAATGTTCCTCGCGCCGATAATCACACTTGTGATAGCTGGCCGTTGTAGAAGCCAGTTAATCGCGGTTTGTGCAACAGATTTATCGTAGTTGCTGCTGATTCGCTCAAGATGTTCAACAATTTCAAATCCCTTATCTTCATCAACAGGCCAGTATTTGATGCTTGACGATTTGGGGATGCTTCGACGGGCATCAGCGGGAATTGCAGAGTTTCTTCTGAACTTTCCTGTAAAAAATCCGCCTGAAAGCGGGCTCCAGCACAGTATTCCCAATTGCTGATCGATACAAAGCGGAACAAGTTCGTGTTCAATATCCCTGGCCCCGATTGAATAATACAGTTGTGTGGTCACAAACTTTTCCAGGTTCAGTTTCTCTGCAATAGCCAATGCTTTCATGGTTTGCCAGGCAGTAAGGTTTGAGCACCCGGTATAGCGTACTTTGCCGCTTTGAACCAGCGAATCGAGCGCACGCAAGGTTTCTTCCATTGGGGTTCCCGGATCATAACTATGAATCTGGTACAAATCGATAAAATCCGTTCCCAACCGGCGTAAACTATCTTCGCAGCTTTTGATTATATGAAACCGCGAAAGCCCTGTGTCATTGGGCTTGTTGCTCATAGCAAACCGTACTTTGGTTGCCACAACAGCATCTTTACGCTTTTTGCCAAGTGCTTTACCTAAAACGGACTCGGAAACACCTCCGGAATATACGTCAGCAGTATCAAAGAAATTTATCCCGAGATCGAGAGCGGTGGAGGTAAGCATATCGGCTTCTTTTTGTGATACAGTAGCCAGTTCGTTCTTAACTGTATCACCGCCGAAGGTCATCACCCCTAGGCAAATTTCTGAAACTTTGAGGCCTGAATGACCCAGATATCTGTAATTCATACTGCATTTATATTAATCAGGAAACCGGTTGAATGGCAGGAAAATGTGTTCACTAAATTATAAAATTATTGCCAGTGTTGTTCTAAGAATTAATGTTTAAATGACATTTACAAGCCTAAATAGATGATATTTAACATTTATTAATAGTTATTTGATTTATTTGGTAACATAGCTTTTTAGGTTATGTTGTTGATATACAATAATAGTGTATCTTTGCGCACTCTTATAATGAACAA
>Ga0079306_1001026_pt1 | contig 20904 bp, 12 predicted proteins | sample Methanotroph_Enr_FD_79181 | JGI IMG/M metagenome (GOLD analysis project Ga0079306, IMG submission 79181) | Enriched soil microbial communities from Old Woman Creek wetland in Ohio, USA - Methanotroph_Enrichment_5 | ecosystem: Environmental > Terrestrial > Soil > Wetlands | place: USA: Ohio...
AAATTAAACCAAGCGAACATTCAAACTTAGTCTGCATGAGTTTGATCGAATCATTTTTCGGTATGATAGCATACAAATTCTTTTTTTTCATTTTCTTTGTAATAAAGCGTTGTGAATTAAACGAAAAAAGTGAATCAAGATGGAAAACATGGAAGATATATTTCAAAAAATTGGCACAACTCAAACCTTGAGTCAAAAAATTGAGAGAAACATAGAAAAAGCAATCCGGGAAAAGAAATTGCCAATTGGTGCAAAATTACCATCCGAGCGCGAACTGTGTGAAATGTTTGCCGTTAGCCGCACCGCACTGCGCGAAGCCCTGAGGCGTTTAAGTGCCCGTGGTTTGATCGAGATCAAAAAAGGAAGCGGCATGGTCGTCACTAAAATTGAATTAAAAGATGCCATCAGTTCGCTCAACTTGTATTACGACTTGAAGTTTGATGATAATCTGATTGGTCAGATCATTGAATTAAGACTGGCATTTGAGCCCGAAATTGCAAAAATGGCAGCCATAAACCGCACCGATCTTGATTTGAAAAACATGGAAGCTAATTTGATTGAATTTGCCAAATGTAATCCAGACAATACTCAACTTGAATCGGACATTGACAATCGATTTCACCTGGCAGTTGCACGCGCCACCGAAAATCCCTTTGTAATTATTACCATGGAGCCGGTGCATAATTTACTGCCGCGAATGCGCAATTTTATTTATGCCAATGTCGATGGGGAAAAAGAAATCACGCTTGGCTACCACAAAGAAATAGTGAATGCAATTCGCGAACGTGATGCCGAACGTGCCTACGAAAAAATGCAAGCTCATCTCGATCGAAACATGCAGGTTTACAAGAAGTTCTTCAAACACTTGTAAAACCTGGCACGTTCAGTCAACAGCTCAAAAGTCTTAAAAAACAGGCGTTAAGTTACTGATCCCGAGACCAGGTTTATCGATCAACGAAATTTTTCCATCAACAATCTGAACTCCGGAATATGGATCGTTTGAGATCAGCAGGTTACCATCCAGATCGGCCCAATCAGTTTTTGGAGATAGCTGTGCTGCTGCTGAAATAGCGCACGAAGTTTCGGTCATACAACCAATCATCACTTTCATATCCAGCGACCGGGCCAATGTCTGCATTTGATGTGCTTCGCGCATTCCGGTACATTTCATCAGCTTGATGTTTATTCCGGAATAAACACCTTTTGCCTTAATTACATCGTGTAGCCGTTGTACCGATTCATCACCAATAGTTGGTAACGGGCTGTTCTCAGTGAGCCATGCCATATCGTCGATAGCCGTTTTTGGCATCGGTTGCTCAACAAATACAACTCCTTTTTCTTTGAGCCAGTGAATCATTTCAAGAGCCTTGTTCTTGTCAGTCCAGCCTTGATTCACATCCACACAAAGCGGAACATTCGTTGATGAGCGTATGGTCTCAATCATTTCCTTATCGGTTGCCATACCCAGCTTAACTTTCAGGATTTTATACGGAGCCGCTTCAGCAACTTTTTGCCGAACCACTTCCGGAGTATCAATACCAATGGTGAACGAAGTATTTGGCGTATCAGCCGGATCGAAACCCCATATTTTATACCACGGTTGACCCATTATTTTGCCAACCAGATCGTGCAAAGCAATATCGACCGAGGCTTTTGCAGCGCAATTGCCAGGCATTACCGAATCGACATAAGCCAGAATATCGTCCATCTGAAACGGATCTTTAAACTGCCCTAAATCGAGCGCTGAAAGAAATTTGGTTGCAGAATCAACACTTTCGCCCAGGTATGGCGGCATGGAAGCTTCACCATATCCGACAAGGCCGTCAAATTCAATGCGTGTGAGCATATCCGGAGTAGTCTTCCGCGAACTGTTGGCAATCGTAAACGTATGCTTCAAGGCTAAATCATGAGGCAAAAAACTCAACTTCAACCCCTTTCCTGAATGTTTCATTTTTGCGTCTTTCGTACCTGCAAAAACAGATTCAAATCCGGCAACACCAACCAATGTTGATAAACTGGCGGTTCGTATAAAATTACGTCGGCTATGTGTCATTTTGAATAGTGATTTTTATTGAATGATGATTGAATACCACGGATGATTCTTAACCTGAACAATTCCATCGGTATTCAAGGAAGTTAATACCCGGCTTGAACCAACCAGAATCTGGTGTAATCTATCGTTATACAATTGATCGGCAGGATCGAGGCTATTGACATGAACGAATCCGGATGAATGAATATATAGGCCATTGCCCATGTATAAAGCGACATGCGTAACCCGTTTGCTTCCGAAGAAAAGCAGATCGCCAGGCATCAGATTTCTGAAATCGGTAAAATCGGGATGTTGCCCATAACGAACTTGCTGCGAAGCATCGCGCGCTAAAATAATTCCCTGCGAATAATAGGAAGTTTTTGTCAGACCCGAGCAATCGGTAGCTTTGCAGGAAGTACCACCCCACAAATACGGAATCCCATTCAATTGCTTTGCAACCGATAAAACAGACTGAACATCAATTGGCCGGTCTGTCCATTCCTGAAAAGAAAGACAATCAGTTTTTCTCACAAAAGCAGTTCGTCCGTCGGGAAAACGAACCTGCAAAAATCCCTTGGTTTCGGAAATGGATTCGAATAGATTGTCGAGAACCAAATCGGATACATGAGAAGCATTTTTCTTAGGAGCCGAAAGCGCATAACCTACAGTTTGATTAAAAACAAACCGTTTGCTTTGTTTCCATTCCTTCATTTCTGCTTCAGTTTTCAGCGCGATACCGGCATCCTCAGCCCAGCCAATGTACTGGTCGGGCGATTGAATCCGATACCAGCCGTTTTTCACTTCCAATATTTTCACCGGCATACCCATCAATACCTGAGTGGCCATTTCGGCTGCTTCTCTTGGCTCGAAGCGCATATTAACAACCGAAAGTGTTACCAGACCCCAAACCTTGTCTCCTAAAGATACCTCAGGAAAAACCCGGATAGAATCAACAAACTGAATTCCTTTGGCTGCAAGTAATTGAGCAACCTGTTTTTTCCCTTCCGGAAGGTTGGTTTCGCCTTTCACGGTTATTGGTCGCTTCAAAGTGTCTTTCAGCAAAACATTTAAAATTGCAACCCGTTTATCAGGAACAAGTTGCTTTTGAATCAGTTGAAACTCAGCGTTCAATGATTTAAAAGATGTTGTTTGCGCATCAACTTCGAGCCCTATGGATATAACAAGCAGGACTACAAAACCTATTTTCCTAAAAATGTTTTTCATCATTTACTTATCGTAATTGTTATTTCCTCCTAAACAAAAATACGTTCTTTTATTGATATTCTTATGAATTGAACAGGTTCATCTGAATTGGTAATAAAACAAATCAATTGCTAATTTATATTTCAATTTGCAACTATTTATTGCCAGGTGCAACTCCACTCGATTTAAATCGAGTGGCTAAAGCAAAACCTAATTTAAGAAGACCTGCCCCCTTTGTGTTGGGAACAGGTCTGATCTTAACTCTATACATTTATTATTTTACAATGTCCCACCAAACTGGTCTCGTCATATAATCAGTATCAAACACGCCAAAAGGGCGAACTTTTTCCGCGTTGTAATCGCGTTCCATGTATGCCATCTGGTACCTGCGTAAATAATCTTTCGAAGTTGGGAAGTTTAGAGCATACGCAAATTTCGGACGATCAAATCCCTTATAAACCCCAGCACTTTCATTATAAACGCCTGATGCATCGGTACAATAGTCACATCTTCTTAAGTCGGTCCAAACTTCAGGACTGTAAGTAAGTGTGATGTATTTCTGAATCATGATGTGGCTAAGCGTTAATTCATCGGCAGTTTGAGCTACAGCGGCACTTGAAAGAAATGCATCCCTTTCGGCTGGGGTACAGCCTAACTTATCGATGTTTGCTTTGATTGCTTCTTTATAAGCAGCAAGCGCTTCTGTTTTACTTCCCTTCCTGAAATAAACCTCAGCCGCAATAAACTTGGCTTCAGAATAAGTCATGTAATCGAAAGGTGAATCTTGTTGGGTATAGAAAAGCTTGTTGCTGTCAGTCGATTTCAATCCCACATAATTTGCGTTAGTCGATTTTGGATCGACATCGGTAGTTGCAAGATCAACTCCATAACTATATTTACCACTATTTGCTCCTGAAGTAATCTTAGGAATCAGCTTTTTTGCACGAGGATCTTCTACTCCGCTATTCCAACTCTTACCTGTTCCAGGTAAGGTATTCAATAAGTATTGAGTCCAAAGTTTACCAGGCTTAACACTTGCAGTTGTATTTTGATACTGAATTGCATTCTGATTCGAAACAGTACTAACCAGATATTTTAACTCGGCATCATCTGCATTCGATGCGAAAGATTTTGACAACAAGCTCAAAATTGCATCCGGGTTGTATTGCAATAAGTCTGTTCCTTTCGTCTTTTTAGACAAATGGCTCATTAATCTGGCTTTAACACCATAGGCGAATTTGATCCATTTTTGTGTATCTCCCTTGTAAATAATATCACCAGTACTTAACAAAGGAGCAGTGGTAGCCTGAGTCTTTTGAAGATCGGCAATAGCTTCGTCACACAATGGAAGAATCTTGCTGTAAACATATTCAGCATCATCGTAATCAGGCCGGAAAGTCGCATCGGATAAGCCTTGCTGATAGGCCATAATACCATAGGCATCAACCACAAAACCACAACCAAAAGCCTGCATAATTTTACCTACACCAACATAATGCCAGGCTTCCGAAGCTTCGGCATCAGCTATCATTTTTGAAATATTAATCCAGCTATAAATGTACCACGATTGCCAGACATAGGTATCAGCGTTATTCAGGAAATGCCAATTCTGTAGTTCGTAGTATCTTTGATTGGCGCTGTAAATATATCCCATTTGTTGGCACAGCATTGCAGTCCGGATACCGTGGCTTCCGTAAATATCCATGGTATAACTCAGAATACTGGGAAGACGCAATTCAGGCGAAGCCGTTTGAGGTGTATTGGGTGATGTATTTATATCCAGGTTATAATCACACGAAGTGACGATTAAACCTATCGTTACCAGAAATATTAGTGTTAACTTTCTCATATGCTTATTTCTTAAAATTTAAGATTAAAACCTAACGAATAACTTCGGGTTGCTGGAACTCCGGCATAATCAATACCTGAAGAACCTGCTCCTACAACTCCTGCACCTCCTGCACTTACTTCAGGATCCATTCCTTTGTAATTCGTAATTATAAAAAGATTGGTTGCCATAATGGAAACATCAATGCTTTTTACAAAACCGATTTTTTTGCAGACATAATCAGGCAATTGATATCCAAGAGAAGCTGTTCTTAACCTGAACCAGTTTACATCAGTAATGAAATTTGATGCTTCAGCACTATAAATATTCTTGTAGTAATTTTCGTTTAATACCACCGTACTTGACTTTGGTTCGTACGCTCCGGTAGTTGAATTAAGTGTTACTCCCTCGAATGTATAGTTTTCGCCACGTTTTTCAGTTTCTTTACTTAATCCGGTTTTAATCATTGCCCATTCAGTAGCATTATATACAGCTCCACCTTTTCGGATGTCAATCAGGAATGAAAGGTTCCAGTTTTTGTAAGCAATGTTATTATTTAATCCCAATATAACATCGGGTTCGCGGTTGCCTACCAACTTGGTTGCATCGGTTGATGTGAGTGGGTAGCCTGTAATTGGATCCAAAATTAATTGACCATCAGTTGTTCGTTGCCATTTTTGACCGGTAAGACCAAGAAAGTCTCCGTTATTAACTGATGCAGGTTTTGCTGGTCCAATTTGCACATCGGTAACGTAAAGCAATTCCAATCCGGTTGGAAGGTTGTACACCTTACCATCGTTGTGAGAAATATTAAGGTTTAAATCCCATTTCAGGTTTTGAGTTTGAATTGGAATGGCATTAACAGTGATTTCATAACCCTTATTTTCTACAGTTCCCCAATTCACATACTTGAAAATATAACCAATCGCGTTGCTCACACGGGGTTGAATAATCTGATCATCACTTGTTGTCTTATAATAAGTCAGATCAACTCCTAAACGACCTTTCAGGAAACGTAAATCGACACCATATTCCTGAGCGGTTGTTTTTTCAGGTTTCAGGTCAGGATTACCACCCGTCCAACTATCGTTATATCCTCCACCAATTGTAGTGACAGGAGAATTTAAATAAGTAGCTGTTTGATAAACAGGGGCATCTTTACCTACCTGCGACCATGATGCGCGCAGCTTTCCAAAACTAAGTACATTTCTGAATCGTTCATTGAGAAGCTCGGTGAACACGAAACTTCCGTTGAACGATGGGTAAAAGAACGAACGGTTTTCAGGAGATAAAGTTGATGACCAGTCGTTACGGCCAGTTACCCCAAGGAAGGCTATGTTTTTATAATCCAAACGAAATTCTCCAAATACACTTGTCAATCGTTTTTGCGATTTGTAACTGTCAAATGCCTTATTTGCAGCAGCAGCATTGTTAATACTGATAAAATCAGAGCTTAACATCCCAACAGCCGTTTGAGTGTTGTTCGAATAGGTTGTTTGCTCATAGTTATGACCAACCAGAAGGTTAAGGTCGAAACTATTTATTTTTTGATTCGCCGAAACCGTCAACGTTGATGACAACAAATCGTTTTGACGAAGTTTTTCTGAAACAGCTCCTTTATCATATGGTGCAATCATAGCTGCCCCAGGGCTGGTAATACTCTGATTAAATGAGTTATAATGATCGACCCCGGCACGATATACTACATCAAGCCATTTAACAGGTGAAACCTTCACATAACCCGATCCAATAAAACGATGCAATTCTTCTGTCACCGGATTATTTCGTACCAACCAATTGGGATTGTCAATATCGTCTTGCAGAGCAACTCCAGGCAACAATCTTCTTTTAACGCCATTTTCAATCCAGTTAGCCATGTTGTCAGTTCTTGGCCAGTTAATAATACTCAGCATATAGCCAGTACCACCAGTTCCATACAATCCATCGCCGGTAAGCGTTTTTGTTGTAGTCGAGTAAATATAATTGGTATTCATTCCAATCGTAAACCAACCATGTTTCTGTTCTCCGTTAAAACGGAACGAATTCTTCACATAATCGGTAGTTGGCACAATACCTTTTTGGTCTAAACGCTGAACCGACATAAAATAGTTCGCATTTTCAGTTCCCCCTGAAATACTTCCATTCACGTCATAAGCCCATGCTTGCTGAAAAAAGTCATTCATGTTGTTATAGAATGGCTTACCCGAAGCTACTTTCTCTCCCCATGATTCGCCTGTATCAGCATTAAAAGCGCCACCGCTTCCTTGTCCGTATAACCCTTGTTGCTCCGGAAGTCGACTAACTACATCGAGCTTCATTTTAGAACTAACTGAGATTTGTGGCACTCCTTGTTTTCCTTTTTTGGTAGTAATAACAACCGCACCTGCGGCGGCTTTTAATCCATAAAGAGCTGCTGCTGCGGGTCCTTTCAATACAGAAATTGATTCGATGTCAGCCGAGTTTAAGTCCATTGCCCTGTTACCACTTGAAGTAGAAGTAGCAGTAACCCTGTCAGTTCCGGAGTTACCTGAAGAGGTAGAGTTATCAATTGGAACACCGTCAATCACAAATAATGGCTGGTTATCGCCCAATAACGAGGTTCCTCCGCGAATGATAATCTGCGATGAAGATCCAGGAGCACCGCCTGAATTGGTAATATTTACCCCTGCAATTTTACCGTTTAGCGAATTCACCAAGTTAGCTTCCTTAACGCGAACCAACTCCTCTCCTTTCACATCCTGAACAGAGTAACCCAGCGCTTTCGTTTGTCTCATGATTCCCATTGCTGTAACAACAACTTCATCAACTTTTTCAGAAGCTGATTCCAAAAAAACTTCGACAGTTGAACTTGCTCCAATTTTCACTTCTTGGGTTGACATTCCAATGTAACTTACGGATAATGCTGCATTGTTATTTACTGATAATTGAAACTCACCTTTGGAGTTACTGGCAGTTCCATTGGTAGTACCTTTTTCAACAATTGTTACACCAGGAAGAAGGTCATTGGTCACCTTATCCCGAACGACTCCCGAGATAGATCGTTTTTGCGCCATTGCCATCTGGACAATCAGGCACAAAATAAAGATTAACGATACCGTTTTTTTCATAACAAACTGGTTAAATTTAAACTTTGTAATAGATTATATGTATGAATGAATTTATTAACCAAACCATTATTTCACACACAAAAAGGGGGAGCAGTGTATTCAAAATCGACCCTACCACAACAAAAATCAAAATATATCGATCAAATAGCACTTAATTGTGGGACTAAAATTAAAAATATAATTTTAAAAACAGATGTTTTTGTAACATGTAATACCAATTTATTTGTTTTTTAACTTTTAACAAAATTTAACGATTGAATATCAACTAATTATAGAGACAATATCCAAAAAATCAAGATAAAAAAGTTTATAGAATACCTTATCCAAAGTATTTAGATTACGCTTCTAGGGGTAAATGACATACTTTTTACGGAGATTTTTAAAGGCTAACAAACCCGACTCCCAGGAATCCCGAATTTCTTTTTCAGATTTCCCTGCAATAATCTGCTCTTTCAAGGTTGAAGTGCCAGCAAGCTTATCAAAATTCCCCATCTGGCTGCTCTGCTTATAATCGAAGAATTTTTCTTTAAACGGGTAGGCCTGATACATTTCAATAATCCATGAAAGGTTTATTTTGCCTGTCTTGCGAAACTCACTGGTGTCGTATTTCCTTAAATCAAGGCCATAACAGATTTTATTCTGCAGTAAAGGTGTTTCACTCATTCCTTTAATGCTCACTGGGGTAAACGAAAATTCGTATTTCCCTTTCAAATCAGGATTGCCAAGCACAGTAAACGGGAAATGAGTTCCCCTGCCCTGACTAATGATTGTACCTTCGAACAAACACAATGATGGGTATAGGAGTATCGATTGTTGGCTATTCAAATTGGGAGAAGGTGCAATTGGTAATACATATTCCATATCGTGCGAATAATTGGCTACCCGGATCACTGTAATTTTACATTTCTCGCGATTCGCCAGCCAACCCTCGCCGTTATACATCTGAGCCAATTCACCAATGGTCATTCCGTGGGTAATTGGTATGGGGAACATGCCAATTCCTGATTTCAGTTTCATGTCCAAAATTGGGCCGTCAATGCTGAACCCATTTGGATTTGGCCGATCCAGAATGAGCAACTCCTTGCTGTTTTCGGCACACGATTCCATCACTTTTGCCAAAAGGTTGATGTAGGTGTAAAATCGGGTACCCACATCCTGAATATCAAAAATTACCACATCAACATCGGCCAGATCGGCTTTTGAGGGTTTGCTTTTTTTACCGTAAAGCGATATTTCCCGAATTCCGGTTTTTGCATCCACGCTATCAGCAACATCTGTTCCTGCGCTTGCTGTTCCCCGAAACCCATGTTCAGGACCAAAAATTTTTACAATATTTATTTTCAACGATTTTAAACTATCAACCACCAATATTTTCCCAATAACTGAAGTCTGATTGGCGACTATGGCGACCCGTTTGCCTGTCAGCAAGGGAAGGTATTTTTCGGTTTGTTCAGCACCAGTTTTAATTCCGGTTTGTGCTGATGCAACTACAACAACTAAAACAAGTACGAAAACACAAATTGATGATCGAAGTAATTTCATAACCTCAGCTATTAATATTCATTTATTTGTACAACCAATATTTCACCGAAAGCTTCCGGAATGAGGTTTCGTCCTTTCGCCAATAAGCGAGCATGTCATCGGCTTTCTTATTTTTCGACATCAGTAACCTGATTTGATCTGATCCGCAAACTTTGTCAAACATGTCGAAACGATTCTCGGTTGCCGCACCAAAACATTTTTTATCAGGATACATGCCAGCCATTTCCTGCATCACGTAAAACTGGATTTCGGTCAACCGTACCTTTTTATAATCGGTCAGGTAAAATTGCACTCCTGAATAGTTTTTACCTTGCCCAACGGCATAATATGGTTTCAGGAATATGGGACGAAACAAAACGCCCGGCAATTGCAAGTCATTTAATCGCTTCGACAATGCTAATCCATCAATCGAATCTTTGGCGAAAATCTGGAACGGAAGAGTATAGCCCACTCCTATCGACATAAAACTGAACTCGCCCAAAATACCCGATGCGGCATAATAATAAGCAGATGTTGCGTGCGGAACATGCGGCGAAGTTAATACCCACGGCAGTTTGGTTTGTTCAAAATTCATACTCCGCTTCCAGCCTTTCATGGGCACTACGGTCAATTTACACTGTTTGTTGAGCATTCTCTCTCCATTCAGCATTTTAGCCAGTTCGCCACAGGTAAGTCCGTAGATGTAAGGAATCTTGAATTGGCTTACAAACGAAACAAATTTATCTTCGGTGATATTTCCTTCCACTTTCTGTCCACCAATGGGATTGGGGCGATCGAGAACAACCAGTTCGATGTTATTTTCCGCGGCAGCTTCCATGGCCAGCCCCATTGTGCTGATAAACGTGTACGAACGGCAACCTATATCCTGAATGTCGTACACCAGCACGTCAACATCTTTCAACATCTCGGCAGTTGGCTTTTGGGTTTTTCCGTAGAGAGAATAAACCGGCACGCCTGTCTGTCTGTCTATTGTAGTCTCAACCTTGTCGCCCGCATAAACATCGCCACGAACACCATGTTCCGGGCCATAAAGGGCAACCAACTTCACTCCGGAAGCTTCATTCAGGATATCAACAGTTGACTTTAATTGTGAATCAACGCCGGTTGGGTTGGTAATTAATCCAACACGTTTCCCCTGCAATATTTTAAAACCACTTTCGCGAAGTACCTCAATACCGGTTTTCACCTTTGATGCTCCAAAAGCGAAAGTTGTCAGGAACAGAAATATTGCAAACAAGAAAACTACTTTGTTCTTCATGATAATACTCAAAAAAGTGACTAATTACTTTCCAAAACTCTTATAAATAGCTGATAATATTTTAGTGCGCACATTTAGGTCGCTGATGAGAGAGTTGTCGCGCGTTGGACAAACCCGGTTCGAAAGAAAAATGTACAACAAGCTGCATTTGGGATCCATCCAGACAAAAGTTCCGGTATAGCCCGAATGCCCAAAGCTTTCGGCACTCGCCTCCAGACATGGATAAGCATCGTTGGGTTTCAATGTTTTGTTGTTGAGCGATGGTTTATCAAAAATTAGTCCGCGACGGTTGCCGTTCTTCTGAAACTGAACCCGGGTAAATTCTTTCATGGTGGCTTCACTCACATATTGTTTTCCGCCGTACGATCCCATCTGAAGATACATCTCCATCAGTTTTGCCAAATCGTTGGCCGATGCAAACAATCCGGCATTACCCGAAATTCCGCCCAGAACGGCAGCCGATTCATCGTGAACAGTCCCCTGCAATTGCTGAAAACGGTAATACTGGTCGTTCTCGGTCGGAACAATCCGGTCGCTCGAAAATTTCTGCAAAGGCAAATAAGTTAATTCAGAAGCACCCAATGGTCGGTAAAAATTACTTTCAACAAATTCCCGGAAATCAATTCCCGAAATATTTCTCACAATCTCGGGTGTTATTACTAACGGAAGATCGCTATACACATATTTTCCACGGGTTTTTAGCGGCGCTTTTCGTATGGTGTCGGTTACAAATTTCAGGAACTTTTTATCGAGATACATTCCCTGAGCTACGCAAAGCGGATGTTGTTCGTCGGCAGTTGTTGTGTACCATTCTGGCGATGGTTTCCCTTCTTTTATAGTTGTTTTATAAAAACTGATAAATGGAACCAGCCCCGATTGATGTGTATATAATTCACGAACGGTCACATTCGCTTTATCTGATTTGTGAGACGCACTGTTTTTCCAATCCGGATAATAGTTGGCAACAGGCTTGTCCAACTCTATTTTCCCTTCGTCGTACAATTTCAGGATTCCGGGCAGTCCGCCGCTGATTTTAGTGACCGAAGCCAAATCGTAAATATCGTCAAGATGAGCCGACCTTTGCTTTTCAAAAGTTTCGTAGCCATACGCTTTTCGGAAAATAATTTCTCCATCTTTAGCCACCAAGACATTACAACCAGGAAATGCTTTTTTATCCAAAGCATCGTTTACAATCGAATCAATTGGATTTTGCAATGCTGTCGATTTTATTCCAACTTCTTCAGGAATCGTATATTTCAACCTCACTGCCTTTTCAATCAGAATGCCATCTCCCGTATGATAATCTTTCCAAACGTCAAACTGAAGCTTACCTTTTGCGCCAGTTCCTCCAAACATCAATTGAGCAGCAAGCGACTGGGTCAGATCATCATTTTGAAAAGCCATAATTAAACCAGCGGGTTTTCCAAACGACTTCACTTCACTGGCTAATTTTGGATCTAAGAAATAGCAAACGACCGAAGTTTTTTCGCGAATTAAATAATCGTTCAGTTGCTCAAACCCATTCCAACTATCGCCGGCGCCATTCAATCCGTTTTTTTGAATGGAGTGAATTCCGGCAATCACCAGGTTATATTTTTTCAAATTGGTTGTCAGCTCGGCTAAATCTTTGGCGGTGAACTGCTCCGGAAGGTTATAAAAATCAACCTTCATGTAATTGGCCAGCATGTGCTGAAACTCGGTTGGAATACGATCTCCCACTGAAAGAGCTGCAATGCTTAGCGTATCAAGCCGGTCAAACGGGATGAGGTGATTTCTGTTTTCGAGCAAGGTCAATGAAGCTTCAATCTGTCGCCTTTTTTGCAATTCGGCTTCCGGATCTGATTGATTTTTAACCCAATTGCATGAAGCCAAAGCGCCACCAAAGACGGGAAGAATTGACCAGAAAAGCAGAACTAATCCGATTCGAACAATAAAAGTTGAGCAACAAATTGATTTTATAGGCTTTGACTTCATTTTCACTTCGATTTTATGATTCTGGAAAGGTTGCCCTTTCATTTTTGTTACGAGTTACAAGTTACGGGTTTCGATATCGCGAAACTCGCAACCCGAAACGCTTAAATACTCATATGTCTGTGTGTCAAAATTACGTTGTCATGAATGTTTCATATCACATTCTGTTCAAAACTTTTCGGATTTTCTCGGTCAATTCCAGAAATATATCCTGATCGACACACACCTGAGCCAGAATATCAACGATATTTTCTTTGCTGATTTTGTCAAAATCTTCGCGACGGGGCAGAATAAAAACCCCGCCAAAATCAACAGATCCGGGACTGATCAATATCTGCTTTTCGCCCTCCTCGTAAAAATGAGTTGGCCTGTGTGCTTTCCGTGGGAAAAGATGAATTGTCCACCAACCATCAGAAAAAGAGCAAAGCACATTCATCATCGGTTCAACCTTCTCCGGTTGCATGTCAGCAAAATGCTTATAGTAAACATCAATTACCTTCAGCGCTTCTTCCATCGAATTGGTTTCAATCGAAATCATCTTCCGGAGATAGTTATCGAACGCCCAGACTTCTGTTTGGTCATTCAAATATAGCTTTCGGGCTGTTTGCTTCAGCGGCCCGAAATCTTCAGAAATTGGCATAAAACCGCTTTCGCCAGCCTGAAAATGCAAGTGATCGGGGGCAGAAGCCCCACATTCCGGACCATTGTAAAATACAGTAAAACGTTCCATTGCTTTTGCCAGTTCGAGCAATGTTTTTACGTTGGGGATAAATCGCTGATCGATGTGCCGGTTACAGGAAATGGTGAAATGGCTTTTAAATATCGGGAACGGATTAACCAAAATCAGAAAATCATCTCCAAAAGCAATGGCATCCTGCTCCAGAGGTCGGTTTTCGGAACATAAAAAGCATTTGCGCGCAGCAATCGACTGTTTATCAACTTCGGCGACTGATGAACGCATCCGTTCCGGATTAAATTGCGCCATGACCTGAAACCCATCGAACTGAAAACTTTTCTCCTCAACCTTTTCCAATCCTTTATAGTTGGCAGCAGCCAAAGGCCACATTAACTTTTCTGCCTCAACAAACTCATGAAGAACCTGAGTTGCAGATTTATTCGTTTTTTTAATGATATCAAGCAATTGATCCATATTCGTTGGATTACAAACCTGACAGGTTTTAAGAACCTGTCAGGTTTAATGCATTTAATTATTTCTCTAAATTTTTCCTTGCCTTTAATTCGATGGTGCGAATGCGGTCTTTGTACAAATTGTGTCCATTCATCACCTCAATGCTGAGCGAGGCATCCGAATTGTCGTCCCAACGACGGCAAAGGTAAATCGGATTATAAATTCGCCCAATCTGGTAACGGCGCGAAATGGCCAAACCAAGTGCATAATCTTCACCATAATTGACATTGGGAACCGGTATCCGGCGCAAAACCGGTGTGTAAAATGCCCGTGGTGCGCCGAGTCCATTAATCCGGAGCGCATTATTCCGTCCATTTTCCGGCGTCCATTCTTTATGGTCGATTATGCCGGGAGGGATTTCCTCCAGCGCAAAATTTACCATCTGGTAAGTACCAACAACCATGGCACAATTTTGCGCATAAAATGCGTCAACCACTTGCTGTACGGTAGTTTCATCCAAATACAAATCATCGCTGTCGAGCTGAATGGCAAACTTTCCACATTTTGGATGGCTCACCGCCAAATTCCAGCAACCGCCAATACCCAAATCATTACGATCAGGAATGACATGAATCAGACGCTCGTCGGTAGCTGCGTACTTCTGAATGATTTCAGAAGTGCCGTCGGTTGAAAAATTATCAGCAATAATCAGGTTAAATTTAAAGTTAGTCCTTTGGGACAATACTGATTTGATGGCATCCTCAATGGTTCGCACACGGTTTCGCACCGGAATGATAACCGATGCTTCCAACTCGAAATCCTGCTCGTCGAACTGAATTGGCGTAAAAACAGGTTCAAGGTAAGCGCCTACATACTTCAGGTGTTGGGTACATGCTTTTTCCATTTCAATTTGTACCGCCCGGTTTTTCGGATCAACATAATCGAATATTTTTTCGCCCGATTTCCGAAGATCCGATTCATGCTCGGTGTATAAATACTCCGGAATGCGGAACAATTCGGCGTATTGCGAAACACCCAAACGAAGTGCATACAATCCAGCAAAGGCAAACTCTCCGGAAATACCTTCAGCCGCTTTTTTCAGGAGCTCAGTGCGGTAAAGCATGACTGATCCAAAGTTAAAATCGTCGCGCAAACTTCCTTCCTGATAATCAATCACTGGTTGGTTCTCCACTTTGCCATTTTTCACGGCCAGATAATTCGAATACACCATTCCGCTTTGCGTATCGCCAGCTATTTGTACAAACCGTTCGAGAGCCAACTGCCCTAACTGAAGCGAGCTTTGTCGGGTATAAATCAGTGTATAAGGAGTATTGGTTTGGGAAGCCATTTGTTGAATGAATCTACCACTGGTCATCGAACCCGAATCCAACACTTCAACACCGTCAATCGAGCAGGTTTGCTCCGGATTTTTAACCACAAAAATATTCGAAATCAGTTCCGATTTTTGCAATTCGAGAACTGTTGCAAGCGTTTCAGCTTGCGTTCCGAATGGAATAAAACAGGTAATTTTTTTCATTTCTATAATTATTTTGACTTTAAAATCGATATAATGACCGTTCGCGTTCGACTGAGCTCACGCCGAAGTCTAAAGCGGAACGGCAAAGGAAAATGGTTCGTTCCTACGGAGCTTTTTAATCATGACAACCTTTGTTCTATCTGTGACTGAACACTGATCACTTCATTCCCCAGTATTTCAGAATCTCTCCGATCATCTGCGTCCGTTCATCATCCGTCGTTATGGTTTCAAAAGGAAATCCTATTACCACTGTGTGATAATTTCCGTCAAAACAAACGCCGGCAGTTTTGTTGTTGCCTTTGTACCTGAAAAGTACTTTGGCGTTTTCGCCTTTTGGTTCAATCGCATCCGGCGATTCAACCTTATAAATCTTCGGGTTGTATTCCTGAACAAAATGCATTTCGGAAGGAAAATCAGCTTTCACTGCATTCACCGAATACACGCAACCGCTTCTGCTGGCGTGATTGGTCATCTGTTTAAAATGCAACACATCGGCGGCAAAATGCCGGGCAAGCGTATCGCCACAAAGTTCCAGGTCGGTTCCAACATAAGCTCCCGACAAAAATAGCTTTGCTTTTTCGACGGAAGTGAACCCGGAAATAGCCTGACGCATTTCAGGAGTAAAAAGTGAAAAATCTTTTTTCTGAAGTCCGTAAAGCGGTTTGGTTGTTTTTTCTTCACCGAAAATGATGTCGAGTGCCGAAAAATCAGTCGCATTCCAAGCCTTTTGTTCAAACGCTTCGTCGCTCATCGAAATAAACCCAAGCCCATTGTTTCGGAATGCCTGACCATGAACCAGCGGATAATCGAACGAATTTCCCTGAACAATGCGTGTTTCCTGATCGGAATGACCCGAACCAAAACCCGAATCATCGTCGTCTCTCCATTGCGAATTTCGGTTAAAATCGTATTGCTCGCCAATAAATGCAAGATCGGTTTTATCGGCAACACCCTCATCTTCGCCCATCCGGAATCCAGCTTCCTTTCCATTGTCATAGGTTGCTGGTCCGCAAATACGGTCGAAGGCATTCACAATCAGAACGGGTTTCTCGCCGTCGGTTGGCAGGCTGCAAGCCAGTATTTCAGATGGAAAACTTTCGCCGCCTTCGTTCATCGCCGTAATCTTGAAACTGTAAATCACACCCGGTTTTAAATCGCTGCACAAGTAAGTTGGCTCGTTCACTTCAATGCCATTATCGAATCCACCATTTTCAATCCGGGAATATATTTTATACGATTTGGCGACTGCTGTTGGCTCAAGTTCATCGGCCACCGGAGCCCACGACAAACGCACATTCCGTCCTTCCATTTTCATCTGAAAATGATTGACAGGTAGCGGCTGTACCACATATTTGTGCCCGTTCTGAAAGGCTAAAAACTTCAGGATTCCTTTGTAATAAGCCCGGCTCACATCGAACTTAAAACGTGGGTCGTAAGCCAGCGCCATATCTGCAAAATTTTGGTGCGACAATAATTCGGAAAGAACTGTCGGAACTTTTGGGCGGGCGGCTTCCGAATATTGTTTGTTCCACATTCCACGGCGGGTCCACTGCGGGAAATACAATTTCTGAAGGTCGCCAACCACCTGCGATTGCACAATATCGGCTAAATCACGGCTTGCCCATCTCGACTGTCCGTTCTTAAACGAGTCAGGTCCATTGGTAGTATCGTAAATCATTAAAGTCCCGATAATGGTGCTATCTGGCGTTGTTCCGGCATCGGTATGAAACGCCAAAGCCATGTCAACCGGAATTCCCAAACCTTTCGCTTCCGGATTTGCAGTTGGTCCGTTTGGAGCGCCCAACAGGTAATTTACCCATTCGCCACGACTCTGGTAATCGTCTTTATAATCGTTCTTTCCGGCCTCGCGTTTGGCAAAAGCAGCGGCATCTTTCCCACGGTTCGAATAGTCGACCTTCACTTTGTTCAGGATATAAACCAGCGTATCGGGCATGCCTGCGTATTGCAAATAATAGCGCGCGCCTTCCTGATACCTTGGGCGCTGGCTGGCAAACGGCAACCATTTCGACGAATCCAGAGCAAATCCCTGAGCATCGCGTAGTTTTAGTAATTGATCCATATCGCCGGCTCTTCCACGAACCACATTTCCCATTCCGCCGCCCAATCGAACCGCATCAACAGAAACGAGTTTGCCGGTTTCATTCGACTGATTGCTCAATTCAATTTTGCCGTTCATTCCTTTTTCGAACTGAAAGGTCCCCAGGTAAATCCATGTTCCGCCGCCGATGGTCTGGTTCACCAGAAACTCAGTTTTTCCTCCTGAATGAAAAACCGTATAGTGCGCATCGGTAACATTTTCATCATTCCGTACATACGAAATGTACACTGCATATTTTCCTGATTCAGGAATTTCAGGTGTATAAACAACTTGCGATGTGGCATTTTTATTGGCCATCATTTGTCGTGTTCCGCCCATCTGGAAAGGATTTTCGCCTTCAATCAGAAATGGAACTTTTAGTCCGAATCCAACTTCTTTACCAGCCTGAAGTGCTTCACCCAATTCCTGATACGTGGAACCTTTGGTTGAGCCATCTGCATCAATAATCACTTCATGCTTCTGGGTATCTCTTTCGCGCGGAAGAAAATCCTCTGCCCCGGCATTTTCGAGCATTGGCACGATATACGGAACTACAAAACTCATGGTCCAAATGTCTTCAACAGTCAGGAAAACACGGGCGCGTTGCCATTCCCAGCGATCGAGCGTGTTTTCGTAATACCAGCCATGACTGTGCCAAAGCGCTATGTTTCGGTTGCTCAATCCCTCCGGAAAGTTGGCGTTTGCCGAGATGTTCCGAACAACTGGCTGTTTCGTATTTACAGACGGACTCAACCGTTTAGCATCAACGGGAACCGACTGATCCCGATAAATGTTTGGAATTAATTCGTGAATTTCTTTGCCCATACTTTCGATGGAAACCGAATAGTTGCGAAATCTTCGTCCAAGCAAATCTTCATACCAACTGTAATAATTGGCAGTATTTTCAAGTCTGAAAGGGATATAGGCAAATGTCTCTTTCATTCCGAGCTTCATTTTTTTCGACTGAATATCGAATAAAACCGTATCGATCTTAAACGTATAATCTGTTCCGACCGAAGCTTTTTGGGCAAATGCGGTAGATGCCTTATTCGCTTTTTTCAGGAAACGACTGGATTTATCGGCTTTTGTTGTTCCTGTTATCAGGCAAAAGAATAATAAAGCAATTCCTATTTTCAAAAAATATTTATTTATGAAAGATGTATTCATTCCGTCCGAAATAAGATTTGAGCTTTTAGCAAGTTCAACGCGCGGACGGTGGAATTGATGATCCTTTAACCCGGGGCGTCGTTCCTTCGTCACTTGCCCCGGGCTATTGACATAAAGCCCTTTCAGGGCAAAAAACAACTGCCTTTGATTGCCTTCAAGTTTCATCATTTTATCAATTCGTTCATTCATGTAAATACTTTATCAAATCGCAACCCAATCTTTCTCCCATTGGGGGGAATAAGAAGGGGGCTTTATACTTTTATAAATATCTTCTTCTTATACAGCACATAACCGATCATCCAAAAGAATACCACATGCGAAATGGCATATAGCAGAGAACCATTAATGTCGCCAGCCAATGGCTCAAAAACCCTTGAATATAGCCATCCTGAACCACTCAAGCTTGAACCGTCGGGTCCAGCAACGTGAATCATCCGTCCCAATGTTTTAGCCCACAATCCGGAGAGCGCGAAAATGAACAGCGGGTTCATGCCAAATACCACGAAAAATGAAGTCCACCTGGAATAGCCTTTCAAATCGATGACCCAGATCAAAAAAGCCAAAACAGAACATGCCCATCCTGCTGTATAAAGAACATACGAACTGCTCCAGATTGCTTTATTAATCGGGAAGAAAAAGCCCCAAAGCAAGCCAGAAGCAACCGCGACAATACCAACGAGTAATAATTTTTTCGGTACCGAAGTCTTTTCTGCTTCTTTAACTAATGCGCCAACAAGGTAACCCAGAATTACCGTCACCACTGCCGGTATCGTGCTTAGCAGCCCTTCAGGATCAAACGGAATTCCAAATCCTTTGTACAAATGGGTAACTCCGAGAACCGCAGAATCAAATGGAATGGTAGCATTTCCCTGAAGCGAAAAAGGATCGGAATCACCCAGAATATACATCAAGCCCCAGTAAAAAAGCAGAATTGCGAAACCAATGTAAGGCAAATATTTGCGGGGAGAGGCCAGAACGATTACTGCCCCAATTCCATAAGCCAGCGCGATTCGCTGCAAAACTCCCATAATGCGCAACTTCGAATAATCGGTTGCCCATTGTGGAAATGAATTCAGGAACAGGCCAATGGCAAAAATCAGGAGTGTCCGTTTACCTATTTTCAGGAGCGATTCTTTGTTCAACGTATTTCCGTATTTCGAGAAAGAGAAGAACATGGAAACCCCGACCACAAAGAGAAAGAACGGAAAAACCAAGTCGGTGGGCGTACATCCGTTCCATTTGGCATGTTCCAAAGGCGCATAAATATGAGCCCAACTCCCGGGATTATTCACCAAGATCATCATGGCGACAGTCATGCCGCGCAGAACATCAAGAGCGAGGTAGCGTTTTGTTGTTTTCATTCTGTATAGTTTGTTTTTTGGTTAGTAGAAGTAACCCGGTAAACATGATCAGCCCATTCAGGAGCAACAATTCGAAGCCAAATTTATACCCGCCCAGCCAGGCTTCGGAATTGGCGTTGATGATGTAGGTTAGTACCGGCGACAGCAATCCGACCAGCGGAACATAGCGGTCATTCACCTTTTTCTTCGTCAGTATTCCGAAAGCAAAAAGGCCAAGCAGCGGGCCGTACGTGTACCCGGCGACTTTGAAAACTGCGGTAACCACGCTTTCGTCGTTGATGATCCTGAAAAGCACAATCACCAGGAACATCAGGATTGAAAAACCAACATGAACTTTGATCCGGGTAAATTTGCTCTCTGGCTTTTTCGTATCCAGGTTCAGGAAGTCGATGCAGAACGAAGTTGTGAGAGCTGTTAATGCTGAGTCAGAGCTTGAATACGTGACTGAAACAATGCCCAGTAAAAACAATATTCCAGCAAAAGTTCCAAAATAATTCAAGGCCAAAAGCGGGAAAAAATCGTCGGTTTTCTCCGGAATGGCAATTCCCTGTTGTTGGGCGAAAACATAGAGCAAAACGCCAAGGCTCAGGAATAAGACATTAACTACAATAAACGCCAGACTAAACCAAAACAGGTTTTTCTGTGCATCGTGCTTATTCTTACACGTTAAA
>Ga0079306_1001033_pt1 | contig 20809 bp, 18 predicted proteins | sample Methanotroph_Enr_FD_79181 | JGI IMG/M metagenome (GOLD analysis project Ga0079306, IMG submission 79181) | Enriched soil microbial communities from Old Woman Creek wetland in Ohio, USA - Methanotroph_Enrichment_5 | ecosystem: Environmental > Terrestrial > Soil > Wetlands | place: USA: Ohio...
GACGTCTATGGCGCTGCCCGTCATCTGTTCAGGCCAGTCATGCCTTTTCACCGGTACACTCTCTTTAATGACCTGACGTCTCAGGAAAAGAACTTCGTTTATAAAATGGGATACCGGTCGTTGTTCAATCTAATCAACCTGAACCTGCTTGGAATTCCCAGTATCAACATTTCCAAAAATCTAAGCCTTAACTTTGGAATGGGCCATATTCTATGCCCTTTTGGAGATTTTACCGATGAAAACTTTTGGATACACTATAAGAAATTTAAAGTACTAACCTACATTAGGGAATTTCAGAATAAAACCAATTGGTTTATGGCCGGAGGGCTAAGTGTACTGGAATACCCGGTTAGTAATAGAATTGAAACTTCTCTTTCGGCACATTTATGGAAACAACCAAAGAACCTTGATTTTAACGAAACTAAAGGAGTAGCGGGAGGTGCAGTAGATTTTACCGGAAAATATTTCTTCAATACCCATTCATTAAATAACCTAAAAAGAGTATCAATCGATTTAGGGTTCATTTACAAATCAAAAGGATTCTTGCCTGAAGAAGTTTATTTATCGAAACATATTGGATTTCGGTTGGGCGCCACATTCAATATTCAATAAAATCAGGAACAATAAACTCTCCTTTTGCAGCAAGAAGTGCATTATTCTGATTGATTGCAACAAAAAGATATTCCAGTCATTTGCCTGCAAAAAGAAAGAGTGTTTCCTATACCGGAAACACTCTTTCTACTATTTCAATTTGATATCACTTATTCTACAGGTTCAATTTCCATCATCAGAAAGTTTTTTGGGACTTTTTGACCCTTTTCAATATTGATCTTCAGTATTTTACCTTTGAAGGGCATTTGTACATCGTTGTACATTTTCATTGCCTCCAAAACGATAATACTATCACCTCCGTTTAAAACCTGACCTTCTTTAACCAAAATATCAATAATTGTTCCAGGGATATAGGAGTTGATGTGATTAAAATTTGGCTCAACCCAGACTTTCCTGTTCAGGTACTTTTTAGTGAAGGTGGTTTCATACTTAGCACTGTGTACAATAATATACTGCTTTTTTTCCTGATCTGCCATAATCCTTATGTATTGATTAAAATGGTGGAAGTCCGTGTTTCTTAGCTGGACTCTGGATATCCTTGTGTGTTGAAATCTGAAGTGCATGCAACAGGATCTTTCTGGTTTCCTGGGGTTCAATGACTTCGTCGATATAACCCTTTGATGCAGCTACATAAGGATTGGCAAATTTATCTTTGTATTCCTGAACTTTTTGCTGGCGCATAGCTTCCGGATCAGCAGCTTCTGCAATTTCTTTCCGGAATACAATATTAGCAGCACCTTCAGGTCCCATGACCGCAATTTCGGCAGTTGGCCATGCAAAAACAAAGTCGGCACGCAAATGGCGCGAGTTCATTGCAATATAACCACCACCGTATGCTTTACGAATGATAACTGTAATTTTTGGTACGGTAGCTTCTGAATATGCAAAAAGAACTTTGGCACCATGACGGATTACTCCGGCATGCTCCTGGTCAACTCCAGGGAGGTAACCCGGCATATCTTCCAGCGTGATAATCGGAATGTTGAAAGCATTACAGTAACGGATGAAGCGTGCTGCTTTATCAGAACTGTCGCAATCGAGTACACCAGCCAGAACCATGGGTTGATTGGCAACAAAACCAACCGTTTCGCCATTCATACGACCAAAACCAATGACAATATTGGCAGCAAAAAGCTCCATGATTTCGAAGAATTCCGAACTATCTGTAATAGATTTGATGATATCACGAATATCGTACGGTAAGCGGGCATCGGTAGGAACAATATTTTCAATCTTTAATTTTGTTTTTGGTTCCTTAGGAGGAAAAGCTTTTGCTTTCTGGGTATTATTCCAGGGAATATAAGTAATCAGTGCTTTTATCTGTTCGAAACATTCCTTTTCGCTTAGCGCAAAGAAATGAGCATTGCCGGTAATTTCGGCATGAACTCTCGCTCCACCCAATGCCTCCATCGAAATATCTTCGCCCAGTACACTCTTGATTACTGCAGGCCCGGTAATGAACATTTTTGAAATATTCTCCACCACGAATACGAAATCAGTCAATGCCGGTGAATAAACTGCACCACCTGCGCATGGTCCCAATATTACCGAGATTTGCGGTATAACTCCTGATGAAAGCGTATTGCGGAAGAAAATCTCGCCATAACCAGCCAGTGAATTCACACCTTCCTGAATACGTGCACCACCTGAGTCGTTGATACCAATCAAAGGAACACGCATCTTCAACGCATGGTCCATAATTTTAGTAATCTTCCTGGCATGCATCAAACCCAATGACCCACCAGCTACCGTGAAATCCTGAGCAAAAAGACAAACGGGAGAACCATAAATAGTTCCTGTTCCGATTACAACACCATCTCCAGCAAGGACTTTACTGCCCATGTCGAAGTCGGTACCAACATGCTCAACGAACATATCGTATTCATGAAATGAACCTTCGTCAACAATTGCAAGAATACGTGCACGGGCTGTTAGTTTTCCCATTGCGGCTTGTTTCTCAATGGCTTCTTCACCTCCACCCAGCCGAACCTCATCTTTCCGTTTCCGAAGGTCTAAAATGCTTCTTTTCAGTGACATAGAATTTGTTTTTGATTAAAAATAATCTGTTGGAATAGAAATATATTCTATTCTGATGCTTAATAAATACTTTCAAGAAAGGGCAAAATTATCATTTTTTTATTGCCCGACATGTTTTATAGAACATTAACAAGTAAATTGCTGAAGTAACTACTTTATTTGTTTTTGAATTATACCATTATGAGTTTGAATTTTTCATCATCATCTGGCTGCCCTTTTATAAAGATAGAATGCCAGCGCTCCATATATAATATTTGGTATCCACATGGCCTGCCATGGTGCCAGCAGACCGCTGGTCGCAAAAACAGTGGTAATCTGCATAAACAGGATATACGAAAAGCTAAGAAGAAGTCCCAATCCTAAATGAAACCCAATTCCGCCTTTAATTTTCCTGGACGCAAGTGATACCCCAATGATGGTCAGGATAAATGCTGAAAAAGGTTGCGAACGACGTTTATGCTTTTCAATTTCATAATCAATGGTATTAACTCCACGAAGTTTCAAATTGTCGATCGATTCATTCAAAGTAGGTAAAGTCATGGTTTCTACGATATTTTCAACTACCTGATAATCTTCAGGAACCATATTCAGCGTGGTATCGATTTGAGCCCCGGCAGTGATTTTTTCGGTGTATCCATTTATGGTTCTTACCGAATAGTTGTGAATAGTCCATTTCTTCTTTTCACGATCCCATTTGATATAGTCTGATGATAACTTGGAGACCAGTTTTTTATCGACAAACTTTTCAACCGTGAATTTATATCCCACATCATTTGAAGCATTATACGAATCAATGTAAACAAAGATTCCAGGTTCAATCTGCCGGTGAATATTTCGTTCGGCACCCACTTTACGGGTTCCAATATACATATTAGTAAATTCAACTCTTTTCTTATTTGCAGGTGGAATCACGTAATTTCCAAGCACATATGAAAAAACAACGATAACCGAAGCACCGACCAGATAAGGTCGCATAAGCCTGTTAAAAGAAACTCCACTGCTTAAAATCGCAATGATTTCGGTATTATAGGCAAGTTTCGAGGTAAAATAAATGACTGAAATAAAAGTAAATAACCCACTAAACAGATTAGCAAAGTAGGGTATAAAATTAACGTAATAATCAAAAATAATCGATCTGAGCGAAACATCTTTCGTTATAAAATCATCTATTTTTTCAGATATATCGAAAACAATGGAGATGCAAATGATTAAAGCAATGGCATAGAAAAATGTACCCAGAAATTTTTTAATGATATAGAAATCAATTTTATGCAGCATAAATCAAGGATTTATAAACGTACTGACAATTGCTGAACCATTTCTTCCTTCCAGCTCTTAAAGGTATTATTCTGAATTTGTTTTCTGGCTTCTTTAACCAGCCAGAGATAAAAGGCCAGATTATGCTGACTAGCAATCTGGGCACCGAGCATCTCGCCCGAAATGACCAGGTGACGCAGAAAGGCCCTGTTGTAATGATGATCTACAAACGAAGTTCCATCCGGATCAACGGGAGAAAAATCATCGGCCCATTTTTTATTGCGCATGTTCATGATTCCTTTTTTTGTAAAAAGCATACCGTTGCGCCCGTTACGGGTGGGCATCACACAGTCAAACATGTCAATGCCGCGGTCAATCCCTTCTAGAATATTAACAGGGGTTCCCACACCCATCAGATAACGTGGTTTATTCTCCGGAAGTATCTCGTTGACAACTTCAATCATGGCATACATATCTTTCTCCGATTCGCCTACAGAAAGTCCACCGATGGCATAACCATCACTGTTATACTGAAGAACATTTTGAGCAGCAATTGTTCTTAAATCAGGATAAACAGCTCCCTGCACAATAGGAAAAAGCGATTGTGAATAGTCATATTTTGACGTGGTTTTTTCAAATTGATTCCAGCAGCGGTCCAGCCAGCGTTGCGTCATTTCCATCGATTTCCGTGCATATTCATATTCGGCATCACCTGGGGTACATTCATCAAAGGCCATCATAATGTCGGCACCAATGATTCGTTGGGTGTCTATTACATTTTCAGGAGTGAATAAATGAGCAGAACCATCAATGTGCGACTGAAATTTTGCACCCTCTTCGCCCAGTTTTCGGATATCGCCCAACGAAAACACCTGATAGCCTCCGCTATCTGTCAAAATCGGTCCGTCCCAGCCAATAAATTTGTGAAGTCCACCGGCTTGTTCAATGATTGACAAACCCGGACGCAGATATAAATGATAGGTATTTCCAAGAATAATCTGTGCCCCAATATCGTCTTTCAAATCTCTTTTGTGGATTCCTTTCACCGAACCGGCGGTGCCAACAGGCATGAAAATGGGAGTTTCGATTGATCCGTGGTCGGTTGTGATAAAACCTGCCCTTGCTTTGCTGCCTTCAGCTGTATGTTTCAAATCAAAATGCATGAACCGATTTTTTTGAGTGCCCAAAGATAGGTATAAAAGTGGAATGACAGGAAACCAACACGAAGACAACTGTTAAATCTAATTAAAAATAGGAAGGATATAACCGTCAGGTTTATTAATTTTGCCGCGATTAAAATTTTTGACATCAATCAATTAATTAAGCAACTCCAAAGTGAAGATTATTAACTTTCAGATACTCACTATCAGCGACCTGGTGCTGTTAGCTTCTGTATCACTGGTATTTTTAATCCAGATTTATTTTTTGCTCAGTCACTATCTCAAACTCGCTATACATAAGGACAATCCTCTCTCCGAGAATTCAAATCAGGTTACTATTATTGTACCGGTAAGAAATGAGGAAGAACGAATCAGGGAAATATTGAATAATTTCGTCGAACAACAGTTCGATGATTATCAAATCCTTGTGATTAACGAACATTCCGAAGACAATACTTACGAAATTCTGAATGTACTTACCGAAACGAATCCAAGGCTCAAAGTTACCAGTCTGAGTCAGGAAATCCGATTTTCAGGAAAACAAGCCATTAACATTGGGTTAAAGGGTGCCTCATCTCCCTGGATTCTTCTGTTAACTTCCTTTTCGGGCAAAATCAACCCGGTATGGCTGGCAAAACTTAACAACCTGATTGCTCCTGAAACTGAAGCAGTGATTGCTTATACCAACCTTGAAAAGGCAAAAGGATTCCGCAATCTGCTTTGCCGCCTCGAACGGTTCAATCAATTCATGATTAGCGGAGCGTGGACACTGGCCGGGAAACCTTTTGTATTTAACGAGACCAATATTCTTTTTAAAAAATCATTGTATTTCGATACCCAGGGATTCAGGCAGAAACTAAACCGGAATTTTGCCAATCTCGAACTGATTTTCAACGAAAATTTCAAAAAAGGAAAGGTGAGAGTTACTACCAATCCTGAATTAGCAGTTCGCGAGCATATTGAAGACGACCGGGGCGACCACCTTAAATTATTGAAAAAAGGAGTTCAAATCAGACAAAGTTTGATGTGGTCAAAAAAATTCAGTTTGTTTCTGGATGATCTTACCCGAGTGCTTTTGCCTGTACTGACAACTATCCTGATTATTCTCCATACGGAATATTGGATCACCTTTCTGACTCTGCCTCTGATTTATATTATTCTTCAATTAATTGTTGTTAGGATGTTGTTAAATCGCTTGAACGAACGAAAAATATTCGTATCTTCGTTTGTGTACATTTTGATCAAACCATTTATAAATTGGTGGTTTATATGGTCGATGTACCTTATACACCGAAGAAGCAGATGGAACTAAATCCACAATTATCGGAAAAGGCTCAGTACGATTATTTACTGGTACAAACGGCATTAACCGGTGACGAAAAAGCGTTTGCCAAACTAATGAGCCGCTACAAGGATGCGATTTATTTTATGCTTCTTAAAATGGTGAATAATAAAAACGATGCTGAAGATTTAACACTTGAAGCATTCGGAAAAGCTTTCAAAAGCCTGCACCAGTATTCACCCAATTATGCATTCAGCACATGGCTGTTTAAGATTGCAACCAATAACTGCATCGATTTTCTCCGGAAACGTCGCGGGGTTTATATTTCGATCGAAAACAATCAGGAAAACGGAGATAGTGAAATGCCGCTCAAACTCCGGTCAACAGAACCTAATCCGGAAGAAAAGCTGATCAGGATCCAACGGGCCGTACTGATGCGAAAAATTGTACACCGCTTAAAACCCAGATACCGCATACTTGTTGAACTTCGGTATTTCAGGGAATTTTCATACGAAGAAATTGCAAAAGAACTACATTTACCTTTAGGAACAGTAAAAGCGCAGCTTTTCAGGGCACGCGAAATGCTCTTCACCATGATCGAATCGACCGAAATTGATGAGCACGAACAATAGTATTATCCCTTGCCACAAATGGAAATCATTACAAAATATTTCACTGACCTGTCCGATCAGCAAATAGATCAGTTTGGGCGATTAGGTTCGTTGTACGAAGAATGGAACACCAGAATCAATGTCATTTCAAGAAAAGACATTGAACAGTTGTACGAACGGCACATCCTGCATTCACTGGCCATTGCCAGGTTTATTCAGTTCAAACCCGGAACAAGAGTTTTAGACGTGGGCACCGGAGGTGGTTTTCCGGGAATTCCGCTGGCCATTTTTTTTCCTGAAACCACTTTTTTACTGGTCGACTCCATTGGGAAAAAGATCAAAGTTGTGAACGAAGTGGCCAATGCATTAAACCTTAAGAATGTAAAAGCTGAACATATCCGGGTCGAAGATGTAACGCAAAAATTCGATTTTGTGGTGAGCCGCGCAGTTACTGCCTTTCCCCGTTTTGTTTCCATGGTGCGATCAAAGGTCTCACCACAAAACAACAACGACTTACCTAATGGGATCATCTATTTGAAAGGAGGCGATTTTGAAGAAGAAATCAGCCCATTCGGTCAAAAGGTGAAAATCTATGATCTTCAGTCCTATTTTCAAGAGGAATTTTTTGAAACAAAAAAGCTGATCCATCTGACTATGGAAAATAAATAAAATAAAGACACGATTGATTTGCAGAATATTAAAAAAGGACTATTTTTGCAGACCGAAATAAAAACGAAAAATATCATTTAAAAAGATACCGATGAAAAGGACATTTCAGCCATCAAACAAAAAAAGAACTAACAAACACGGATTCAGAGAAAGAATGTCAACTGCCAGTGGCCGTAAAGTTCTGAAGGCCCGTCGTGCAAAAGGAAGAAAAAAACTGACTGTTTCTGACGAACCAAGACACAAAAAATAGTCGAAAACTTTAGGGTTTCTAAAATATACAGAAGGTAAAGAATATATTTCTTTACCTTTTTGTGTTTTTATCCCTGTCATCAATTGAATGAATTAAACGGATTTGCATTTTGAGTATTCGTTTTTAAAATGATTCTACATGTGAAGAATCCGACCTGCTGTTTTTTAACTATTTTTTGTTCAATCGCACAACTCGAACATTACCACATGACAATAAAAGAATTTTTAAAAAGTAAAACCCTCAGACTGAATGCAATTGCAGCTATAGGCATTACTGTTTTTCTGCTTGTATTAAATATGATTGCCCTCCGGTTTTACACCAATCATGGTGATTCGGTCGCAATACCGGATCTGAAAGGAAAAACCAGTCAGGAAGTTTCATCGATTCTCGATAAATTGGACCTCCGGTTTCAGATTCGCGATTCGATATATTCCCGCGAGGCTGCGCCAGGAACCGTTTTGGATCAATTTCCAAAACCGGGAATGAAGGTGAAGGAAAACCGCAACATCCTGATCACCTTGTGTGCACTCAGCCAGGTAAAGATACCAATGCCACAACTGACCGACATCTCGTACCGGCAAGCCATCAACCTGATTGAAAGTTCAGGATTGATAGCAGGGAAAATTGAATATAAAGCTTCCGAATTTCCTAACCTCGTGCTAGAACAGAAAATAGATGGGCGAACAGTACGTGTTGGAGAAATGACACCTAAAGGATCGGTTGTTGACCTGGTACTTGGAAGCGACAGCAATGGCGAAACCAGCGAGGTCCCTACTTTGTTCGGTCGGAATATAGCCGAAGCCAAACTTGCAATTGGCGAAGCATTTCTAAATGTCGGAAACATCACTTACGACGAATCGTTTACTTCGGAAGACCAGAAAATAAAAGGATTGATTTGGAAACAAACTCCCGATCCTGCCGAAGTTTTTGAAGTAGCCCGTGGAACTGCTATTGACATCTGGCTAACGCTCGATCCAACCAAACTTCAGGCAAAACCTGATTCGATAAAACCTGAAAACTCATTTTTCTAAATGATTGACGAAAACGAATTGATCGACGAATTTGATGACATTGAGGAGATCGAAGACGGTGCTCTGTTTGAACATCACAACATAATAGTCGACCCAGGGCAAACCTTGCTGCGAATCGATAAATTTTTGTCGAACCGCCTGATGAATGCCACCCGAAGCCGATTACAATCCGCTGCTGATGTTGGCAATATCCTGGTAAACAAACTGCCCGTAAAATCGAGTTACAAAGTTAAACCGGGAGATGAAATCTCCATCATGATGGATTATCCACGGCGTGAGCTCAAAATTATTGCGGAGGATATTCCTTTGAATATTGTGTATGAAGATGATGATGTAATGGTAGTCAACAAACCAGCCGGACTGGTAGTGCACCCGGGCCACGGAAATTACTCCGGAACGCTGGTTAATGCTTTGGCCTTTCATTTCAAGGGGCTTCCACTTTTCAACTCTGACGATCCCCGCCCGGGACTCATTCATCGGATCGATAAAAACACTTCAGGATTGCTTGTAGTTGCAAAAACAATCGAAGCCAAAGTCAAACTTTCGCTTCAGTTTTTTGAGAAAACAACCAAACGAAGATATGTGGCGTTGGTTTGGGGCGATTTGGAAAATAACGAAGGAACCATTACCGGTAACATTGGCCGAAGCCTTAAAAACAGACAGATCTTTACCGTTTTTCCTGACGGGGATTATGGAAAACCTGCGGTCACCCATTACAAGGTCATCGAACGGTTGGGTTATGTGAATCTGGTCGAATGTCGCCTCGAAACCGGACGAACACACCAGATCCGGGTTCACATGAAACACATCGGACACCCGCTGTTTAACGACGACAATTACGGTGGCGACCGAATTCTGAAAGGGACAACATTCACCAAATACAGGCAGTTTGTAGCCAACTGTTTCGAAATGATTCCACGCCAGGCACTTCATGCCCAAATGCTGGGTTTTGTTCATCCGGTAACCGGTAAAGAAATGATTTTTGAGTCGGAACTCCCTGATGACCTGGCCAATGTGATTGTAAAATGGCGGAATTATCTTTCGAACCGAACGGCTCAGGAATAAAATCGTTCTTCCGGGCTAAAGCCCAATGGTCATGTTGACTCTTTCAACCGTCACATAAATGTGACGGCAAAGGATACCGCTAGTATCATGAAATGCGCAAATATCCTTTGCCGTTCGCTTCAGTGAACGGGATAAAATGGAATAAGAAAATCGTCCGCGAGAGGAATTTAAACAGAACAATGATCATTTTTCGGACGAAAAGGTGAAATTCACCATCAGTAATAGAAAAGGAATTAAGACAAAATATCAACCAAAATGAAAAAAAATATTGCCGTTGTTTATGGAGGCGACTCATCCGAATTTGTCGTTTCGGTGAAAAGCAGTAAAAATGTATACGAATCAATAGATCCAACTATCTACAATGTCTGGAAAGTCCAGATGAAAGGACTTGACTGGGAGGTTTTTGAAGATGATCAAATTATTGCACCAATCGATAAAGGTGATTTTTCGTTTATACGGAACGGTGAAAAAATAAAATTCGACTTTGCTTATATTACCATCCACGGAACTCCCGGTGAAGACGGCAAACTTCAGGGATATCTGGATATGGTAAAAGTCCCCTACTCTACCTGTGGCGTATACTCTTCGGCGCTAACCTTCAATAAATATTTTTGCAGCAATTACCTGCGCAATTTTGGTATCATCATGGCCAAATCGGTGCGTTTGTTCAAAGGCGATCATGCCGATGCTGATCAGCTCATCGCGGATCTTGGATTGCCCGTGTTTGTGAAACCAAATGCAGGTGGATCGAGCTTCGGTGTAACCAAGGTAAAAGAAAAAAGTCAACTTTTAGACGCTTTGGAACATGCGATGACCGAAAGTTCTGATATTCTGATCGAGCAATTTATCGATGGAAAAGAATTTACCTGCGGACTGGTGAAACTTTCAGATCAGGAATTGATTTTCCCGGTGACCGAGGTCATTCCCCAAAATGAGTTTTTTGATTTCGAAGCCAAATATACTGCCGGAAAAACCGACGAAATTACTCCGGCGCGTATTTCTCCGGAACTGACCAGTAAAATTCAGCAACTTTCATCGCGCATTTACGACTTATGTGATTGCTCCGGCATCGTGCGAATCGATTATATCCTGAAAGACAATGAATTTTATTTCCTGGAAGTGAATACAACTCCAGGTATGACTGCCACAAGCTTTATTCCTCAGCAAATTGCTGTGATGGATCGAAAATTAGGTGATGTTTTGGGTCTGATCATCGAAGATAAACTGAAGTGAGTTTGTTCGTAACTTAATATTTTCAGGAGGTCAAAAGGTCTCCATTTTTTTTACCTTTGAATCCCTGCAAAAATATGTGTGCAGAATAAACACAAATACCTGATTGATTGAATTCCTGAAACATGGCCGGAGAAAAAAAGAATTACCAGCAGACAAACAAGATGACCATTGAGCAGATTAATGCCCAATACGGAAAGATTCCACCACAGGCAATTGAAGTGGAAGAAGCTGTACTTGGAGCCTTGATGCTCGAACGGGACGCCTACATTGCTGTTGCTGACATCATCGACACCCGGAGTTTCTACAAAGAAGAGCACCAAAAGATATTTGATGTAATCAAGTATCTATCGACCCATGAAAAACCGGTTGACTTGCTGATGGTTACCCAGGAACTAAAAAACAGATCACTGCTCGATGAAGTTGGTGGACCTCTGATGATCACACAGTTAACTTCAAGGGTTGCATCAGCAGCACATATCGAATTTCACTCCCGGATTATTGCCCAGAAATTCATCCAGCGCGAAATGATCCGTGTTTCGACTGAAATTCAGACCAAAGCCTACGACGACACAGTTGATGTGGACGATCTGATCGATTATTCCGAAACAGCCCTTTTTCAGGTTGCCGAAGGAAACATCAAGAAAGAAACCATGCCCATCAAACCACTTTTGCGCGAAGCTGCTATCATGATTGAAGAAGCATCGAAGCGTGAAGATGGCCTGAGTGGTGCGCCCAGCGGTTTTACGGCTCTCGACCGGATCACCTCAGGATGGCAAAAAACTGACCTGGTTATTGTTGCAGCACGTCCGTCGATGGGGAAAACAGCTTTTGTACTTTCGATGGCCCGCAACATGGCAGTCGAACACAAGGTTCCTGTTGCAGTTTTTTCTCTCGAAATGTCATCGATGCAGTTGGTAAACCGCCTGATTTCTGCGGAAACTGAATTGGGTTCGGAAAAAATAAAAAATGGCCGGATGCAAGGCTGGGAATGGGATCATTTTCACCGAAAACTATCCATTCTGGATGATGCACCGTTGTACATAGACGACACGCCTGCTTTATCTATTTTTGAATTCAGGGCCAAATGCCGTCGCCTGAAGTTACAGCACAATATTGGGGTAGTGATTGTCGATTACCTTCAGTTGATGACCGCCGGGACAGACAACCGGGGAAGCCGTGAGCAAGAAGTAAGTATGATCTCACGTTCGCTCAAAGCTATCGCAAAGGAATTGGATATTCCTGTTATTGCACTCTCTCAGTTAAACCGTTCGGTGGAATCACGTGAAGGAAAACGTCCCCAGCTTTCTGACCTTCGTGAATCGGGTGCGATTGAGCAGGATGCCGACATCGTATTGTTTATCCATCGTCCGGAATACTACGGAATTACCGAAGACGAAAATAACAATTCACTCATTGGCGTGGCCGAAATCATTATTGCCAAACACCGAAACGGTGCAATCGACGACGTAAGGCTGTCGTTTAAAAAGAACCTGGCCAAATTCTCCGACATGGAAAATATTATTCCTGAAGATATCGGAGGAGGTCACTTCGGACAAAAATTACAGTCAAAGATGAACGAAGACTCAGGCAACCCATACGGCAAAAAAACCGGAGCTATTCCTGTCAATTCATCGTTCGACAACGATAAATTCAGCCAATATGAAAATTCAGGAGGCGAGCATATTCCGTTCTGACCGATGGGTTAAATGGCTTTTCGCCGGATTCTTGCTTTTGCTCTTCGAAACTGCAAATGCAGCCTTCATTTTAATTCCGATGGACGAAAAACAAACCAACCATTTAAAAGCTTACGGAATAACTTACTGGACTCTTGAACAGGGAATTGAAGTAAAATGGCTGCTTAATTACCGCGGTGGAAGTTTCCTGATTCAACATCAGCAGGCCATTGCCAGCGAATGTTTGGTTCGTGGTGTTAGTTTTGAAACCTTAGCCGATGGACAGGCAAATAATTTGCTGACCGAAATCTCCCGTGAAGACTTAAATCAGGATGCAGTGAGTTTGCAAAAAGCTCCCCGGATTGCAGTGTATTCGCCACCCAACAAACAACCCTGGGACGATGCGGTTACACTGGTTTTGACTTATGCCGAGATCAAATTCGATGTAATTTACGACGAAGAAATCCTGAACGGAAAGCTGAAGGATTACGATTGGCTTCATCTTCATCATGAAGATTTTACCGGTCAGTTCGGTAAATTTTTTCAAGCCTACCAACACGTTCCATGGTATCAGGAAGAAGTACGGATAAACAAGGAACTGGCTCAAAGATTGGGATTTATGAAGGTCTCTGAAATGAAGAAGGTAGTTACACGTGAAATTCATCTATACATCAGTAACGGAGGTTTTCTTTTTGCAATGTGTGCTGCAACTGACACCTACGATATTACACAGGCCGCACAGGGAGTTGATATTTGCGAATCGATGTATGACGGAGACCCGGCTGATCCGGATATGAATTCAAAGTTGGACTTCAATAACACCCTGGCATTTCAAAATTTTACCATCGACCGGAATCCGTACGAATATAAATTCTCCAACATTGATGTTTCGACCTCCAGAAAAGTACCGCGTGAACAGGATTATTTCACTTTATTCCAGTTTTCGGCCAAATGGGATCCGGTACCAACCATGCTTTGCCAAAACCATGTAAACATGATCAAAGGATTTATGGGACAAACTACTGCCTTCGATAAGAATCTGGTTAAATCCAATGTTTTGGTGATGGGAGAAAATAAAGCAGCCGGCGAGGTAAGGTATATTCATGGCGAATTAGGTAAAGGATTCTGGACTTATTACGGAGGACACGATCCGGAAGATTTCCAGCATTTTGTGGGCGATCCTGCAACCGACCTGAATTTGCATCCCAACTCACCCGGTTATCGGCTAATCTTGAATAACGTTTTGTTTCCGGCTGCCAAGAAAAAGAAGCAGAAAACGTAAAACTCAGAAAAAGGAGAATAGATTACCCTGAATATCAATACTTTTGCTTAACAAATTTCAGGTTTTGATGATAGTTTCCACCTGAAAGATGAACGATGTAAATACCATCAGGCAGATTTGCAACTGAAAGTTCTATATTATTCTGTGTGCCGTCAACAGATGTTCCGGATTTAACTTCCTTGCCCATCACATCGAAAACACTACATGTAATCCGTTGTTCGTTCATTGTTGCAGGTAAAACTATTTGAATCCAATCGTTTGCCGGATTTGGGTACAATCTGGCTAAAGAAGCTTCAGATGATATGCTACTGCCCGTCGAATTACATTTTGAATACGCTGATCCGGGCGAACCACCCAGGCAACCGGCAAACCAATTGGCCGCAAAATTCAGGCTTAGATTCGGATCCTTTAATTCGAGTGTCATTCCTTTATCGTAAGCTTCAGTAGGCCATGGTGCTAAACTACTGTATTTAACCCCCGCTATAAGTTTATTGTTGCTGTTAAAAAGTTGTATACTATCTGTGGGTGATCCCAAGCCAAATTCGAACGATCCCAATACATTTGTCACATTGGGATAAACGAAACTGAATTTACTGATATTCGAAGCCAGTACCAACCGCGTATTGGGCAGCATAGTTACCGAACCCGGAATTGTCCAAATGTGTTCTGCTTTGATATCGGTAATATACCATCCGGTAAGATCGATTGTGGTTTCACCATAGTTAAACAATTCAAACCAGTCACCGGCAGGAAATTCATTGCCCGAATTGTAGTTGATCTCACTAATGGTTATGGCTTGTTCCGGTGTCTGCTTCCTGAATTTTGCAATAAATTTATATCCGCTTATTTTTACATCGGCCTCAACCACAGGGTTATTTACATCTTTGATGAGGCTGTTGGGTGACCATCCATCAAAAATATAATTACCCATTCCTTTGGCCTCAAGTTTTATGGGAACACCTGCAAAATAAACACCGGTCCATGGATAAACTTCAGGAGAAATGGTATTGATCTGAATAACTCCGGCATTTTCGGGTTGCACCTGAAGTTCAATGTTATACTTTCCTGTCAAACCAAAATTACTCACAATATTATCGCGCACAACAGATGAACGGTTATTCAATTCACTTTTAAAAATAGCCAGGTTATTAATGTATTGGTTCATTTTGGTTGTTGCCTGTGATTCGCCGCTCCAAAGGACATACTCTCCGCGCATTTCGGAATAGGATGCATCATAAACCGATTGTGCAATACCGGTTGTATTTTCGGGCAGATAGGATGAATTCATAATATCGGCAAACCTGTTGATGAATCTCTTCTTATAGATTTGATTTTTAATCAGTTCTTTCCAAAAACTCAGATAGCGCACGCTTGAATCGTAATTGAGCATATAACTGATATGATCTAAATTCGAATTTGACCAACCGTTTGGGTTGAGTGCCCATTCTAAATCCTGCAAAATAAAACGCCACCGGTTACCTGTAAAATCGCCTTTCACAATTTTAATGTTATTGTAGGGCCAGTCAGTGTCTGCAATCCACGATTGGGCAATAATATAATCGGTATAATAGTCAAGGTCGAGAATTTGATCTGCTTTTTGTAAATAATTAGTCTCTGCCGGATTTAAGCTTATGAAGTTATTGTAATCAGTTGCAAACACGTCGACCGATCCATTCAGAGCCCTGAGAACAGACTTATAATACCAACTTAGCGAAAGAAGCTGAAAAGTGGAATCGATAGTGGCTTTGTAATTTTCGTGAAAATATTCATCATTCAACTTTTCACGCATTTCGTACAAGCCAAAATATGAACCATTGATGTATACCACCACAGGAGAACAAGTTGAATAGTAATTATTGGTATTGTAACTCATCATTTTACATTCCATGGCATCTTTAAACTCAAAGGTGAGCCATTGATTACTTCCATTGCGCAGGTAAATCGATTTATAATTCTTTCGGTCAGGCCGGTCAGAAATAAGTGGATAATGAACATTACCTTCACCATAAAGATTGTTGTCGAACTCCAGTCTGAAAGAATGTTGTGGATTAGACCGGCTTCCTCCTGCTCCCCCATCAATCTGAATCCCTGAAAATTGCTCAAATTTCTTTTCTTTGTTGGCATCGAAATATTCAACAAAACAGGGTTTTTCCCATTCCTGTTGCCAATTGTCGAAAATTCCGTTTGCACCGTATAGGTTCGAATTATTGGTAGTAACAGAAAGAACAGGAACAGAATGTCCGGTATTATTAATAAAATAGGTGTTGGTTACCGAACGGCTTGGTAGCTTATCGCCCTTGCCAAAACAGGTTGCCCGTATCAGGCCGGTAACCGAAACCGATATGGGAACTCCGGTGTACAAGGTCGATGTGGAAGCAGGTTCATTGCCATCGGTGGTGTATCTTATTTCAGCAGTCAACGAGGTTGTGGTAAGACTGATGGTCTGTTTCCCGGTATAATAACCTTCAGAAACCGAAAACACAGGTTCTGGTTCCCTCTCCGTTGAATAGGATTTCGTCGTATTTGCCAGCTGCGGAGTAGGTTGCACAAATATTCCCCAGGTATCTGCTCCGTCACTTTTACGACCGTATGACCATCCATAGGAAAGGTTTCTAACCCAAACTGATTCCAGAACATTTTCCTTTTTATTGAACAGGTATATTTTTTCGCCTTTACTGTCAATCTTAAAATTAGTATGTAAATTATTTGCTCCTGAGGAAATTACTGTTGTTGGTGTTTTATCGAAAAAAGAAAACGAATCGCTAACCTTGAATGATAAGAATGGAATAAGGCTTAAATCGGTTGATGTAGTAATGTAATTGTGTACTTCAATGGCAAAAACATTTACACCGGTAATTAGAAGCGATTTAACCAACGTGGTATCAATCACGATTTTTTCCGGTTTTCCTCCTGAATACATGGCTGCTTCATGTGTAGCCGCTGCAGCAGAATTCCACGATGGTGTTCCGTTAATGAGTTTACGGGTTATTTCAATGCCATTCAGGTAAGCTACAAAACCATCGTCGTAATCAACGTGGAGCGCAATATCCTTGTAACTGAATCCTGCCGGCAACACAAATGATTTCCGGATATACACCGCCATTGCACTTGTGGGAACAATTGTTGCATCGTCGTTATCGCCAAAACCAAAGCCTGCTTTTCCCTGACCCCAGCCGGCTGGTGTAAAATTTGACTTCATCCAATTAGCTGATGTTGATGCAGTTGGAACAATGAAATCGAAAGTATTTTCCGGCAGAACCGGGCTTTCCCAATGATAGGATTCCGGCGATACCGTTTTGTTTTTTCCTGAAGCAAAAACGATCAGATGTTTTCCTGAAGGCATTTGGTAAGATGGAAATGCCCATTTTTCAAAATTCAAGGAATCATCGCTTAGATAGTAACCAGCCAGATTAACTGCTGAAGCTGAAGTATTGTATAGCTCTATCCAATCTTCCAACGAATTATCCTCGTCAGCAATTTGTCCGGAGTTTTTGTTCGACAATTCATTTAAAACGATTTGTGCTTGTGAAATATCGCAGATAAATACTGATAAGAAAAATGCAATTAAAAGTTTAGTCCGGATCATATTCGTATTCAATAAAACAGCATAAAAATACATCAAACTTTATTGCTCTTTTGATCTAAATGCAAAAACTATTAAATTAAATGAGGCTCTCCTGAGTAGGACAGCCTCATTTCAAAGTAAATTCTGTCAAATGACAGGTATAAATATTTTTTAAGTCCAATTTAGTTCTATACTCCCTGCACCAGTTCCAGGCTTTCGAAGCCTTTTTGAACAGCCTCGAGATTCATAGAAATCAGGTAGTGGTGCCTCGCAGGAAGGGATTTCTGCAAACCCTTTTCAACACTTTCCATTTTAACTACCGGTTTGGCTTTCAGATAAGCGCCCAAAACCACCATGTTGAAGGTTTTCACATTGCCTAGTTCTGCAGCAATCAAGGTACCTTCGATTTTGTAGATGTTGATATCAGTACGTTTGGGAGGATGAACGATTCCGTTTGGATCGTAAATTAACACACCTCCGGGTTTAACATGCTGTTCAAATTTATCCATTGATTGCTGGTTCAGAACAATGGCTGTATCGTAATCGTTCAAAACCGGTGAGCTGATTCGCGTATCACTCAGGATAACAGTAACATTCGCTGTTCCTCCACGCATTTCGGGGCCATACGATGGAAACCACGAAACTTCCTGATTGGCCATCACGCCGGAATAGGCCAAAATTTTTCCCATCGAGAGTACACCTTGTCCGCCAAATCCGGCTATAATGATTTCTTCGGTCATTGTTTTCAGTTTTTAATTGGTGTATAACTTTCAGGATCAGTTTTTGAACTGTCCTTCAGATCGCCCGGCTGATAGAATGGAAACATATTTTCGACCATCCATTCGTTCGCCTTTACCGGAGTCATTTTCCAATTCATATTGCAGGTTGATACGACTTCAACAAATGAAGTTCCCTTTTTATCCATAGCAGCCTGAAACGCTTTGGCTATCGCCTTTTTGCATTTACGAATAGAAGCAGGTGTATGAACCGACTGACGCGTAACGTAGGAGGTTCCAGGTAACTGAGCAATCAATTCTGTAATTCTTAAAGGATAGCCGTTTCGTCCGGCATCGCGCCCATTGGGAGTTGTGGCTGTAATTTGTCCAAGAAGAGTGGTAGGAGCCATCTGGCCTCCTGTCATTCCATAGATACCGTTGTTTATAAAGATGACCACTATGTTTTCGCCTCGGTTACAGGCATGCAAAATTTCAGCAGTTCCTATCGAAGCTAAATCGCCATCACCCTGGTAGGTGAAAACTACTTTGTCTGGATTAGTCCGGGCAATTCCGGTAGCAACAGCCGGTGCTCTTCCATGGGCAGCTTCCTGCCAATCGATTTCGATGTAGTTATATGCAAATACGGCACATCCTACCGGCGAAACACCGATGGTTTTATCCTGAATATCCAGATCTTCTATAACCTCGGCCAGTAATTTATGCACCACACCGTGGCTACACCCCGGGCAATAGTGCATTGTATTTTCGGTTAATAATTTTGGTTTTTCGTAAACCAGGTTATTTGGATTAATGATGTCTGCCAGTTCCATAAATTATCCTCCTATCAATTTTTGTTCGAGAGCCTCCACCACTTCAGCCGGACTCGGAATGATACCCCCCATCCTTCCAAAGTGTTTAACCGGAATATCACAACCAGCTGCCAGTTGTACATCTTCAACCATTTGTCCGGCATTCATTTCAACAACCAACATGCCCTTTACGCGTTTGGCCAGCGCGGCAATTGGTTTTTTTGGAAATGGGAATAAGGTAATAGGACGCAAAAGACCTACTTTAATTCCTTTCTCACGAGACTGATCAACCGCCTTTTGGCAAATACGGGAAGATGAACCAAAGGCAACTAAAAGGTATTCAGCATCTTCGCACTGTATTTCTTCAAAAAGCACATCTTCTTCTTCCATTCTGGCATATTTATCCTGAAGGCGAATGTTGTTGTGTTCCATTTTTAAGGAATCCATTTCAAGAGAAGTTATGATATTTCGCTTGCGGTTTGGTTTGCGTCCGTTGGTTACCCACGATCCATATTTCTGATCAATTTCTTCATCAGTAACTCTTGGAATATAGTCAGCTAAAACAACTTTTTCCATCATCTGACCAATTACACCATCAGTCAGAATCATGGCCGGATTTCTGTATTTGAAAGCTAATTTAAATCCAAGTTCAACAAAGTCGTTCATTTCCTGAACCGAAGAAGGCGCCAGAACAATGAGGTGGTAGTCACCGTGTCCGCCACCTTTAGTCGACTGGAAGTAGTCGGCCTGCGAAGGCTGAATGGTCCCTAAACCCGGTCCGCCACGCTGAACATTTACAATGAGGCAAGGCAATTCGGATCCTGCAATATATGATATTCCTTCGGCCATTAAACTGATTCCGGGACTGGAAGAAGAGGTCAGCACTTTTTTCCCGGTGGCAGCAGCTCCATAAATCATGTGTATGGAAGCAACCTCACTTTCAGCCTGGAGGACAACCATTCCAGTTTCGTTCCATGGCTCCCTTTCCATCAGCGTTTCCATTACTTCTGACTGGGGAGTTATAGGATATCCGAAATAACCGTCGCAACCACAGCGAATGGCCGCCTCTGCTATTACCTCATTTCCCTTCATTAATCTTAATTCTCCCATTGTACTTTGATTTTAGATTTATGCTTTGTTGAAAAAGCGCCTGAAGTTGAAGTTCGCTAAGTTCTTTAGGCACTCCAAACTCTTGTGCACTCCGAACTTCTTAAAGTTTTACGCGATAAACGACAATGCAGGTGTCGGGGCATACCGTTGCACAGTTTGAGCAACCTATACAAGCTTCGGGATTCTTCATAAACGAATAATGATATCCCCTGCTGTTAACCTGTTTATTTTGACTTAAAACATCCTGAGGGCAAGCTACCACACAAAGTCCACATCCTTTGCATTCTTCATTGTCGACCACTACTGCTCCAATAACTTTTGCCATAACTTGTTTTTTGATGTTTTTATAATCCCTAAAACTGAGTCAGTTGCGCAAATCTAGCTGATCTTCTTTTTTAGATGTGCAACAAAAGTTGCGAAATCATATTTTGTGCAGCACCCTGGTAA
>Ga0079306_1001034_pt1 | contig 20780 bp, 21 predicted proteins | sample Methanotroph_Enr_FD_79181 | JGI IMG/M metagenome (GOLD analysis project Ga0079306, IMG submission 79181) | Enriched soil microbial communities from Old Woman Creek wetland in Ohio, USA - Methanotroph_Enrichment_5 | ecosystem: Environmental > Terrestrial > Soil > Wetlands | place: USA: Ohio...
TGGCATTCGCGCAACGAAGCCCGCTATTGAGAATCGGAATGCCCCGGGAATCTTGAGTAATCGAAGATACGGCGTGAGCATTGCTGAATCCTACGGGTGGCTAGAGTTCTCTCATGGCGAATAAAGTCTTAGCTCCCGAACTCCTCGATCTGGCTTTAAGGATTGCGCGGCAAGCGGGTGAGTTGTTAATGAAGCGCCCCTTGACATTCGAAGTTACGTCAAAGTCGGTAGCAATCGATATCGCGACGCAGATGGACCGTGATAGCGAGAGACTTATAGTTGACTCTTTGTTAGCGGCCCGTGCCAACGACGGCATCATCGGTGAGGAAGGTTCTTCAAGGCCAACGTCATCGGGGATCACATGGGTGATAGATCCTGTTGATGGGACTGTCAACTACTTGTACGGATTGCCCGGCTGGAGTGTCAGCATCGCGGCAAAAGATGACGAGGGCGTCCTTGCTGGCGTTGTTCATGCACCGACTATCGGCTCCACATGGACGGCTACTCTTGGTGGCGGGTCGTTCTTCAATGGCACAGCCATCCGCTGCAATGATCCCGTTTCTCTTGATCGTGCATTAATCGGAACTGGGTTTGTGTATGACGTCAGCATGCGAGCCCAGCAAGGCAAAGTCGTTTCTGCCCTTCTGCCACACGTCAGAGATATCCGCCGTATGGGCTCAGCTGCCGTTGATATCTGCAACGTCGCGATGGGGGCCTTTGATGGCTATTTCGAGCTTGGCCTCAAGGAATGGGACCTCGCTGCGGCCCACCTGATCGCCTCTGAGTCCGGGGCGCTGATCTCCACAGATTCCGGGGATCTGACCTGCTGCGCGGGACCGAGCCTTTACCCCGTTCTCATCCAGGCTCTGGAGGCGGGCAAGTAGGCTCGATTTAGCCTTAATGCCCCGATTGTGGCAGGATAAGGCCCTTACGCGAGGTGTAAAACTTGGCGTTTTAGGGTGCCCTAAAAACTAGGGCAAAAAAGCAACTTGGACATAAGAATGAGGACTCACCATGAACGTGCTTGACGCGGTAGACGCTGCTTCGCTTCGCTCGGATATTCCAACTTTCCGTGCAGGAGATGAGCTCAAGGTCCATGTTCGAGTCATCGAAGGTAGCAAGAGCCGTATCCAGGTCTTCCAAGGCATTGTGATTCGCCGTCAAGGCAATGGCGCTCGCGAAACCTTCACCATCCGCAAGGTTTCCTACGGCGTTGGCGTCGAGCGCACTTTCCCCGTGCACACTCCGGTTATCGAGAAGATTGAAGTTGTCCGCCGCGGCGATGTACGCCGTGCGAAGTTGTACTACCTCCGCGATCTTCGCGGCAAGGCAGCAAAGATCCGTGAAAAGCGCAGCGACGTTGAAGCCAGCACAAACAAGAGTTCAGCAATTGTGGGTGCCGACGTTGTTGAGCAGGCTGAAGCACCCGCCGAGCAGGCCTAAAGCACCTGTATGTCGCGCAAGGGTTCAGTCCTTCGCGAGTTTCCAATACTCGTTGTCGTAGCGCTTCTTGTTTCGCTTGTCATCAAGAGTTTCTTCGTTCAATTTTTCTACATCCCATCGGGATCAATGGAAACAACCCTTGAAATCAAGGATCGCGTTGCAGTAAACAAGGTTCCATTTCTTTCTCAGCCCATTAAACGCGGTGACATCATCGTTTTCCATGACCCAGATCATTGGTTGGCAGATCCGACGCCAAGCACCGAACCGTTCATTATTGCAAAGATTCGAGATGGCTTGATTGCGGTGGGCGTACTTCCCAACCCGGCTAAGCAGCATCTAGTCAAGCGCGTCATCGGCGTTGCAGGCGATCACGTCGTGTGTTGCGACAACAACAAGAGGATTACCGTCAACGGAATCCCGCTCAATGAGCCCTATATTTATAAAGGCGACAATCCCAGCGATATGAACTTCGATGTGACAGTTCCACCTGGCAAACTCTGGGTGATGGGCGATCATCGCGGCGCAAGTGCCGATTCTCGTTATCACATGGATGACATCAATAAGGGCATGGTTCCGGTGAGCAAGGTGGTCGGACGTGTTGTGGCGGTCATTTGGCCCGCGGGTCATGCAAAGATCGTTCATCGAATTAACGCTTTAAAGTAGTTCCCTTCGGAAAATGAAAGTCATCGAGCGGCTTCTGCTTGATGCAGGGATATCTCCTATCGCCGGTGTTGATGAAGCTGGACGCGGCGCCTGTGCAGGACCACTCGTTGTGGCAGCGGTAATTCTGCGAGATCCATTTGCGCCGGAGTTGGCAGAGGTGCGCGATTCGAAGGAGATTTCGGAGAGCAAACGCGAAGAACTCTTTGATGTTGTCGTTAAAGCCGCGGATGCGATTTGCGTGATAGAGATTCCGCCGTCCTTGATAGACGAACGGGGAGTCCATGTAGCAAACATCGATGGGATGCGAAGAGCTGTTCACGGGTTGTCTCTGTCCCCAAAGTACGTATTGACAGACGGTTATGTGGTTCCGGGGCTAGGTTTTCCAACATTGGGGGTCTGGAAAGGGGATCAGGTTGTTCACGCGATAAGTGCTGCGTCCATAATCGCCAAGGTGACTCGAGATCGCATGATGCGCGAGTTGGATAGAGACTATCCCGGTTATGGCTTCTCGAAACACAAGGGCTACGTGACGTCAACCCACACCAAGGCCCTTCAAGAACTCGGCCCGTGCGCAGTGCATCGGGCTTCATTTTCTAACGTCGCGGCATTTATCAACATCTCTCGGTAGCCCACATCTTCTTTATTTAGTTCAGAACCCCGCGGGGTCGGGAATTAACGTCCTTGCACTATGGCACTTAACAAACAGCCTCGATCCAAGAATCGCATCGTTGGAGATTTCGGTGAAAACGCGGTCGCCGACTTTATACGCGCAAACGGAGCCGTGATTGTTGATCGAAATTGGCGGATAAAAGAGGGCGAGATCGACTTAGTGGCCCGACTTGCCGATGGAAGATACGCATTTGTTGAAGTCAAGACGCGCACTTCCTCAGCATTTGGCCATCCGCTCGAATCCATCAACTCCAAAAAAGCACATCGATTGCAGCGACTGGCACTCGCTTGGTTGGCAACGCATCAAGCTCTTGGTCATGATTATCGAATTGACTGCGCGGCCGTAATTGTCGCTAGAGACGGTGGATTGAGCATTGAGTACAGAAAGAGCGTTCTTTGAACCGGACGCAACTATGACATTAGGACAAAGTCTGAGCATTGCACTCCTTGGTCTTGAGGGTCACCTTGTCACGGTCGAAGTCGATATCGCCGATGGACTTCCGGCATATGTTCTTCTCGGGCTACCAGATGCCGCACTCACAGAATCTCGCGATCGCGTACGTTCGGCCATGGTCAATTGCACGGAGAATTGGCCCAATAGAAAAGTGACCGTATCCCTTTCGCCGGCATGGCTTCCCAAGAGCGGATCAAGTTTCGACTTACCTATAGCGATTGCACTGCTTGCTGCACAGAGGGCGATTCCTATCGAGAGATCACAAGATGTTGTCTATCTAGGTGAGCTCGCCCTTGACGGACACATTCGGGGAGTTCGCGGGATTCTTCCCTCGCTCATCGCCGCCTATAAATCCGGTGTAAGGACCGCCGTTGTTCCCTGGGCGAATCGCGTGGAAGCGCAACTGATGTGCGAGATGACAATCATCCCCATGGGGCATCTCAACGCGCTGCTGCGTTGGTTGCGAACTGGGGAAAGGGAGGAGAATCTTGAGATTGAGCTGCCCCTTCAATCGAGTGAGGGTAACGTTGATTTCTCGGATGTCGTTGGTCAAGAAAAGGCTCGATATGCTGCGGAAGTCGCCGCAGTGGGTGGGCATCACCTTCTGCTGATGGGGCCACCGGGTGCCGGCAAGACCATGATTGCTCAGCGCTTGCCGGGAATTCTTCCTCGACTCACTCGCGAAGAATCCCTGGAGGTGACCGCGATACATTCCATTGCCGGGGGGCTGAGCACCCGTTCTCCTTTGGCAAGTGACGCACCTTATGTCGCACCGCATCACAGCGCCACGCGGGTAGCGATGGTCGGAGGCGGCTCTCATACCCTCAAACCCGGTGCCTGCTCACTTGCCCATCGTGGAGTTCTCTTTGTTGATGAGGCGCCCGAATGTGATTCGGGGGTACTTGATTCGCTGCGACAGCCTCTCGAATCCGGTTCCATCACGATTGCTCGGGCGATAGGCAGCGTTTCTTACCCTGCGCGTTTTCTCCTTGTTCTCGCAGCAAATCCTTGTCCATGTGGGAAATTTTCCGGTCGTGGTCGAAATTGCATCTGCACCTCGCAACAAGTTCGACGATATTTGAGCAAGTTGTCGGGTCCGCTCATGGATCGGATTGATTTGAGGGTAGAGATTGACCCCCTCAGTCGAGTTGAGTTGAGCAGACCGGAGATGGGGGAGACTAGCGCGGCCATTCGCAAACGCGTTGAATCCGCGCGCGAGGCGGCAGCCCAGCGCTTTTTGCGCGAGCCATGGTCTCTCAATTCCGAAATTCCTAGTCGTGCATTACGCACTTCATTTTCACTTGATCGTCTCGCAATGAACTTTCTTCATTCCGAACTTGATCGCGAGCTTCTCACGGCACGTGGACTTCACAAGGTCATGCGAATCGCCTGGAGTATTGCTGATTTGTCCGGACATGTACGCCCTTCGGTCGAGGATACGCAATTGGCTTACTCGCTGCGTGGAGGTCCTAGGTGATGAACGACCTAGAAGCCCGAGCGATTCTTTTCTCATGTATTGAAGGCGGCTCTACATTTTGGGCGCGTGAAATAGACGCCCATGGGCCTATTGACTTGGCTGCAAGGATTCGCGCAGGTGGGTACGACCCGATTAGATTTGATAGGACCATCGCGAAGGTCAACGCAACATCCCCTTCTGACGTCTTGGAGGAAATTGCGTCTAGTGGTTCTGAATTCATAATTCCTGAGGATCCTCGATGGCCTTCCCGACTCAACGATTTATCTGCAATGCCGTTTGGTCTTGTTGTCAGAGGGTCAGTTGATGCATTGCACATACCCTCACTTGCGATCGTCGGGACAAGGAATCCTACGAATTACGGGGTTCGGGTCGCGGGAGATTTTGCTGCCGGTTTTGTCGATCGAGAATGGTCCATAGTAAGTGGAGGGGCTTACGGAATCGACGCAGCGGCACATCGGGGCGCATTGGTTGCCGAAGGCGTCACGGTTGCTGTACTCGCGGCCGGACTCGATGTGAACTATCCAGGCGGGCATGCTCGTCTCTTTGCAGAGATAGCCGATGCTGGTGCGCTGGTAAGCGAAGTGATGCCGTCAATCAGGGCGATACCTGCACGCTTCCTCACTCGAAATCGACTCATAGCAGCGCTTTCGTGCGCAACCCTGGTAGTTGAGGCAGCATTTCGCAGCGGGTCTCTCCGTACCGCCCGAGATGCGGCCGAATTGATGCGGCCGGTTATGGCAGTTCCCGGTCCAATCACCTCGCCAACAAGTGAAGGCTGCCATCGACTTATCGGTGAGCGAGCCGCTGAAGTAGTCACATCGGTTGCTGATGCAGTGGAGTTTGTTGCCTCATATAAGTGAGAGACTTGCCTCGTGAGTGAATTTCGATCCGGGTTTGTTGCAATTGTCGGGCGTCCCAATACTGGCAAGTCGACGCTTGTGAATGCCCTTGTTGGCAGCAAGGTTGCAATTACGTCCCCTCACCCCAATACGACTCGCCATGCAATAAGGGGAATCGTCAATCGACCGGACTTTCAAGCCATCTTGGTGGATACTCCCGGCATTCACAAACCCAAGACATTGCTTGGTCAGCGTCTGAACGTTGTCGTTGGCCAGAGTCTTGATTCCGTAGATGTCATCGTCATGTGCTTGCCCGCCGATGAAACTTCGGGAGCTGGCGATGACTTCATAATTCAAGAAATTGCAAAACATCCCAAGTCCAAGAAGATAGCGGTGATCACCAAGACCGATTTGGTATCCAAGAACGCTCTTGCAAACAAACTCGCAGGCATTACGGCTCTTGCGAAAAATTTCACATGGGATGAGATTGTGCCTGTATCAGCGGTAATTCATGAACAAATTGAACTCCTGACCGGTCTCATCGGATCCTTGCTTCCTTTGGGACCGGAGTTCTATCCGAAGGGCATGACAAGTGATCAGAGTCAAGAGAAATGGATCTGTGAACTTATTCGTGAAGCAGCGCTACGCGACGCACGAGAAGAGCTACCTCATTCAATTACGGTGACCATTGATGAGATGTCCCAACGCCCAAATACAGAAGAGAAACCCTTCTTCGACATTCATGCGACCATACACGTTGAACGAGATTCACAACGAGGAATTCTTCTAGGACATAAGGGAGAGAGACTCAAAGACATTGGGACAAGAGCGCGGGCTGATATAGAAAGAATATTGTCCGCGAGGGTATTTCTTGGACTTCACATCAAAGTGTCAAGAGACTGGCAGAGAGATCCGAAACTCTTGGAGAGATTGGGTTTTAACGAAAACTGATTACTGGCAGGAATTTGTTTGAGTTTTCGCGCCTTGTGTTGCGCGCGCAATTACCACTCTCGATCCACTCGATTTCATTTGATTATACGTTGAGTCCATTAGTGTCCGGACAGGAGCCGGAGCTGAGGTTCTGAAGGCTACATACTGAGGCCCGGATGTGACAGCTTGAAATCTAATCGAGTTTGCCTTCGGTTCAATCCACACTGGTGATGAGAAACCAGTGCAGGTGATGTTGGTACTCGACGTTTTTGTATTCGTTAATTTGTGCATTGCGCTACAGGTGAACCATGTAAAAAGGCCATGGCTTCCGGCTCGAAATCCTTCACCGAGAACAACAGAATTGCAGTACAACTTCGACCCCGCCGTGTTGGCGAAACTAGATTTCCAGTTCTTGCTCAGTTCTAGTTCAGTCTGCACGGTCTTCACGAAATTCGTGATCTGCTTCTGAGAGAAGCTGCCGGAGTTCGCGCTGCCATTCGTTGCATATGCGGTTTCGGTAAAGAGGAGTGCAAGGACGATCAGTGCAATCTTGAGCACTGAAGAAGTGTGAGCAGATGAGTGAAGAGGGGAAGCACTTCCGTGATCGGTCGAATTGAATCGCCCGATCAACTTCTCATCATTCAACATTTATCGTCCTGACTTTCTTATTCTCTTTTGTTGGCAACGCGGACATCGTTGTCAGCGTTGGAATGGATTTAAACGATTAGCAGCAGATGGTGCCGCCAGGGATGGTCATGAGTGTGAATGATGTGCCAGTTGAGATCGATGACTTCTTTGGTGCCGCGTTTGCAGGAAGCGCAGTTGTAACGATTAGTACAAGAGCGATGACTGTCAGTCCAAATTGCTTCACAATATCCTCCAAATGTCTTTACTATTTGTAAAGGTTGTCTGTAAGATATACCAAGAAGCCGAGGAATGGAAGTGGCACATGGAATTTGGAACCAAACTCCGGGAACTCCGGGAAAAGGCAGGCCTGACCCAGTATGAGCTGGCAGAGGGCATCGCCGCCTCCAGCTTTATCTCTCTTTTGGAGGCTGGCAAGCGCAAGCCCAAAGCCGATTTGGTCGCGAAATTGGCCGCCCGCCTGGGTGTTCCCGCCGAGGAATTGGTCATCGACCAGAGCGCCCAAGAGCGCGAACTCAACCTCAACACGGCCAAGGTGGCCCTGAGCTCTGGGGATTTAGAGTTGGCCGAGGATTTCGCCAACCAGGTTTTGAGGTTTGGACCCGAGGGTGTTAAAGATGCCGCTTCCCTAGCCGCTTCGGTGCTCCTGCTGCAAGTTAACACCCGAAGGGGTCTTTTTGAAGGAGTTCTGGACCAACTTGAACAGCTGTTAAAGGATCACCCCAAATCTTCTCCAGATTTAAGGTCTCGCATTGGTAATGAAATTATTCGGGTTTGCAATAGATCTGGCAACTTTGCCCTGGGGGTTCAACGGGGTGAGGCTTTGCTTATGGAGAACGCGGAGATTTGGCCAGAGACCGAAGTTGTAGAACTCATGGTCCAACTTGCTGGTAGTCATTTCCGGCGCGGAGATACTCCCCGAGCAACTGAGATAATCACCCGAGCGCTGAAGTTGGCCGAGAAGTGCAAATCGCCCAAAGCCATGGTTCAGTCATATTGGCAGGCTTCTTATCTCTCAAATCTTCGTGGTGACGTGAACTTGGCTCTAAGCCAGATCACGGAAGCAATGCATTGGACCAAATTGGCCGAACTCCATCAGGTTCTTCCGATTTTGAATGACAACGCGGCCAAATGGATGCTGGATATGCCTGACCCAGACCTCAACCGCATACACGACTTGGCTGAGTCTGCCTACCTTGATTTAGCCTCTCAGAACAATCCAGGTCATGCCGCTACCACCTGTATCACTTTGTCGGAAGTGGAGATACGCCTAGGTAATTTCGAGAAGGCTTTAGTGTATGCAAGAAAGGGCCTTTCAGAACTTCCGCCGGAAATTCCTGGCCCCAAGGCGAGTTTGCTTTCGCAAGAGGCAAAGATCCTGTTCAAACTTGGAAGGATTGATGAGTCTTTCGCTCAGTTGGAGCGAGCGATGGAGCACCTTCGGACTCTAGCCCCAGATCGAGAATTGGCTTTCTACTGGGGCGAAATAGCGCGGGTCTTTGTGGAAATGGGTCATAAGGATCGCGCAATATATGCATATGAGCAGGCGATTGTGGTTGGAAATGCTTCGCAGGTCGATCAGGGTCTCTTTGCTGAGGCGCATCGCTAAGCAGTCAATCATGACGAATTCACGCAGGTGTATGTGTCTCATCGTCGCCGTCCTTGGGTTCACATTTTTTCCCGGGCTGGTTGAATCCAAGGGCGCGATCGGTGTGAGTGAGATGCAATATCTGATCGCAGATGGAATCGACCTTCAAGGATCGCCGAGCAATTTCTAGAAATCTATTGAGTTTGATATCCCGGTTTCTTGCTGGCCAGATATGAACCGATCAGCACCATGGGCAGTCCTATAAGAATTCCGAGCGTTAACGGCTCGGAGAGGATAAGGACGCCCAGTACTACAGCGAAAGCTGTGTTCAGATAAGTCACGAGGGACGCCCGCGCGGGTCCTACTTCCTTCAGCACCGCAAAGAAAACGACGAATGCCATGGCAGTCGGGAAGATTCCGAGGGCAATAACCGAGAGCAATGAATCCCGCGAGACGTGCCCTTGTGGCCACTGGAGGATCGCAAAGGGAGCATAAACAACGGCCGCCATCGTCATCGCAAGCGCGTTGATAGCAAGTCCTGAGATGTGGGGGAGTTTCTTCATGATCATGTTGGGTGCTAAGGCATAGCCTACGGCTGCAATGAGAATCGAAAAAATGGCCAAGAGGGAATTCCTTCCGGAAAGGCTCTCAATGCCTACGACCGCAACCAGGCCGATGAATCCCACGACGAGTCCTGCCAATCTCTTGCGGTGCCAGACGGTCTTGTCGCCGGTCATCGATGCGTAGATGGTTGCCCAAATTGGGACGGTGGCTACAAGGAGTCCGGCCAATCCCGATGAGATTTTCATTTCCGCTTTGGTGATAAGAAACCACGGACCCATGATTTCGACAGCGGCGTAGGCAAAAATGTATTTAGCGTTGCGAAGGGATGGCAGAAAAGATTTTTGGCGAATCGCAATTGGAACAAGGATCAAGGCGCCGATCAATACGCGAGAAAAAACCACCATCGCGGGACTTAAGTCGCGAACGGCAACTCTGATCAAGAGATATGGGATTCCCCAAAGAATTCCTACAGCGATGAAAAGCGACCAACTCTTCCTAGTCATTGAGCCATCTCATCTAGCGCGAAAGCACTTTGGAATAGAGGGCGGCAGTTGTCGCGGCGACAGCATCCCAGCCAAATTCAGATTGTGCTCGGGTGCGTCCAGCGATACCGTACTTGACGAGTAGATCCGGATTGCTCATGAGATCAATGATCGCCTTGCGGATGTCGGCTTCGAATTTTCCGTGATCTGTTGAATACTCAACTAGTTCACCTGTAATACCATCTGCAACAACTTCAGGGATCCCTCCGACAGCCGATCCAAGGACCGCTGTCGCACACCCCATTGCCTCAAGGTTTACGATTCCCAGCGGTTCGTAAATTGAGGGACAGACAAAGAGGTCAGCAGCAGTGAGAACTGCCGTCAGTTCGTGGTGCGGCAACATCCCTTCTATCCACCAGACATTGGATCGCGTGCGCCTTAGTTCTTCGATAAGCGTTGCGATCTCCTGGCCGATTCCTGGTTCATCTGGGCTGCCTGCCGCAATCACTAATCCGTATTCGCTGGGAACCTCTTTCCATGCACGTAGCAGGTGAGCAAGGCCCTTCTGACGGGTAATTCGTCCCACAAAGAGCGCATAACGCCCAGTTATTCCGTACTTTGAAAGTACATGGGGATCGTGGTTGGGTGAGAACTTATTCGTGTCAACGCCGTTTCGAATCGTGTGCACCCGCCCAGGTTCAACATTCGGGTAGGCAGAGAGTATGTCCACCCGCATTCCGTCGCTGACAGCTATCACGGCTGCTGCACTTTCTATTGCAGTCTTCTCAACCCACGACGAGAGCCGATAGCCCCCTCCAAGTTGGTCAGCTTTCCACGGCCTCAAAGGTTCGAGCGAGTGGCCGCTCATAATGTGGGGGATGCCGTGTATCAATGAAGCAATGTGTCCTGCCATATTCGCGTACCACGTGTGAGTGTGTACTACCTCGACGCCAGCGAGTGCCTCTGCAATTGTCAAGTCCGTAGCAACAGCGGCAATGGCTGGATTGGAAAGCGCGAAATCTGAGGGAGTGGGATGCCCAATTGCATCGGTTCGTTCTTCTCCGAAACAATGAACTGCAAGTGAAATCTCTGGCCTTTTGCGAAGTGCTTCTGCTAGTTGGACAACATGAACACCGGCACCGCCGTAGACATGTGGTGGCCACTCTTTCGTAACCAATCCAACCCTTATCGGATCCATCACATCTCCTCACGTGACAAGTCAAGGTCTAGGCGGCATGCAAGGAGAAGGCTATCGTTACGCCATGCGACGCGACCTCCTATTAGGAATAGTCCTTGCGGGTGGCGAAGGAAAACGTCTCATGCCTCTTACCGCCGATCGTGCCAAACCCGCTGTTCCTTTTGGCGGCTCGTATCGGTTGGTGGATTTCGTGCTCTCCAATCTGGTCAACGCGCGAATGCTGAAGATCGCGGTGCTCACGCAGTACAAGTCGCACTCTCTCGACAAACACATAACGACCACGTGGCGCATGTCCACGCTATTGGGAAATTTCATCACTCCGGTTCCAGCGCAGCAGCGTCTTGGGCCTCGCTGGTATACCGGGAGTGCCGATGCGATCTTGCAGAATTTCAATCTGATCCATGACGAAGATCCCAAACATATTCTGGTATTTGGAGCCGACCACGTTTACCGAATGGACCCTAGCCAGATGTTCGAGCAACACCTGAACACTGGGGCCGGGGTGACGGTCGCCGCGATTCGGGTTCCCCGCTCCGAAGCCAGTGAATTCGGCGTTATCGAACTTGCCGATGACGGGGTCACAATCAAGGCGTTCCACGAGAAGCCCGCTAATCCACCAGCAATGCCGGGCAATCCGGATATGTGCCTGGTCTCGATGGGCAACTACATTTTCCGACGCGACGTGATGGAAGAGGCTTTGATTCTTGACTCCGAGGATCTTGAGAGCAGGCATGATCTAGGCACCAACATCATTCCTATGCTGACCCGCAATGGTTCGGCAAAGGTCTACGACTTCGCTGACAACGTCGTGCCAGGCGCGACAGATCGCGACAAGGGTTATTGGAGAGATGTGGGCTCCATAGATGCCTATTTTGATGCGCACATGGATTTAGTCTCAGTCCATCCGATCTTCAACTAGTATAACCGCGAATGGCCCCTGCTGACAAATCCGCCATCACTCCCGCCGGCAAAGTTCAGTGAAGGTGGAATAGCGCAAGACTCGATCGTTGGAGCAGGCTCGATCATTGCTGGCGGACATCTAAATCGCACCGTAGCCTCTTACGATGTCGTCGTATCAGGTGGTGCGTTCGTGGATGGTTCCGTGTTGATGCCTTCGGTGAAGATAGGAGATCGAGCCGTAGTGCGCAGGGCGATTTTGGACAAGAACGTCGTAGTTGAACCAGGCGCGCAAATAGGTGTTGACCTTGATCGCGACCGAGAGCGCTTTACCGTCTCTCCTGGTGGAATTGTTGTAGTGGGCAAAGGCGTACGCGTTACCGCTTAAGAATTGATCGTTCTAATAAATTTTCCGCATTCCTTCAGTGCAATTTCGGCGATTGGCGTGATTGCCGCCAAATTGGTGAACCCATGAATCATTCCTTCGTACTCCCTGTAAAATGTCCGTACCCCTGCTTCCCGTAACAATCTTTCGTACTTGATTCCATCGTCTTTGAGGGGATCGCATTCAGCGGTGACAACAATCGCGGTAGGTAAGTCCGAGAAGTCCTTTGCCGTTGATGGGCACGCATAAGGATCCAGGTTGTGGTCATCGCCCTGAAGGTACTGCTCCCAGAACCACTGCATCCCTCTGCGAGAAAGCCCATACCCTGAGTCATACGTAAGATATGAAGCAGTGTTGAAATCCCGCTCATTGCACGGGTTGATAAGCAGTTGATAGGCAAGGTGGACGGCCTGCGTGTCGCGGTTCTTCAGGGCGACGGCCGAGGCCAAGTTGGCCCCTGCACTCTCGCCTCCGACTCCGATCTTCTCTGGATCGATTCCGAGAAGTTGCGCGTTCTGGTGAACCCACATGGTCGTGGCATAGCAATCATTGAACGGAGTCGGATATGGGTGTTCGGGAGCCTTCTGATAGTTGACCGCGATGACGACAGAGCCGCTCGTGTTGGCAAGTGTGCTCAATTCGGCATCGTAGATATCCAGGAAGTTGAGAACCCAGCCACCACCATGAAAATAGACAAGTCCTGGAAGATCCGCCTGCTCGCTGGGCCTGTACATTCGAATATGGAGGTCGGCAGTGGGCCCGGGAATGTAGCGATCCTTGATCGAATAGATCTTCGGTGGGACTCCAGCAGTGGCAATGCGCCCATATGAGCCCGCTCGAAGTACCTCAAGCGGGGCCTGCCAAACCTCAGGTGCCCCAGCCCTTGCTCGTTGCGCCAAATATTGCTCAATTTCCGATGCTATGGCCATGAGAGTTCATACCAGAGCGCCTTCGAGTGATGCAATCTTCATCTCGGCGGGCCAAACCTCCAATGAGTTGAGGCTAGACTTTGCGATGTCAGCGTTGACCCTTTACGGGCTGGAAATGCCCAATTTCTAATTCGAGCGTTGGAGTACATTGCGATGCGTATTGGTGTCCTAACTGGTGGCGGAGATTGCCCAGGTCTAAATGCTGTAATTCGTGCGATCGTCCGAAAGGGCGAAAAAGAGTACGGTCATGAGTTTGTCGGGTTTCGCGATGGATGGCGTGGACCTCTCGAGGGTCTGACCATGCCCCTAGATATCGCTGCTACCCGTGGAATTTTGCCTCGCGGGGGAACAATTTTGGGTTCTTCTCGAACCAACCCATTCAAGATCGAGGGTGGGATAGATCGGATCAAGGAGAATCTTGCAAAAACTGGTGTGGATGCATTGATCGCGATCGGGGGAGAAGACACTCTTGGAGTTGCGACCAAACTCGACGCCCTCGGCGTGAAGGTGGTCGGCGTTCCAAAGACCATCGACAACGACCTCAACAACACTGACTACACCTTTGGTTTTGACACAGCCGTCAATATTGCAATGGAAGCGATCGACCGGCTGCACACAACTGCTGAGTCTCATCATCGCGCCCTTGTTGTCGAAGTGATGGGGCGTCATGCCGGGTGGATTGCTCTTCATTCGGGTCTTGCCGGCGGCGCTGCGTGCATCTTGATCCCTGAGAAGAAGTTCTCCCTTGATCAGGTCTGCGCATGGGTCGAATCCCGGTTCAAAGTCAATTACTCGCCCATCATCGTGGTGGCCGAAGGGGCCATTCCTCAAGATGGCGACATGATGGTGAAGGATCAGGCTCTGGATGCCTTCGGGCACGTGAAACTCTCGGGAATTGGCGACTGGCTTGCCCAAGAGATTGAGGCGCGAACAGGCAAAGAGGCTCGAAGCACGGTTCTCGGACACATTCAGCGCGGTGGAACTCCCACTGCATTTGACCGCGTCCTTGCCACTCGATTTGGCCTTCATGCGATCACTGCTGTCCACGAGGGCGATTGGGGCAAGATGGTCGCTCTTCACGGCACCGACATTGTTCGCGTGCCACTGGCTTCCGCCACTGAAAAATTAAAGCTTGTCGACCCTTCCCTCTACGAGGAGGCGGAGGTTTTCTTCGGATAATCGCACCTCGCGATCATCTGTCCACTCTCTACGCTAGGAAACTATGACCACCTTGGATTCCCTCTTTGCCCCTGGCCTTGTTGCGGCTCAGCAACCGACGTGGCCGGGCGGCACGGATGGTCCTGCCGTCAAAGCTGCGCTCGCTGAACTCAAGTCCTACCCTCCGCTGGTCTTCGCGGGTGAGTGCGACAACCTCAAAGCGCGCATCGCAGATGCGGCGGCGGGTAAGGCGTTCTGGCTCCAAGGAGGGGACTGCGCCGAGACTTTTGCTGCCGCCACTGCAGATTCGATTCGAAACCGAATCAAGACGATTCTGCAGATGGCTGCGGTTCTCCAGTATTACTCGAGTCTGCCCGTAATAAAAGTGGGAAGAATGGCGGGGCAGTTTGCCAAGCCTCGGTCCAATGATCTGGAGACACGGGGAGATGTCACTCTTCCGGCCTACCGTGGAGATGCGGTCAATGACTTGGAATTCACTCCTAGCGCTCGAACCCCAGATCCCCAACGGCTACTCAGGGTTTACAACACGTCGGCGGCGACTTTGAACCTTGTGCGCGCCTTTACACAGGGGGGTTTTGCCGATCTTCGCCAAGTTCACGAATGGAACAAAGGTTTCATTAGAGATTCCTCCGTGGGCATGCGCTACGAGGAGATGGCAAACGAGATTGGTCGAGCACTGGCCTTCATGCGCTCAGCCGGCGTCGATCCCGCGGCGTTCAAAACTGTTGAATTTTTCGCCAGCCATGAGGCGCTGATCATGGAGTATGAGAAGGCGCTTACCCGCATCGATTCGCGGACGCAACTGCCTTACGATGTTTCTGCCCATTTTGTCTGGATTGGCGAGCGTACACGTCAGCTCGATGGGGCACACGTCGATTTTGCCTCCAAGATTCGAAACCCTATCGGTGTAAAGCTGGGACCAAAGTCCACGGTTGAGGATGCACTCGCACTCATCGACAAATTGGACCCAGACCGCGAACCCGGACGCCTGACATTCATCACTCGCATGGGCGCTGGAAAGATACGCGAAGCCTTGCCAGCCCTTGTAGACGGCGTAACTAAGTCCGGAGCGCAGGTTTTGTGGGTGTGTGACCCGATGCACGGCAATACCTATGAAGCGCCCAGCGGTTACAAGACACGTCGCTTCGAGGATGTTCTGGACGAGGTTAAAGGTTTCTTCGAGGTGCACAAATCGCTAGGGACTCATCCTGGTGGAATCCATATCGAACTCACGGGCGACGATGTGACTGAGTGCGTCGGAGGGGGAGAGCAAATTTCCCATGACGACCTGGCCATGCGTTACGAAACGGCATGCGATCCTCGCCTGAATCATGCCCAATCACTTGAACTTGCTTTTCTCGTAGCGGAGATGCTTCGCGATCGCTAATCTGGCTCAATGACATTGTTATACACGTCGACCAAGACTCCTATCGGAACTTTGCATCTGATGGCGGATGACCATGTGTTGCTGGGTGCCAACTTTGGCACCTTTGACGCTCTGATCAGCTCCCTCGATGATGCTGATGTGCAAAGAGGCATTGACCGAGTAAAGAGAATCCCGGTCATTTCTGATCTTGTTGAGGATTACTTCGACGGCGACGTTGAAGCAATTAACGCGATCTCAGTGAGACAGCCAGGTGCACATTTTTCTCAAGCCGCTTGGAAGGCGATGCGCAAGATCAAAGCGGGGAAAGTTCTTTCATATGCCGATTTGGCGCAACGGGCGGGATCTCCTGCAGCGGTGAGAGCAGCCGGAACAGCATGCGCAAAGAATGCGATCGTAGTTGTGGTTCCATGTCATCGCGTAGTGAAGACGGGTGGCGCCCTTGGGAACTATGCATACGGACTCAATGCAAAAGAGTGGCTACTTCGACACGAGGGCGCGCTTTAGCGCAGATGCAATAACTTCTGCGGCGTATTTCATGGCCGCATCATCGATATCCAGGTGAGTTACCAGGCGTGCAAATTTCGGCCCCAGAGAACTAATGAGAACACCTTCATCCTTAACCATTTGTGCAAATTCTGCAGCGGATAGTGGCAATTGCGAAAGATCAAGCCCAACGATATTTGTTTCAACGTGAGCAGGGTTTACGACTGACGGCGAAATCTCATGACACTTCTCCGCAATGTACTTCGCCCTACGATGATCCTCAGCAAGGAGTGGAAGGTTGACATCAAGTGCATAATGAGCCGCAGCCGCGAGTATTCCTATCTGGCGCATCCCTGCGCCGTAGCGCTTTCGCCACACTCTGGCTTTTGCCACCCGATCCTTTGTTGAAAGCATCATCGAGCCAACCGGTGCGCCAAGTCCCTTCGAAAAGCAGACGCTGACAGTGTCGAAGTATTTCGCGTACTCAGGAAGTGCGACTCCGCTGGCGGTGTGGGCGTTCCAGATTCTTGCACCATCCAGATGAAGGGCGATACCTACATTACTTGCCTCTCGATGAAGTTTTGCAATCTCATCAATTGGTTGGACAGTCCCTCCGCCAAAGTTGTGGGTGTTCTCTACGGCAATCGCCGTAGTGGAAACGAGGTATGGACCTGATGAGGGACGGGCAATTTCCATCGGGTCATTGGCAGCAAGCAATCCACGTTGTGCTGGCCAAGTGCGTGTCGTGATTCCACTGAATGTCGCGGCGGCACCGAGTTCAGCTCTTACGATGTGCGAATTGGTTTCTGCTATGAGTTCCTCACCAGGAGCGACAAGCATTCGTATGCCAAGTTGGTTTGCAAGAGAGCCTGATGGAGTGAAGACGCCGGCTTCTTTACCGAATAATGCTGCGACTCTCTCTTCGAGAGAGTTCACGGTGACGTCCTCGCCGTAAACATCATCACCGACTGGCGCTTGCGCCATTACCTCTCGCATTGCATTTGATGGAACCGTAACTGTGTCCGAACGAAGATCTACGCGCATGGAATTATCATCTCACGCTTCTTGCAAGACGATCATGTACATGGCCCCGACAACGAGGGCGCCACCAAGTGCAATCTGCAATGTGAGGGTTTCGCCTCCGAAAATTACGGCGAAAATGGCCGCAAAGACCACCTCCATCGTCAAGATGACCGCGACTTTGGTCGATGTCATATGCGCCTGAGACCACGTTTGAATCATGAAGGCTATTGCTGTGGCAAAAATGGCGGTAAAGACGATTACGCCCCAGACGCCTCTATCAGGCGGAGCGTGGTAGCCGGATTTGAGAGAAGCGAGACCGGCAAGGGCGGCGCAGGTGGCAAGCTGGATGACCGTCAGTGCATATGCATCACGACCGCTACTCCATTGGCCCAGGGCAATGATGTGGGAAGCGAACGCTATTGCGCTGGCGAAGACGAGGAGCTCCCCGATGCCGACAGACCATCCGTGAAGTGAGAGAAGTGCCAGGCCAGCGGTGGCAATTAGCACATACGTCCATGTTCGCTTCGAGATTTTCTGGTGGAGGACCAGTGCTGCGATGATGGGAGTGGCTATTACATACATGCCTGTTACGAATCCGGTGACAGCCGCGGTAGTTCTGGCCAACCCGAGAGTTTGAAGAATGTATCCTGAACCAAGAAAGCAGCCGGCGATAATCCCCTTTGCGAGTAGATCTCTGCTGAATAATTGAACTACCTTGGGCCTTAGAAGAATCATGACAACCGCGGCCACGGCAAAACGAGTAAAGAGAAAACTATTGACGTCCTGGCGCTTAATCGCATCCTTCATAAGTACGAAGGCCGCCCCCCACATGGCAGCAACTGAGAGCAGGGCAAAAGGGGCTAACCTAAGGCGCATTCTTATCCGCGGAATTTCTTGAGCAAAGCGACTTCTTTACCGTGTTCTGGTTCCTGTCCCGGTGTTTCCAAGATAAGAGGAGCATTGGCAACCGAAGGATGAGCTAACAATTCCTTGAAAGGGTCAACGCCGATTTCTCCCTCACCGATATTTTGATGTCGATCTTTGAGCGCGCCACACACGTCCATTGAATCGTTCGCGTGGATCAATTGAAAACGTTTGAGACCGACGATTGATACAAGGAGGTCGAGCATCTCTGTCATCCCTCCTTTTTTCTTGATGTCGTGCCCTGCAGCAAATACATGGCAGGTATCAAGACAAATTCCGACTTTAGGATGATGTTCCAGCGCATCAAGATAATTCACAAGGTCATCAAGCCTCTTTACTAGGGACTGACCCTGACCGGCTGTTGGCTCGAGGAGCAATGTAGGTGAGTCATCTGGCAAAGCCTCCAAGATGGGCATCATGCCGTCATGAATCTGCTTCCAAGCATTTGCGACATGATCGATATCCACTGCAGAGCCAGTGTGGATCACTACGCCGAGGGCGCCAATGTCGGCCCCGCGCTGCAATGAGTATTTAGTCGACGCAAGTGAGTTTTCGTAGGTGGATACCGTCGGAGACCCAAGGTTGATGAGGTATGGGGCATGGACATAGGTCGCAAGATCTATTTCGTCAGCCTTCGTTCGAAAAGCCTGGTCAGCCTCTCGATTTGCCTCGGGCATTGCCCAACCTCGGGGGTTGGAGGCGAAAACCTGAATTGCCTCAGCTTTGATGCTTTGGGCATAGGCGATGGATCGTTTCGCCATGCCTCCGCTGGTGGGCACGTGAGCGCCGATGCGAGGCTTGGACATTTGCTTACCCTACTGTGATGGTGACCGTGCTGCCACGTTTCACTTGGGTTCCAACTGTGGGGGAGATGTCGGTGACCGTCTTGACCGCGCGGGTGCCAATTTTCTTTACATTCACGACCAGATCGAGATCCTGCAACATTGCCGTGGCCTTGGCTTGCGTGAATGAATAGACGTTAGGGACGAATACTGATTCGCTGCCCTGCGAGACAACGAGGGCGATCTTGGTTCCCTTAGGGGCGGTTCCCCCATTGCCATCAGGGGTCTGACTTATCACTGCACCAATCGCGACGGTGTCGCTGAAGGCGTATGTCGTAGATGCAACAAACCCCGCGTTGGTGAGTTCGGTCAGCGCTTGATCCCCGCTTTTGCCGACATAGGAATTTAATACAAGGAGCTCTGGCCCTTTACTGACGACAAGATTGATTGGAGTGTCGGGTCTGACAGCGGTGCCCACGGTTGGATTTGAACTAATAACCGAGCCTTGGGCAACTTTCGGGTTGAACGTCTGCGTCACAGTGCCAACGGCAAGTGAATTTTGTTGCAGGAGTGAAGTCGCAACATCTTGAGATAAGCCTATGAGCACAGGCACGGCGACGCGCTGAGGGCCTTTCGAGACGACGAGGAGGACAATTCCGCCAGCTTTTATGTGACCACCACCGCTTGGATCCGAGGAGATGATTTTTCCTTGGTCGACGATTTCGCTAAAGACTTGCTCCGCAACCTTGGTGTGCAGCCCTAGAGGCTCAAGAATCGAATTCGCTTGTGTCACAGTCTGTCCAACCACTGACTGCACTAGGACCTTGTTTCCCTTTCCGGCGAATGCATACCAAGCCCCACTGAGGAGAGCCAAGGCCACGAGCGCGGCGATCCATCGATTCCTACGTACTCGGGGACTTGCCTTGCGCTTACCGTTACGGGCAGTCTGCGCTGTGGAAGCCTTCTCGCTCTTGTCCGATTTCATGGGCAACACTGTGCCAGATGGGAACGATTTTTGTGGAGGCGAAACTCGCTTTGAATTGCGAGATTTCTCTCGGGATTTAATCGGCGGCAGATCCAACTCAAGACTGAGTTGGTTTCGCTTGGGATCTAGTTCGATTTGTATTGCACGCAGTTGTTCAAGAAACTCTCCAGCATTTCTCGGACGCTCATCAGGATTGATACTGGTGGCTCGGAGCACGAGATCGTCCAGTGATTCCGGAATTCCCAACACCAGAGTCGAAGGCGCTGGGACTCGATCGTTGACATGCCTGTATGCAATGTTGATGGGCGAGTCCCCTGAAAAGGGTTTTTCCCCGGTGAGCATCTCATAAGCGACTATGCCGAGTGAGTAGACGTCGCTGCGTGAGTCTGCTACCCCTCTTTGAACTTGTTCCGGGGAGAGATAGGAAACGCTTCCAAGAATCACGCTTGATTCGGCAGTCATGGTGTGGCCGATGAGGTCCCCATGGGCTAAGCCAAAGTCAGCAACTTTCACCCGCCCCGACGTGGAGATGAGGATGTTTTCAGGTTTGAGATCACGATGCACTATTCCGATGTTGTGGGCGGCCTCCAACGCGCTGAGGACTGGCATCAGATAGTGCACGACCTCAGCAGGTGAGAGGGCTCCCTGTTCGAACAGGTAGTCCCGTAAGGTGTGGCCTTCTACCAGCTCCATGACCAGAAACACGGCAGGAGTACCGCCTTGATTCCAACCTTGGTCCTGGACGGCAACGATATTTGGATGCGATAGAGCCGCGGCCGCCTTGGCCTCTCGAATGAATCTGTTTATAAAGGTCTCGTCACTTGCAAGATGCGGATGCATGATTTTGACTGCAA
>Ga0079306_1001036_pt1 | contig 20744 bp, 18 predicted proteins | sample Methanotroph_Enr_FD_79181 | JGI IMG/M metagenome (GOLD analysis project Ga0079306, IMG submission 79181) | Enriched soil microbial communities from Old Woman Creek wetland in Ohio, USA - Methanotroph_Enrichment_5 | ecosystem: Environmental > Terrestrial > Soil > Wetlands | place: USA: Ohio...
CAACTTGATCACCTACTCCGAGCCAGGTGGCTTGCTCGCCCCATTCTTGAACCATATAGTGTCGCTTCGTGTTTTGAACCATATCCTGTCGTTGGCGACAAGTTATGGTTCAAAACACAAAAAACCCCCCGCAAGCGGGGGATTTCCCTTGGTGGAGGTGGTGTCCGCCGAATTGGCTCTTTAATTGTTTAAATAACTAATATTGCGATATATTCGTAATATGAGTTGCCCCTAAAGTTGCCCCTTGGGTGGTGGCGCTGCTGAGGTGGGACCACCCAAATTTTACTCAAGCAGGGATCTATTGTATGCCCTCGCACTGCTCTTGACGGACTCACTCATCGGCCACCCCAAGAATGGCTCCAGCCCCAAAGCCAGGGCCAACTGTCCGATCTCTCCCCCGCCATCGAACCCAGGGATAGCGACCAGATTGGTGGGTATCTCGTTCTCTTCCGCCATGCCGTAGACGAGGTATCCACCCTTCGTGTTGGCGAAGGCGCTTACATCTCGGGCGAACTCTTGGCAACTCGTCTCCAGCGCCACCTTGTAGTCGATCTCGACATCCTCGCCCACCTGATCCTCGATGAGGCGACGCAGGTCGTCCTCGTTCAGGTCGGTGAATGGCTCGGACAGAAATGGGGGAAGCACAAGGCCCTCTGGGAGAATCAGCCCATTGTGCACCCGCGGCAGGTCCATGACTTGATTGCTCGGGGGCGGAGCGGATCCTGAAACGTAAAGGGGTGCAACATGGCTTCTCCGCTCTCGCCGCAATTCGTCCGCGACCGGCTCCGGCAGCACGACGCCCTGCTGCTTCGGGCGGGGGGGATGACCTTCGACGAGATCGCCTCGCGCCTGGGCTACGCCCACCGCGGCTCGGCCTACCGGGCGGTCAAAGCCGCCCTGGCGCGGAATGAACAGGTCAGCATCGAGGCCTTCCGCCTGAAGGCTGCGCTCGAGGTCATGGGCCTCATGGAGTCCCTGAGCCTCGCGTTTTCGCAGGGGGATGCCGAATCTGTCCGCTCGGTGATGACACGCATGGAGAACCCGCTCCGCCGGGTGCGTGCCTGGTCTTCCCGGTTCGGGGTCGGAGGACGGGCTCTGGCGTCGTGAGTGCCTCGAAGAGGAGGGCGGTCAGTGCCCGTGGTGGGCCCCAGGATGCGGTCGCTCGTCGAGGTGGCAGGGAAGGGTAGGAGAAGGCCTTCGATGCGTTCAAGGGGGCGTTACGGCTCCGGACTGCGGGTTCTTGCCGGTGGGTTCAGTGGCTGAGGGCCGCCAGCGCATCCCGGTCGATCTGCAGGGTGTCGTCCGCCTGCTTGAGCTGGTCCTTGTTCGAGATCCCAAGCCGAGATAGGGACTGCCGAGCCCTTTCATCATCCTGAACCTGTCCCTGGTAGAGCGTCACCATGAATCCCCGAAGGTCGGCGCCGGTAAGCATGGCCTTCTCGGCGCCGAGGTAGAAGATCGCCCGGGCTGCCTCCGCGTCCCACCCGTGCCGAAGATAGGTGGCCACGAACCGGCGCATCAGGGCCTGCCGGGAGCTGTCCTCGTGGACCCAGGCCACCACCTGAGCGCCATCGGGGTGCGTCCTCTGGTAGCGGTCCCACCCCTCCCTGGTAAAGCCATCCGGGACCGAGGGCTGGCAGCCGGCGAGGAAAAGGATGGCAAGGGGTGCCAAGTGCTTGGTGTAGGGCATGGCCTCTCCTGGGGCGAGTGGGTGGTGAAGGGGAAGCAGGCAGGGAGACCCCTGCGGGGGTTTCGCCCGTCCTGGCGGTTATTGGCTTGGCTTCGTGGTTCGCCGGCCGAGGTGGGTGCGTTGCCTGGCGCGCGTTACGGCTGGGCTCCCGACAGCTTCTCCGCGGCGTCGCCGAGCACCCAGGCCAGGGTCGGGCCGGCCTCCTCCAGCGCCATCCCGTCGGTCACGTCCTGGCACCCCTTGAGGATCTGGCGACCGAGCCAGAGGAAGTAGCGACCGATGACGTCCCCGTCCGCCCCGATGCCCGGCACCCAGGCGACGATCTTCCCGGCGAGGGTGGCGGGGGCGCGCCCTGGGGAGAGACTGAACCCGTCGCGCTCCCCCTTCCAGATAGCGGCGTATTCGCCAGCCAGGGCCTTGAGGTCGCCCATGGCATCCTCCTGAGTCCGTTCCCCCTCTGTGAAGCTGGTCCAGATGCCGGCCACCTCCGCGGCGAACTGGTCCACAAGGGCCCTGACTTCCGGGTAGCTCCCCAGGTTCACCCCACCATCCCTGACCTTTCGGGGGGAGGGGCCCCGGTCGATCCCGCGATGGATGGACTTTTTCATTCGAAGGGCTCTCCCGTCGCAAGCCAGATCATCGGTCGAACGATTGGACAGTGAAAGTCCATAACGCCGGATTGCGGAAAAATCTTCTCACTCACCGGCGCCCAGAGGGGAATCGGGGACCCAAACCCGCCGCAGAGGGATCAGGGATCGGTAGCGGTGGTCGAGCTGGTCGTAGTGCTCGCAGAGGAGCGCAACCAATTCCGGGCCGTCGATCAGCCGGATGCCCTTCGGCCCCCTGGCCGTCTTTCTGGCATCCAGGTTGAAGGTCCCAAGGGTGACGAACAGGCCGCGCTCCCCGTCGTGCAACAGGCCCGCAAGATCCCTGACCTCGGGATCGCCGATCTGGTTTTCCGTGGACTTCACCTGGACCTTCATGACGCCGCCCTTCATGCCGAGGGGGTCCCCATGGACGAGAATGTCGATGCCGCCGTCCTTCCCCGGGGGAGACACTTGGGTTCGATACCCCATGACGTTGAGCAGGTGGCCGACGAAGTAGGCGAGAGGGTGGCCCTTGAGGTGTTTTGCCAGCCGCTTGATGACGAAGTCCTGGAGATCCACTTCCGGAGCGAGGGCGGCGGCCTTGGCCTCCGGCTCTTCTTCGATGGCCGGTGGAGTGGGGATGGGGGTTCCTGCCAGCTTGGCGAGAAACTCTTCGGCGTTGTTCTTGAGCCGGAAGAAGCTGAGGGCCGATCCGATTTCGTTCAGGGCAGCCGGGCTGAAGTCCCCTCTGGGGACGCTCTTGAGGAGTTCGGCGGCCCGAAGGTTCGGGAATTCAGGGCTCAGGTCAGGCCGGAACTGGTAGGTGGTGTCTTTGACCCTGAAGAAGTGGATCTGCCGGTCCACCTTGCTCGGGTAGGCCACGATGTCACCCGCCTTCAGTTCGTGGAGGAATCGGTAGAGCATCCCCGCCCATACGGGAATCGCTCCTGCCGAGGCATCCGGGTAGGCGGCGAGGAGGGCAGCCTGGAGGGCGGGCCGGCTACCTGGAATCTGGCTCAGGTCCCCGAGCTCAGACCAGCCCAATGCGAGAAACCCGTTCTCCCTGAAGAGGGGATCGGCACTGCCTTCCGAGCCGGCGTGGATTCCCCACAGAGTGGTCGTCATGGCATGCCTCCGGGTTGTGAAACTCTCGTTTTGGGTATTTTGGGCACTCCCTCCGATACGCCACAACCCCCAATGAATCCGTCCAGCGGTTGGTGATTTCCGTTACATTCGTGGGATGGTGCTACGCCACCGTCTCCGCTCCGCTTCCTGGAGCGGGAGGGGCGGGCACTCCGAATTACTCAATATGGGTATCTGGTCGTCCTCGCTGCTGGACAAGGGGATGGCATGAAGCGCCCCCTGCGCGGCGGTTACGGCAAGGGCCCCGTCCACCCCGGCACCCTCGGCCAACGGATCAGGCGCATCCGGCTGGCCTGGAAGTGGAGCCAGGCCCAGCTGGCCGAGGCCATCCACACCAACCAGAAGACCCTCTCCCGGTGGGAACTGGATAAGCAGGAACCCGGAGACCCGGCACTGGGTGCGCTCTCGGGGCTCTTCGGCCTCTCCCTCCAGGCCCTGCGGTCCGGCCGGGGCTTCAAGGTTCCGGCACCCCCGCGTCAGGTGGGGCACCTCCTCGTGGCCGAGGCCTACGCCGCGGACCTTATCCGGCTGCCCGACGTCGGCGAGGAGGGCATCCTGCTCGTCCATCGCGAGGACGAAAGCAGTCAGCCGATCACGGCCCGGAAGGTCGGTGAAGCCATCCGGAAAGCCCGGGAAGAGGGGCGTCCGGTTTGGATTGTTGTGGGGTAGGGGTAAACCCGGAAGGGTGATGCCTGGACGCTCGGCGAGCGCCTGTGGTTGGTCACTCCTTGGCCAATGCCACCTCGACGCTGGCGAACGCCTCCAGGGCGGCCTCCAGGTCCTCCACGATTTCGCGGGCCAGGATGTCCGGGGCCGGCAAGTTCTCGCTGGCCTCCAGGTCCTCGTCCTTGATCCAGAAGAGGTCGAGGTTGGCCTTGTCGCGGGCAAGGAGGGCTTCCCGCTCGAACACGCGGAACCGTTCGCTCTCCTGGCGTTTCCGGCGATCCTTGGGCTGGTAGCAGGCCACGAAGTCCCGCAGGTGCTCGTCGCCCAACGGGTTCTCCTTCAGGGTGAAGTGGAGGTTGGTCCGGAGGTCGTAGATCCAGAGGCGCTCCGTCCAGGGCTTGGCGGCGCCGGGTTTTCGGTCGAAGAACAGCACGTTCGCCTTCACGCCCTGGGCGTAGAAGATGCCGGTGGGCAGGCGCAGCAGGGTGTGAACATCGCACTCGTGGAGGAGCTTTCGTCGGATGGTCTCGCCGGCCCCGCCCTCGAACAGCACGTTGTCGGGCACCACGACCGCGGCCCGCCCGCTGCCAGGCTTGAGCATGGACTTCACGTGCTGGAGGAAGTTCAGCTGCTTGTTGCTGGTGGTGGTCCAGAAGTCGGCGCGCTCGTAGGTGAGGCTCTCCTTGCCGGCCTTGCCGTCCTCGCCGATCACCGTAATGCTGCTCTTCTTCCCGAAGGGCGGGTTTGTGAGCACCATGTCCACCAGCTCCGAGGGTGGCGAGGCCAGGGAATCCTGTCCGCCCTGAATCAGGCTGTCATCGCCGCCGATGCCGTGCAGGTGCAGGTTCATGGCGCAAAGGCGGGCAACCTCGGTGGTGATGTCCGCGCCCTTGAGGGCCCTCTCCTTCAGATGCCTCGTCTGGTCTGGGGTGAGGGATTTGTGGGCGGCCATGTGGTCGTGTGCCGCGATGAGGAAGCCCCCCGTGCCGCAGGCGGGATCGGCGACCACCAGGTCCGGCCCAGGGTCCATGACCTCCACGATGGCCTTGATGAGGGGCCGCGGCGTGAAGTACTGGCCGGCGCCGCTCTTCACGTCCCGGGCGTTGCGCTCCAGCAGGCCCTCGTAAATCTCGCCCTTCACGTCGGCGTCGAGGCCGCTCCAGCTCTCCGCGTCGATGAGCATGACGAGGCGCTTCAGCTTGGCCGGGTCCTGCAGCTTGTTCTGGGCTTTGCGAAAGATGGTGCCGAGAAGGCCAGCCTGCCGGCCCAGCTCCTGAAGGGTGTGCCGGTAGTGGTTCTCCAGGTCGTCCCCATCCAACCGGAGCAGGGTGGGCCAGGCCAGGGACTTGGGGATGCGCTCCCTCCCCTTCCGGCCCAGGGTCGCGTCGAGGTCCTCCCGTTCCTGGGCCATCTTCAGGAACAGCAGGTAGGTCAGCTGCTCCACGTAGTCGCCGTAGCTCACCCCGTCGTCCCGAAGGACCGTGGCGAAGTTCCAGACTTTCTGCACGAGGGTTTGGGCGTTCATGGGGAGCTTTCAGTGGTCAAACGGGCGGGCGAATGGCGCAGGAGGAAGGTCGCCTGGAAGCTGCAGATAGGAATGGAGGGCGTCAAAAGGCGTCAAATCAGGGCCTCGGAATGACGCCCATGGCGCGGAGCACCAGGGGCCGCTGGGATAGGTGGGAAATGAACATTTTATTTATCTTGTTTTAAATCAATTGTTTGGGATGGGGCAACCGTTTGTTTTCTTTTCGCCATGGAAATGAAGATGGGCCCCGTGAGGCGGGGGACGTACTGCTGCCCCCGGAAAACAGCAGTGGGCTTATGTGTGCGATGGGTCAATGGGTTGCGGTGGGGTAGGAGGTTCATTTCCGGCCAGCCCGGCAAACAGATCGGCCTCGGGGGGGAGTCCCGGCTTTCGGTAGCGGCGGTGCTGCTTGGCGGCGGCGGGATCAACCACCTCCAGGAGGCGCGCCTCCACCCACTCCCTGAGCATCTTGGAAACCCCCAGGGTGTCCTTGGTCTGGAGGATGTCCCGCACCTCGGCGTTTCCGACCTCCCCATGCTTATCGAGGTAATCCGAGACCTGATCCCAGGCCGTCGGGCGCGAATCGTTCAACAGGGCCACTTCGACGGACTCCCATTCCGCTCCTCGTGGAAGCAGGAACAGTGGAGGGTAGAGATCCGCCTGCCGCATCAGGGCGCGCATCATGGGAATGCCTTCGCCCGCGTCCTGGTTCGGTGGGGCTGGAAATTCCCGGAGGTGGTTCACCAGGCTGGGATTGCGGGGCATGGAGCGCACCAGGCCCAGGCTCTGGGGCGTCAGCCGGTGGGGCAGTCCCCCCGGGCTCTCCACTTCGATGCGGTCCGAGAAGACGCGGATGTGGATGTCGGCGGGGAGGCTGTAATCCCGGTGGATCACAGCGTTGGTGATGGCCTCCTGGATGGCCCGGCGGGGATAGCGCTGCACCAGCTCGAATCCCATGGGGCTCACCTGCACCCCAGCGGCCAGCTCCTCCTCAACCGCCTTCAGGGCTTCCCGGATCTGGCGGACGGCGGGGCCGCTGATGGTGCGGGGCGGCTTCACCAGGTTGGTGGTGGCCCCGGCATGCTGGATCTGGTCGCCCTGGTAGTGGAAGAGCCGGATGGCGCACTTCTCGCCCAGCAGGTCCGAGGGGAACTCTGCGAAGAGCAGCACGGCGAGGCGGGTCGGCTTCCAGATCCCGTCCACCTGCTTGAGCAGGCCGAGGTGCTTCAGGGCCTCCTCCAGCGGGCGAGTCAGGCTCCGCTGATTCCGGTAGTCCTGCCACCAGATCGTGTCCAGAAGCTCGACGGACACATCCACGGGGTAGTCGAGGGCGCTGACCGCCCCGAGGCGGAGCCGCCGCCTCATGATCTCCTGGGCGGTCATCTGCCGGTTGCTGCGGTCCAGGCGCTCCCAGGTGCCACCGCCCTCGATGGAATGGAGGTCCAGGCTCGGGCGGACCTCAATGGCGATCAAGGTTCCGGGCTGCCCGTTGCGCAGGCGGCAAGGGATGGGATGGAATACCGGTTCGGGCATCAGGTCACCGCCCATGGCCGGCTGCACCCGGGCCCGCATCTGCCTGCGGAGTTCATCCACCAGATCGGGGTGCTCCTCGATGCCGTACAACCGGTCTTCTCCCCGGGCCTTCCGGAAATCCTCCATGCCCAGGATGAGTAGGCCCCCCTGGGTGTTGGCGAAGGCCGTCAGGGACTCCAGGCAGGAGGTGACGGACATGCCCTTGACCACCCGCTTGAATTCGAGGGTCTTGGACTCGTCCTGGTGGAGCCAGGCGGTCACGAGGGGGGGCTGGGTCGTGCTCATGAATCCCCCTCCTGTCGTTTGGGTCGGACCATTCCGAGGGTCAGTAGGCATTGGAACACGATGTCGGCCGAGCCCTCGGAATACTCGATCGGCAGCATCAGACCATGCGCCACCCGGTTCCTGAGGTTCATCCCCTGGTTGCGGACCAAGGCCACCCGCAGGAAGGTGGCATGGTCTTCACCAAACATCTGCAGGATGTGGGGGGAGTCGAGGACTTGGTTCAAGGACCTGGCATCGAGACGGCGAATGCCGTCAGGGTCGGTTTCCCACTTGAAGATGGATTCGCCTAGGAGCCCAGCCAGTGTGCGTGCGGCCTCCTCGATCTGAGGGATGAGAACGTGGATGGCCGTGATCCAGTCGCCATCCAAATAGGCTCGAATCCCATGAATCAGGAGAGGGCGCCGTTCAAGGGGGTAGGCCGGAGATGCCTGAAGCCAATCCGTGATTTCCTCTGGCGTGGGGTTGAACCGACTCCGAATGGCCTCAAGGACAAGGGACCGCAGAAACCCATCCACACCGATGTGCTCCGCGAAGGCCATGGGGAGGTATGCCTTGGGGTGGGTGTCATAAGCAGGGACTTCCACCATCGGACGGCCCTTACCGTCCATCAGGACCCTGCCAATTATGAAATGAAGTGGGGCCTGCGCCCTCAACGTCTCCGTGTTGGCTTGGACCTGATGCACCTTGGGAACCATCAGGCTGGTCAGGCGTCTCAAACCAGTCCCAAGGTCTGCCTCCGTGAACTGAGAGAGGATCTGTTCGATCTCCTCCTTCGGCACCTCGGTGGTCACACTCAGGGATTTCATGGCCTTCATCGCCTTGGGACCAAGAGCCTCCAACGCTTGTAGCGCTTTTGTGGAAAGGTCGCGACGCCCATGCTCGAGGCAGATCCGGGACAGATCTCCGAGCCAGGCTTGACCAGCCAGCGGCGCGCCGAGGTCGGCCCTCTGGTGGACCACCACGGCGAAGGATTCGAGGATCCGATCGACCTCGGCGTCCTGCCTCACCCCTCGGTAGTAAGCCAACAGGAGTTGGGCGGCATTCTGCGCATACCAGACGCCAGTGGATTCCGAAGGATTGGTATTCGACCGTTCCCGCTGGAGCTGGTCCTCCAACAACCCGACCATGTAGTCCCGTTCGGTGAGGGACAGCTCGACCTTCGAGAAGGGGCCGAGTCCGAAGGAGTCCAGGAGAAAGGATCTGTATAGGGGGAGTGGCTTGGGTTCCAGGGCCTTGGCCAACTGGAAGAGGGCCCGTTTGGCCTTCAACTGCCAAGCCTCATCTCGGAGGGAAAGCGCCAAGGCCATGGCCCGCTGGCCGACTCGGATGGCGTCGAATTCCTTCTCGGGAGGCACTGCCTGGACGAAGTCATTGAATGCCTCAAGGGCCAACAAGGCATCCGTCCGGTCGGGACGCTCGCCGAAGGTCTTGGCGAAAACCCAGCTGAGGTCTGCGTAACGACCTTTGAGACCAGGATTGTGGGTAGTGCGGGCGCGTTGTCGCCAATAGGCCAGGGTCTCTCCCCCGAGGGCCGCGAGATCCGGGAAGGTCTGAAGGTTTCCTGATTCATCTTGGGTTTGATGCATCGGTGCATAGGTGAGGCCCCAGGGCTCTTGTTCTCCTGGGAGCAGTTTCATGACGAAAGCGGCCACCTCGTCTCGCCAGGGTCTGCCTGACTCTGCTTCCGCGTTGGGGTTTCGCTGAAGGAGGACCGCCAACCCCTGATCAAGGTCCAGCGGCACCATGGCCGCCGGGAGGGCATCGACATGGCGAAGCAGCCCGGCTAGGTCCGTGATGGATTCGGGAAGAGACAGGTTCATGGCTGAGCCTTCCTCGGCCGTCCGCGGCGGCGCGGGGGCTGGGGCTCGATGGGCTCGGCCTTCGGGGGGCGGCCCCGGCGGTGGGGGGCGGGGGCGTCGGCGGCGGTGGCCTTCAGGCGGGCCAGGAGGGCCTCGGCGGGCTCGTCGTTCGGGTCCTGGGGCACCAGCTCGCCGCGGAAGGCTCGTTCGAGGATGGACTGGTGCAGGCGCTCGGCGCGGCGGAGGCTGGTCTGGAAGGTGGCCTCCAGGGCGTCCGCGGCCGAGAGGCGGCGGTCGAGTTCGGCGAGGATGACCTCTTGCTCCTTGATGGTGGGTAAGGGGAATTGGAGCGCACGAAGCTTGCTGCCATTCACATTGGCCTGACCAACCTGCTGACTCGCCACAGAGGCCACCCAGCGCCGCCCGAAACTGGAATTGATGAAGACCGCCAGCCATTCTGGGAGGCAGGAGTCATTGAGCCGCACTCGGATCAGGTAGGAAGCGAAAGAGGTTGGTTCTTTCCCCCTGAACACAGCGGATTTCCCGACTAGCTCAGCACTATTCGTCCGGTTGAAAAGCAGATCGCCAGGTTGGAGGAGAAGCTTCGGGAATTCTGGGTGGTTGATCGGAAGGGTCTTCACATCATCCATCACGATGCGCCCATCCTGGATGTTTCCCATGCGAACGACAGGAATACCTGTCGCGCTCTGCTGGGTCTTCGCTGAACTGCCGTAATCCACCTGAACAGCAATCTGCTCTACCGACACCTGACGCCATCCAGTCGGCCATCCGGACGCAAGCTTCCCAAGCTTGATGTCGTGGGTGTGCTGCTCCCGCCACTCCTCTGTCAGTTCGCCGGTGACGGCGGATTGGAGGAGGGCCTGGCGGTAGCGGGTGAGGCGGCGCTGGGCCCGGCGCAGGGCCTCCACCCCGGCGTCCAGCTCACTGAACAGTTCCTCCAGCTTGGCCACGATGCGGCGTTGCTCGGCGAGGGGAGGGAGGACGACTGGCAGGGCCTTCAGCTTGTTGAGTCCAATCGAGGCCAGGTTCGTCGTCTGTTTGCCTTCCTTCTCAAAATACTTCTGTGCAACCGAGTTTCCATAATGGGAGAGCCATTTGGAATCAACGAGAGCCGGAATGACTCTCGCCCTGAATACATGGTTCTGGTGGATGCATTCTGGCAATTCTCCATTCCAGATCCAGCCTCGGCCGAGTTTGTCTCGATCGCCGCCCTCGTTGAAAAGAACATCGCCGACTTGAAGTCTCAAACCTTCGATCTGCTCTGGGGTGGCCTCGATGAGTTTGACTTCTGTGAGGTCCAGGAAGCCCCTCTGTACATTCGCGACGCGTAAGTAAGGCACCAACCTCCTCACCAAGGAAGAAGCCCGAGCCCCACCCTTCGCCAACCCACCTTTCACGTCTGCGATCTGCTCCAGGGGAACCTGGCACCAGCCTCCGGGTAGATCACTCATGCCACCAACACCTCATTCAGCTCCTCCAGGATGGCACGCAGGCCGGGGCCGAAGAGCTGCACGGCCTTGGCGGGGCCGCCTTTCTGGGCGAAGGGCATCTGGTCAAGGTCATCCACGCTGACGGCGCTGGCGGCCTGGATGCGCTCCTTGAAGAGGGTGAGCCACTCCACCTGGGCGCTCGTGAAGGGCTGGCCGCCCTTCTGGTGCTCGGCGAGCCAGGCGTCGAAGCGGCGCTGGGCCTCGTCCCGGAAGGGCTCCAGTTCGGGCCGCTCGCCGAGGGTGAAGCGAACGAGGGAGATGAGGTCCGTGAGCAGGCGCTGGCTGCCGGCGCCCTTCACGCGGTCGGACTCCAGGCGGGCGTAGGCGCTCCAGAGCAGCTCCGGGGCCAGAGGCGGTTTGCCGCGGCCCAGGGCCTCAGCCAGCTCCTTCACGGCCTGGAAGGTGAGGTGCCGCTCCTTGTGCCGGTGCTGGTAGAGCACCTGGAGGGCCAGCAGCTCGTCCTTCCGCTCCTCCATGAAGGTGCGGAAGCTCTGGATGAGGCCCTTGGCCTTCTCCTCGTCGAAGCCCGCGTAAAGGACTTCGTCCCGGCTCACATGGTCAATGACCTGCTCGGTCTCCCGGGTGAGGGTGATGAGGCGGTCCCGCAGGGCGGGGCGCTGGAAGGGCTTGGCGGCCTCCTCGCTCATGGCCTGGCGCACGGCCTGGAACTGGGCCTCGGTGGGCTCGGTGCCGTTGGCCAGGGAGAACTGCCGCCGGGCGCGGTCGGTGATCGCATCGGGGTCGCAGGCGTCCAGCAGGCGGTTGGCCAGGGCCTTCAGGCCCGGTCCCTGGCCGTTCTCGGCGCTCACCGGGGGCACCTGGGCGGCCTGATCGGGGGTGGCGCGGCGGTCCAGCCGGGCGAGGCGGCCCGCCAGGGTCGCCAGGGTGTCGGTGCTGCGGTCGCCCTGGGCCACGCGCAGGAGCAGCCGGTCCAGGGGCACGGTGGGTTCCCGCTCCAGGGGGCGGGTGTCGGTCTTGTCCGTCTCGGTGACGCCCACGGCATCCACCAGCACGAAGTGGGTCTTGGCGGGGGCGTCGGCGGTGACACTGTGCAGCTCGTCGGGGCTGAGGACGCGGGTGGCGCGGCCCTTCATCTGCTCGTAGTAGAGCTGGCTCCGCACATCCCGCATGAAGAGCAGGCACTCCAGGGGCCGCACGTCGGTGCCGGTGGCGATCATGTCCACGGTGACGGCCAGGCGGGGGTAGAAGCTGTTGCGGAACTCCGACAGCAGGGTGTCCGGGTCCTCCCCCGAGAGCTTGGAGCGGTAGGTGATCTTCTTGCAGAAGGCGTCGCCCTCCCCGAAGACCTCCCGGGCCATGAGCACGATGTCCTCGGCGTGGTTGTCGTCCTTGGCGAAGACGAGGGTCTTGGGCACGAGGGTGCGGCCGGGGAAGAGGTCTGTGAACAGGCGCTCCTTGAAGGTGGTCAGGACGGTGCGGATCTGGTCCTTGGCGACCACGGAGCGGTCCAGGGCGCCGGCCTCGTAGGGCAGGTCGTCCTGGAGCTGCTCCCAGCGCTTCTGGCGGGTGAGGCGGTCCCGGCGGTCCACCACGGTGCCGGCCTGGACCGTGGCGCCGTGCTCGGTGATGGCGGTGCGGATGCGGTAGATCTCGTAGCCCACGTTCACGCCATCCACCACGGCCCGCTCATGGGGGTACTCGCTCACGAGGTTCTGGTTGAAGAAGCCGAAGGTGTGGGCGCTGGGGGTGGCGGTGAGGCCCAGCAGGAAGGCGTCAAAGTATTCGAGGACCTGGCGCCAGAGGTTGTAGATGGAGCGGTGGCACTCGTCCACGATCACCAGGTCGAAGGTGTCGATGGGGATGGCGGGGTTGAAGGCCACGTCCCGGGGCGCCTGGTCCCGGATGGCGCCCTCGAAGCCGCTGTGCTCCTCGGCCTCGTCGTCCGGGCCCTCCTCGCCGCGCAGGCTGGCGTAGAGGCGCTGGATGGTGGTGATGACCACCTTGGCCGCCGGATCCAGGCCGCCGTGGGTGAGGTGCTGGACGGGATACAGCTCGGTGAACTTCCGCCCGTCGCCGGGCACCACGAACTGCTCGAACTCGTTCTTGGCCTGGCGGCCGAGGTTGCGCCGGTCGACGAGGAAGAGGATCTTCCGGGCCCGGGCGAACTTGGCCAGGCGGTAGCAGAGCTGGACGGCGGTGTAGGTCTTGCCGCTGCCGGTGGCCATCTGGAGCAGGGCGCGGGGCTTGTTCTGCTTGAGGCTGGCCTCGGCGCCGCGGATGGCCTCCACCTGGCAGGCGCGCAGGTTGGTGGGATCGAGGGGGGGCAGATGCTGGAGCCGCTCGCGGAAGGTGGTGGGCTCCTGGAGCAGCTCCCTCAGGCCCTGGGGCGTGTGGAAGGTGAAGAGGCTCCGGGAGCGGTGGTTGGGATCGCGGGTGTCGCAGAAGTAGGTCTCCGCCCCGGTGCTCTCGTAGAGGAAGGGCGGCTCGGGATACCAGAACTGGAGGTGATCAGGCAGGTTGGCCTGGTAGCGGGCGGCCTGGTCGGCCACGCCGCTGAGGGTGGTGCCCTCCGCCTTGGCCTCGATGATGCCGGCCACCTTGTCCTCGATGAACAGCACGTAGTCCGCGGGTCCCGTCTCGCCCTGGAACTCCCGAACGGCCACGCCGAGGGCCGCGCCGAGGTTGATCTCCTTCGGGTTCTGGATCACCCACCCGGCTTCCCGCAGCTGGGCGTCGATGTGCTCTCGGGCCAGTCCTTCAGGGGTCATGGTGGGTTCACCCGTGGTGCCGCTCGTCGCAAATGCGTGGGGAGACTCACTATTGTGCATGGAGGAGAGGTGATTTGTGGATTGTCCTCGATTGTTCACCTGGGAGGCGGAGGTCTGAGGTGGAGGCAGACTATCCCTGTGAAGAGGAAAGTCTGCCTCGTCAGGCCACCCGTCCAGGCGTCGGCCGTCGGTCTCGCAGCTTTGCCCATGGCTCAGGCGCACCCTCGGTTGTCCGGTCGGTGCTCGCCATGCAATCCGTTAACAACGGTGCCCCGCACCAGACGGCAAAGTGCCCGGTGGGGTTCGTCCTGGGTCGCCCCAGCACGGGAAAGGCGCGGTTGGTCGCGGACCTTTCCAATCGAGATTGGCGGCCTTCCATTGAGGATCTGACCCCTCGTCCGCTGGCTTCGCGTCCCCTCAGGTGGCTCTCTGAGTCCCGCCAAGCGCGATGCAAATTAACTGATATGGACCTTGAGCGTTGCGCCGAGGCCGACGGTCAATTAAGGCTTCTGAATTCAATCTCGGACCATTGAGAAGCCCTCCCGCTTCCGCAGTGCCTCCAGGCGCAAAACCAATGTGCGGATCCCCTCATCGCTCATCCCGGCGATGCGAGCCCGGTTCAGGGCGATCACCTCATCTTCAGGCCAACCAACGCAGTTGGCGCCGAGGCTAACTGGGCGCGTGAACAAGCCCACGCCGACGTCCCCGTAATGACTGCTGCGAGATCGTCCTCTGGCCCGGAGAACCTCAGGAAGTCGCAGCAGCGTGCAGGCTCTCAAGGCGTCCGATTCTGCACCTGAAGCCGAATCGCCGGTCGTTATGGTCGAGGTCATCTTAGCTCCTGCCATTCGACGGCATCCCATACCGTCCGATGCCGTAGCCTGGGTCCCTCAGCCCCTCCAGAATTTCGACCAACCTCGACTTTCGGTTTTTTGGGGTCAATCAGGTTCGGTTCCTCGTCCCGGTTCACCTAGACCCAAGACACCACACCCTGCCTCAGGCGGACCTGGATCTGGGGCTTCAATTGCCGCAGTGCAGCCAATCGCTTCTCCTCGGGGAGGGCGGCGAAGGCCGAGCCGTTGGTGACTTCCGCGGCTCGGAAGAGCCTCTGCCACGCCCGTTGGATCTTGATGGCCCGTCGGACGGGGTCGGGCCCGAGGGCCCACTCCCTCGGGACCTCACCACCGACGGCCGCCTCCTGAACCATGACGATGAACTGCTCGAACACGGTGGGCTGGACCACGCGTCGAATAGTCTGACTCTGGCGCGCGGACTTGGGGCCGAGGAGCCACTCGAAGGCCACCACACAGCTGAATGCGAAGGCATCTCGGAGGGAGCCTTTTCTCCGGCGTTCGGTGAACGTGGTGCGACCCCCGCGGTCTGGCCCGCCCACTTCCATGAGCAGGGCTTCCTCCGCGAAGCCCATGAGTTCGAGCAACGGCCCGGGCTTGGCCGTCCATGCTGGAGCATCTTCCTTCAGTCGCTTCCTATCCAGCGGATCATCTTCAAGCCCGGGGAGCAGAACTGGGGCGGCGACCCGGAAGTGGGTCGGAACGTGGTCTGGGAGGAACCCTGGTCGCCGTGGGGGTGGCGCGAACCAGGCCCCATCCGCCTCCAGCCAGCACCTCTTGAGACGGGCGATCCGAGCTTCCCCCGATTGCCCGTCTCGGGGAGGGAGGCGGGCTGCAACCTCCTGCACTGGCAGGACGGCCACCCATTGTCGGGTCTCACGGGTCCAGCTCTTGATCCGGGTCCGCACCTTCTCCTGGTCCTCCAGGGTCAGCGCCCGCGTGCTCAGGGGCGTAAGCATTTCAACCAAGGATTCCAGATCCGCGGTAATGCACTTCACCCGCACCGAGTGGGCCTGCTCGAAAAGACCTTCTCGATAGGCGTCGACAATGGCGGTCACCTGGCACATGGCGCCTCGGATTCGCTCCAGGTCCTGCGGTCGCATGGGTAGGTGTTCCGTCCTACGCGCGGAGCGGATGGCCTTGCTCAAAAGGTTTTGGATGCCGTCGAGTCGGGCCTGGTGAGCATTCTGGATGACGACCAGGTCCATCACTGCACCCACCCCCAGCCGGAAGTCTGAGCTCCGCGCGGCCACTTCACGAGCAACTCGGACTTCGACCACTTGGCGACAAACGATTCGAGGGTCATGGGTCCAGCCTAGCCGGGCAACCCTTGAGGTGAGGCTGGTTCGTCATCGGCGAGGCCAGTCCAGGACCCCCAGACAGGCCCGATCAGGTCCAGCCCTTTGTTCTGTGGTCTCCCGACAGCCAGGGAACCACACGGGTTTCAGAGAAGGACAGAGTAAAGTCTCATAGAGCAGTGGCCCTGTCCCAGGCATGATGAGGGCCGAAGTGCGAATCGATTTCTGATAAGTCGCTCTCAATAACCACGGAGTAACCCACTGGCGAGGCACACCTTCCCTACCCTGATGAACCGCTTGTCCCGAGCCGGTTTCAAGGCTGATTTTGTCCGTCCAGCGATCCTGCCTGATTGGTGGGATGCCAGTTGTGCGGAGGATCCCTCTCTTCTCCCCGAAATTGAGGTGCGCGTTGCCCGCTTCCTTGGGCGGTCAGTAGCAGAGGTGCGAGACGCCAATCGAGACCTCGCCGCCCCAACCTACGATCGGGCCCAACTTCGTCGTGTTCGTGACATCAACAGAGATCGGCTCGGCCCAGCGATTCACTCAGCCCTACGTGTCGCGGGTGCTGTGGTTCGCAGCCTGCGTAACTCAGACGTCCCAGTGCAGCCACTTCCAACCAATGCGCTGGATTGGAGGGACAGCATCCAGAGGTCTTCGGGCGCCTTGCGCCTAGACGATCTTTTATTGGATCTCTGGGAGCGCAGCATTCCGGTGGTGCCCCTTGAGGTAATGCCAGCCCCATGTTTTCAAGGCCTCGCTTGCGTCGTCGAGGGTCGACCTGTGGTGCTGCTAGGTCATAGGCATGACGAGCCGGGGCGCATTGCATTCATCGTCGCTCACGAAGTCGGACACATCTCTGCGGGCGATTGCGCACCGGATCAGCCCGTGGTGGACGAGGACGCGGGGGTCTCAGACGAAGCCGATATCGAACTTCGCGCGGATCAATTCGCCACGCGGGTTCTAATTGGCTCTGACCAAGTACCCGAAATCAACGGTGGTAATTTTCGCCACCTGGCGCAAATGGCGGCCGCACAAGAAAAAATCACCGGAGCCGACGCGAGCGCCATCATCTATTCATGGGCGCGCCAGACTGGCGACTACTCGAGGGCGACGATGGCGGTGAAGGCCTTGTACCGTGCCAGCGGCGCGCGGCGGACGCTACGTCAGTGGTTTGATCGTTACGTGGACCTTGACACGGCCGCAGAGAGCGACCGACAGCTACTCCGATGCGTGTACGGGGATCCCGAAACCGATGCGACTGCTGGTTGATACAGACATATTCTGCAAGCTATCCGTCGCCGGATTATTCGACGAGGCAGTCCTAGCCCTTGGTGTCGATCAGTCAGAATGTGGCCGTCTTCCGGCACTGCCGCACATGTTGCGAAGGGGACGGTTGCGAAGTCGGTATGGCGATGCCGTGAGTGATGCATTAATTCCAATGGCTTATGCCCTGCCAACCATGCCATCAGCTAACGCCGAGTGGCTCGACAAACTTGCAGGAATTCCGGACATTGACCCCGGTGAGGCCCAACTTTTTGCCCTGGCAGCTCAGGGGCAACTCATCGCTGCGTCGGGCGATAAGCGTGCACTCCGTGCAATCAAGGATATTCCGGAGGTCCGCGACGCACTGGCAGGACGCCTTGTGGTGCTTGAGGCCATGCTTATCCGCCTTTGTGACGAGCATGGGGTATCCGCGATTCAAGCCAGGATCGATCCGATTGGCACGGTCGATACGGTGATCCAAGTTTGTTTCTCAAGCGGGAGCGCTGATCCAGTAAGTGGTTTATTGTCTTACTACGACAGCCTTACACGTGAGCTCGCCCCTCTCGAACTGTGGAAACCTCGATCGGAGGCTACATGACCTTTGCTCCGAACCACTACGTGCCAGTGCTGAAGGTGAAGCGCGGGGAGAAAGCAGCCCTCCGCTCGCTGGCGCCAGCACTGCGGGCCAGCATCACGCCACTTCTCGAAATTGTAGAGCGGAAGCCCGACAAGGCGGCCACGGTTACCAAACATCTCGACACAGCATTCAAAGACCTCGCTACCAGCACAGCAGGCTTCCAGCGCGTCTTTCTTGACACTCGGGAAATCGCACCCGACGGCCCAGGTGCCTCACAGGAGGTCTTCCAGCGTGCGACCTCAGCTGGCATTCCATTCGTACCAGTGACGGGAATCAACCGTACTGCGGACCTCATTGCAGCACTGGCAAATCGTTCACACGGGTTCGCCCTTCGCATTTTGAGGGAGGAGTTCGAGGCCGGCTCCGTCAGGGCAGGAATCCAGGACTTTCTATCGAGGCACGGGCTCAGTGCTAATCAAGTTGACCTGATAGTGGACCTCGGGCCAGTCGAAGACATGGTCTCCGACGGTGTGATGAGCTTGACGGACATGTTCCTTGCCGCCATCCCGGATCTGACACGTTGGCGCACCCTTACGGTGTCAGGATGCGCCTTTCCGATGAGCATGGGGGTCGTGGACACGAACTCAGCTGCGGTGGTGGAACGTTCCGAATGGGTAGCCTGGCGGAATGGACTCTACGCGAATCGCGAACGAATTCAGAGGCTTCCGACTTTTAGCGACTGCGGCATCCAACACCCCCAAGGGGTCGAGGACTTTGACCCACGAATCATGGCGGCCTCGGCGGCCGTCCGTTATGCACATGTGGATGAGTGGCTCTTGATCAAAGGGGAGAGCACCCGGAAGACACCTCCGAGCGAGCAGTTCCCTCAGCTTGCGACCCAACTGGTCTACGGGCACCTGACCAGTTACTTCGATGGTGTAGCCCACTGTGCCGGTTGCACCTCAATGAGAGATGCGGCCGATGGTGCACCGAGCCTGGGCTCGCCGGAGGCATGGCGACGGCTTGGTACGATTCACCATCTCACGACGGTGGCAGAGGGGCTGGCGACGTTACCCTGGCCTTGAGTTTCTCCCGGACTGTCGCAGCAATTACTTCTATATCAATTGCCTCGCAAACGCGGTCCCACACAAAGCGCCTCGGTTTTCCGCGCACCCCTCTGGCTGCGTCGTGGCCTTCAAGCAGTTCGAGCGCATCTTCGAGCCAGAGCAGCTCTACCAGAGCCCGTGCGTCCATACCTGTGTTAGAGCGGCCGCGTCGCACCGTCTTCAAGATGGGAGACCCACTGGGGGTGGGTTCAACACGTTGCACTCCCCACCACGAGGGCAGCAGCCCGAGTGCCGCATCGAGGTGGCGCTCGGAGGTCACGAGCGTCGCTCGGTCCAGCACTTTGCTGTAGAGGTCGACCTGCCCTTCGAGCCGGTGCAGGCTGTCGCGATCTGACTTGATCTCGTACCCATGGATGATGCCGTTCACGACGGCGAGGTCTACACGCACGAGACCACGACACAGGCCGAGTTCCTCAATTATCACTGTGTCTGGATCACCATCGTGCGGCGCAAGCACTCGTTGGCGCAGAGCCGGGCGAATTTCGGGATCTGAGTACCGTGTCGGTGTCATGCGGCCCCTGAGGGGTTGGTAGCAACGGGACGGTGAAGTCAGACATGAATTCACTGGTGAGCCTGATGCAAGTTTAATCCCAAACCCGTGCTACCGAGCATCCTGATTGCCACGCCTAGTTGGAGAAGCTGATACACCTGCACCAGATCGCAGGATTTGCTGGAAGGTCAGGCATTCATAGGGCCCCCCGTCTTAAGGCAATCCAGATAGTCCGCCCAGGCCTGCATCATCTTGCGCCGTTCCTCGAGGTGGGTGGTGCGGTTGTAGGCCCGCCCGTTGGGGTCGCGCACGGCATGGGCTAGCTGGTGCTCGATGAAATCAGCGCGGAAGTTCAGCTCTTCTTCTAGGAGGGTCCGGGCGACGGCCCGGAACCCGTGGCCACTCATTTCTTCCTTGCCGATGCCCATGCGCCGAAGTGCCGCCAAGATGGCGTTGTCGCTCATGGGGCGTGCGCTGCTCCGTGCGCTCGGGAACACGAATCGCCCATTGCCAGTCAGGGGCTGGATCTCCTTCAGGATTGCCACGGCCTGGGAGCTGAGGGGCACGATGTGTGGCGTCTTGGTCTTGGTGACGAGGTAGCGCCACTCGGCAGCCACGAGGTCGATGTCGGCCCACTCGGCCTGACGGAGTTCCCCCGGGCGCACGAAGACGAGGGGGGCCAGGCGTAGGGCGCAGCGCACAACAAGGCCGCCCTCGTAGCCCTCCATGGCCTGCAGGATGCCCGCCAGTTGCTTCGGGTCTGTAGTGGCCGCCATGTGCTTACCTTGTGCCGGGGGGATGGCTCCTCGAAGGTCTCCGGAGGGGTCGCGCTCTGCCCGCCCGGTAGCCACCGCATACCGGAACACCTGCCCGCAGGTTCCCCGGGCACGATGGGCCGTCTCGATGGCCCCGCGGGCCTCGATGCGCCGGATCACCTCGAGCAGCTGGGGGGCTGTGATGTCCGAGATCGGCCGCTCCCCAATCCAGGGAAAGATGTCGCGTTCGAAGCGCCGAAGGACGCCATCCCAGTATTTTTTGGTCTTGGTCGGGGCGTATTTCTTCACCCACTCCCTGGCCACGACCTCGAAGCTGTTGGCTGCGCGGTCCGCCTTGGCGGCCTTTCTGGCCTTCCGGTGCTCGCCGGGGTCCACGCCCTCGCTCAGCAGCTTCCGCGCCTCGTCCCGGCGCGCCCGGGCCTCCTTCAATCCCACCTCGGGGTAGACCCCCAGCGAGAGACGCTTCTCCTTGCCGTCGAAGCGGTATTTCAGGCGCCACCACCTGCCCCCGCTTGGGGCGACCTCCAAGTAGAGGCCGCGCTCATCGTGGAGCCGAACAGGCTTCACGCCGGCCTTGATTTTGCGCAGTGCGGCATCGGTCAAGGGCATGGGGGCAACTCCATGGGGGCGAGCCCCAGTTGCCCCAAATCATGCCCCCAGTTACCCACGGATCGCAACGGATGCGCTCGAATCCAGCTGGACACCCTTTGGCGTTGATTCATTGAAATCATTGAATGAATCGAATGCCGTCGGATGCCCTCGGACAACGTGTTGGTGGAGGTGGTGGGAGTCGAACCCACGTCCAAGACATGCCGGATGGCGGCTCTTCCACAGGCTTGGTCCGCTCTTGAAACCTCCCGGCGGGGAACGGACGAGCCGCTCGGGACGTGCGCC
>Ga0079306_1001038_pt1 | contig 20710 bp, 14 predicted proteins | sample Methanotroph_Enr_FD_79181 | JGI IMG/M metagenome (GOLD analysis project Ga0079306, IMG submission 79181) | Enriched soil microbial communities from Old Woman Creek wetland in Ohio, USA - Methanotroph_Enrichment_5 | ecosystem: Environmental > Terrestrial > Soil > Wetlands | place: USA: Ohio...
CGGGTAGACCATGGCGCCTTTCACCTGCTTGGCAAGCTTCATCGCCTTCTCTATGTAGGCGGCGAGCCGGTTCAGGATGGTGTCGAGGATACCGCCAACCTCGCCCGCGGCCACCAGGTTCACATAGAGCTGGTCGAACACCTTGGGGTGTCTGGCGAGCGCATCGGCAAAAGTGGACCCGCTCTCCACGCTCTCCTTGACCTTGGTCAGGACGTCCTTGAACGTCTTGTTCTCCTGCTGCCCGGAGAGGATGTCCAGGCACTGCACCAGGGGGAGCCCTGAATCGATCATGGTGGCGAACTGGCGGGTGAACACCACGAGTTCCTTGGTCTGCACCTTCTTGGCGCCGCTCCCCGGGAGCTTCAGCTCCATCTTGAAGCCTTTCCCCTCTTCCTTCACGGTCAGGTTGGAAAATCCGTACTTCTTGAGCTGGGCTTCCACCTGGACGACGCTGGCCGCCTCCATGACACCTTTCTGGACGCTGCCCGCTTTGCTCCTGGCTTCCCAACTGTACTTAGGCATGACGTTACTCCTTTCCTGGCCGGTCTAACTGGCCTTACTAAACTGGGTGCTGCATGTACCGGCCCTTTCCTGCGCGAAAGAGGACGGGATCGAAACCGGATGCGGTTTCCCCTTTGCAGGGGCAGCGGCGCAGACCGGCCAAGGGACCGGCTACCGCGTTGGACGGGGCCGGGACTGACCCAGCGTCGCGTTTCCCGGAGAGAGCATCTGCTTCAGCTCGTCGGGCTCGGACGAGCGCCCGAGGGCGTCGTCCACCGTGATGATGCGGCGCGCCAAAAGCGACATCAGGCACTGGTTCATGGTCTGCATGCCGAACTTGTCCTGGCCGACCTGCATCTGGGAGTAGATCTGGTGCACCTTGTCGTCCCGGATCAGGTTCCTGATGGCGGGGTTCGGGACCATGACCTCGAGGGCCAGCGCCCTCCCCTGTCCGCTCGCCCGCGGGATCAGGGTCTGCGAGAGCACCCCTTCCAACACGAAAGAGAGCTGGACGCGCACCTGGGTCTGCTGATAGGGCGGGAAGACGTCGATGATCCTGTTCATGGTCTGGGCGCAGGAGTTCGTGTGCAGCGTGGCGAAGCAGAGGTGGCCGGTCTCGGCAAGGGTCAGCGCCGCCTCTATAGTCTCCAGGTCGCGCAGCTCGCCGATCAGGACAACATCCGGGTCCTGGCGCAGGACGTACTTGAGCGCGTGCTTGAAGCTCTTGGTATCCGCCCCCACCTCGCGCTGGTTCACGATGCACCCTTTGTGCGGATGCAGGTATTCAATCGGGTCTTCGACGGTGACGATGTGGTCATGCCGCTCGGTGTTGATCCGGTCGATCATGGAGGCGAGCGTGGTCGACTTACCTGAGCCGGTCGGGCCGGTAACCAGGATGAGCCCGCGCGGCTTGTCGCAGAGTTCCTTCACGATAGGGGGGAGCCCCAGTTCCTCGAAGGTGAGGATCTTGTAGGGGATCACCCGGAAGACCCCGGCCACCGCACCGCGCTGCACGAAGATGTTCCCCCTGAAGCGGGAGAGCCCCTTCACCCCGAAGGAGAGGTCGAGTTCGTTCTCCTCCTCGAACTTGTGCTTCTGGCTGTCGGTCAGGATCGAGTAGCAGAGCTGCTTGGTCTCGACGGGGGTGAGCGGCGGGATGTCCATCGGGGTGAGCTTGCCGTCGATGCGAATCTGCGGCGAGGTGTTGGTGGTGATGTGCAGGTCAGAGCCGCCCCGCTCGACGAGATCCTTCAGCAACTGATGAAAATTTATCATGGTTTCCTCACCTCGTTATTCATCCGAGACCGTTACCCTCAGCACTTCCTCGAAGGAGGTCACCCCCTCCGCAAGCTTGGTAAGCCCCGACTGCCGCATGGTCTTGATCCCCAGCCGCATCGATTCCCGCTTGATCTCCGCCGTGTTGGCGCCGTTTAGGATCAGCTCCCGGATCGGCTCCAGCATCGGCATGACCTGGTAGAAGCCGACGCGCCCCTTGTACCCGGTGTTGTTGCACTTCGCGCAGCCGGAGCCGCGGTAGCAGACGATGCCGGGGGCGTCGGCGGCCGGCACCCCGGCCTCGATGAGCGCCTGCACCGGGATCTCCTCGACCACCTTGCACTCGGAGCAGACCCGACGGGCCAGGCGCTGCGCGGTGATCAGGTTCACGGCACTCGCCACGAGGAACGGTTCGATCCCCATGTTCAAGAGGCGGTTGATGGTCGACGGTGCGTCGTTGGTGTGCAGGGTCGAGAGCACCATGTGGCCGGTGAGCGCGGCCTTGACGCCGATCTCGGCGGTTTCGAAGTCGCGGATCTCGCCGATCATGATGATGTCCGGGTCCTGGCGCAAGAAGGCGCGCAGCGCTGCGGCGAAGTTGAGGCCGATGTCCTCGTGCATCTGCACCTGGTTGATGCCGGCGAAGTTGAACTCGACGGGGTCCTCGGCGGTGGAGATGTTCTCGGTCACCTTGTTGAGCTCGGAGAGCGCCGAGTAGAGCGAAACGGTCTTCCCGCTGCCGGTAGGCCCGGTGACCAGCACCATGCCGAACGGCTTGTGGATCTCGCGCTGGAAAGAGGCCAGCGCCTCCGGCTCGTAGCCCAGCTTGGTCATGTCCAGCTGCAGGTTGGATTTGTCCAGAAGCCGCATGACGATCTTCTCGCCGAACAGGGTGGGGAGCACCGAGACGCGGAAGTCCATGTCCTTGCCGCCACCCAGCTTGATCTTGATCCTGCCGTCCTGCGGGAGCCGGCGCTCGGCGATGTCGAGCTCGCTCATGATCTTGATGCGGGAGGTGATGGCGTTTTTCAGCTTCAGGGGGGGCTTCATCACCTCGTAGAGCACGCCGTCGATCCGGTAGCGCACCCGGAAGCTCCGCTCGTAAGGCTCCACATGGATATCCGAGGCCTTCCGCTTGATGGCGTCGGTGAGGATCAGGTTGACCAGTTTGACGACCGGGGCGTCCTCGGTGGCGCGCTCCAGGGAGGAGACGTCGACGTCCTCGTCATCGCCCAGGACCTCGAAGTCCTCCATGTCGTTCAGGTCGTTCATCACGTCGGCGAGCGACGCGGTCTGGTCGTAGAGCTTGTCGATTGCGGTCTTGATGGAGCTCTCGGCTACCACCACCACCTCGACGTTGTACCCCGTCATGAACTTTATGTCGTCGATGGCGAAGATGTTCGAGGGGTCGCTCATCGCGATGATCAGCGTCGACCCGGCGCGGTTCACCGGCACGATCTGATACTTGGTGGCGACCTCGGGGGGGATGATCTTGACGACCTGGGGGTCAACGTCGTAGTCGGCCAGGTTGATGGTGGGCACGCCGTACTGTTTGGAGAGGAACGAGGTAAGATCGGCCTCGGTGATCAGGTTGTCCCGGATCAGTATGGAGCCTAGGCGCAACTGGCCGTTCGCCGACTTCTGCTCGGCGAGCGCCTGTTTCAGCTGATCCTTGGTGATCAGGTTGTTCCCGACCAGTAGTTCGCCCAGTCTGCTTATATGCATAAAACCCTCATTGGCCGCATGAACACCCCGTGAATGGTATTTTGTAATCGCACTATTGTCAAGGGTTACCTGGCCTTGCGAGCGCCGCGAGTGCCCGGGCCATGCACCCTTGAGGGGGGGTCAGACCGGTCCAGATGGTGAAAGCCGCCTCACCCTGGGCCACCAGCATGGAAAGACCGTTGGCGGTGCGGACGCCACAGGCCTGGGCTTCCTTCATGAGAGGTGTGACGGGCGGGGCGTAGACCATGTCGTAGACCGCGAGCCCGGGCTTGAGTCCGGCAAGCGTAAGCCCGGGGAAGGAATCCCCCTTCATGCCGACACTGGTGGTGTTGACGATCAGGTCGAACTGGCTGAGAAACCCCGGGTCGGCGAGGCGCTCCAGTGTCTCGACGCTCCAGGCGGCGCCGTGCAGGCGCGGGGCGAGGCCCGCCACCAGTTCGTGCGCGGCGCCGGGGGTGCGGTTCGTAAGACAGAGGGCCGCAGCCCCCGCGCTCCCAAGGGCAGCAGCCGCGGCGCGCGCCGCACCGCCCGCCCCGAGGACCAGCACCGAGCGGTCCGGCGCGGTGAAACCGAATTCCCGTTCCAGCGCTGCCAAAAGCCCGATACCGTCGGTGTTGTATCCGGTCAGCACGCCGTCCTTCAGGTCCACCACGTTGACGGCGCCGATCAGCTCTGCCTCGGCGGCTATCCGGTCCAAAAGCGGCATGACGGCCACCTTGTGCGGTATGGTGACGTTGAAGCCGGCGACTCCCAGGGCTGCCAGTCCCGCGATCGCCTGGGGAAGCCGCTCGGGGGCGACCGCGAACGGGACGAAGACCCAGTCGAGCCCGAGTTCTGCGAAGGCGGCGTTGTGCATTACCGGTGAGAGCGAGTGCGAGATGGGTGAGCCGATGATGCCGGCGAGTCTGGTTTTTCCGGTGATGGGACGCATCAGCGCACCCCGTAGGTGCTGCGCAGCTGGTTCACCTGCGGCGCGAGCTCGGGAGTTATGCGCTGGGCGGCATCGAGTTCGGCAAGCCCCGCACCGTATCCCATCTTAAGGAGCTGCTCCCCGGCCTCCAGGTGGGCGGCCGCATAGATCTGGATCGCCTTGCCGGTGTCGAGGTCGCGGAAGAACAGGTCTCCGCCCAGGATGCCGCGCAGCGTGTAGAACTGCCAGATGTCGAGGTCGGGTGCGCTGAGCGGCTGCCCCGCCGGGTCGAGCCGGTAGCAGATGCCGCGCTGGTGCGGCTGGAACTCGCGGAAGGGGACCGAATAGCGGGTGGAGAAGTCGACGTAGACCGGCCGGCGCGCGAAGTTCTCGGAGACCGACAAGAGGAGCGCGTCCTCCGGTGCGATCTGTCCCAGGGGGATCTGGCGCAGCCTGGAGTCCCGGAAAAAGTCGGGGAAGGCGTCCAGGTACCAGCCGAAAATCAGGTGCGGGGTATGCAGGATGGTCAGGTCGTCGCGCATCCGCTCCACCCCCTGGCGGTACCAAAGCGGAAAGGCGCCGGAGTCGCCCCAGGTGTAGAGGACGGCGTTTTGCGGCAGGCTCTTCATGGTGTTGGTGGCGTAATCGAAGGCGACGTAGTTCTCGTGCTGGTCGTTTTCCTGGTAGTGCAAGACGCTCACCATGATCGGCATGACCATGAGCAGGGAAAGGATCATGCGGCACAGGGGGCGGTCGTCGGCCCAGGCAGCGGGGAGGTGCAGCGCAAGTTCCTGGACGAGTCGGTAGGTTCCCAGACCGATGAAGACGGCGCTCAGCAGGTAGAGCGGGGTGAAGAACTCCTCGGTCAGGAAGATCATCTCGCGCGGCGTGTTGAAATACCCGACGATCACCAGCAGGAAGAAGAATACGCCGATCAGATAGGCGAACACCAGGTCACGCTGCTTGCGGATGAAGGCTGCCAGGCCGATGATCAGGAGAACGAGCCCTCCCACGGTGAACTCGTTGGGAACGTTGAAGGCGTTTACCTGGTCCCACAAAAGGGCCAGGTCGCGCACCGGCTTATCGGTGGGGTACCCCTTCCGGAGCAGGTTCCAGAGGAACTGGGAGAGGTTCCTCGAGTCGCCCCAGTTAAGAAGCGGCTTTTGCAGGGCTCGCACGATCAGGTGCAGGTGGATGGCGAAGCCGAGCACCCCGAAAACGAGGGCCAGCAGGAACTCCTTGACGCGGAAGACGATGCGCCAGTTTTTCGACACGATCAGGTAGGCGTAGGTCGGGATCATCAGCACCATGATCTGGTGCGCGCCGGTGCCCAAGCCGCAGAGGAAGGCGCCCAGGTAGACGTAGGAAGGTCGCTCCTCGCCGGCGTCGTAGCTGTCGCGCCACAAGAGCATAAGGTAAAAGACCGCCGCGCAGATGAAGGCCAAAAGCGGATAAGGCTTGTCGTGGTTGGACTGCAGCCAGAGTCTTGCCGTGGCGGCGAAAGTGACCGCCGAGCAGAGGCCCACGAAGCCGCGGGCGGTGCGGAAGTGCCCGCCGGGGATCTCCTCGTCCTTGAGTATCCGGGTAACCAGGAGGTAGACGCCGTAACAGGCGAGCGCGGCGGAAACTGCGGTGGCCAGGTTCACCCTGAAGGCGATGGAACCAAAGGGGAGCCAGGTGAAGGGTTTTGCGTAGTTGACGAAGAGCGGGTAGCCGGGCGAGTGGGCCACGCCGAGCGACGCGGTCGCGGTGATGAACTCGCCGGAGTCGAAGAAGGTAACCGACGGCGCGAGCGTCAAAAGGTATAGGGACAGCGGAATCAAGAAGGAGAGGATGGCGAAGGCATCGAGCCTGCGCAGGGATGTCCTGATGCTCACGCGGGGGCTCCTGACTTGGTTTCGTTTTCGGCGCTGATCTTCTTGAGGCTCAGCTTGTCGCGCCACAGACAGTAGAGACCCGCGGCGATCACCGGGAAAAAGCTCAGGCCGTGGATCACGAGCGCGATGCTGAGCGACTTCTCCGAGCCGACCTTGAAGGCCGACAGGGCGGTGACGCAGGCAAAGTGATAGGTGCCGACGTAGCCGGGCGACGCGGGGACCATGACCGCGAAGACCAGGAACACCATGATGAACATGCTGGCTGAGACCGGCAGCAGCACGCCGAAGGAGCGCAGCACCAGGTCGACCGGCCAGATGGCCGTGGCCCAGATGACGAGCGAGCTCAGGCAGACCGCAGCCACCTGCTCCGGGCGGGTCGGGATCAGGATGCCCGAGATGAAGTGGCGCAGCTGGGTGGCGACCTGGCCGGCGAAGCGGGCCGAGACCGGGGTGAGGATGCGGGTCACCAGCCCGACCGTCCAGTCGGTGCGCAGCTTCAAAAGGGCCAGGAACGCAAGCACAACGATATAGAGGGTGAAGGTGACGTAGCCGCCGGTGACGAGCCCCTGTTGGATGTGCTCCATACCGGGGGGAAGCTTCACGGTGAAGAAGGTGATCAGGAGCACCAGGAGCACGGTAAACCCGTCGCACAGCCGATCCACCACGAGCGAGGCGAAGACGGCCGAGGTGCCGATGCCCTCCTTCTGCCCGAGCGAATAGGCACGTACGAACTCGCCGAGTCGGGCCGGCAAGAGGTTATTGGCCATGTAGCCTATCAGCGTCGAGGGGAACAGGTTGGCAAGCCGGGTCGACTTGATCGGCATGAGCAGGAACTTCCAGCGCACCGCCCTCAGGTAGTAGCTGATGAAGGTGAGCACCAGGGCCGGCGGGATGTAGCGGTAGTCGAGCTCGCGGAAGGCGTCGGCCAGCTTGTCGAAGTCGATTTTCCTGAACAACAGGAACAGGAAGAAGGCGCTGATGGCGATCCCGACCCAGAGCTTCATATCCGGTTTTTTCTTCAGCAAGGAGGCTCCTTGGTTTGGCTGCGGTCCGATCGACGGATCTGACGGATAGGACGGATCGGGCCAATCACTCGGCGTCGTGGTACTCGACGATTCGGGCGTCTTTCAAAATGCTCTTGCAGCGCGCCACGTCGGCGGCGATCGCCTCTTTGAGCGCATCAAGGCTCGGGAAACGCCGTTCCCCGCGCAGCCGGTCCATGAAGAACACCGAGACCTCCCGCCCGTACAGGTCCCCGTCGAAGTCGAACAGGAACACCTCGAGCGATACCCGCTCGTTTTGGAAGGTCGGGTTCGTCCCGATGTTGCAGGCGCCGTCGAAAACCCCGTCGCCGAGCTTCACCTTGACCGCATAGACGCCGGCGGCCGGCAAGAGGTCGTCCTCGGTGGCCAGGTTGGCGGTCGGAAAGCCCAGGCTCCTCCCCCGGTGCTGGCCGTGCACCACGGTCCCGGTGATGAAATAGTGCCGCCCCAGGATATCGACCACATCCCTCACGTCTCCCTTGCTCACCAGGGTGCGCACGGCGGTGGAGCTGTAGACGGTGGCGCCGTTGGCCACGGCAGGGAGCAGTTCGACGCTGTAGCCGAAGCGGTCCCCCAGTTCCCTCAAGAGGGTTACGTTCCCTTCCCGCCCCCGACCGAAGGCATAGTCGTACCCGATCACCAGGTGCTCCATGCCGAGGGCCCCCACCAGGATCCGCTCCACGAACTCGCGAGCGGCAATCGCAGCGAAGGCGGCGTCGAAGGGGATTTCCAGGAGGTAGTCGATGCCGGAGGCCTCGATGAGCGCGGCCTTCTCGCGCGGGCTGGTGATGAGTTTCACCCCGGTTTCGGGTGCCAGCACCTGAAGCGGGTGTGGCGCAAAGGTCACCACCACCGAAACCCCGCCGGCCCGGTGCGCCAGCTCGCGCACCCGACGGAAGATCTCGCGGTGCCCCAGGTGCACCCCGTCAAAGTTGCCGATGGTCACCGCCGGATGGCGCAGCTTTTCTTTGATCTCGGAGATGCTTTTGAAAATGATCATGTAGCGAAACCTTTATAGTGAATGCGATCGTGCCGGCTGACTCTAAAGTGCACTACCGCATCTTTCAGCTAAACCCACCGGGCAGCCGCGCGCAAAGTCGCGACAGTGAGCGGTGCAGCCGGCTAGGCCTCGGCGGCCTCCACCTCATCGTCGGGCTCGGGCAGTTTTTTCTTCTTCCCGAACACCAGCGCGACCCAGATACTGATCTCGTACATGAGGTAAAGCGGGATCATGATGACGAACATGGTCACCAGGTCGGCATGGAAGGCGGCGATGATCGAACTGGCCAAGAGGGCGTACTTGCGGCGGGTTGCCAGCATCTTGTAGTTGACGATGCCGAAACGCGACAGCAGAAGCGACAGGATGGGGAGCTCGAAGATAAGGCCGAACACCAGGATGAGCCGCAAACAGAAGTTGATATAGGCGGAGATGTTGAACCAGCTCTGCAGCCCGAGCGACTCGTAGGACAGCGAGAAGTTGATGATAACCGGCCAGATCACCACCAGGAAGAAGAGCGCGCCGACGCAGAAGCTCACCGAGGCCACGGTGACGAAGGGAACCACGTAGCGCCGCTCCTTGCGGGTGAGCCCGGGGGCTACGAAGAGCCAGAACTGGTGGAAAATTACCGGCAAGACGATGATGAGCCCCGCCAGCATGGAGATCTTGCACTGCACGAAGAACGGTTCGAGCGGGGCCGAGTAGTTGAGCGGCCGCTTCTTTTCCTGGACACCTTGCTCGTCTCCCAGCTTGTAGCGCTGGTAGGCGGCCGGGTAACGGACCTTCACCTCGTCGTAGACCTTCTTCTTGACGTCGCTCAGGTAAGTCTTGCCGGTGAGCGGTTTCTCCACGAAATTCAACAGGTCGGTGGAAAAGTTCCAGGCCACCCCCATACCGATGACGATGGCGAACGTGCAGACGATAAGCCGCTTCCTGAGCTCGACTAGGTGCTCCATGAAGGGCAGGACTTTTTCCTCAGCCATATTGCGCATTTCTCCTAATTAATACCCGAACAAGCTCAAACAAATTCTATATCACAGCGGGCAAAGTCAGCGCAACAGCTTTCAGCGGCGCCGCCCCTGGGGGCGCTTTCCCTTGATCGGGACGCGGGGGTAGCTGGGTCCGGCTGCGGGCGGCGCGATGGGACGCGCCTCCAGGGTCCCCACCAGGGCGAACTCCACCTGCCGGCGCGCCTCGTTGATCGCCGCCACCTTGACCCGGATCCGGTCCGCGATCCGGTAGCTCGCCCGGCTGCGTTCCCCCACCAGCGCATGGCTCTTCTCATGGTGCACGTAGTAGTCGGAAGGGAGCGTCGCCACCGGGATCATCCCCTCGACGAACAGCTCTACCAGTTCCACGAAGATGCCGAACTGGGCGACGCCGGTGATGAAGCCGTCGTACTCCTCGCCGATCTTGTCCCTCATGAACTGCATCTTCTTCAGGTCCACCATCTCGCGCTCGGCCTCCATGGCGGTCCGCTCGCGTTTGCTGGTGTGCACCGCCGTTTCGGGGAGCCGGGCCTCCAGGGTCTGCCGGTCACGCCCGGCGAGCTTGCCGGAAAGCACCTTCCTCAAAATCCGGTGCACCACCAGGTCGGGGTAACGGCGGATGGGCGAGGTGAAATGGGTGTAGGAGGAAGCCGCGAGCCCGAAGTGCCCGAGGTTTTCGGCGCTGTAGCGCGCCTGCTTCATGCAGCGCAAGAGCACCTCGTTGATGAGCCGCTCCTCCGGCTTGCCCGCCACTTCGGCCAAAAGCTTCTGCAGCGCGGCGGGAGCCACCTTCTCATCGACCACGGTGAGCGTGTAGCCGAAGCTGAACACGAACTCAGCCAAGTCCTGCAGTTTTGCGGGATCGGGGTTCTCATGGATCCGGTACAGGGAGGGAACCGGGATCCCCTCGAGGTAGCTCGCCACCGCTTCGTTGGCAGCCAGCATGAACTCCTCGATGATCCGGTGGGCCAGGTTCCTTTCGGCGCGCACGATCGCGGTGGTCTCCCCCTGCAGGTCGAGGATGATCTGCGGTTCGGGGAGGTCGAAGTCGATGCTGCCGCGCTGGCTGCGCCGGTTGTTGAGCCGCTGCGCCAATGCCTCCATGACCTTCAGGTGCGGCACCAGGGTGGGATGGGCGGCAATCGCCTCCTGGTCGCCGTCCACCAGGATGCGCTTCACGATGGTGTAGGTGAGCCGGGCGGCGCTCTTGATCACGCTCGGGTAGAAGCGGGACTCCACCATCTCGCCCGCCTCGTCGAAGAGCATCTCGGCGGTCATGGTGAGCCGGTCCACCTCGGGGTTCAGCGAACAGATGCCGTTGGAGAGCTCCTCCGGGAGCATCGGGATGCAGCGGTCCGGGAAGTAGACCGAGGTTCCCCTGAGGTAGGCCTCGTTGTCGAGCGTGGAGCCCTCCGTCACGTAGTGCGAGACGTCGGCGATGGAAACCCAGAGCCGGATCCGGTCGCCCTCGGGGACAACCGAGACCGCGTCGTCGAAGTCCCGGGCCGTCTCGCCGTCGATGGTGACGGTGACCCGCCCGCGCAGGTCGGTGCGGCCGGCGACCGCCTCCTCGGGCACCTGCTGCGGCTGCCGCCTCGCCTCGGCAAGCACCTCGGGGCTGAAGAGGTTCGGGAGCTCGTACTTCCTTATGACGGTGAGCACCTCGACCTCGGGGTCGTCGGCGTTGCCGAGCACCTCGCTGATGCGCCCTTCCAGGCCCGACACCTTGCTGGGGTAGGCGGTGATGACCGCTGAGACCACCTGACCGTCGCGCGCCCCCCCTACCCCGCCGGGCGGCACGAACAGGTCGCGCCCAAGCCGGTCGTCGTCGGGGATCACCCGTCCCCCCTTGCCGACCGCCTCGAAGCGCCCGACCACGTTGGTCACGCCACGTTGGATCAGGGCGGTCACCCTCCCCTCCCGTTTTCCGTCACGGCGTACCGAGACCACCTGGGCCTCGACCAGGTCGCCGTTCATGTAATCACGCAGGTAGCGCGCCGGCACGAACAGGTCGCCGCTGCCGTCCTCGGCCGCCACGAAGCCGTAGCCGTCCCGGTGCATGGAGAGCTTGCCGCGCAAGCCGCCGACGGCGCCGGCGATGGCATACAAACGCCCGGGCAGCTTGACGATCTCGCCCGCCTCCAAAAGCGTGTCCAACAGATCCTCCAGGCGGTCCCGCTCCTGTCCGCGGGCCACTCCGAGCGCCTTCAGCATCTGCCTGAACTGTACCGGCTCGCCGCTTCTCAAAAGCTTCAAAACCGCATCTTTTCCTTTTCGCATAAGCTTAAACCCCTTTCGGGACCGAGGTCCCCGGGCTCCGTCGCGGCTTGAGCAGCCGGGCACGGTCCCTCCCCTCCGGATAATGCAGAACCACCTGCTGAATGTCAATGAATTAACCCTCTTGCACGCGCCGCTCACCCTGGTTACCGCACCTGTGGGTATCGGTTGTGTCGGCAAAAAAAGCTTTGCTATTTAAGGGCCTATCCGGTAAAAATGTTTGTTTAGTTTCCGCATCGTTACAAAGGGAGTCACCCGATGTTCTGCCGTACCCTCGCCGTAACCGCTTTCGTTTGCAGCCTCACCCTCGCCAGTTTCGCGGCGGGCCTCGGCACCCCGGGGGACGCCCAACTGGCAGCCGCCGCCAGCCGGATGAAACTGAAAGATTACGTCGGTGCCCGGGACGCCGCCCTGAAAAGCACCAGCACCGGTCCCCGCGCCTTTATGCTCGGCATGGCAAACGTGCGGCTGGAGCAGTGGGAAGAGGCGGCCAGCCAACTGGCCCGTGCCGCGGAAAGCTACCCCCTTCTGGCAGATTACGCCCTCTACCACCAGGGTAACGCCCTCGCCAAGCTTGGGCGCACCGACCAGGCGCTCCCTTGCCTGTACCAGCTGCTCAAGAACTACCCGGAGAGCCGGCTCACCCGCGCCGCCATCCTGCTCTACGCCGACACGCTCTCCTCGGGCAATTACCCGCAGCAGGCGCTGGAAAGCTATACCACCTTTATCGAGCGCTACCCCTCGGGCACCGACTCGCTCTCGGCTCAGTTGGGTGCGGCCCTTTGTCGCGTGAAACTGGGGGACCCTGCGGCGGCAGCCGCCATCCTGCGCGGGATCTGGCTGAACCACCCGGCCAGCTCCGTTGCGGAGCGGGCAGCCCAGGAACTGAGGCGGATCGGCGAGGCAGGCACCAAGATCGAACCCTACACCAGCGCCGAACTCTACAAGCGGGCCAACACCCTGTACGACCTCGGGCGCTACGCCCAAGCTGCCAAGAGCTACGCCGAGCTGCCGCTTGCCGGCGAGAGCGCCGACTTCGCCGCCAAGGTGAAGCTGCGCACCGGCCAAGCCCAGCTAAAGTCCAGGCACGGCCAGGACGCCGAGCAGACCTTGCGGGCACTGACGCTCAGGCCCCCGGCAGGGATGACCAGCGAGACCAACTTCTGGCTCGCCAGGGCCCTGGACCGAAACGGCAAGACCGACCAGGCCCTGGAGCTTTTTCTGAAGCTGGCGCAGGCGCCCCAGGGGAGCGTTGCGGAGGACGCCCTTATCGAGGCAGCCTACCTGAAACGCCAGCAGAAGCGCTGGGGCGAGTCGCTCCAGCTCTTCCAGAGGTTCCTGGCGAGCCACCCGGACCCGCAGAAAAACGGCGGTGCGTTCTGGGAGGCCGCCTGGACCAGCTACCAGTTCCGGGACTTCCAGGGTGCCGCCGGCTATCTGAAAAAGGCGTCGGCCAACCCCGCCTACCGCGAGAAGGCGCTCTACTGGCAGGGCAAGGCACTCGCCAACCTGGGTGACCAGAAGGGGGCGCAGCTCGCCTTTGACACGTTGTCGGCCGAGTACCCGGTCGGCTTCTACGCGCTTATCTGCAACAAGTGGTGCGACACCGGGGCTTTCCCGGTCCCGCCTAAGAACCTGGCAGACGAGCTCCCCATGCCGGCCGGATTCGAGCGCGAGAAGGCGCTGATCGGTTTCGGCCTGTACGACGAGGCGGCGCGAGAGCTTGCGGTCACCAAGAAGGGGAAGAATCCCCTCGCCATCGCCCGGCTCTACCTGGAGATGGACAACTACAACGGCGCTTTCCACGTGATGGAGAAGCAGCAGCCGCGCCGCCCGGAAAAGGACAACTCGTCGCTGTGGGGGCTTCTTTACCCGCTCGCCTACAAAGACGAGGTGGCCAAGAGTGCTGCGGCCACGGCGCTCCCCGAAAGCCTCATCTACGCCATCATGCGCACCGAGAGCAACTACTCGCCCAGCGCACTTTCGCCGGTTGGGGCGGTCGGGCTGATGCAGATCATGCCGGCAACCGCCGAGGCGATGTCCAAGGGCGACTCCGCCCGCCTCACCCGGCCCGAGCTCAACATCCGCCTGGGAGCCCGCTACCTTAAGGACCAGATGGCCTCCTACGACCGGAACATCCCGCTCACGGCCGCGGCCTATAACGCCGGCCCGGGTAACGTGAAGCGCTGGCAGAAGAACCTGGCGGGCCTCCCCGAGGACGAGTTCATCGAGAGTATTCCTTTCAAGGAGACCCGGGAGTACGTGAAGAAAGTGGTGAGCACCATGGAACTCTACAAGCGGCTCTACCGGCTGCCTGCGGAGAAGAAGAACTAGGTATCCGGCCCAACGGGAGCATAACCACAGAGGGGCACAGAGAAAAACCGAGGGGAACCTAAAACGGGCAAGGGCTTGAAAAGCCGCTACCGGTTTTGGTTCCCCTCTTGTTTTCCTCGGTGCCCCTCTTGAGGTTTGAAGATTTTGCTCGGTTACGGCTGCGCCGTTTGGCTTACCCCTGCATCTCGATCAGAGAGTGGTCGCCGATGTTCATGCGCCGGGTCGATCGGATCAGGGTCACGGAGTCTCCCAAATTCGATTCGTGCAGGATCATTTTGGATACGTGCGAATCGCCGTTCACGATGGCGTTCTGCAGGATGCTCGCTTCCACGACGCTGCCGGCCGCGATGGACACGTTGGGCCCCAGGATGCTGCCCCGCACCACCGCCCCCTTTTCGATGTGCACCGGTTCGATCAGGACCGACTCGATGACCTCGCCGCCGTTGTAATGGCGTCCGGCCAAAAGGTAGCTGTTGGTGCTGAGCAGCGTTTCGGGAGTGCCGCAGTCGAGCCAGGCATCGATCTCAGGAGCCCTGAAGTGCCGGCCGTCCCGGATCATGCGCATGAAGACCGCCGGGAGGTAGTATTCCCCCTTCACCGTCTCACCCGAATTGATGGTCTCTTTCAGGTACCCCATGAAGCGCACGCCGTCCTTCAGGTAATACAGCCCGACCTGGGCCAGCTTGGACACGAGGGTATCCGGCTTCTCGACCATGTCCACGATGTACCCATCCCGCACCACGTTCACCCCGAACCGCTGGTAGTCCTCCACTTCCTTCGAGTAGATCAGACCGTCGCAGTCGGCGCACAACTCGGGGATCCGGGTCAGGTCCGCGTCGAAGATGGTGTCGTTGAAAACGATCAAAAGATCCTCCCCCGGTGCCACGTGGGGGGCGGCCAGCGATACCGCATGCGCCGGGCCCCGGCGCTCCTTCTGCACTATGTAGCGGCAGTTGAGCCCCGGAAAGGCGGCCTCCATGAACTCTTTTACCTGCCCGCCGTTTTCATCGGTGATGAAGAGATACTCGGAGGCGGCAAGCGGGATCAGTCGGCTTATGATGTGCTCCAGCACGGTCTTGCCCGCGACGTGGACCAGGGACTTCGCCTTCGTGTGGGTGTGCGGCCTGAGCCGGGTGCCTTTTCCAGCAACGGGAAGCAGTATTTTCATCAGGTTCTCCTTGGCGCACAGCGCTGCCCCCTCGCAGATCCGTATTTCGGGGGCGCAGCGGCGGCGATTGCAGCTAGAAATTTTATAACAGGGGATCAGGCAACCGTGGGGAGGTAAGCAACTCCGGCTGCAGCAATTCCAGCGCATGCTAGCACAGAAGCTGTAGCTATGCCAGTTACCAATTGCAGCGGGCAAGGCTTGTGCCATCAGGACCGCTCTCAATGAGAGTATGGCGCAGCACGACTCACCGTTTGCGGCAGGCCAGCCGGCACTCTAACTGAGGGGCCAACAGCGTTTTCCGACTATTTAGAGGGCACCCCAAGTCCTTTCCTCCGGTCGGGCCTATTCTTACTCCAAGTTGCTGTAGAAATAAGCCATGGGCCTACTTGAGTATTTTGATGTATTTTATGCTTGAAATTCCCGACCAAGTCGGTTAGTAATGTCGCAGGTTCTTTTCCGGATTTCTCGACAGGAGGATGTAAACATGGCCCACGGCTTTCGATTTCTTTTAACGATGGCACTTCTGACGGCGTTTGCTGCGACCGCAGCTGCGGCACCGGCCAAAGCCGGCTACAAGGGATACGCCCGCGGCTCCGCACTGATAACGGCAAAGGAGCTGAAATCACTCATCGACGCGCACGACCCGAAGCTGGTGATGGTGGCAGCCGAGAACGAGATAGAGTACCGGTTGGGGCATATTCCGGGATCTTTCAAGGTGGACCGTCCGGACTACGAAGCAGCAGCCGAGACCCAAAACGGTGTCACCGGCAACCTGATCGATGCGGCAGGGTTCACCAAGCTGGCCCAGCGTCTCGGGATCTCGAAGGATTCCAAGGTGGTGGTGTACGACACCAAGTACGACGCGACCCGCCTCTGGTGGGCCTTCATCTACTACGGCAAGACCGACGTGAGGGTGCTGGATGGCGGCATCAAGGCCTGGAAGGACAGCGGGTACGACACCGACCTGCTGGCAGCGGAACCCGGCAAGTCCGGCAGCTTGGTCGCCAAGATCGCCCACCCGAGACTGCGGGTCGACACTCCGGAAATCGCTGCCTTAAGCGATGCGGCAAAGGGCCAACTTTGGGACGAGCGTGACACCAAGGAGTATTGCGGGGAAGAACTGAAGAAGGGAGCCTACCGGAAGGGGCACATCCCCTGGGGCAAGCATGCCGATTGGGAACTCTTCAAGAAGAAGGGGAACAAGGCGGAGTGGATCGCCGCAGCCGACGCCCAGGGTCTTTTGAAGAAGCTGGGGGCCGATCCTAAGAAGAATCAGTACTTCTTCTGCCAGTCCGGGGTGCGCTCCACGCAGGCGCTCTTCACCTTCTATCTCTTGGGTTGGTCGCTGGACAAACTGCACAACTATGACAGTTCCTGGATCGGCTGGTCCAAGGACCACTCCCTGCCGATCGTCAGCAGTTGCAGCACGGAGCCCACAGTGGCCTCGCTGCCGTAGCACGATTGAGTAACAGAATCGGCCGCAAACAAGGCTCACGGAGACAACTCTGTGAGCCTTGTTTGCATCTGCCACCGACACCGGTGGTACAGGCCGCCAGTCGGCGATGGCAAGTACACTGCACTAGCGATGCATATTGACAGTGTACTGATTGTATGCATAATGACCGAATTATCCATCTAGCTCACCTGATATAGAGCACGCCGCGTGACCTACGTGCGCGGCAGATACTTTCCTACCTAGTGCGTCAATGAGATACCCCATGAGCGATGATCAGAAACAGCAAATGGACATCGGCAAGAGCGTAGGATTCCTTCTGGCCAAAGCCTATCAGCGTGCCAGCTTGCTCTTCAAAGAGGAGTTCGAGGGTTACGACCTGACGCCCCAGCAGTTCGGCCTGCTCGGCTTTCTTTGGCAGGAGGATGGTCTGACCCAGTCGGAACTTTCGGCCAAGAGCCAGATCGACCGGACCACCATGGGCGGATTGATCGACCGCCTGGAAAAGGAAGGGCTCGTGGTGCGGCGCAGCCACCCGGAGGACCGCCGTGCCTACCGGATCAGCCTGACCGAACAAGGAAAGGCGCTGCAGCAAGAACTTACCCCGCTCGCAGCTGCCACTCAAGCCAAGCTTACCGCCAAGCTCGACCCGCAGGAGGTCGAGACCTTGAAGTCGCTGTTGGAGAAACTTCGCAGCTGACCTGGAGAATCCGAATGCGCACTACACTACTCACCCTGGCAGCGCTACTGGCTTTGACCGCAACCGCCTGGGCCGAACCCCTCAGCCTCAGGGAGTGCCTGACCAAAGCCGCGGCGAGCAATCAGGGGCTGAAAGCCGCCTCCTACGAGGTGGGGATCGCGCAAGACCAGGCGGAAATCGCCCGCAGCGGGCTGCGGCCGAGGATCGACCTGCAGGGGGGATACCAGGCACAGTTGGAGGCCCAGGCAGTCCAGTTCGGACCGATCGTCCAGGAGACCCAGGAGCCGGATTTCCCTTTCCTTAACCTCTCCCTGTACAGCACGCTCTACGATTTCGGCAAGACCCGCTCCCGCGTGGGCGCCGCGCTCAAACAGAAGGACGCTGCGGGCCATGCCTATTCCGGATTCGAACAGGACCTCTTTCTCCAGGTGGTACGCGCCTACTACGGCATCCTCGAGGCGTACAAGCTGGCTCAGGCGGCCGAGGACGAAGTGCTGCAGATGACATCCCACCAACAGACCGCGCAGGCCCTCTACGAACAGGGTGTGGTGACCCGCAACGACCTGCTCCAGGCCGAGGTGCGCGTGGCCGCCAGCAAGCAGAAGCTTCTGGCAGCCAGAAACGGCGTGGAGAACGGCTGGCTTTTACTGAACTACCTGACCGGTGCGCCTGCCCAGTCTCGCGCTGAGCTTAAAGAAGAACCGCTCGCGAGCCTGCTTCCGGCCGCGGAGCAGCAGCCCGACCTCTCCCGGCGCGGCGAGATTCTGGCTCTTAAGGACGCGGTGACCGCGGGGGATTACGCCGTCGAGGAAGCCAAGAGCAACTACTACCCCGAGATCTTCGGCAAGCTCGGGCTCGACTATGTAAAGAACGACAAGGTCAGGGAGCAGTCCATCATGTACGCCGTCGTCGGCGTGAAGGTGAACCTATACGACGGCCTTGCCACCACATCGCGGCTGCGCCAGGCAGTGCAGGTGCGTTCACGGGACCAGGAGCGACTGAGGGACCTGGAGGCGCGCGTAGCGCTGGAACTGGCGCAGGCCAAGAACGATCTGAAAGTGGCAGGCGCGCGCATCGCGGTGGCGGAAAAGGCGATCCAGCAGGGCGTTGAGAACCTGAGGATCACCAAGGACCGCTACCAAGAAAAGGTCGGCACCGCGACCGAGGTGGTCGATGCCCAGACGCTATTGACCCAGACCCGCACCGACTATTTTCAGAGCGTCTTCGATCTGCAGGTGGCGGCCGCCAGGGTCAAACGGGCGACGGGAGAGCTGTAGAAAGCAAGGTACCGGAGGATGGAATGGCAGAAGGAAGTGAAATGCCGGAAGGAAATGGCAGCGAGGCCGCCGGCAAGAAGGGTCTCAACAAAAGACAGCGCGGGGGCATCATCCTCCTGGTCATAATCGTTTGCGCCGGCGTATTCGGCTTGCAGCAGTGGGTGAAGAGCAAGACTCACATCGAAACCGACAACGCGTTCATCGAATCCCACGTCCACTCCATTTCCAGCCGGGTTCCCGCCATGGTGAAGCGGGTACTGGTGGTCGACAACCAGTTCGTCCACAAAGGCGACCTGCTAGTGGAACTGGACGCCTCCGACTATCAGGCACGGACCAGGACGGCCGCCGCCTCCCTGGAAATGGCCAAGAACGAAACGTCCGGCGACTATGCTCAGGTGGAAAGCGCCCGCGCCAGTATCGGACTGGCCAGCGCCAGACTGGACCAGGCCAACCTGGACCTGACCCGCGGCGAGGCGCTCTTCGCCAAGGAAGTGATCCCCAAAGAGCAGGTGGACCGGTTGCGCACCGCGCGGAAGGTTGCCGAGATGCAGCTTAAAGAGGCGCAAGAAGCCGAACGGCGCGCCCAGGCCCTGATCGGGCTTTCCGGGACCGGATCAAAGGACGCCCGGGTCGCACAGAAGCAGGGGGAGCTAGAAACGGCATCGCTCAACCTCTCCTACACCCGTGTCGTGGCGCCCGCCGACGGATACGTCACCAGGAAGTCGGTCGAGCCTGGCAACTACATACAGCCAGGTCAGGCGCTGATGGCACTGGTGAGGCTTGACGATGCCTGGGTTACCGCGAACTACAAGGAAAGCCAGCTCACCGACGTGAGGCCGGGGCAGAAGGTCGACTTCAAGGTCGACACCTACCCGAACCGCACCTTTAGCGGGTACGTGGAAAGCATCATGGCCGGGACCGGCGCAGCCTTTTCGCTGCTTCCCCCGGAGAATGCCACCGGCAACTACGTGAAGGTGATCCAGAGGATACCGGTGCGGATTGCCATCGAGAAGCGCAGCGATCCGGAGCACCTGCTGCGCGTCGGCATGAGCGTGGTGCCGACCATCCTGACCGGCAAACGATTCGGCGACGTGTTAAAAGGATATTGAGCGGCAAGTGTTGAGTCGTTGAGTAAAAGCCCCCAGTTGCGCTACTCGTTGTCAATTGTCAATCGTTCATTGTCAATTGCCTTTGGTTTCTATGCAAGCTGCCGAGAAGAACATAAATAAGTGGCTGATCACCATCACGGTGATGCTCCCGGCTATCATGGAAATCGTGGACACCTCGGTCGCCAACGTCGCCCTCCCCCACATGCAGGGAAGCCTGAACGCCGGCACGGACGAGATCACCTGGGTACTCACCTCCTACTTGGTCAGTAACGCCGTCGTCCTCCCCATGACGGGCTGGCTCGCGCGTATGTTCGGCCGCAAACGCTTCCTGATCACCTGCATCATCCTTTTCACCCTCGCCTCTTTCCTGTGCGGTGCGGCGCCCAGTCTGGGCCTTTTGATCTTTTTCCGGGTGCTGCAGGGCGCGGCCGGCGGTGCACTCATCCCGATGAGCCAGGCCATCATGATGGAAACCTTCCCGCCCTACCAACAGGGGATGGCGATGGCCATCTTCGGGGTCGGCGCCATGTTCGGCCCTATCATCGGCCCGGCGCTCGGCGGCTGGATCACCGACAACCTGACCTGGCGCTGGATCTTCTACATCAACATACCGATCGGCATCGTCGCGGTTACCATGGCGAGCTTCTTCATCTACGACCCGAGCTACCTGAAGCGGACCAAGGCGAGCGTCGACTACTGGGGGCTGGGGCTGCTCGTGGTGGGCCTGGGCGCACTGCAGATCGTCCTCGACAAGGGGCAGCAGGAGGACTGGTTCAACTCCCCTTTCATCCTGGCATTTTCGGCCGTGTCGGCAGTATCGCTCCTCTGCCTGGTCTACGTCGAACTGACCCACCCGCACCCGATCGTCAACCTGCGCCTGTTCAAGAATGTCTCGTTCTCGGCGGGGAACCTGATCATGTTCGCGGTCGGCTTCTGCCTGTACAGCTCAATCATGCTGATACCGCTCTTTCTGCAGACACTCATGGGATACAACGCGACTATGGCGGGTATGGTGCTGGCTCCCGGCGGGGTGGCAACACTCGTCTGCATGCCGTTCGTCGGGGCCATCATCCAG
>Ga0079306_1001039_pt1 | contig 20706 bp, 16 predicted proteins | sample Methanotroph_Enr_FD_79181 | JGI IMG/M metagenome (GOLD analysis project Ga0079306, IMG submission 79181) | Enriched soil microbial communities from Old Woman Creek wetland in Ohio, USA - Methanotroph_Enrichment_5 | ecosystem: Environmental > Terrestrial > Soil > Wetlands | place: USA: Ohio...
AGATCTGGCACATCGATAGGATCTAATTCAAGAGAGGCCCAAAATGCCGAAAGTAAAGCTGACTTCATTCATAAATTCAAAATTGCTGCCAAAGAAATAGAAGAAACTGAATACTGGCTCCTTCTTTGTAAACACTCCAAAAAGCTTCCTGATTCAACTCATCTTTTACTTGAATTGGAGCCAATTAAGAAGATAATCACTAAAATAATAGGAACTTCCAAACGATCTCTGTCCAAAAGAGAATTTGAGGAGAAACCATAATATAGCTGAATCAACTGATTGCTAATTGTTGAACCTCTGAATTGCCGAATTGCCGAATTGCCGAATTGCCGAATTGACTAATTGACTAATTGACTAATTGACTAATTGCCGAATTGTCTAATTGACTAATTGACTAATTGCCGAATTGCCGAATTGCCGAATTGTCTAATTGACTAATTGTCTAATTGACTAATTGCCGAATTGTCTAATTGACTAATTGTCTAATTGACTAATTGCCGAATTAATAAAATGTTCAATTTCAAAGTAATACCATGCCCTCACAACCCCGCCTCAAATTCCTCGACAGGTACTTAACCCTGTGGATCTTCCTTGCCATGTTCATTGGTGTTTTGTCGGGATACTTATTCCCTTCAATTGCTCAATTCTGGGAATCCTTAAAATCATCGCCTGAAAGCACAACCAATATCCCTATCGCTTTCGGGCTCATCCTGATGATGTACCCGCCGCTGGCGAAGGTGAAATATGAAGAATTGGGGGATGTCTTCCGCAACTGGAAAGTGTTGTCGCTTTCACTGGTTCAAAACTGGCTGATAGGTCCCGTCCTGATGTTTGCACTGGCCATCACCTTTTTTAAACTGTTCCCCGGTGAGAATAATGCCAACCTGCCCTATATGTATGGAATCATCATGATTGGCCTCGCCCGCTGCATTGCCATGGTGATAGTTTGGAACGATATGGCCAAAGGGGATACACAGTATGCCGCAGGGCTCGTTGCCTTCAATAGTATTTTCCAGGTGCTTTTCTTTTCCGTGTATGCTTACCTTTTTATTGCAGTACTTCCAGGCTGGTTCGGAATACCAACAAACAGTTCAGTGGATAGCATCACAATCGGCCAGATTGCAGAAAGTGTATTCATATACCTGGGCATCCCATTCCTGGCCGGGTTCCTTACCCGTTTCGTCCTGATCCGTGTGAAGGATAAACAGTGGTACCATACCCGTTTTATTCCCAAAATCAGCCCGATCACACTCATCGCTCTTCTGTTTACCATAATTGTGATGTTCTCGCTTAAAGGAGAATATATTGTAAAGATCCCTATGGATGTAGTGCTAATTGCCATCCCGCTGCTGATCTACTTCATGATTATGTTTATCCTGTCATTCTACATGAGCAGAAGGGTAGGTGCCAGCTACGGACAAGCGGTTACCTTGTCGTTTACAGCCGCCAGCAATAATTTTGAACTGGCTATCGCGGTTGCTATTGCTATCTTCGGAATGAATTCAGGGGAAGCCTTTGCAGCAGTAATCGGCCCTCTTGTGGAAGTGCCGGTGATGATAGGGCTTGTTAACCTTGCTTTTTACTATAAGCGGAAGTACTTTAATGAACGGGGATTGCCTTCCTGAAATCAAATTGATCAAAACCAGTTTTCGTTTGTTAATTATGAATTATTATAACCAAATCCATATTTGACAAGTCACTGAAGATCAAAATAGAAACCTGGAATTCAGATAAGAATCCAATGGAACAAAAACAGTAGTCCCGTTTATAGGAGAATCATAAATACGAACTAACGGGAATACTCATCCACGGTGGTTCGTGTTTTAATTTTATTCAGATTTTCTCCTTCGTGAAGCTCCCTTTCCACCCAGGAATCCCCAGCCGCCGCTTCCAAGAAGGAAACCAAAGGCATACCATGGTCCATTGTTATTTTGAGCGAATACTGTGATATCATCCCTGAAAAACATCAGGATCAGGTCAACAGGAGCGATGAAACCATGAAGCAATCCTCCCCAAAATCCATAGGTGTGTCCATGGAGAGAGTTTGTAACTACTTCTTTGTTTGAACAGGATATAAAAATGAACATGATAATCATGGAAAGCAGCAATCCCATGATTGAGCGGGTTTTGAAAAAGTTCTTCATATGAACGGATTTATGATATAAAGATATATACTTTACAACAATTCACCCTGAAATTTGTTGATACCATACCGGAATTGCAGGATTCAATCCTAAAAAAGGATGACATCCCATTTATAAAGTTATTAATGTAAAGAGAGAAACTGGATAACTGGTTCTATAGTTTCTTTTTTGCTTCCTGTGTAGGAAGTCGTTATTTATTTACTTTCGCCTCCGCAACCCGGTTTGAACTCAATATGCCATTATTAATCAACAACCACCAGAACCAATCTCTTAACCGAACCACAATGAGACCACTCTTGCTCGTAATTTCGGTGTTGATAGCATCTGCTTATGCCTCAGCACAATCCACTCCACTTTCGCCATCCCTGATTTCTTCCGGGGTTTTCCTGGGTGAAACACAGCCTCTCCGGGATATGCTCAAACTCACGGAGGAAGATTATTCTGCAATGGCTGTAAAAGCCGCTGAAGAAGCCAAGGAAGGTTGGCTTAACAAGGCCCTTCAGTTTCGGTCCTATCCCTTTGCTTCCATAGCCTTACCCAAGGGCCTGGATCCTGTTTGGCAACGGTCCATGGGAAAATCTCCGTCCACCGGAGGTGTCATCGCCAATTTTGAAGGACAGGTTTCTCCTTATTACCCACCTGATTGTAATGGTACTGCCGGACCCAACCATTTTATGCAAACCGTAAACACCAGCTATACTATCTATGACAAGTCAGGTGCTGTGGTTGCTGGTCCCTCCAATATGAATACTTTGTTCAACGGTGTGCCCGGTTCCAATTGCAATGACGGTGACCCCCTGATTCTTTATGATGATGAAGCAGACCGTTGGCTGGCCGTTGAGTTTTCCCTATGCGGGTCAACAGACCTCATGCTTGTTGCTGTCTCAACAACCAACGATCCTACTGGTTCCTGGTATAAATACTCATTTGACGTTGCCGATATGCCGGATTATGAAAAATTTGGAATCTGGCAGGATGGATACTATATGGGTTCCAACAACAGTTCAGGCAATGATATTTATGTATTTGAACGTTCCCAGATGCTTATTGGCGCCACAAGCCCGCAGATGATCGGGTTCAACAATGCCTGGAGGCCTACAAGCGTGGATGGATTCATGTGCGTGCCACCTGTGGATAATGACGGTCAGCTTGCACCTGCCGGGACTCCCGGAATGTTCATCGCATTCAATGATGATGCAATCGGCGGAGGAAGCGATGAGCTTTGGATCTATGAATTGGCTGCTGACTGGACAACCCCGTCCGCTTCAACATTCAACCGGACGCAACAAATAGCTGTTGCTCCTTTTGACTGCAATTTTGGCAATAACTGGGACAATATCAAGCAACAGGGAACCAACCAGGAATTGGACGGTATTCCCCAGGTGATCATGAATGTGCCTCAATACCGTAATTTCGGCTCCTACCAGACACTTGTTTGCTGCCATACAGTGGATGTGGACAATACGGATCATGCGGGAGTGAGATGGTATGAACTGCGCAAAACCGCGGGTCCATGGACAGTGAGGCAACAAGGCACCTATGCCCCGGATGCAAATTCAAGGTGGATGGGCAGCATCATGCTGAATGGACACAATGAACTGGGGCTGGGATATTCTATTTCAAGTTCATCAATGTATCCTTCCATCCGTTTTTGCGGACAGACTGCAGCAAATTACGAGGCTGCGAACGGAATCCTGGATTACCCTGAAGGAATAATCCAGACGGGAACCACTGCCCAGACAGGAGCTAACCGCTGGGGCGACTATTCCCTGCTTTCAATCGATCCTTCTGACAATGAAACATTCTGGTTTACAAGCGAGTATATTGGCGGAGGAGGATCAAGGAAATCCAAAATTGCCTCTTTCCAGATCGGGATCATTGCACCTGTCTCCGAATTTACAGCCAGTACAACATTGCCTTGCATTGACAATACAGTTGTGTTTACTGATCAGAGTTCCGGGCAGCCTACTTTCTGGAGGTGGGCCATCACTCCCAATAGCATCGAATATGTTGATGGCACTGACTCTACTTCCCAAAACCCACATGTAAAATTCCTTTCATTTGGGGATTATACAGTTTCTTTAAAGTCAATCAATGCAGGCGGAAACCATACGGTAACCAAAACGGGCTATATATCAGTGAACCCGGTAAACCCTGATTTTAATGCAAATTCAACTACTGTTATGGTAGGTAGCTCCACCATATTTACCGACGCTTCTACCTGCGATATTCAATCGTACCTGTGGAATTTCGGGGATGGGGCTTCGCCGGCGACAGCCAATACACCGGGGCCTCATGTTGTTACTTACAGCACTGCCGGGCTCAAAACGGTTACCCTTACCTTGAATGATTCCATCGTCATGGCCAAGACCGATTATATCAACGTAATAGATCAGACGGTTACCATGAGTAATTTAACGGTCAGCGCCTGCTCGGGCAATTTTGTTGATCCGGGAGGTTCAGGCTCCAACTATACAAGCAACCTGGATTATACACTGGTTCTTAACCCGGGCATCCCCGGAAACCAGGTACGGGTGATCTTCAATAGTTTTCACCTGGAACCCCAGATGTTCTGTGCCAACGATTACCTGAGAATATTCAACGGCAGCAGTGTCCAGGCGCCGATCGTCGGAGTTTACTGCGGAACCAGTATCCTTGACACGATAACAGCCTCAAATGCTGACGGGGCACTTACTTTCGTATTCCACAGCAATAATATCATCAATTTCCAGGGATGGGATGCCTCGATCGATTGTATTCAAGGCATAGCAAACCCCTTGCTTTTTTCGGCGACAGCCATGAGTGAATCACAGATTGACCTCTCCTGGATGCCAAATGTCCAAGGCAATGGAGCTATGATAGTATGGTCGCAGGATGGAAATTTCGGGATACCTGTAAATGGCATATCCTATTCAGCAGGCGACCTGGTTCCCGGCGGCGGCACTGTTCTCTATTCAGGAAATGCTTCATCTTTTAATCATTCCCTGCTTGAGCCGGCAACTCTTTATCATTACAGGGCTTTCTCCTTTGATGCTTCCTTAATCTGGTCTTTCGGGGTGAATGCAAGTGCAACCACATTATCTGCCGCTACCCTGGCTATAACACCTTTATCACAAACTGTCACTTATTCCCCCGGGACAACCACATTTGCAGTGAGTTCAAATTCTGACTGGACAGCAATTTCAGATGCAGGCTGGTGTTCAGTAACCTCTTCAGGTACTGGAAACGGGACTATAACAGCTGTATTTGATGAAAATACAAGCCCGGTGGCAAGGTTGGCTTCAATCACTGTAGAGGTAAGCGGACTGAATCCGCAGTCATTGCAGGTGATACAGCTACCTTCGTTTGTTTCTGTTCCTGAAAATTCTGCAACGGGCATAGCATTGTATCCAAACCCTAATTCCGGCATATTTACCATCAGTAGTGCTGCCAACAAGGTTGTGGATATGAGTATCAAGGTTTATAATGAACTCGGGTCTGTTGTGTTATCGAAAGAATGTAAAGGATCTTCGGGGTATTCATTCGATTTTACTGGCTTTCCTAAAGGACCGTATTATGTTGAAGCGATGAATGGTGGCAAAATAGTGAAATGGAAAATGGTACTGAAGTAAGCGCGCTCACCACACATAAGTGCTTCTTCCAATCAAACTCTTAACAAGTGCTGCCGGGTATCCAGGCAGCACTTGCTATTTAAGGAAGAAAATGTTTTCTGGGTTTGGCAAGTTATTATATGCTAAATACCTGTCGTGAATAAATAAACAGTAATTTTAATCAGGATTTCTGACCTTGGAATTGAGTTATAATGGGGTTAATTATAAAGCCGATATTAGTTATTATTCTATTCTTTCATATGGGAAACCTGTTTTCACAGGATTCAATAAACCTTGAAGATAGGGTCTACGGCCTTGATCAATTACTGTGTAACGGGAAAAAGTACACATTCTACCCGGAATCAAGCATTAACGGCAACCAATTTCTGTTATCTCCTGATTTTGTAGCCGGCGATGTGATTATCAAGGGAAAAAGGTTTGAGAACCTCAGCCTCAATTACGATATCTATAACCAGAAGTTGCTTCTTAGGTATTCCGATAAAATAGGTACCATTACAATTATCGAGATTTCAAAAGCCTGGATGGAAGGATTTCACCTGGGTAAAAAGTATTTTGAATGTATGAACATGGAATCAGGGGCTACCATATTCCAGGTGCTGGGTAACGGACCCACGAGGATTGTGTATAAATGGAGAAAGAATCTTGGGGTGGAGCCGGGGAAAGAAAACCTTGCGTTTACCCGTGCATTAAAGGAGTCATTTGTCTTATCGGGTGTTAATTATGAACCATTCAGGAATAAACGAAGCCTTATCGCCATCTTTAATCCTTCTCACAAACGTGAGATAAGAAACTACATTCACAAAAATAGGATCAGGCTTAAAAAAGCTTCTGACCAGGTTATGACCGAACTAATCAATTTCATCGGAAATCTCTGAGAATGAAATGAAGTTATTACTCCTTATACATTTGTTTCTGTTTAGCCCTTCTTCCATTGATAAAGGTCCTGACACACTGATCTCATGTCATTTCAACAATGTACCCTTTGTTGAATTCTGCGATTTTGTTTACAGGGAATCGGGAACAAAGATTTACTACCATGAATCATGGGTCAAAGGAGTTAGTGTTTCTCTTGATGCGGATAAGATCAGCGTCAGGGATGCTGTTGAACAGGCACTGAAAGGCTCAGGACTGGAAGTATCATCGTGGAATAATGGCCTTGTGATTTTGCCTGGAGAAAAGCTGCCCCGTGAGCTGCCTCATTTTGAAATTAAGAAGGTGAAGTCAGATACAACAGGTGGATTGGCAAAACAGCAGACTCAAAGCGAAGGACGCTATTTAAGGGGCCGGAAACCGGATGTGACGAAAATTCTGCAGGTTGGCAAGCACGGGCTTGCCTCCCGTAACTCGAAAGTGACGATCCGTGGCAGGATTACAGAACTTCAGACCGGTGAGCCGGTGATCGGTGCCACCATGTACCTGGAAGAAATCAAAAGCGGAACCTCCTCCGATCAGAACGGATTCCTTTCCATGGCGCTGAAACCCGGTAACTATATTGCCGTTTTTGCTTATATGGGATTGGAATCGAAGAAGTACCAGTTGGAAGTGCTCTCCGATGGCGAATTCAGCGTTGAAATGGGGAAATCCGTTATCCAGATGACCGAAGTAGTTGTTTATGGTGACCGGCAGATGAGCATTCGGACAAAGGATCCGGGCCTCGAAAAAATATCAGCCAAATCTATTAAGGAAATCCCAATGCTCATGGGAGAACGCGACATACTCAAAGTATCGGAAATGCTCCCTGGAATCGTTACAGTCGGAGAAGGAGCTGCCGGTCTGAATGTAAGGGGAGGGAATTATGACCAGAACGCATTTTACATTAACAGGATCCCGGTTTATAACCCAACCCACCTTTTCGGTTTCTTCCCGGCATTCAATGCTGATATCATCAATGATTTCTCGATTTATAAAGGTCATATCCCATCCCGTTACGGAGGAAGGTTAAGTTCAATATTCAACATTATTGCCCGACAGGGAAACCGCAAGAGATTCACGGCGAGGGGAGGGGTCAGCCCGGTTGCGGCCAGCATTTCAGTAGAAGGTCCTCTTAAAAAGGATAAAAGTTCTTTCCTGTTGAGCGCCCGGTCTCTTTATTCCGATTGGATACTACGAAAGATCAAGGACCCTGTGATCCGGACCAGCAAGGCAGGATTCAGTGACTATGCCTTCTCATGGAATTATAGCCTGCGTAAAAGCCAGCTATCTGTTTTTGCATACCATAGCCAGGATCAGTTCAAGCTTTCAAATCTGAGTTCATACAATTACGCGAACAGTGGGGCTTCCTTTGATCTGAACCATAATTTCAATGCATCCATGAGAGGTGATTTTAGTATTACCGCTGCTCAATATTCGTTCAATACTACTGACCAGCAGGTTCCCCCAAAAGCCTATTAACATGCGTATTCGATCGGCGATTACCGTTTCAACGCCGATTTTTCACATGTACTTAATTCAAAACATACACTGGAATATGGTGCTGCTGCCACATTGTATAAACTTGACAGGGGAACGGTAGAACCTTATGGAGATGAATCAATCAGGATTCCTGTCGTGCATGGGAAAGAACAAGGATTGGAAAGTGCAATTTACCTGTCCGATTCGTACGATGTGGATCCATTAATTAATATTACCGCCGGTTTCCGGATGAACCTATTCAACCCATTGGGTCCCGGGAAAGCTTATTCCTATATACCGGGAGCTCCCAGGGATGTCCGGTACATTCAAGACTCTCTGGAATTTGGTGAGGGCAAGATTCTAAAATGGTATTTTGAGCCTGACTTAAGGGCTGCAGTGAATATTATTACTGACGAGAATGGCACGGTAAAGATCGCCTTCAACCAGATGCATCAAAACATGTTTGTGCTCAACAATACCATAGCCCTGGCGCCGAATTCCCAATGGAAACTCGCTGATTATTCAATCAAACCGGCCAGGAGCAGCCAGGTGTCTGCCGGTTTCTTCCGAACCTTGCCTAAACAGGGATGGGAAACATCCATTGAATTTTATTACAAAAGAACTGTCAGGTACCCTGAATTTATCGATGGCGCTGACTTCCTGAACAATCCACTGGTAGAAACTACCGTCCTGCCGGGAAAACAGGATGCATATGGGCTTGAGTTCCTTTTGCGTCGCAGCGGCAGGAGGCTTGAAGGATGGTTGTCATATACCTACGCCAGGTCCATCGTTAAAGTAAATGGAGATCATACCTGGGAGCGGATCAACAATGGACTTGCTTTTCCTGCCAACTATGATATACCCCATGTGTTGAATACAGTAGTAAATTACCATTTCAGCCGAAGGGTTACAGCCTCCGGGGTAATGAGCTATCAAACTGGAAAACCGGTCACTTACCCGGTTTCTATATATTACGTGAACGAAATTCCGCAGGTGGATTACTCAAAACGAAATGAGTACCGCATTCCTGATTATTTCAGGATTGACCTTTCACTTACACTCGAAGGAAACCTGAGGAGGAAGAAGCTTATTCATAATTCGCTTTCCTTGAGTCTTTATAATGTTACAGGGAGGGAAAATCCATATTCAGTGTACTTTAAATCAGAGTATGGGATTATCAGGAGCTACCAATATTCAGTGATCGGCGTTCCTGTTTTCACTCTTACCTGGTTGTTCAAACTTGGAAATTATGCATCTGACTGATAAAATATATCTGTTTATCCTGCTCATTTTTTCATCTTCATGCATTAAGCAGTTTACCCCGGTGATTGATGAGAATGTGGCAGCCAAATTTGTCGTCACCGGAAGAGTAACTGACGCTGAAGGATGGCAGGAGGTAAATGTGTCCTTCTCCTCACCCATTGAAGCTCCGGAATATATTCCGGCCACAGGCTGCCAGGTTAAAATCAAGGATGATAAAGGGAATACATTTTCCCTGGAGGAGGAACTCCCGGGAAACTACCGCGTTTGGATGGCAAAGGATTACCTGGTTCCCGGCACTTCCTACAAACTCGAAATCCTTACTCCCAACAACGAAAAGATCGAATCAACCTACGACAGGATGATACAGGGGCCATCCCTTGATTCGGTCTATTATGTATTAAAAGACATCCCTACCTATGAACCATCAATCAATATCCGGGGGGCACAGTTTTGCATCGACCTGAATGCCGAAGGTTTGGAAAGCAGGTATTTTAAATGGGAAATTCTTGAAACATGGGAGTACCATGCCGAACATAAGAAAGAGTTTTATTATGACGGCGACTGGCATGAAATTATCCCTCCCGACTCGGCCACTAAAATATGCTGGATTACCCGGTCGGTAAAGAATATTTATACCGTCTCGACCAATAACTTTACCAGGAATGCTTATAAGCAATTTCCATTGCAATTTGTAGATGGCATCAACAGCAACCGCTTCGAAATACTTTACAGCATTCTCGTTACACAATTTGCAGTGAGTGAAGGAGCCTACAGCTATTGGGACCAGGTTCGGATCAACAGCACTGAACAAGGTGGGTTGTATGAAAAGCAACCTCTCGATATTAAGGGAAACCTGACGAATATTTCAAACCCGCAAAACGAGGTGCTGGGCTATTTTTATGCAGCAACAGGCTCAACCAGGCGTTTTTTCTATAAAGATATTAAAGATCTTGAATTGAACTATTTACGCCCATGTGTGGTATCAGTGCTCGATCCCTACGGTGGATGGAAGGATTTTGATAAAATTGAATACCCAGTTTACTATTTTTACAATGAGGAAGGCAAATTGAGAATTCTTAGCACAGAGTGTGTCGATTGCCGATTATCTGACGGAGTGACCACCAAACCTGATTTCTGGCCTTATTAGGATGGAAAAACGAATCATTGAATACCTGTTAATACTAGTATTGATTTTACTGGGTTCAGTCTTAAGAGCAAATGCAAACTTTACCGGTATTCCGGGTGAAAGGTTGTATGTGGTAACTGACAGGATGATGTACATTGCAGGCGAAAAAATCTGGTTTTCGGCATTCCTTTCCATGCAGGACGCTTCGCAGGATTATAAGCCAAGCAGTATAATGTATTGCGAATTGATTACACCGGACGGGAATAGCATTTTGAAGGGCAAATTTCTGATTCATGATTCTTCCAGCGAGGGGTGCATGCCGATACCGGAAAAATGCATCACGGGTATCTATTATCTGAAATCCTATACTCGACTGATGAGAAACGGTAATCCGGGTGATTATAGTTACATCATGCTGAAAATTATTAATCCACTTAAAGCAGAAGTACTCGCCGGCCAGGGTGACTCGGTCCCGGTATTCAATACTGACAGTATTCCAGCAATCTTGAAGAATGGAACCCATCTGGTAAGACTGGCTTCCGGAAAAATATCCTACCAGCCTGGTGAGCAAATCCTCTTTCAGACAGATGGAATACTTTCAACTGGTCTGGCTTCTAAATTGACACTCTCAATTGTTCCCAAAGCAGCATTGGAGTTCATGCAGGTGGATGGTAATAAGTGTGTTTTACCCTTGACCAATGAGCATTATTTTTCAGAAAACCAGGGTGTTTCACTTTCAGGAAGAGCAATGATAAAAGGAAGCAGGCAGCCGTTGCAAGGGATAAAAATTAATCTTTCCATCATTGGCGACAGGGATATTATGGCAGTGCGGACAGATAGTTCAGGGAGGTTCTTTTTTGCATTGCCGGATCATGAAGGGTCCCGCGATATTTTTCTTTGTGCTGAAAACCAACCAGGCATATCCTCTGAAATTTATATTGATAATGATTTCTGCACAAGACCCGTTAAACTTCCCTCTCCTGTTTTCAGCCTTAGCAGGGAGGAGAAAGAAACCGCCTATAAACTGGCTGTTAACTCCCGGCTTACTGACTTGTTCGATGTAGGTGAGGTGGTAACAGATACTGTCGATACCCAGGTGCATCAGCCTTTTTATGGGAAGCCCATTGATATTCTTTCCCTGGACTATTATATCAGCCTGCCCACGATGGAAGATTTTTTCAGGGAACTGCCCGTGATGGTGCAGGTACGAAAGAGCCACGGACAGAGATATTTCAGGTATTTGTATCCACAGGCCGAGATGTTGATTTATGATCCGCTGGTGCTGATTGATTGGGTGGCAGTTGATGATATTGAAAGATTGCTGGCTGTTTCCCCTCTAAAAATAGATCGGATTGAATTTGTTAATACTCCTTATGTAAAGGGCAATATTACCTATGGCGGTATCATTAGTTTTATTTCAAAAGAGAATGATTTTGCCGGAATCGATCTTCCGGCTTCAGGAACCTTCATTAATTACAGTTTCCTGGAGTCCTGCACAGGTAAAGTCCCAGATGATCAAATTCACGGAAACCATCCTGATTCAAGGAATACTGTTTACTGGAATCCGGATGTAAAGCTGAAAGATTCCGGCAAATCAGAAATTTCAGTTTATGCCCCGGGTACGCCTGGGAAATACCTGGCAGTTCTCAGGGGGATGAACTCCAATGGAGAAATGATATTCCAGAGCCTGGAATTCGAGGTTAAACAATAACATATCCTTATGACATAGCGGCTGGTCAAAACCGGCATGCTTTGTTTATGCCCTACGGGCAATCATGGCCTTTTGTACCCTGGTTCTACCGATATTTAAGCCCTACGGGCTTATAGTTTTTGGTAATACGAAGTATGTAATGAATAACTAATCAACCAATACCTGATCAACCAATAACCAATCTCACTTCTTCAACTTATCCTTGAACGCTTTCCTGACTTTATCAACTTTAGGAGTAATAACCCTTTGGCAATAAGGGGCATCTCCATTCTTATCATAATAATTGATGTGATAGTCTTCTGCCTTGTAAAATACAGGGCTAGGACTTATTTCAGTTACTACCGGGTCCGGGTAGGCCTGTTCATCGTTCAACTTCTTCTTATATAATTCAGCCAGTGATTTCTGCCGGTTATTATGGTAAAATATTACTGAACGGTATTGGGTTCCCTGGTCCCCTCCCTGCCGGTTAAGCGTTGTAGGGTCATGAGCAGTCCAGAATACCTCCAGTAACTCCTGGAAGGATACTTTGGTAGTGTCATATATTATCTGGGCTACTTCAGCATGCCCTGTGAACCCGGAGCAGACTTCCCTGTATGTCGGGTTCTTGCTTTTTCCTCCTGCATAACCCGGAGTAACGGAAATGACTCCTTCAATCTGCTCGTAAACGGCCTCGGTGCACCAGAAACAACCTGCTCCGAAAGTGGCTGTGTCGAGGATGGCGGGGTTGACTGGTACTATGGACATAGTCTTGTTTATTAGGTTATTATTGGTGCATCCTGCCAGGAAGGGAAACAACAGGATGAGCGTTACTAGTTTTATTGAAGTTCCAACCATATTTCCATTTTTAGAAGAACAAATTTGAGGGTAAATAGGTTCAGATTTTAAGGAAACTGTCAAATATTTCTTAAAAAGTTATTTATGTCTTTCATTGATGTTTAACTCCTTTTTTCCCAAAACTTCCATTTGTTCTTTCTCTATTTAATTGTAACTTTGCAGCCTTAATTTCGGCAGGGAATGTTTGAATCTATCTTGTTGAAAATAAGGATATTCAATAGGAATCAGAAAAACAAATTCAATAAATGGAAATTACAAGAGAGAATACAGGCGAGATGACCGCCACCGTGAAAATTTCAATCAGTCCGGAAGAGTACACTGAGAATGTGAACAAAGTCCTGAAAGATTATCAGCGAAAGGCCAATGTACCGGGTTTCCGACCGGGTCATGTTCCTTTTGGAATGATCAAGAAAATGTATGGAACATCTGTTTTTGCCGATGAAGTTAATAAACTGGTATCGGATTCACTTCAAAATTACATTACTGAAGAAAAGCTCGACATACTTGGTCAGCCTTTACCAAATATGGAACTTACACCCCTTTTTGATTGGAAGGAGGAGAAAGAAATTTCATTTTTCTTCGATCTTGGATTTTCTCCAAAATTCGACCTTACCCTTGATGACTCCATTTCTATTGACTACCACACCATCAAAGTGAATGATGAGTTGCTGGATAAGTACATTACTGATATCCGTCAACGCTATGGAAGTATGAGCAATGTTGAAGTAGCCGGTGAAAAGGATGTTCTTGCCGGTGATTTCAAAGAACTGGATGCAGAAGGTTCCATTCTTGAAAATGGTATCTTCCATACCTCGAAGATTATGATTGATACAATCAAGGACGAAGAAATAAAGAAATCATTTATTGGCGCCAAACCTGGTGATACTCTTGTTTTCAGTCCCACCAAGGCTTCCGGAAATGCTTCTGAAACAGCTTCCATGCTTGGGATTACTAAAGAAAGAGCTGAAAGTCTCGATTCTGAATTCCAGTTCACAGTTACTGAAATTACAACTATGGTTCCCTCTGAAATGGATGAGGAATTCTATGGTAAAGTATTTCCCGATTCCGGGATTTCAGTGGAAGCTGATTTCCGCGAGCGTCTTAGAGCCGAGTCGGAAGCTTCGTTTACAGGCGACAGCGACCATCTCTTTATGCACCATGCACAGGACAAACTTATGGAAATAACACCCATGCTGCTTCCGGATGAATTCCTGAAGCGCTGGTTGCTTGAAAGCAATGAAGGTAAGATAACTGAAGAGGACCTGTCCAGGGATTATGATAAATATGTTTCATCCATGAAATGGCAACTGATCGAAAACCGGATGATCAAAGATTTCAACGTGGAAGTGGGTGATGAAGAAATCAAGGATTTTGTAAAAGACCGTTATTTGCCGGGTTGGAGAACCATGCCCCTCACTGATGACCTGAAAAAGAGGCTTGAAACGCTTGCGGATTCCTTCCTTGAAACCAGGCATGATGAAGTCCGCAGGATTATTGACGGCTTATTTGAAATCAGGATATCAGCGCTGATCAAATCGAAGGTAAAACTTATCGAGAAAGAGATCAGCTATGAGGATTTTGTGAAATTAGATGGCGAAAGACACTAAAACAACCTTTTTGAAGTTAAATTGTTTGAATTTTCAGGAAACGGCTTAGCAGGAAAAATCAATTGCGTGTGTTACCTTTTGCAGCTTTTGACTATTAATAGTTGCTTCTCGACCCAAACATTCCCTTTGGTTCATGCAATGCCGGAACCTAAAACAGGTGATTATTAACTTAATAATATAGGAAGCAAATGAACGATTTTCAGAAATATGCTTTACATAACCGTGGTATCAGCAGTTTGACAATGCACAGGTATACTTCGGTATTGAATAATTACATTTCTCCCACCATCATCGAAGAAAGGCAACTTAATGTTGCTACCATGGATGTGTTCTCGCGCCTCATGATGGACCGGATCATCTTCCTTGGAGTACCCATTGATGATTATGTAGCCAATATCATCCAGGCTCAGCTTCTTTTCCTTGAGTCCGTTGATTCAAAGCGCGACATACAGATATACCTGAATACACCGGGTGGTTCTGTGTATGCCGGGCTCGGAATTTATGACACCATGCAGTATATTGCTCCCGATGTAGCAACCATTTGTACAGGTATGGCAGCCAGTATGGGTGCTGTCCTGCTGTGTGCCGGTCAAAAAGGGAAGCGTACTGCATTGAAACATTCCCGTATCCTGATTCATCAGCCCATGGGCGGTGCCGAAGGCCAGGCTTCCGACATCGAAATCACTACCCGTGAGATTCTGAAACTGAAAAAGGAATTATATGAGATCATTGCCCTGCATTCAGGTCAACCGATCAAGAAAATTGAAAAAGACGGAGATCGCGATTACTGGATGACTTCAGAAGAAGCAAAAGCCTATGGTATGCTGGATGAAGTTCTTCATCGTGAAATACAGTGATCTGGGTTGAATTTGTTTACATAACAAGTAAAAATGTTGAATTGCAGGGTCTTGTTTTGTAACTTTACTATTGCTTGTATGCTGTGGCAAAACTATTTTAACATGTGGGTATTATAATCAATTCTCACTCTTTTCAACACTATCGAATTATGACTAAAAAAGAAGAGCGTTGTTCATTTTGCGGAAGACTGAAGCATGATACCAATATCCTGATAGCGGGTCTTGAAGCTCATATCTGTGACTATTGCGTTGACCAGGCACGGGAAATAATGAAGGAGGAACTCACTCATACTGTACAGCGTGATCAGAAACATTTTGAAACCCCCAAGCCACAGGAAATTAAAACCTATCTTGATGGATATGTGATCGGGCAGGATGATGCCAAGCGTATCCTCGCAGTAGCAGTTTATAACCATTACAAGCGAATAAACCAGACAACTGTCAAATCAAAGGACGAAGTCGAGATTGAGAAGTCAAACATAATATTTGTCGGTGAAACGGGCACGGGGAAGACTCTCCTTGCCCGTACCATCGCACGCATGCTCCATGTTCCCTTTTGTATTGCCGATGCAACCGTTCTTACGGAAGCAGGCTATGTTGGCGAAGATGTAGAAAGTATTCTTACCCGCTTATTGCAGGCAGCTGACTACAATGTGGCGGCAGCCGAAAAAGGGATCGTTTTTATTGATGAAATTGATAAAATTTCACGCAAGAGCGATAATCCCTCGATTACCCGTGACGTATCAGGTGAAGGTGTGCAGCAGGCCCTGCTGAAACTCCTCGAAGGAGCGGAAGTCAACGTACCGCCCCAGGGTGGCCGGAAGCACCCTGAACAGAAGATGATCCAGGTGAATACCCGCAATATCCTGTTTATTACTGGTGGCGCCTTTGATGGAATTGATAAAAAAATTGCAGCCCGAATGCAAACAAGCATCATGGGATATTCACTCGATAGGGAAAAAGACCAGATCGATAAGAATAACCTGTTGCAATATGTTGCTCCACAGGACCTGAAAAGCTTTGGACTGATCCCCGAATTGGTCGGTCGCTTCCCAGTGGTTACCTATCTTTCACCTCTTAGTCGCGAAGTGCTTATCCGGATCCTTACCGAGCCGAAAAATGCACTCATTAAGCAATTTGTCCGTCTCTTCGAAATGGACAATGTGAAACTTACCTTTACTGATGATGCCTTTGAGTTCATTGTCGACAAAGCTATTGAGTTTAAAACAGGTGCCCGTGGTTTGCGATCCATCCTGGAGGCAATACTCACCGATGCCATGTTTGAAATTCCTTCACAGTCCAAGCATGCCGACCTGGTAATTTCCAGGAACTATGCAGCCGAAAAGTTGGGCAAGACCAATGTCGCCCGGTTGAAGGTGGCTTAACGATTCTTTATCCCTTCTTTTTCCATTTTTTTTGTGAAACAGGTTCCTGGTTCAGAAGAATTGTTTTATGCCACTCAAAAAAACCTTCTGTTCCATTGTTATTAAGATGGCATAATTATTGACCTTTGTGCCCAAAGTGAAAAAAGTGAAGTCATTTCTCATACTATTCCTGGTTTTTTTGCCTGGCATGAATTTTTGCCAGGTTGCTAACCCTCATGATGAAAGGGGCTACAAATGCACTGTTGTGATCGTGGACGGTGATACCCTTCCCGTCGTTTATTACGAGAAGGTGGATATAAATGGGAACAAATCCTTCCGGAACACTGCTGAAGCCCGGCAGTGGCAGCGACTGGTCCATAATGTGAAAGTGGCTTACCCCTATGCAAAACTTGCCGGGATCAAGTTTGCCGAATACAACAAGAAAATGGAGTCCATCAGCAGTGAAAAGGAGAAAAAACGAATGATGAAGCAGGCTGAGGATGAGTTACAGGCACAGTTCGGATCAGAATTGAAGGAACTCACGTTCACCCAGGGAAAAATCCTGTTGAAGCTGGTCGATAGGGAAACCAGCAATTGTCCCTATGAGATTGTGAAGGATTTCCGTGGACGGTTCGTAGCCTTCTTCTGGCAAGGGATCGGGAAATTATTCGGTTATGACCTCAAGGCAAAATACGACCCTTTGCATGAAGATGCAGATATTGAGAGGATAGTGATCATGATTGAAAATGGATCGATCTGATATCAGATCCCAAAATATGTAAAGACTCATTGCTATGCGTCTTTATCTATATCTGATCTGTATCTATTGCCCGCTGCCCTTTATGACCGTTAGCAAAGTATAGGCAATAATCTTAAAATCCATTGCCAGCGACATGTTTTCAAGGTAGAGGATATCGAATTTCAATCGTTCGATCATCTGGTCTACATTTTCAGCGTACCCGTATTTTACTTGTCCCCAGGAGGTTATGCCTGGTTTTACCTTCAGGAGCAGGCGATAATGCGGTGCGCGTGATGCAATCTGTTCGATATAGTATTGCCTTTCCGGCCTGGGGCCTACCAGTGACATGTCTCCCATCAAAACGCTGAAGAACTGGGGGATTTCATCCAGCCTTACTTTCCTAAGAAATCTGCCGAATGGTGTCACCCGGGAATCATCTTTTGAGGAAAGCATGGGTGTACCGTTTTCAGCTCCCATCTTCATGGAACGGAATTTAGGGATCATAAAGGGTTTGCCGTTGATGCCGATTCTTTGCTGCTTGTAAATCACCGGGCCTTTCGAGGTGAATAATACCCCGAGGTAGCAAAAGATATAAACCGGGGTAAGGATAATTATGGCAATAAGGGATAGAACTATATCAAAGAACCGTTTTAGAGACAGTTGCCAGGGAGGCATAAAATCAAACGATACCTGGATAAGGGGAGTCTGGTAAATGGATGTGGTTTTCACCGTGCCCAGTAAGAAGTCCTGCATATCGGGAATTACTTTAATGAATACATTGGTGTCTTCTATCTCTGAAATAATCTTTTCAATTGTTTTGTGTTCTGATCGCTCTGTCGCGATGATTACCTCTTCCACGTTCATTTCCAGGATCAGGTTTTTAAGTTTGCTATAATGGCCAAGGTGCGGGATGAACTTTTCCAGTTTATAGCTGGGGTATTCGACGGCATGAACGAATCCCAGAAAACGGTTCCCGGAGGAGACTGGCTGGTTTTCCAGTTCATTGTATAGAGAGATTGCATTCCCGTTGCTTCCCACTATCAGGGTGTTGAATCCTATTTTACGGTGTCTGAGTTTATAGAGGGTTACTGAGGTGAGAATGTACCGGAAAGTGAAAGTAAAGAAGAAATGCAGGCTGAAAAGCGTCAGGAAGGATTTGTAATAACTCTTGTAACTCAGGATAATATCATCAAGGATGAGAGAAAAGAAAATGATAATCACCCCGATAGTAGTGAGAAGTAAAGTTTGAGCAAGTTCCCTCATCCTGGCCTTGCGGTATGTCCGGTGATAGGCACCGGACACGGCATACAGGAAAAGCCAGAACATCGGGATGAATATAATGCCATAATAGAAGTTCCGGTCAGCCAGCACTAACTTCATGGTATCATTGATAAGTGGTGTTTCGGCGACTTTCCTGCTATAGAAAAACAAACTCCATGCGAGAACTGCTGATATCAGATCGGCTATAATATACCTGGCTGTTTGTAGGGTCTTATTCATCATGTACTATACTCTCAGAAATGCAGCAATTTGATATTGTCAATCAGTATCTCGGCATCAGGTCCGTCTGCCTCCTTCTGGGCCTTTAAGTAAACTTTATACTTGGTTGCAGTGGTATTCGAAAGAACGGTAGGGGTGAAATTGATATAAATCTTATTCCACACTTTGGAAGGATTTATTACAATTACCGGCTTTTGCACTGTCTGGGCGCCATATACAACCAGGCCTACTGTTATAGGACAATTGGTCTTGTAATTAAGTTCCAGGAAAACCGAGGATTCCAGGTCTGAACTATGCGCAGGGAAGATAAAATCATCATGGCTCTCGCATTCAAACAATAAGGTGTCACTCTGTATAAAGGCCCTGGCAGCAAATGAATTACCCTCTCCGGGGTACAGGGATAAGAGAGCGGGGTCACCGATGCGGGTGAAGGAAATATCACTAATTGAAGTAGGATCCAGCGAAAAATTGGGGTCTTCGAAATTTTCAATCCAGGCGAAAACAGTATTGGCTTTATAGGTAGTGAACTTAGTGTTGATTTTGGTCTCGACTTCATGGGTCAGGGTAGCGGGAACAGTGATTGGATTGAAAAAAGGGTAGGCAACCCGGGTTTCCGACATGCCGTTCAGTTTGATCCCCGGCATTATTGTTATTTGTGATGCACCTGATTTCAGGACAGGGAATTTTGCCGGTAGTTCAAAGGCTCCTTCGAGATCATTATCGGTATATACCCAGGCATCCACAATTTTATTGGATGCAGTGCCCTGGTCCCCGGTCACGGTTAATCCGATCGAGTCAATTGAGATATAGGAAGGTATATCGAGTTCCGACGTTTTCTGACACGAAATAAAGGCCGTAAGTCCGGAAAGCAGAAATGCATATTGGATTGATTTCAATGTTATTGTCAATTTCATGACGTTGTTTCTTTGAAAGTATTAGCAGGTCTTAAAGGCCTTGGGTTAATGTTGAAGGATGCTAAGTGAATTATTCACTTTGTCGAGTATCTGGTGGGCCACATTCAACGCCTGGAATCCATCCATTATGGTTACAGGCGGGGAAATGTTCCGGAGTATGGCCTCTGCAAAGCTTGACAATTCCGTTTTTATGGCATTAATAGGAACTATGGCAGGGTGTTCGAAATGGAGTTGCCTTGCTCCCTTGCCATTGCCAGCATCCAGCAATGGCAGCAGCGGATCCGGTTCATTACCGTTGAGATCCTTAATCCTGACTATCTCCGCTTTCTTATTCAGAAAATCAACCGATATGTAGGCATCCTTCTGGAAAAAGCGGGATTTGCGCATGGATTTAAGTGAAACCCTGCTTGCCGTGAGGTTAGCTACACAACCGTTATCAAATTCAAGCCGTGCGTTGGCTATATCAGCAGAGTTGCTGATCACAGCCACACCACTTGCGCTGATTTTGCGAATGTTGGCCTTGACTATGTTCAGGATAATATCAATATCATGGATCATAAGGTCCAGGATAACAGGTACATCGGTGCCACGGGCATTAAAACCTGAAAGGCGGTGGGATTCAATGAACATCGGTGACTCAAAAAA
>Ga0079306_1001043_pt1 | contig 20658 bp, 17 predicted proteins | sample Methanotroph_Enr_FD_79181 | JGI IMG/M metagenome (GOLD analysis project Ga0079306, IMG submission 79181) | Enriched soil microbial communities from Old Woman Creek wetland in Ohio, USA - Methanotroph_Enrichment_5 | ecosystem: Environmental > Terrestrial > Soil > Wetlands | place: USA: Ohio...
CCGCGTGAAGGATCCCGCCGACGAGCTGAGCGAGGGCCAGGAAGTCATGGTCAAGTGCATCGGCATCGACGAGAAGAGCGGCAAGATCAAGCTCAGCCGCAAGGTGCTCATCCCCAAGCCCGAAGGCATGGAGGACGAGCCCGCCCCCGAGGGCGGGGAAGAGCCCCGCCGCGAGCGGCGACCGAGGCCGCGGCGAAGCTAGCGACTTGTCAAAAAGAGGGCTCTACATCAGAGCCCTCTTTTTGTTCCGTCTTCCATCATGAAATCAGTAGTCCCATTGCACCCTTCCACTGGTGCCCCAGTCGATACCCTTTCCAGATAGGTAGTCATGTCCGCATTTGTGCCCAACACCAAACCTGTCATTGTTTTGGGCGGCTCCGGCTTCATCGGCACACGGCTGGTGTCGAGATTCCAGGAGGTAGGACAGGCCGTCCGCATCGGTGATCTGGTTCCAAGCCTCGCTTTCCCGGACCTGAGTCTCCCATGCGATGTGCGTGAGGCCCAATCGATGGAAGGTCTTCTGGAAGGGGCTAGCGCACTCATCAACCTCGCAGCCGAACACCGTGATGATGTGCGGCCCATCAGCCGCTATCACGAAACCAATGTCGAAGGTGCACGGCAAGTTTGCCGAGCAGCCACAAGAGCCGACATCAAGACTTTGATCTTCACCAGCAGCGTGGCTGTCTACGGTTTCCAGCCCTTCCCTGTGGACGAGCAGGGCCCCTTTGAACCGTTCAATCCATATGGCGAAACGAAACTGCTTGCCGAAGATGTGTATCGAGCCTGGGCTGAAGAGGACCCCACCCGGAGCCTTGTCATCATTCGTCCCACCGTAGTATTTGGCGAAGGGAACCGCGGAAACGTCTACAACCTGCTACGCCAGATAGCCTCAGGCCGGTTCATGATGGTGGGCCCTGGCACCAATAAAAAGTCCATGGCCTATGTGGGCAACGTGGCGGACGCCCTGGTCTTCGCCCTCACCCTCGGACCCGGGCTTCATATCTTCAATTACGTCGATACGCCGGACATGAACATGAACGAGCTGGTGGCGTTGGTGAATCAAAGCCTGGGCCGCCCCGCTTCAAATCGTTGGCGGATCCCATTGTCGTTAGCCATGGCGGGTGGACATGCCCTGGATGGTCTGGCTCGGGTGACGGGGCGAACTTTCCCCATCAGCGCCATTCGCATAAGGAAATTCTGTGAGAGTACCCAGGTCTCCGCAGAACTCTGCCGTCGAATGGGGTTCTCACCAAGGTATGCCCTCATGGAAGGCCTGGCGAAAACGATCCGCTCTGAATTTCAGGCCTAATCCCAGAATTCGTCACCGCCCCATTCAGCCAAGCAGATCATCGATCCATCCATCAATGCTGAATTTGTCCAGCAGCACTTGCGGTAGTGGACCTGGCGCGGTTTTCAGGAAGTGTTCAGTAAGATTTGGCGCCATTCGGTCGACGACCTGAATCCGATCTGGGGAAAAGAAAGGATAATTAATGATCCTTTCATTGGTGGTGATCAGCTTTTTGTTGGCCCCAATGACCTCCAGCGTACGCATCGTCAACCCACGCTGCCCTGGATGTTCAATATCGACCACAGCGACAGAACTTTGGAATACCCGAATTACATCAGAGTAAGGAAGTGGCGCAAAGAAGAAGTCTTTGGGCCAAGTCCCAGAGAACTCTGGTTTGGTGATCCGGTAAAGCCAGAAGAGCAATTTGCTCGGCAGAAAGGGATAAAAGTAGGTTTCTAGCCCGGCCGACTTGGCCTGAGCCCGCAAGGCTTTGACAATTTTGTAACGGTCGCTATGAATAGTTCCAACAAAAGAAAAGCCATATGTCTGAACGGCCTCAAGAGCGGGTTCTGAGGGGGTAAAGAACAGGGGTCGGAAGGACATCCCATATTTTGTGCAGTCTATATCATCAAATGAAAAGGCACGCTCAAAGAGCGGCAGACAGTCTCTTAGATGGCCCGCCTTGTTTTCGAAGGAATCCCACATATAAAGGATGCATCTTGCACTGGGGAACGCCTGTTGATAGTTCTTTATTGTCTCTGCGCTACAAGATTCCGGTTCAATGAAGAGAAGATCATCAAAGCTATGACCTTCATACCTCTTGATCTCCTTTCGGTGGTAGTTCTCTAGCCTCAACTTAATCAAGGATGAACCCAGTCGAACCAATATCTTGGTAAGCGTGCTGTTGCTGGGGCGGTCATCCACGAAACTGACCTTGGCCCCCCGCGCCTCAAGCCCCTCCAGGATCCGGTTCTCGTAGCCGAAGAATCGGGGCGAAATGAGTAGGATCCGCCTTCCCTCCAATTTCGCGCGCGGTGATTTGCGCCCTTCCATCATGGCTCCGATCGCTTGAGAATGGCCGCCGGGATTCCGCCCACCAGGCATCCGGAGGGCACGGACTTCAGAACCACGGCGTTTGCTCCCACCGTGACGTTGTCCCCGAGCGTGATCCCGCCCAGAATTTTGCACCCGGCCCCGAGGAAGACCCCGTCACCGATCTCCGGACGCAGAGCGGCTTCGTAGGAAAGATCGGGAACTTTCGCACCCAAGGTGACGTTATGGTAGATCACAGCGTTGGAACCAATCCGCCGGGCGCCGATCACTGTCCCAGACGTGTGAGGAAAGTAGAGTCCCGGACCGATGGGGCAGTCTAATCCGATCTCCAGACCGAACACCAGGAAGTTGAGCAGGGATAAGACTTTCCCGATGGGCCGGAGATGGTGGCTGGCGCACCAGTTACCCAGGCGGAACAAAAGTACCGGGACAAACCGAGGTGAGAAACAGGCCATCAGCAACATGCCCAAGGTCACCTGTTCGACCTTCTGCCCAGCAAAATGATACTGTCGTTCCGCATCGGCCTTGAGAAGCCCGATGAACGTCATTTCATCAGCCCTTTTTCGATCAGGACGCGATTAGCCCGATCCAGCCCATCCTCGGGTAGGGGCTGACTGGAAACCCATTTCGCGAAAGCGGCTAGCCCGTCCTCAAGATCAACCTTCGGCTGAAAGCCTGTAATCTTCTGGATGGTGGAAATATCGGCGAAACAATGGCGGATATCCCCAAGTCGGAACTGGCCCGTTGTCTCGATGCAAGCCCTCCCCTTTAGGGCCCTTACCAGCATTTCTGCCACATCAATTACGCTAGTGGGCACACCGGAACCGACGTTCAACACCTGACCATCGGTAGTCGCTTGCTCCAAGCACAGTTCGATGGCGTGTACCACATCACTCACATGGACAAAATCTCGACTCTCCAATCCATCCTCAAAGATGGGCAGATTCATGCCCCGCCGGATCCGGGTCGAGAATACCGAAAGAATCCCGGTATATGGGTTATTCAGGGATTGTCCCTGCCCATAGACATTCTGGAATCGAAGAATGCTGAAGGGGATGCTATTCGAACCACATGCAATTCGGACGAGGTCTTCCTGAGCAAGCTTGGTGGCGGCATAGATAGATGCTGGCTTGGGTTGCGCATTCTCTGCTGTGGCAATGCGATCGATCACGCCCGCGCAAGTAGGGCAACACGGATCCCATCTCCCTGCGGATAGCGCCTCCTCCGTTCGCGAGTCAGGCGTGACCACTCCGCATTTCTGGCAAACATAGGTGCCTTCCCCATAGATAGAGCGGGAAGAGGCAAGAATCACCTTCTTTAAGGAATGTTTGTGGTTCATCAGCCAGTCAAGCAGTAAAGCAGTTCCCTGGGAGTTTACGCCGTTGTACTTGGCGATCTCATACATCGACTGAGCCGTTCCTGTTTCGGCAGCAAGGTGGATGAAGTATTCCACATCTTTGAAATAATCGTTATATTTGGTTGAATCAAGAATGTCCCCGCGAATAACCTGAAGCCCAAGAGCGTGGAAACCAGCTACGTCAACGGAAGGCAGGTGGCCATGAATTTGAGGCGTTAGGTTGTCGATCACCCGAACAGTGAATCCATCCCCACGAAGCTTCCGCACCAGATGCGTGCCGATAAACCCAAGCCCCCCCGTGATGCAAACTATACCCTTATTCATGATTTGATTCCCCTTCTAATAACCAGCCTCGTACGATACATCATGGAGTCACCTAAAATAAATCCGCTTGATTTCGAATACTGGAAATATGAGAAAGATATTTCATAAGTGTGAAATAGCGATTCGGCCCAAGAATTCTCAAACAGGTACTTAGACCAAAGTTTATGGCGCGAATCGGCCAAGTGTAGCGGTGCATGTCCTTGAATGTCTCACGAGGAGCCGGTTTCATCTTATTGCTAACCAGGTGATGCTTAGTGGCGAACCGATAGAAAGCCGAATCCGCAGAAAAGGGGTCATCATCTGCAGGGAAACGAGCCTCCAAGGCCGCATAGACACGCCGGAGGGTGGGAGAAATGTAGGCCCCGTTATGAAATACATCAAAGGAATAACGATACCCAGAATAATGCGCATTATCCTGACCACTTAGCAACTCGGCATAATGATTCATCAGAGGATCACAGTCCGGGCGACTGCCCGAAGCCCATCGGGATTGCTTATGCGCAATGGCAGTGGGGTCCTTCGGACTGAAAGAGCTGAAATGATAGAAATGAAGTGGTACTGATTCATTCACAAGCCATTTGCCTTCACGCAGAGAGAGACGCCTTTCATGGAGATTCCAAAAGGCCACATTGAGACCCAAATGCCTTAAAATGAATAAACCAGGAAAATAACACGGAGCCAGATCTATCCATTTCTGATCCACCGCCAATCCGAGCTGGGGCTCATAAAACCCTAGGCTGAGACAACGCTCCGACCACCAGTCAAGAAATGACAGTGACTCCTCACACTTACTTAGTCCAATGAATCCAAGGTTGAAGGAACCGAATCGAGAAAAATCGATGTCAGAAGGATTATTTCCATCCAGGACGGGACTGGTGGCGTGAGGTGTCACAACTATCGAGTGCTTCTCCAACGCTTCGAAAACAGGGGTAAGATATTCAAAGACTTCAATATCTGGATCAATATATAGGACCACCCCATAATCACCCAACAATTGCCTGAGGATAGTTGGCTTCACGTTAGTACTTAATTCGATCACATCGAATTTGAAGGCATAGTGTTGGAACCCTGGAATTCCAAGATCCTCGACCCATTTGATCATGACTTCCGGAATTCCCGTCACTTTTTCCGGGGATTTTCTATCCATCAATAAGACCATAAAATCGCTGTCCGGATGGGTCCGTAGGTAACTATTCCTTAACACCAACGCCTTCCCTAGATAATTCAGGGCACATACCGTTACGGCAATTTTATCTTTTTTTAGAGAAATATCCATCTTTCGCTCCAAAACACAATGACTCATTTATCCTGATTATATATTTTTTTCACATCGTAACCTTTAACAACATCAGCCACCTTTCGCTTTAGAAGGGCGACAAGCCAAAACAGAGAACCATAACAGGATTTTACAATCTCGGGCATATCCTTTCTAAACTGCCAATCAGATTCTGTCTGAGAAAGCCCATTAGAAGAAAAATGCGAAATAACCTCAGGCGAATAATAAATGGTAATTGCTGGATCTGACGCCAATTCCATATTGAATTTGTGATCTGCTTGAATTTTATATTTGGTATCAAATCGTTTATCGAGGAATATATCCGTTCTATATAGCAACCCCTGCTGGCACCAGTTGCGAAATATAAGCCCCCATCGGCGGGTGCTCGGTCTCGAAATGCCTTTGCCTTGCATCAGAGAACAGGCAGCGACTAAGTGCGGCTTACCATTAGCCGGAACGGAGTCGAGGAGTGTGTCGAGCCCTGGAAGCACCAAATCATCACCACCAATCACCATGACATAATCGGTCTTCAAGTCCTCCAAGCCTTTGTTATAGGCCGAATAAACGCCTATCGGCTCCTGCTGAACGATCCTAACATCGTGTAGCCTCTTCCTGACGCTCTCGGAGAGCGCCGGCACCGTTCCGCTGGAGACAATCACCAAATCGAGCCGATTGGCGCACTTTAGAGCGGCCATAGAAGCAGTACAAGCCGCGAATTCAAACTCATCCGGGTCCTTGACGGCCAGGACAAAGGTCAAGGTCAGCGACGAATCGTATGTCATGATCGACTCCCAAGTGGGGCAATCATTTGGGCTAACCCGAATATCGCTGCAAGCCCCATAATCAAGACAATATCACTCATTCCAGAATAATAATCTTGAGAGAAATTACCCAATGAAGACAAAACAAATGGCAGCAGCAGGATACTGTTATTGATTCTAAAGTTTAATACAACATTGTTCACAAAAAAAACAAGAATAAGCAAATATCCAAGAATTGACGCAATACCGATTAAATTCATTATTCCCCTGTAATTACACAACATGTATGCAGGGATCGATGCGTTAGGCCCCGTGAACGAGTTCTCTCCCGTTTCTTGCATGTTTAATGCAAACCCGAAAAGCGTGTCATTGTTGGTCGCGGAGGAGTCCCCCAAGAGCCTCGCAGCACCCCTGTGTACTTTTGCCAGGGTTGATAGTCCTACTGATGCAGCGTCTGGATGTTCCGAAAAATAGACCATGATTGTGGCATCTCCTGTCAGGATGATTCTCTCCCCCACATCTGCCAAGCCAACATTCAGCTTTGCCAAAGATAACAAGGCAAGAATTGTCACACCCCCAATAATAGCAACCCGCATCAACCTTGACAGGAGGAATACACCACCGCTGAGGTCACGATAGATGAGGAATGCGCTCAATATTCCCAATATAAAAGATGCTTTAGATCCGGATGCGATATTAGAGAATATGGAAGATCCGATTACCGCAACTCCCAGCATTTTATTACCTTTGTCAAGCAAAAATATTGAAAAAAGATAGCTTAATGGAACCATTAGCGAAATAAAGGGTCGAACATAGGAAAACCAGCCGGACACCATGAATTCAATTCTAGATGAACCGTCAGTAGCCACGCTTTTTACATACATTATTGTTAACGCCATATTAAAAAAAATAAGCACTAAAGATATTATCAAGGGATTAGATTGTTTCAAACGCGTGATAATGTAGCTACGTTTATTGATGATTTTCTTGTAAACAACATAAACACCTATAACAGTTAGCAATTCAAAGAAGAAATAATGTATAACCCTAGACATGTCGATTTTTGAAAGTATAAATCCAAATATCACAATGGCAGCATTAAAAACAAATGAAAACTGTACCAGAATAAGCCCACTAAAAAAATTTTTTATGAATTTATAGTTTATAAATACAGCAATCAATAGGGCAATAATAACCGAAAATGCATACATATAGACATTGTCAGCCAAAGCGAGGATGACGTCGGCCATATTCATCGGGGATCCAACTGGGCTTGGAAGCACCATTCATAGCGGCCTAGCGATACGTTAGTCCTGAGCGCATCGACAGCTCCGTGGCGAAATTCCCTCGATCCCACAGTCTCCCTCCAGTCAGACGCGAAGATACCTCCATTCACCGCAAGGACAGATCTATTAAGTGAACTAGTGGCACCCCACTCTAAAGGCCGGAGGAGGGCGCTTCGACCTGAATGGCTTCCTGTCCAACTCACTGCGACTCCGATTGATGCAATGATCATCTGCCCTACGTCAGCATCCAGGTTTTTTTCTGGCTCACTCAAATATATATTAGTCTATTAAGCACGATTGGAGAGGCCGCGCTCGCGGCATCACTGCCAACTTTCATTTTCTGCCTGGCCCTTGATCGAGAAACCACTGGTAGGTTCTATAAATTCCATCAGGTAAGCTAATCCTCGCTTTCCAGCCGAGGGCTCCGGCACGAGAGACATCTAGAAGTTTCCTCGGTGTGCCATCTGGCTTGCTCTCGTCCCATACAATACGTCCTGTGAACCCCGTCACGCTGGCCACGAGACCCGCCAGCTCTCGGATGCTCAAGTCCTCGCCGACCCCGACGTTTAGAAACTCTTCCCCCTCGTAGTTCTGCATTGCGAACAAGCAGGCATCCGCCAGATCATCCACATGGAGGAATTCTCGCCTCGGTGAGCCTGTGCCCCAAAGCACCACCTCGGAGGCGCCACCCACCTTGGCCTCGTGGAACTTCCGGATCATGGCGGGCAGCACATGGGAATTCTGGAGGTCAAAGTTGTCACAAGGCCCATACAGATTGGTGGGCATCAGGCTAACGGCCCGAAAACCGTACTGACGGTGGTAGGCCTGGCACATCTTCAGACCCGAGATCTTCGCCAGGGCGTACCACTCGTTGGTGGGTTCCAGGGAACCAGTCAGGAGGCAGTCCTCCGTCATGGGTTGTGAGGCCAACTTCGGATAAATGCAGGAGGAACCCAGGTCCAGCAGCTTACGTACTCCAAACCGATAGGCCGCATCGATGACCAGAGTTTGGATCAGGAGGTTGTCCCGAATGAAGTCCGCCGGGCAGGTGCTATTTGCGAGAATCCCCCCCACTCTACCCGCCACTAGTAAAACGTACTCCGGTCGTTCTCGCTCAAAAAAGGCATTGATGCTCGCCTGATTCGTAAGATCAAGCTCTTGGCGATGGGGGACCAGAAGGTTTGTATACCCATCGCCCCGAAGACGTCGCACCACCGCAGAACCGACCAATCCCCGGGCACCGGCGATAAAGATTTTGGCTTGAAGGTCCATGTCAGCCTCTTAGACAACGGTTGCGCATCAACATGGTTGATCTCATCGGTATCCCCCCCGAGGGGTTTCCGCATGCCCGGCCTCCTTGAGGACCAACTCTCGCTGGGCGAGCTTGAAGTCGGAATCGACCATCATAGCTGCCAGGGTGCGGATGTCGGTCTTCGGCTCCCAGCCCAGCAATTTTCGCGACTTGCCAGGGTCGCCCTCAAGGTGATCCACTTCGGCGGGACGGAAGTACCTCGGATCGATCTCCACGTAATTCTGCCAGTCCAGATCAAGCCTGCCAAACACCAAGCTCAGGAAGTCCTTGATGCTGATGCTCTCCCCGGTAGCCACGACATAGTCGTCCGGATGGTCTTGTTGCAGCATCCGCCACATGGCTTCCACATAGTCGCCCGCAAACCCCCAGTCCCGCTTCGCATCCAGGTTCCCCAGAAACAGCCTGTCCTGAAGCCCCAGTTTGATCCGCGTGGCGGCACGAGTGATCTTCCGCGTCACGAAGGTTTCGCCTCGTCTAGGACTCTCGTGGTTGAAGAGGATGCCATTACAGGCGAAGAGTCCGTAACTCTCCCGGTGGTTGATCACCTGATAATGAGCATATACCTTAGCGCAGGCGTAGGGGCTGCGGGGCTCGAACCGCGTCCCCTCGTGCTGGCGCGGCTTGGCGGAACCAAACATCTCTGAACTCCCCGCCTGGTAGAACCGAATCTGATGCCCCGCATTCTTCTGATAGCCTCGAATCGCCTCCAACAGGCGGATCACGCCCACGGCCACCACGTCCACGGTGTACTCCGGCTGATCGAAACTCACCCGAACATGGCTCTGGGCTCCCAGATTGTAGACCTCGTCCGGCTGAACATCCTCCAGCAGGTTCCTCATGGCACCGGCGTCCGACAAATCCCCGTAGTGCAAGTGAAAATTCGACTGTTTGTGTGGGTCCACATACAGATGGTCGATGCGATCTGTATTAAACAGCGACGAGCGCCTAATGATGCCGTGCACCAAATAGCCCTTAGCCAGTAGAAGCTCAGCCAAGTAACTTCCGTCTTGGCCAGTGATCCCAGTGATAAGTGCAATGCGTCTTTGATCCATGAATGCCCTCAATGTTTGTTAATTATCGATAATATTGTTCGCCAGAACCACTGGGTGTTGCTTTAGATTCAATTCACACCATGCACCTGCATTCCAAGGAAAAGAGGCGATTACACAGGGAAATCAATAAATATATATACATGCATTCCGGCCTAAGATGCAAACTCTTTAATCCGATCAGTGGATAATAGTTTTTTACCGGGGAAAAATATCTTTAGTACCCTGAAAACAATGCCCTTTGGGATCAACCGTATGGGTGCTAGAATGATTGATCCTAGCAGATAGGCAAAGAAAATTACTCTAGGGAACGAACTTAGTGGAGCATATGTTTGCATCGATTCTTCGGGGCAAATTAAATCTAAAATCAATAAATTCCTAACTATACTTGCCCAACTACGGAAGGAGTAGCCACCCAGCACTGACCATTTTGAGATATTGCGGTAATGCTCATTATCTAAAAATCTGCACGAATGGCACCATGCCAACCAGAAACGTTTTTTTGTCGAGAATGGTGGAACATCAATTCCCCGTCTCACGACGGCCTCTAGAAAAACTCCTGCTTGCATATTTTGGTTCACCACCTTCGCAATCAAAGGCATATGTGGATACATAAATGCACAATTCCCATATCCCGAGTAAATAACCGATGAGTCCAATATCGCTTTTCGATAGATCACTGATGGCAGAAAACTCATAATTGAAACCAAATCTTCGCACGCGTTCATAATCTGTCTAATTGAGACAACTTCCCCACCGTACAGTTCCATCAATTTATTCGAAGGATTAATGGTGCTATGAGCACTGGCTAGGAGCATTACATCTACTTTTTTTTTAGTAAAATCAAAAAATTGTTTCTCGAACGCCTTGAAGCACAAACGATCATCATCACAAACAATCCAAAAGTATGGATGGCTAACGTACTTGAGTCCTTCTAAAATATTTGCATTTGCACCAATATTATATATTTGCCTCCGATATACAAGATTCGGAAGCCTTCCCGCAATTGATTTGCACACGGCTTTCGTATCATCATCTGAGGCATTATCAGAAACTGTAATCCTACAATCTGCTACGATTGAGTCCGCCAAATCACTTAATATATTTCGCAATTTTTCGGCGCGATTGTATGTTGGGATCCAAATTTCAAGGAGGTCCCCTAGCTTGAATTGATCCGAGTCTTGTTCCTGAGTTTTCATGAATCTGCCTCGCGTAAAAATCGATTCGCCGTAATAATTGCAGGGAACCCTTAAGGTATCCACTAACCCGATTATTTACAGATGTCGTCAATCGTTATCTGAGAAATTCCTCGTTATGGCGATAGTTGAATCATGCCATTTGGAACGGCAATAAATAAAAATGAAAGTACCCCCACTAGCCCCGATAATCAAGGTAAGTATAGCATACATGGCCGAGACACTAAAGATGGTCTTATGTGGGTATACGGTTAGACCCAAAAGCATTGTGGCCCCCAGAGTAATGGAAGTTACCAAAAAAGGCTCTCGCTTATGAGCTCGTAGGTAGAAGGCTTCCGAAAATACAATTTGGTTTACAACGGTTGCAGTACAGAGCATCGCCAGTACACGCCAATCCGGCACACGACCTTCAAACCTGGGAATCCATGTACCCAAGTGTGGGACCAAAATTACTATCAAAATTGACCCGGCCAAGGCCATCCCGACGGCTTGTGGGGTCACCTGCCTAAAAAGGGTATCCATGGCCTTCCACTCTTTCCTGGAAGCCATCTGGCCCCAGATGGCGGCCTTGGTGGAGGTCCAATTAACGGCAAAGGTGTTGATGAAGCTGGAGAGAGTCATGGCCAACCCGAACCGGCCGGCTTCTACCGGACCAAACTCCCGGAACACGGCCGGCATCATGGCACTGAAGATGAACCATCCTGAAACCCAACTCAAGGCGATGCGCCACTGGAATGGGAAGACATCCCTTTTCCAATCAATATGAATGGTTTTACCGTATTTTCGGGTTTCTCGGCCCACCACATGCAAGAGCTTCCAGACCATCCCACGATTGATGATCAAGGCAATGGCGCTGGCCACCGGCACCGCATACAACCGGAGCCCGAGTAATAAGCCAAGGACACTCAGAATGATCCGGATCGCGGCGCTCCACAGGTTGACCCGGATGGACTCCGCGACAAACCCCATCCCTTCAATGGTGGAATCGAGGCTGCGGACAAACAGGTCCCCGGCCGTGCTCAGGACCAGGATCACCCAGGGGCCCCCCCAATGGACGGAGCCACCCTGCTTCGAGGTTGAAAAGAACAGGAACCCGGTTGGAAGCAGCAGAACCCCCACCAAGATGGACAGCGCGGCGTACCAGCGACGTATGAATTGAAAGGTCGCCGAAAACCGATCGAGGTTTTCCTGCGGCCCAGTGATGCCTCCCTTGAGATCGATCGCCAGGTGTGCAGCCTCGTGCGCCATCATCTGGACTGCGACGGCCCCGAATCCCATCTCAAGGAAGACCTGTAGCGCCAGGATGCTGCCGAAGGTGTAGTAGTAGCCCTGCTCAGTGGGGTTAAGGCGCGTCAGGATCAGGGGGATGGTGACCAAGCCCCCAGCGGTCGAAAATACCCGTAATAATATTGAGTAGAAAACAGCCTTATCCACCCCCAAGAAATGGCGGAAGGTGTTGAAACGAGCCAACCCCGTTTTCATGACGGAAGAGTTCCTCATGCATTACCGTTAACGGGGACCAAGACCAGAGCCCCTCCAAGTCGACAGACATAGGTTCCAATCTGAATCATGTCAGCGACTCGAACCATTTCGCTAGGCCTCGGGCTCGTATAGGTTGATAAGCATAGCTCCTTTTAATTCCTCTCGTGGTAATTTCGGCGATTCGTCCTCAAACGGACTGTTGTACTCCAGCTTTGGACTAACCACCGTATTTTCACCCACAACAATCTCAATGACAGCTGGCACGGAATCATCGAATATTTCATGCAGTTTGTTGTCGTTAACCATCGCATCCTCCGAGATTCGGTGGTAGCTCAGGGAATAGGCTTTAGCAAGATGCTCGATATCCGGGACGAGGTACCCAGACTCCTTCGTGGTCCCAGCCTTATTCTCGTTGAAATAGAGATCTTGGAATTGCGTAATCATGCCCAGTGATCGATTGTTGAGGACGACAATCTTGATTGGTAATCGGTACTGGGACAACAGCATCAGACCCTGGGTGGCGATCTGGAACCCCCCATCTCCGGTAATGACGACAATTCGATTCATTCCTGGTCGTGCGAAGGCTGCCCCGATGGCCGCCGGGATGGCGTACCCCATCGGCGCCATTCCACCGCTGGTCATGAAACGCTGGCGGTCGCGAATTTGGAGCATCTGGGCGGCCCACATCTGGTTCTGCCCGATGTCCACGAAATAGAGCCTATCGGGGTCGTGCAGGCGATTGAAAATATCCACTGCGAGGTAGGGTTGCTTGTTATCCACGAAACGGGCCACCTCGTTCGCCTGAGAATATGTCAGCCGGAGTCGGTCGACGAATGCCCTCCATTCCAATGTGGTTCGATAGTCACCGTTCGTTCGAAGGAGGGCCTCCAGAAAAGCCTTCGCATCCATGCAGACATTTGTCTTGCTCGTGATCCGGTGCTCATCTACTTCGGCGGAATGGATGTCAACATGGACGATCCTTCCCGAACGGACAAATCCCTTGAGGAGCGGCCCCGTTTGGCGGGTGTCCAAACGACTGCCGACCGCGAGCACCAGGTCGGCATTCGCGAGCGCGAGGTTGGCACAGCGATTCCCGTAGCTTCCTATCATTCCAATGAATAGGGGGTCATTCTCAGGAAAGGCCCCCTTGCCCATGAGCGAGGTCACGATAGGAATGCCTGTGGTCCGGGCGAATGCCGAGAGCGCCAACTGACCCCCGGCATTGATCACACCGCCCCCGGCGAGGAGGATCGGTCGACTCGACGCGGCAAGCATCGACTGAACCTCAGCCATTTTGATGCTATCATCTCGCTGGATGGCAGAAGATGGGGTGAAACCACGGAGCCCTGCGGGATCAATGATGGCTCGGAAGATATCCATCGGGATGTCAAGGAGCACCGGCCCTGGACGCCCCTCCGTTGCGATGTGGAATGCCTTTTCCAATTCCTGCCGGATATCTTGGGCATTAGTTACCATCGTTGCATATTTCGTAATGGGGCGAACGATAGAAACAATGTCGGTTTCCTGGAAACCCTGCTGTCGGATGTTCTTGTCGTTTTTATATTCGTAAGTATTGACTTGGCCTGTGATTAAAATAATCGGAATCGAATCAAAGAACGCATCGCCGATGCCAGTTATCAGATTGGTAGCACCTGGACCGCTGGTAGCGATCGCAACCCCGGGGTTGCCTGAAATCCGTGCATAACCCTCAGCGGCGATGGCTGCGGTTTGCTCGTGATAGGTCTGGATGAAACGAACCCGGCTGCTTCGATCGATGGAGTCCACAAGGTGCGTGATCGCCCCGCCGATGTAACCGAAGACCGTGTCGATACCCTTTTCAGCAAGGAATTCCACAATATAGTCGGAAAGTTTCATAATCAGCTCCATCCGGAATTCAATGTCGCGACCCTTGTGGTTCTACGCATCGTCCTCAAGGCATGGCCCCAAGTTTCTCGGACGAAACGGGGAATCGTCATTCAGCTCTGCTCCGTTTGGAAGTCCGTACGCGCCGAGTGCCAGTAAAAGGTGCGCCGGATGGCTTCTTCCAACCCGGTCCTGTTCTCCAGACCAAGACCGCGGATGGCTTTCTCTACAGAGGGACAATAGCGATCTGGCGGCAGGCCCGAGGTGGGACGCCCAAGAACCTCCACGCCCTGGGCCCCACTGGCCCGGGCCACCCATTCGGCCAATTCCCGCATACTCACGGCTGCCTCTCCGCCGACGTTGTAGGCTTCGCCCGGATCCCCACGCAGGAGCAGCATCCAAAGCCAGACAGCGAGATCCGCAGCGTATTGATAACAGCGCATCGCCGTGCCATCCCCTTGGATCCTGATACGTCGACCAGCAAGGGCATCTGCGATGAAATTCCCGGCTGCGAATCCACCATCCAACGGCAGAAGTGGTCCGATGAAGGCTCCAAGCCGGGCGACCACCGCCGTGTATCCCGCGCTGGAGGCGTGAAGGCAGGTCCGTAGCTCCGCGATCCGTTTTCCCGTGCCGTATGCAGACTCTGGTCCGAGTACCGAGGGGCAGTTCGAGCAGTCCTCGTTCATCGTCGGGTTCTCATGGGAGCGCCCATAGACCGCAGCCGAGCTGACATAAAGTAATCGCCTTATGGGCCAGGCCTGGCCAGCTTGAAGCAAATCTTCTGTGCCCTGGTCCAGGGTTCTGAGGGCTTCCAGCGCCTCCCTTGGATTCATTCGGCGATTGACGTCTGACCCAGCATGAATGATGTGGGTAATGCCATCGAGACCATCGAATGCTCCAGCCACACCCAGGATCCCCACGTGGACGGACAGTCGCGGGTCTGTGACAAGATGGGGCGCACGGGCGGCATATGCATCCGCGTCCCTGGTCAGTACGATCATCCTAGCCCCGAGGTCGGCGGCCCGATCAAGGTGCAGAAAGGATTCCACCAGCCAGGTCCCAACGAAGCCTGTTCCACCCGTCACCAGGATGGATGCACCTCGCAGATCATCAGCCACCGCCAATAACCGCTCCGAGATCTCGAAAAGATCCGATGCAGGAAGCGGAGGTTGGGCTCGATGATTCATGCTCATGGTCGCCCAAATGCGCTGTGCACGACGGCGATCATATGATCCAAATGTTCAGGCCGTAAGCCTGGGTAAGTGCCAATGAACAAGGCTTCATTCATGATGCGATCGGCCCCCGTCAGATCACCGACGACCCGGAAGGCGGCTCCCTTGGTGTCCTGCTTTAGCTGAACAAAGGCAGGCTGGCGGACCAGATTGCCGCCAAACAGCATGCGATTTCCGATCTTGGCCGCATCCAGAGCCTGGGCCAAGCCCGTCCGGCTGATGTGAGAGCCAGGTTTCACCAGCATCATGAACCCGAACCAGCTGGGGGTGACCTTCGGCTTCCCGGCCTCCCAGTGAAAGCCGGATTCAGACCAGCCCGTGGCGTGGGTTGGCAGGGTGAAGTCGACGACATCGGCGAGATCTGCCAGGCCTGCCCTCAGCCGGTTCCAGTTATCGATGCGGCTCTGGATGAACCCGGGCAGCTTCTTGAGCTGCTGGCGGCCGATGGCTGCCTGGGGATCCAATGGCTTCAGGTTGTAGCCCAGGTGGCTGTAGATGTACTTGTGGTCATACCCCTGGGGCAACTCACCCAGCTGCCATTCGAACCGGCGGTGGCAGGTGTTGTCCTTCCCGGAAGGGCACCAGCAATCCCGTCCCCAATCCCGGATGCTTTCCGCGACAAGCTTGAGCAGGGGTTCCTTCGTGACATTGACGGCCCCTCCCTCCCCCAGGGTGAGATGGTGGGGGGGGTAGAAACTCTGGGTGGAAAGATCCCCGAAGGTGCCGGTCAAGGCATCCCCATAACGGCTTCCCAGGCTGTCGCAGTTGTCTTCGATGAGCCACAGCCCCTTCTCGCGGCAGAACCGCACCACTTCGCCCAGGTCGAACGGGTTGCCCAGCGTGTGGGCGATCATCACCGCCTTGGTCTTGCCGGCCACATGGGCATCCTCGAGACGATCGACGCGCACATTGCCAGTCACGGGATCGTTATCGATGAAGACGGGCACCGCGCCGCACTGGATGATGGGGGCCACGGTGGTGGGGAAGCCTGCCGCCACAGTGATGACCTCGTCCCCGGGACGGATGCGCCGCTCCCCCAGCTTGGGACTGGTGAGGGTCGCCATTGCCACCAGATTGGCAGAACTCCCCGAGTTGACCAGGATGGACCTGGACACCCCGAGGAAACTGGCCAACTCCGTCTCGAAGGCCGCACCCTCGGGACCGAGGGTGAGCCAGAAATCGAGCATGGAGGAGACGCCCGCCTCCACCTCATCCTCGTCGAAGACGCGACCGGCATAGGGTACGGTGGACTGGCCGGGGATGAACGGCTTGGGCGCTTCCCGCAGACGGATGAGTTCCCGGGTGCGTTCGAGGATTTCCTGGCGGAGTTGAATGAGACGTTCGGTGGTCATGGTGAGTCCAGGTTCAAGCGGTCCAAGGAAGGTTGGCCTGTGCAGCGGTAGCTTGGTAGGCGACGATCTGTTCTCGGGTGAGGCGGTCGGGGTCCTCACCAGTGTGCAGTCCCCGGTACCAGTCGACGGTCCGACGCACGGTTTCGGGGAAATCCCAGACTCCGTGCCAGCCCAGGAGAGATCGGGCCTTGGAGCAATCCAACTTCAGAAGACCCGCTTCATGGGGATGGTTCGACTCCTGATCGATCTGCACCTCTCCCTCTCCCCACGCTGCCACCAGGGCCCGGGCGAGGGTCTCGACGGTGACCACATTCCCATCGGCCGGCCCAAAGTTCCAACCTTCTGCCACTTTGTGACCATCCTCTCGGAACAGGCGCTCAGCCAGGGCCAGGTACCCGGACAGGGGCTCCAATACGTGCTGCCAGGGGCGCGTCGCCATGGGGTTCCGGAGCACCAGCGGACGTCCAATGGTGATCCCCTTGACGAAATCCACCACGATGCGATCGGTGGACCAGTCACCGCCGCCAATCACGTTTCCAGCCCGGGCCGAGGCGAGGTGAGTGGCTGCCCACTCCTGGAAATAGGAGCGTCGCCAACTGGCAACTACCAATTCCGTCGCCCCCTTGCTCGAGCTGTAGGGATCATACCCGCCCATGGAATCACATTCCCGATAGCCCCAAACTTGCTCACGGTTTTCATAACACTTGTCTGAAGTCACCACGACGCAGGCACGGACGCCGCCCAACGTGCGAATCGCCTCCATCAGGTTGATCGTTCCCCCGACGTTGACATCCCAGGTGGTTTTGGGCTCCTGGTAGCTCAGTCGAACCAGAGCTTGGGCCGCAAGATGGAACACGATTTCCGGCCGGCATTCCCCCACCACGCGAGTCACTTGCTCAGCATTCCGGATATCCAGTTCGTGATGTCGGATCTGTCCTTGAAGACCTAGCAGGGTGAACAGGCTAGGGTTGGTATCCGGAGCCAGAGCCAAGCCCGTGACCTCAGCCCCTAGCTCGAGCAGCCACCGAGTCAACCAGGATCCTTTGAATCCAGTGTGCCCCGTGACCAGGATCCTTCTCCCCTGAAACGCATTCTGGAACATCACCACACCTTCCATGGGGCTCGACCGGATTCCCAGAGCTGCTCGAGGTGCAGCTTGTCCCGCAGCGTATCCATGGGCTGCCAGAAACCCTTGTGCAGATAGGCGGAGAGCTGGCTATTCCTGGCAAGCGTCTCTAGGGGCTGACGTTCCCAAATCGTGGTATCACCCTCGATGAGATCCAGGACCTTGGGCGAGCAGACAAAAAAACCACCATTGATCCAAGAGCTGTCGCCTTGGGGCTTTTCCTGGAAGGCCAAGATCTTGGATCCACTCATATCAAGGGCCCCGAAACGACCGGGAGGTTGAACTGCCGTTAAGGTGCATAACGTGTTCTGGCGTCGATGGAAGGCGACCAATTCCTGGATATCCACATCCGCCACACCATCTCCATAGGTAAGGCAGAAATCGTCGTCAACGAAGGGAGCGATTCGTTTGATCCGGCCCCCCGTCATGGTCGCCTCACCCGTTTCCACCAGGGTCACTCGCCAAGGTTCGGCGGAGCGGTGATGTACCTCCATCTGGTTGCTTTGCATGTCGAAGGTCACATCCGACATGTGCAGGAAATAATTGGAGAAATACTCCTTGATGACGTAACCCTTGAACCCACAGCACACAATGAAATCGTTGATGCCGTACTTTGAATAAATCTTCATGATGTGCCATAGGATCGGCTTCCCTCCGATCTCAATCATCGGCTTGGGTCGAATATGGGTTTCCTCACTGATCCGTGTGCCCATCCCCCCCGCGAGAATGACCGCCTTCATTGAACATCTCCTTGGTAAATCATTTCTTTTGAGGGAGACCTACCTCTTGAATTCAGAGGGATCGATTTAGATACCAGTCGACAGTCGATTGAATCCCATCAGCGAAGGTCGCCTGGGCCTTCCACTTAAGCTCGGTGCGGATCTTGGTGGCATCGATGGCGTACCGCCGGTCATGTCCCGCCCGGTCCTTCACGAAGGTGAGGAGCTTGCGGCTGGTGCCTTCGGGACGGCCGAGGTGCTTATCCACGGTGTCGCAGAGGAGGTGGAGCAGGTCGAGGTTCTTCCACTCGTTGTCGCCGCCGATGCAGTAGGTCTCGCCGGGGGCGCCCTTCGCGATGACGGTCTCGATGGCGGCGCAGTGGTCCTCGACGAAGAGCCAGTCCCGCACGTTCTGGCCGTCGCCGTAGACGGGGATGGGCTCGTTCTTCGCCATGCGGGCGATGGCCAGGGGGATGAGCTTCTCGGGGTGCTGGCGGGGGCCGTAGTTGTTGGAGCAGTTGGTGGTGAGCGTGGGCAGGCCGTAGGTGTGATGGTAGGCCCGCACCAGATGGTCGCTGCCGGCCTTGCTGGCGCTGTACGGGCTGTTGGGGGCATAGGCCATGGCCTCGTGGAACTTGCCGGTGTCACCCAGGGAGCCGTAGACCTCGTCCGTGGAGACATGAAGGAAACGAGCGTCCTTGTCCCCGGCCCACACCTCGCGGGCAGCGTCCAGCAGGGCGAAGGTGCCCACCATGTTGGTCTGGATGAAGGCCCCGGGCCCCGTGATGCTGTTGTCCACGTGGCTCTCGGCGGCGAAGTGGACCAGCTTCCGCACCTTGTGCCTGCCCAGCAGGTGGACCGCCAGCTCCCGGTTCTGGATGTCCCCCTTCACCAGCTCCACCCGCTCCAGGCCCTCAAGCTGCCTGGGGTCCGCGGCGTAGGTGAGCTTGTCCAGGACGAGGATGCGGTCATCGGGATGGGTGCGGTGCCAGCGGTGGACGAAGTTCGAGCCGATGAACCCGGCGCCGCCGGTGACGAGGATGGTTTCAGGCATGGGGGATCACCAACGAAGGAAGAAGAAGAGCGGAACACCGATGAACACCGATAAAAAGCGGATGAACACCGATCAAACAGGACTTGTCAGGCGGGTTCGGGGTGGTCGATCACGTCTTGGAGGGCCTCGCGCCAGTGGGGCATGAGGTCGGGGCCGAGGCTTCGGCGGTGGCTTCCGTCGAGGACGGAGTAGGCGGGGCGTTTCGCGGGGGTGGGGTAGTCGGCGGTGGTGCAGGGACTCAGGTCCACCGCGAGGCCCTTGGCCTCGAAGATCGCCTGGGCGAAGCCGTGCCAGGTGGTTTCGCCGGCGCAGGTGGTGTGCACGAGGCCCTGCCAGCCCTCCTCGGCCGCCACCTTGAGCTGGCGGGCCAGGGCCCGGCAGGTGGTGGGGGCGCCCCGCTGGTCGTCCACCACCCGCAGGCTCCGGCCCTGGGCGGCGGCGTTCAGCATGGTGTTCAGGAAGTTCTTCCCCCAGGCGTCGTACAGCCAGCTGGTGCGGGCGATGAGGTGCCGGGGGCAGCGGGCGGCCTGGCGCTCGCCCTCGAGCTTGGTGCGGCCGTAGGCCGACATCGGGTTGGTGGGATCGTCCTCCCGGTAGGGCCGGGTGCCCGCGCCGTCGAAGACGTAGTCCGTGCTGACCTGGATGAGCAGGGCGCCCTGCGCCTCGCAGGCCTCCGCCAGCCAGCCCACCGCCGTGGCGTTGATCAGCTGCGCCAGCTCCGCCTCGGACTCGCAGCGGTCCACCTGAGTGAAGGCGCCGCAGTTGATCACCACCTCGGGACGAACCTCGGCAACCACCGAACGGATGGCCGCTTCCTTGCCCAGGTCCAGCAGGGATTCCTCGGGCAGGAAGAGTTCATGCGCCGACCAAATCAGGCGGATGGCGTGGGCCAGCTGGCCCGAGGCGCCGGTGACGAGGACCTTCA
>Ga0079306_1001044_pt1 | contig 20632 bp, 12 predicted proteins | sample Methanotroph_Enr_FD_79181 | JGI IMG/M metagenome (GOLD analysis project Ga0079306, IMG submission 79181) | Enriched soil microbial communities from Old Woman Creek wetland in Ohio, USA - Methanotroph_Enrichment_5 | ecosystem: Environmental > Terrestrial > Soil > Wetlands | place: USA: Ohio...
AGAGATATTGTTCGCTTTGAGTTGATGCAAAGTTGTGTTGGTTGCATCATAAAGATCAGTTGTTGGAGCAACCCGGAAACAATAAATATCGCTTTCTGAACCAATTACATCTGCCGGAGCATAATTAAACTGTGCATCAGCTGTAAATCCTGTTATACCAGCAGTAGTAACATTCCAATACCGGTTTAAGAGACTTCCCGTGAGACCCGGGTAGGCAGCATTTACAAGGTTAACTCCCAAATAGGCATTGGTAAAAGTCCCAGATGTGATATTTAGTGTCACGGGGGAGTATTCCGCGGTTCCATCATTATCTCCGACAGGAAAGGTAAAACTGCCTGGTGATGAAAATACTTTTTTCATCTCTCCTGATCCGGTTGCAACTATCATTGCTGTTGCAGTGGGCGTGCCAGAAATGGTGGAGTTTTCACCAAGTATTAAGTTATTGGTCCCAAGATTTACCAACCCATTTGCAAGGGTAACTATGTCATTTACAGATATGTCAGAATTCAAGGAAACACCTGTACTGCTCGAATTATTAATCACAAGCCTGGAATATGTGTTCAACATATACCCCAATCCAGCTGATGCACCATCAGAAGGCGCTTTAATCACTTGCCCGATATTTCCATTATATTCCACAGTGTTCGGCCCCGAACCATCCTGGGTTACGCAGAACTCTCCATCATTGGTTGATGGGAAAACACTCCCCCCGAACCTGCTAATACTATTTGCATCCATAATAAAATAGGTTACCCCTGCTCCACTACCAAGCAAGTCACCACCGATTGACATAATACCACTGTCATGATTCCATGCGAAACCAAAATTATCACCGAGTAGTAAATTACCCGAAATATTGAAAGTTGCTGAATTTTCAATGGTAGACCCAGCACCCCATTCAGATGCTCCGTACAAAAAAACATTTCCGTTTACATTTATTGTACCCCCGTTCTGAATGCCAATTGCATATAAAGGATTCGTTATAAGATCGCCATTTATAGTGATGATACCCCCTTGACTATTGTCAATAAAGTATTTGCCATTCATATTAAAACTGACATTGGTCGTAGAATGTTGAATGTTTCCATTTATAGTCAGATTACATGTATTTAGTATTCGGAGACCATAAGAAACGATTTCGATATTGCAGTTTGTGATTCCATTTCCTGTCATCTCTGTGTCATAATACTCATACGCGATAAGATTTCCGGTGCCATTATGAATACCATTGTTCGAATAAATGGGATTCAATACATTATTGTTAATAATTTTCAGATTAAATATTCCGTTGTCCATCGTTGCTCCTGATTCAATTGTTATGTCCATGACAAATGCATCAGCATCTAGTGTAACTGTAGTCCCTGCAGATATTACAATGTCATCTCCGTAAGCTGGATAAAAACCGCCTACCCAGGTATTTTGGTTATAAAAATTGCCCGACTGGGCAGACACCCTGGTTGCTGAATACAAAGGATTTTGACAGCAGAGGATTAGCAAAACACCCAGGATTGTGATTGTTTTTGTAAAATTCTTTTTCATGATTTGGGTTTTTTAATTGGGGTTTAGGGTCAAAATAAATAGAGATTATCGTTATGCATTTTGGATCTTTTTACCAATCCGTATTATCAATGCTGCTGGCCAATACTATCCTTCCCTTTTTTTTGGGTGTTGAGAATTTGCCATATCAATGAAATTCTTTAACAATTTCCTCTGTATCTCAAGGCGGCAAATAAATTTCTCATTTTCCAGTTCTTCAATCATAATCTTTTCTTGATTTGCTTCTAACGCATTCTCAGTATCAACTGGATGCTTCTCTTGTTTGTGCATTTTACCTTCCTGTATTTTGATTAAGCAAATATCAGACGGATAAAGCATGAGAAAAAATAACTCGCCCATACATCATTCACATAGGGGAGAGAGATCACCCCTACATTATATACACAAAACTATCTTATTGATTGTAAATCAACCTATTAAATTGTATAATGGAATGAACAACAGTGAAGCAATAATACTGCCGGTGTTAAACTGGTTTTATTAAAGGAAGGAAAAAGGTATTGTTATATCTGGGACAGAAATGTAACAAGATTAATCTCTGAATTAGAAATTCCAAGCTTTTTTCTAAGCCTGTACCTTGCGTGATCAACAGTCAGGACCCTCTGTCCGGTTAATTCTGAAATCTCTTTGGTTGACATATTTAAACGAAGAAAAGCACATAGTTTCAATTCATTTTGTGATAGATCAGGAAATTTTTGCAATAAGGCTTCATAAAAACCGCTATGTATTTCCTGAAAACGAAGTGAAAATTCCTTCAGCATTTTATCATCAGCTGTATTCCGTAACTCCCTGCTTATTCTATTGATTGCTTCCTTAGTTTCATCTTTTTTAGCATCCTTCCCAATCTGAACCATTTTATTGGAAATATCCGAAAGCATCTCGTTTTTCTTGATCAGCGATATGAGGTTGATCGTTAGCTCCTTGTTCTTAAATTCAAGTTCTTTCTCTATCGATTCTTTTTGTAAAAGAACATTTTTTGATTTGATACGATGCCGCGAAAACATCAGGATCATGATGACCAGCCCGGATACCAGGCTGAGAATGATTATAATCATCAATGTTTCCTTTTTATGTCTGGCAATCTGTTTGATTTTATCATTCTTCTCATAATTATATTGAAATTCAAGTTTATATACCTCCTTTTGATTTTGCTGAATAATCAGGCTGTCTTTTGCTTCATTTTCTATCATCGCGAATTTATAGGCTGTTATTGTATCACCCCTGCTCAGATGAATCCTATGTAGCAAACCTGCTACATCCTCAATTTTCTCTTTATAGTTATATTTCATGCTTATTTCATAAGCAGTGTCAGCATAGCGCAGACTAAGGGGTATATTATTGGTTTTAAGATAATACTCACCGATCAATGTCTGGCATTCTGCAACTAGGTATTGATTGTTAAGTTTTCTAAAAAGTGTATTGGCTTCCAGGTAATAAGGCAGTACGCTGTCATTCTCCTTTAAACTGGAATAACAATTTCCAATGTTCATCAGATAAATGGCTTGTTGTTGATTATCAGCAAGTTTCCTGTTAATATTTAGTGCTTCCTTATAATACCCTAAGGCAATCCTGTTATCTTTATAGTATTCAGTATATACACCTGCAATATTATTATACTGATAGGCCATTCCATGATAATCATTGTTCTTTACAGCTATATCGAAGGACTTTTTCAGATATTCCAATCCTTTTTGATAATTATTCTGGCTTATAAAATCTATCCCGATATTTCCCAGGACCATCCCTATCTCCTTCTGATCATCCACCTGCTCAAAGTACTTCAGGTTTTCAAAGTCAATTTTTGCACTGTTCTCATAATCGCCCAATTCGTAATATATTAATGCCATGATACCTTTGGCACGTGCAACTTCAGTCGGAAGGTCCAATTCCGATGCCAGTTCAATAGCCTTTTCCGCACTCTCAATGGCTTTCTGATAATTATTTACACGGACATAGCTGTTACCCAGCTGAATCAAGGAAAGAGCTTTTTGTTTGGGGAGATTGTTATTTATCGAAATTTCGTAGGCATTCCGGGCATAATTGATACCCTCCTCCGGGCGGCTTCCCGTTACTTCACGCGAAAGCGCAAGGAGTGTATTCACTTTAAGTTGTGGATCTTTGGCAAATATCAATGCTTTCGACAAGCTGTCGAAAGCCTTGGTGTTTTGCGATAACAATGGTGTCGCCAGGGATGAGGTTACCAATGCAACAACCATCATCCGATACAGCCTAATGAAGCGCATTTCCGGTTGAATGAAAGAATTATTTACAAATATAGACCATATTGCATGTAATAATTAATAGTGGAATTTTCAGTATGTAATCTTTAAAGGATGGTTATTGTTAAAAATATTCTCTGAAGGTTGATTCTCACATCGTAAAATGGGATTTCCCGGTAATAAAAGACGGTTCAAGGCGCTATGCCGGAACCGTCCTAAATAAATCATAACCCAAATCATTTATTTATTTTTCAAATGATTTGGTTAAGGGCCATTAATGAGGGAGTAGTTCATGGGGTGGGATTGTTAATTATTGGTATGTTCAAGATTGGACCTCCCCCTAACCCCCTCCTGAAGGAGGGGGGACATACTGGTTTCGTTCTTTCTCCTGAAGGAGGGGGGACATACTGGTTTCGTTCTTTCTCCTGAAGGAGGGGGGACATACTGGTTTCGTTCTTTCTCCTAAAGGAGGGGGGACATACTGGTTTCGTTCTTTCTCCTGAAGGAGGGGGGAAAACTGGTTTCGTTCTTTCTCCTGGAGGAGGGGGGTAAACAGGCTTCTATCTTTCTCCTGAAGTAGTGGGGCTTACATGTTTAAGCCTTTCTTATGAAAGAGGGGACTATCGATATTATGCTTAGAAAGGAAGAATACAGCCAATAAAAGCAGCATTGTTGTTATCAACCAGGATCATATCAGAAGAGTCAACCCCTCCATCCCCGTTAATATCCGTTACCAGGTAACCAGAGGCAAAAGCAGCATTGTCGTTATCCACCGCAATCATATCGCTCGAATCAATCCCGCAATCCTGGGTGGCTTCACCGGCAAAGGCAACGGCTACGCCGCTGATATCCTTCATGTTCGAACCAAAAGCCTGGGTAACTCCTGTGCTGAAGTCGTAGGAGATGCTGCTTCCGGCAAAGGAGACCGGGTTTACACTGGAAACGGTAATGCTGTTGCGATGAATGATGTAAATATAATAGGAGCCATTGTGAACTGCCGGAACAGAGCCAGAGATCACACCTGAAGTGCTGAGGTTTATATTGCCAAGGGAGTATTCAAGCGCTCCGGTTGTTGCATTGTGCAATTCAACAGTCACCTGGTCGGCGGTGGTGCCGGGGAACTGATCGCCGGCAATGCCTTGTGCTTTATGCATCAGTCCGGCTCCATCATAAAGTCCTTCGAGGAAAACAATAAGGTTGAGGGACTTTGAAGCCGAAATGGGTGAAACGGCAAGTGTTCGTGGAGTTCCGGTTCCATAGGATGTTGAAGGTATCACCTGGATATCACCAGCAGAAGTTCCAACTGTAACAGTCAGGACATTGGTCGTTCCCCCACCTGTTTGTACCCAATCAAGAGGGAATGTCCAATTGTAAGTTACTCCAGCTACATTTACTACACTATATTCCTGACTCGATCCCACTTCCGGATTTACAAGTCCCAAAATAGCACTTGGCTGAGCGGGGGGAATAGTTGAACCTATAATTGTACCCATTTTCCCGACAGCAAAACAACTACCTGATGGCAAACAGGTAATGCCTCTAAGATCAACTGATGTTCCACTTATTTGCTCAATCCAGTTAACTCCTCCATCAGTAGTGTGAAAGATTTTTCCAGCAACACCAACTGCGGTTCCGGTATTGGAATCTGTCATTGAAACACTGTATAAGCTAGCTCCTCCAGCTTGTTGAATCCAGTTTAATCCTCCATCAGTAGTATGAATGATCCCCCCTGAACCAACAGCCCATCCAGTGTTTGCATCAGTGAAGCAGACTCCCTGGAGATTCCAGCCTACACCGCTTGATTGAGTTATCCAGTTTGCACCTCCATCAGTAGTATGAACTACGACGCCACCCTGTCCTACTGCTGTTCCGTTGTTGGCATCGGTGAAGTGAACGCTATAAAACCCATTTGAAGTTATTACTGCTGTTTGAGGAACCCATGTTGCACCGCCATCTGTAGTACGAAGAATTGTGCCGCTACCTAAACTTCCTGCGCCAACAGCTGTCCCAGTATTTGCATCCGTGAAGTTGACCCCGTATAGGTTTCCGGTTACACCGCTTGCTTGTGAAGCCCAGGTAGTGCCTCCATCAGAAGTATGGATAATTGCACCTGCCATACCAACAGCTGTTCCATTGTTGGCGTCAGTAAAGCAAACACCATAGAGTGTTCTGTTGGCTATTGGCGATGTTTTCAGTGTCCAGTTTGCTCCCCCATCAATGGTTCGAAGAATTCTGCCAGTCGCCGGAGATGTTGGTCCCCCCCCCACTGCTGTTCCCGTGTTAGCATCAGTAAAAGAAACGCTGTACATATCATACGTTTCGCCTTTAGATTGAGGAACCCAGTTTGTTCCACCATTGACCGTGCGAAGAATTTTGCCCCCGTCACCTACCGCTGTCTCTGTATTGTTATCACTGCTGGAAACACTGAAAAGGACATTTGTTGTTCCACTCGTTTGTGCAATCCAATTTACTCCTGCATTAGTAGTGTGTACTATTTTACCGGCAGTTCCAACCGCTGTCGCTGTATTGGCGTCAGTCATGGAAACACCGTAAAAGGTTGCTGTCCCTCCTGATTGTCCAACCCATGTTAGGCCGCCATTGGTAGTTCGTAGTATTGCATTCGCACCTACTGCCGTCCCTATATTGGAATCGGCAAAGGAAATGGCGAAGAGGTTTGCTGCCGTTCCGCTTGTTTGCGGAATCCAATTTGCACCCCCATCTATCGTTCCAAGGATGGTCCCACCACTACCAACTATAGTTCCCGTATTTGCATCTGTGAAATATACGGCTTGAAGCCCGATGGTTGTCCCGCTTGATTGAAGATTCCAGGTAATGCCTCCATCAGTAGTGTGTAGAATGATACCATTGGATCCAACGGCTGTTCCGGTATTTGAATCAGTGAAGAAAACACCATTAAGATAGTCAGTGGTTGCAGTTCCGCTAGATTGCCAATTCCAGGTTATACCTCCATCAGTCGTGTGAAGAATTGTTGCTTGTCCACCAGTATTATTGCTATAACCAACTGCAGCACCATTGTAAGTATCAGTGAAATGTACGCAAGTTAGCATGTTGGTTGTTCCGCTTGTTTGCAATACCCAGTTTGCTCCTCCATCCGTTGTGCGAAGGATAGTTCCCAATTTGCCAACAGCTGTGCCATTATTAGCATCAGTGAAGCAAACACCACGGAGTTGGTTTCCTGTGGGAACTGGGTTTAACCAGTTCCATTGTGCATTTGCATAGCCGAACAGGCTGAGGAAAGTGATTAAGAGTAAGATAGGTTTTCTCATGGTTTTAGGTTTTTGGGTTTGATTGTTTTTCGGGTTTGCTGATTTTTAATTTCAGTATTCTAAATTTATTAGGCTTTGGTGTGTCAGCAGAACTGTTCTGCAGGTCAATTTCTACAAGGATTTTTTTAATGATTTTATTCTGTACCTGTATCTTACGGACAAATGGATCATCACATAAATTTCCCGATGCCGGATATGAAGTAGTATTGATGTTTTTATTTTTACCCATTTCTAAGCCTATATAATTCCTGATACAAATATCATTTGCATATTGACTCTTAACCTAATAAATCGGCTGTACTAAAACTACGTATTGCTAACAATGGAACTGGACATTTACCAGACAAATTAGCTTACCAGGTTGATTGTCAGCAATAAATTCGCATTAATAAGGTGTACTTGTACGACCTTCAATATCTGTATCAAAATAACAAGGAAGGGAGAGGACAAAAGTATAGTCTAAATCTGTGCTAAGAATGTGACCAGGTTACTTTCGGAATTGGTAATCCCGAATTTCTTACGCAATCGATATCGCGCTTTTTCAATGGTTTCAGTTCGCTGTCCGGTTAGATCTGAAATCTCCTTTGTTGACATGTTCAGTCTCAGGTAGGCACAAAGTTTTAATTCACTCTGCGAAAGATCCGGGTATTTCTTAAGTAATTTATCATAAAAGTTGCTATTGGTCTCTTTGAATCGCATGGAGAACTCCTGCCAAAGCCTATCGTCAGAACTTTGTTTAATATCCTGGTTAAGTTTGATAGCTGCTTCCTTGAAATCAATCCTTGAAGGTGCATTCTCAAGTTCAGCAATTTTCTGGCTTATATCAGCAATAAGCTCGTTTTTCTTCAACAGAGCCAGTAAGTTAATACTCAATTCTTTGTTTTTGAACTTTAGGTCTGTTTCTGCTTTCTCTTTTTCCAGATTGGTGTTTTTTATTTTGATTTTTTGTCGCGAATTGAAAAGAATAGTAATGGCTAATCCTGACAATAACCCAAGAATAATAATACCAAGTATGAAGTAGTATTTGAGTTGCCTGATCTTTTGTTCTTTTATAATCTTCTCCTGATTATACTGAAACTCCAGCCTGAAAAGTTCTTTCTGATTTTGAAGAGCGCTAAGACTGTCGAGAGCATTTGTTCGAATAACGAGATATTTATAGGCCTCTAGGGTATCATTCTCTGAAAGACATATTTTGTTTAATAAATCCGCTGAATTAAAAATTGTCTGCCACTTATCATATTTTTCTCCAATATCAAGTCCCTTTGATGCAAAATTTTTAGCTTTATTAATTTCGCCTATTTGGAAATAATAATTCCCAAGCTCTCTATAACTATCTGCTAGTAGGATAGGATTATTTAACTTCTGAATGATAGATAAGGATTGTTCAAAACAATAGTATGCAGAATCAAAGTTGTTTTTCTCAAGATAAACTTGGCCAATATTTAGCAGAATACTGCCCTGTTGCTGAAAGTCACTTATCTTTTTTGCGATTTCTAGCGCTTTGGAATAATTTTCCATGGCTTTGGTTAGATCGTTAAATCCGAGCTGATAAATAGCCGCAAGATTATTGTACTGATCAGTAACTAGAATCAAATTGTTTGTTTCCAATCCTATATCTAGCGCTTTTTTAATATACACCAGCGCTTTCTCATAACTCTGTTGTTCGATAAAATCTGTTCCTATGTTTCCCATAGTAGTGGCCATCAACCTCTTATCGTTCAGTTTTTCATAGAGCTTAAGGTTTTCAAAATAAAGCCTTGAACTGTTGTCAAAATCACCTACCTGATCATAGGCGACTGCCATGATACTTCTTCCATCCGCTATTTCCCATTTCATATGGTACTTTGATGCTTTTTCAACAACTTGTTCACCAATTTCCAGCGCTTCTTTGAGGTTATTCATCCGGTTTAGATTTACCCCCATCAAAATCAAGGCTCTAACCTCAGCACTGTCATAATCAGCTGTTTGAGCTATTTGTCTAGCCTGTTGGGCAAACTGGAGCGCCTTTTCAGGATCCCTTAATTCTTCTGCTTTTGATATTCGAAGCAGTAACCGGACTTTAGCCTTATATTCATGTGTGTGACTAAGAACCCGGATAAGACTGTCAGTTTGATTGTTGGATTGCCCATGCAAAAACTGGAAGGTAAAAACACCTATGACCATTAAGATCATTGTTCTTATTGAAGAAGCGAACAATTGCATGAGGGTTGTAACTTGATACTTACAAATATAGATTAAAAAGTACGGATTTAGATATCTTATTGGTTAATCCAAATCCTTCCTATTGGTAATGATGATACTCGTTTAAATTGATAAAAAAACGGTCCAGGTTTTTACACCTGAACCGATACATATAAATAAATCATAACCCAAATCATTTATTTATTTTTCAAATGATTTGGTTAAGGGCCGTTGATGAGGGAGTAGTTCATGGGGTGGGATTGTTAATTGTTGGTATGTTCAAGATTGGACCTCCCCCTAACCCCCTCCTGAAGGAGGGGGGACAAACAGGTTTCATTCTTTCTCCTGGAGGAGAGGGACAAACAGGCTTCCTTCTTTCTCCTGGAGGAGGGGGGACAAACAGGTTTCGTTCTTTCTCCTGAAGGAGGGGGGACAAACAGGTTTACTTCTTTCTCGGGCAGGAAGGGGGCTCCTGAAATTATGCTTAGAAAGGAAGAATACAGCCAATAAAGGCTGCATTGTTGTTATCTACCATGATCATATCCGAAGAGTCAACTCCGCCGTCGCCGTTGATATCGGTTACCAGGTAACCAGAGGCAAAAGCAGCATTGTCGTTATCCACCGCAATCATATCGCTCGAATCAATCCCACAATCCTGGGTTGCTTCACCGGCAAAGGCAACGGCTACCCCGCTGATATCCTTCATGTTCGAACCAAAAGCCTGGGCAACTCCTATGCTGAAGTTGTAGGAGATGCTGCTTCCGGCAAAGGAAACCGGGCTGGACGAGGAAACAGTGATGCTATTACGATGTTTGATATAGATAAAGTAGTTGCCGTTATGAACAGCCGGAACAGATCCGGAAATTACCCCAGTGGTACTCAGGTTCATGTTGCTGAGGGTATATTCAATTGCACCTGTTGCAGCATTTCGCAATTCAACGGAAACCTGGTCGGCGGTGGTTCCCGGGAACTGGTCGCCTGAACCGCCTTGAGCTTTATGCATCAGGCCTGCGCCATCGTATAAGCCTTCGAGGAAAACAATGAGGTTGAGGGATTTGGATGAGGCAAGCGGGGAAACGGAAAGTGCCCTTGGAGTTCCTGTACCACAAGGAGTTGAAGGAGTAACCGTTATGTCACCTGCACCACTTCCAACAGTTACAGTAATCGAGTTAGTATTGCCCCCGGCAGTTTGAACCCAGCCTGCAGGGAAAGTCCATGCATAGGATACTCCTGGATCATTAGTTACGCTGTAATTCTGAACACTTCCTTCATCAGGATTGGTTAAACCGGTTATTGAGCTGGGTTGTGCAGGAGGATTTGAATTCGGGACTACAGCTAAATACTGTGCAGGGCCCATTCCAAAAGGATTGGTAGGTGTTACCAATACAATGCCAGGGAAACTACCTACAGTAACAGTAACAGAATTTGTGGTACCTCCTTCAGTAATGATCCAACCTGAAGGAAACTGCCATGTATAATTAGTTCCAGGAACATTGGTCACAGAATAAGTCTGTGTGGAGCCAATACAAGGCGCTGCTGAACCACTGATAGCGCTGGGCTGCGAAGGAGCTGTAAAGTCAGATATGTTCCTTCCCCATAACGAATGACCCTGGGTTCCGGCAAATAGCTTGCCGTCAAAGATATTTAAGGTCGATACTTCTGTATTTGGATTTAGTCCGGAGCCTATGCTTACCCAGTTAACTCCATTGTCAACCGATCTGTAGATATCAAAAACGGGCGAATAGGTTGCTGTATAGATGTTTTGTCCTTCAGCCGCAATGGAATAAGTACTTACTGAAAGTGTTCCATTGACCTTAATCCAGTTTACTCCATCATCCTGTGAGAGGAAGATAGATTTAACTTCGGTAAGTATTCCGCCAACATCTTCGAGATTGGTGCCACTAGCCCAAATCTTGTTTCCGATTTTAATAAATTTATGAACTAATAAATCATTTGTTTTTATCCAATTAGCACCATTATCGGTGGTACGGTAGATTCCCCTGCCTCCACCGCCACCGGATATACCCATCAAACGACAGGTTCCTGTATTCATGAAGTTTGCACCGATAAACATCCATCCATTGTAATCAGCAAATACTCCGGCGATCCAGTTTTCGCCGTTATCATTCGAATAATAATAAGCTATATCTGTTCCCAGGTATAAGGTAGTTCCATCCGAATAGATTGATACGAAAACACTTGAACCAGCATCAATGCCGTTCATAACCAGTGTCCAGGTAGTTCCATTATCCAGGGAACGATAGACTCCCTGATCAGCCGCTGAGGATTTTAATGCGAATTTCGCCGTTCCATGCTCTATCCATGCCATTTCATTACCCCACGAAGAACCACCGGGTGAATTATATGGTACCCAACTATTCCCATCATCAGTTGACATTAGACCATAGCCAAAAAGAGTATTTGTACTTGAATAAATATTGGTCGAACTACTATAATTCTGATTCACAGGCAAACCATTGTTAATGGTTGACCAGGTACTACCTGCATCAGATGAACGGTAAACTCCCCCTGATAAAGTTCCTAAAAACAGATTTAACCCAATGGATTGAATGCCGCTAAAAACTGTTCCATGTCCACGTATCCCTGAATCAGAACTTGTCCAGTTCAGCCCGCTATCAATAGTTTTATAGAGGCCTGCCCTAGTTCCTGTAAAAACGCTACTTCCATCAACAAGCAGTGTTGTTGCACCATAATAAATATCAATACCTGCATTAGAGGTGGTAAAACTGGCTCCGTTATCCGCTGAACGGAAAATACCATTAATATGAGATGCTGCATAAACCGTAGCCCCATCTCCAAGAACAGCGTTGTATATCTGATTACTCCTTGTCGCAGGATTGGTCAGAACCCAATTGGTGCCATTATCTGATGATTTCCAAATTCCTTGATAACCGTTTGAACCAACATACAAATCTGTACCGTTAAATCCCAGTGATTGAACATTCGGGTAAGATCCCTGTACCCATCCCCCATTGAACCAGTATGCCATACCAGTCGTAACCTGCTGCCAGCTATTCCCGTTGTTGGTTGAACGAAAAACTCCCTTCTTATTACTTCCACCCCCGGTAAAAATAGCCGTTCCGGTAGCTACCAATGCATAGATGTCATTGCAGGTAATCCCTGTATTCTGAACTGTCCAGGTTTCACCATAATCAGTTGATCTGAGAATTTTCGAAGAAGTCGCAGCTGCAAACAATGTAGTATCACTCACGGCCAATTTATTCACCCAATGTGCTGTGCCTGGAAATCCATTCGTTTTTAAGACCCATGTAAGGCCGTTGTCATCTGAACGGTATAAACCAGATCCTGTTCCTAAAAACAGCATATTCCCAATAACTGCTATTGAGCGAATATCTGATGGCAAATTTGTACTGTTAATATAACTCCAGCTATTGCCACTGTCTGTTGATTTGTAGATTGCGTATCCATACATGCCGGTTACTGCGTATAATGCAGAAGCAGAACGGGTCATGCATTTGATATAACCACCTTCGGGACCCATCGATGTCCATTGTGCCGAAGCTTTATCAATGTTCAGGCAGAATGCCAATATAACACTGATTAATAGTAAGTTTAGTAACTTTCTTTTCATTGCTTTTGGGTTTTTGGTTGTTTATTAATTGATTTTTAAAAACTTCTCTTTCAACCCTGTCTTGCCATTCAAGTTATCGCGGATAGTTGTTCCCGGGATCTATGATCTTTTTAATGACATCGATCTGTACTTTTAACATCTTGACAAATCTTTCTGATTCCGCCAGATTACTATTGTCAGTTTCCAAAACTTCCCGATCATAACAATCCTGGAATTCTTCACTTAATTCTTTATTAAATTTCAAGCTCCTTTTCATTCCATGAAATTATTTGATGCGACAAAGAAATGCCTAAAAGGCCCTGATAAAAAATAATTTACCTCAATAATACCCATTCAAGGACTATTTTCCACCTCAACATTTGTCATACAATCACTTGAGATAGATAGAATAAATGATCCTATCATTTTGATTACATAGATGTTACAAAAAATGAGTTGGAAACTGCCCGGGAAACGCCAAGAGACAAATAATGTATTGTTTTTGCTGATGACTATTGCCGGATCATGCAGAATTATCTCCTGATAAGGGTATATATCAGGCCGGGAAGGAGGAAGGAAATGGATCCCAAACAGGATTGCTAAATTTGGGTAAGGAACGTTACAAGGCTAGTATTTGAATTTGGGATTCTCAGTTTTTTTCTGAGCCTGTACCTTGCATTTTCGATGGCAATTGTACTTTGCCCGGTTAGTTCCGAAATGTCTTTTGTTGACATGTTTAATTTAAGAAATGCACATAACTTAAGTTCATTTTGTGTAAGATCCGGATAAGCATTGAGCAGTTTTTCATAATACCCTGCATGTACTTCCTGAAATTGAGTTGAAAACTCCTTTAATATTTTATCATCAGAGCTATGCCTGATTTTTGTGCTTATTGTTGCCAACGCCTTTCGGGTCTCGGAAGTTTTTGCTCCTTTCTCAATTTCAATCAGATTGGTCGAAATGTCTGCCAGCATCTCATTTTTTTTCATCAATGACATCAGGTTGATGGTGAGCTCTTTATTTTTAAATTCAAGCTCTTTTTCAATGGATTGTTTTTCGAGCATTACTTTTTTTGCTTTAATCCGATGTCTTGAATAAATCAAAATTGTAATGATCAAGCCAGAAATAAGACTCAGAATAATTATAATCATCAGGTTATCCTTTCTTTGCCTGGCTATTTGCCTTGCTTTATCAAGTTTCTCATAATTGTATTGGGATTCAAGCTTATATACTTCCTTATTATTTTGCAGAACAAATAAACTATCTTCGGCTAAGTCTTCAATCAAAGCATATTTATAAGCTGATATCGTATCATGGATCTTTATATAGATATTATGAAGCAAACCGGCAGATGCTTTTAGGTTCTCAAGCAAATTGTTTCCTTCACTTATCCTTAAAGCTGTATCCGCATAAAACAAACTATTTTTAAAATCGTGCGTTTCATAATAATAGCGTCCTAAAAGGGTCTGACATTCGGCGTAAAGGGATTGTTGTTTCAGGTTCCTGAATATTTCGTTCGATTCAAGGTAATACTTCAGTGTACTGTCTTTATTATTTAAATGTGAGAAGCAGGTGCCGATATTCATCATATAAATACCTTGTTGCTGCATGTCACCCAGACTACTGTTAACTTTCAGGGCTTCCTTGTAATAATTGAGCGCGATTTTATAGTCTTTAAAGTATTCAAAATATACACTGGCAATATTATTATACTGATAGGCAATTCCATCGAGGTCATTAATTTTTATAGCAATATCAAGCGATTTCTTGAGAAATTCCATGCCTTTCTGATAATTGTTCTGGTTGATAAAATCAGTCCCTATATTACCTAACGCCAGGCCAATCTGTTTTTGATCCTTCATTTCCTCAAAATACCGCAGATTTTCAAAATCAAATTTTGCGCTCTTATCGAAATCGCCTAATTGGAAAAAAATTACAGACAAGAGTCCTTTGGCGCGTGCAATTTCATCTTTCATCTTTTGATCTTCTGCTAATTCAAGCGCTTTTTCTGCAGTTTCAATTGCTTTTTTATATTCACTGGTGCGGATACAACTTTCCCCAATTTGTATTAAAGCCTGAATTGTCTTTTCCAGGTTACCTTTCCTGTTTGCAATTTTGTAAGCCTCTTCTGCATACCTGACACCCTGTTCAGGATGACTGCCCATTACTTCCCTGGAGAGGGAAATCAACGTTTCGACTCTTTTGATTGAGTCTTTAGAAATAATTAATGCTTTTGTAAGACTGTCGAAAGTTGAGGTATTCTGGGCATGTACATGCCCGGCAGAACTTATGAAAGTCAATAAAAACAATAGTTTCCAATTAATCATATCTGATTGAAAGTGTTTGCTGTAAGCCCTAAAAGTATGAATTAATCATAAGTTTTATAATGTCGGTTTTATTTTCTGCCATGATCTGATTTGAATATCATTCCATATTTGATCTCTAACCCCTCCATAAATCAAAGTTGATTGTCGTGCAGGCTGACCGGACAAATTATTAAAGTAATTTAAATTCTTGAAAAAGTCGCTGGAAATGGTCAAACCGGATTTTATTTCTATCGGTTTTACATCATTTCCCGATTCGATGAGCAGATCAATTTCATGTCCGGTCTTGTCCCTCCAGAAGGAGATTGGAGGTTCCTGCCCTATATTTGTAAAGCTTTTATAAAGATCTGCTATTATCATATTTTCGAATAAGCTTCCACGGAGGTAATGCGATTCAAGATGTTTGGTTTGAGTGATTCCTAGCAATGAACATGCCAGTCCTGTATCATAAAAATAGAGTTTGGGAGATTTCACGAGACGCTTATTGTAATTGCGATGATGCGGATGCAATAGGAAAAGGATATAACTAGCTTCCATAAGAGATATCCATGCTTTTGCAGTGGAATGAGTAATCCCTGCTTCCTGGCCGAGAGCTGATAAATTTATTAGTTGACCTATTCTGCCAGCACAAAGCTTCAGAAAACGGGTGAATGAATTCAAATCTGTTATATTCTTGATTTGCCTTACATCCCTTTCAAGATAGGTTTGAATGTAGTTTGGGTAGTAATCCTCTGCAGCAATATTCTTGTCATAGATACGGGGATAAAATCCTTGTAAAAGAACAGGTTCGAAATGAATGTGTTGAAGATTTGCCCGATCCAGTTCATCCAGCGAAAATGGAAGGAGTTTTAAGATAGCCACTCTTCCTGCTAGAGACTGGCTAATCTTCTCAAGGAGTAAAAAATTCTGAGAACCAGTCAGTATGAATTGCCCAACCCTGTTTGACTCATCTACAATTGACTGGATATAGGAAAATAGTTCAGGGACTTGTTGTACTTCATCAATGATCATTCCTTCCGGGTGATTATTTAAAAATCCCCGAGGGTCCGACTGAGCATATAGGCGGGTATCCGGTTCTTCAAGCGATACATAAAAATATTCTGAGAAAACATAACGAACCAATGTTGTTTTCCCTGATTGTCGAGGTCCTGTGAGTGAGATGACAGGAAATTTCTTTGACAATTCAATTAGTTTATGTTCAAGAGTTCTTAAAATCATAGCACAAATATACTCATAAGTGTCCAAATTGATAATTGAATTATCAATTTGGACACTTATTTCAAAATTCTAATCAAGTATATTGTACTGAATCCTAATGAAAATGCCCCAAAGGGGAGCCGTTAGCTCGAAGCAATTTTCGTTAAGATTCAGTAATGCCGGGGTCTTCAGTTTGATTTTTTCACAAAATGTAATCGAAACATTATAATCGACGCAGATTAATTCAAAAAACGGCCCCAGCAATAAAACCGGAACCGTTTAATCAATTTTCAATAACCCATAGATATATTTATTTATGGATTTGTTTAAGGGCCATTGATGAGGGCATATATCATGTTAAATAAAACAGGATTCGTGAAACAATATTAGAATGGCAGCACACAGCCAATAAAAGCTGCATTGTTGTTATCCACCAGGATCATATCAGAGGAGTCAACCCCTCCATCACCATTGATATCTGTTACAATGTAGCCTGAAGCAAAGGTTGCATTGTCATTGTCCACAGCAATCATATCACTCGAATCAATGCCGCAATCCTGGGTTGCTTCACCGGCGAAGGCAACAGCCACTCCATTAATATCTTTCATATTGGATCCAAATGCCTGTGAAACTCCTATGCTGAAATCGTAGGAGATACTGCTGCCCGCGAAAGAAACCGGGGTGGCCGTGGAAACGGTGATGCTATTGCGATGAATAATATAGATGTAATAATTTCCATTGTGAACTACTGGGACTGAACCGGTAATTACACCCGCAGTGCTAAGATTCATGTTAGCGAGCGAGTATTCAAGAGCGCCTGTTGCAGCATCGTGCAATTCAACGGTCACCTGATCTGCTATGCCGGTTCCATATTGCGGACTACTGCCGTTGGAGGCCTGGTTCATCAATCCGCCACCTGCATAAAGCCCTTCCAGGTAGAGTGTTATGTTAATTGTCTTGAGGGGTTGTGAGATAGTGACCATCATCGAATCTTTCACTGTTGGATCGACGACTGACGTTGCCTTGGCCCATACGTTTCCGTCTGTCCCTGCTGTGATCAACCCAGTGGTATCAATAGAAGCAGTGCCCGTATCCGGGATGATGCTCCATGTTACATTCTGACTGGCATTGGCAGGAAACACTGTTGCCACCATCTGCAGGGTTCCTCCAGGCGTGGTTATTGTGTCGGAAACCCCTCCCTGGGTCGCTACAACAACTCCGATTAAGCCATTCAGGGAAATATCCTGTGCATAACCACGGTCCATCACACCTCGATTTTCTGTCCAGATTCCGACACACCGATTGGGACCGGCCGGGCCAAATTCATTCCTCATTTTTGGTGAGCCACCTGCGCTTAATTCAATCGAGTTGCCAGGCCAGACGAAATTTCCGTTTACATCAAGACGTGCCGCAAAAATTTTATAGTTAACATCTTCATATTCCTGATAGATAGGAGCATCTCCGACCATGATCGGAACCCCTTTATGCTGATGACGGGTCGCACTGACAGGAACAAGATTTTTTGCCAAGTCTGTGAACTGTCTTGCCCCGGTTGTTTTCAGGAACTTCTGCACATAGATGCCATACTGATCCTGCGACGAATTCGCGAAATTGCTGAATGACCATATATAGTTGGACCCCGGAGTCATATTTATCGTTGTCAACATCTGGTAATAATCGGATCCTCCGATACTTGTACAGAAATTGGATCCGTTCATTCCCCAAGGGGTGGTTACTGTCGGATCGATACGCTGGAGATAAGAATTGTAGCGGCTCAAAACGCTCCCATAATATCCCACATAGGTTGTATCCCCATCAGCGAGAACGGAACAATAACTGGTGTTGCTGGTAGTCACCGTGCTGAGTTTTATTGGCAAGGCTGCAAGAGCCGTGCCTGACGTATCATAACGCTGGGCATAGATAGTTGAAGAAATTCCATAGCTTTTCTTTTGGAAAACCAGGGTAAATGTACCGTTGAGAGTTGGAACGACCTGTCCCCTTATGGTTTTTGTTGTACCGACAAGCACAGAGATCGGTGTAGCCCAGGCTATAGTCCCGTTTGTCTTTATCTTCTGCATATTCAGCGTATTGCCTATTGATTCACTCCATGCTATAACCGTCTCACCATTGGAAAGAACTCCCGGGTAAGGCGCAAGACCTGCCCCAAGCACAATACCTGTTGAGCCCCATAATTGGGTTCCGTCTTCGGCTATTTTATAAACCACTGCAATATCCGACCCGGTTCTTATGTCCTGGCATCCAATGATCAGGTTGTTTGAAGCATCAATACAGACATTAAATACATAAAGGGATGTTCCTGTTGGCTGGCTGCTGACAATGATACCATCAGGGCCAAGAAGCTTGTTTCCGCTTGCATCCAGAAGCTGTGCCATCAGATTGTAAGTGGAACCAATCTGCCTGAAGAAGGCGATCCACATCTTACCATCTGTTGTTGCTGCTGAATGATGGTCAGCATCGTTAAGTCCCGAAATTTCCATATTGACAGATGTGTTGGTGTTGAACTGCGCCCTGGCCATACCCGAGATGATGGTCAAAAGCATTGTCAATGACAGGAAGATAATTGTTGTCCGTTTAATTTTCATTTTGTTGTTTTTTTGGGGTTGGTATTAGGTTATCTGGTTTTTATATGATTTCATTAAGTACACAAGGCCGGTTCAGACTCAGGATACCGGTCCCTCGTTTGATCCCGTTTTTGTTTCTTCCGGGGTCACCGAAGATTCTATTTCTTTTGATAATTCCTTTAAAACCTGGTTCTGAAGTCGTTTCTTTCGGATAAACTTCTCGATTTCGTACAATTCGTCTGATTCCGGCTCCGGAATCTTTTTCCTGTTTATTTCTTCAGGCTTGCCTCTTTTCAATGAGTTGTTCATCAATAATTTCTCCCGGTGATAAGAATCAATAACCCCTTAGGGTTTGATGATAAAGACATTATAAATTGGTTTCCCCAAAACTTTGACCAAAATTATGTCAGGGCAAATCTGAAAGCTAATTTATACCCACTTCAAAAACCATACGTTGAAGAGATCCTACCACTACATTTCTACCACATCCTGAATATTCAGATAATGTAAACGTTTGATATTCCGAATATTATGTGGAGAACTATGAGCACTTCAGGAAAGGAAGAATTTGCAGGGAAAGAATTGGCGGTAAGGCAAAAAACCATTTCCCTTTTTTAAAAGGTCAATCATTGGCCTGATCTGATTCAGGTTTAAATTAACTCAGAATGAATTATATCTGATTGATGAAAGGGATGAGCTTTACATCGGAATTTGCGATTCCCAGTTTCTGGCGTAACCGGTATCTGGCGGTTTCAATCGCTTTTTGCTGCTGGCCAGTGAGTTCACTGATCTCTTTTGTGCTCATGTTCAGTTTAAGGAATGCACAAAGCTTTAGCTCGCTGGGAGAAAGGTCGGGGTATTTCGCAAGAAGCTTATCAAAGAAATCCTTATTTACTTCCTTGAACCGGAGAGAGAATTCTTTCATTGTTTCAGGATCCGTACTTTTCTGGACCTCCCGGCCTATTTTTTTCAGGAAATCTTTTGTTTCCTGATGTTGTGCTGATTTTGCCGATTGTTTGATTTTCTCGTAAATCACTGATAACATTTCATTTACCTTCATAAAGGACATCACATTCAACGTCAGCTCCTTCTTTTTATATTCCAACTCCAATTCGAGATTATGTTCTTTGCTTAGCATTATCTCTTTTTCCTGCTGGTAAAACAATTCGGTTTGTTTTGCAATAAACTCATTATGAATCCTCTCACGTTTCCTTTTGCGTTGAAGGGTAAGAAGAATATACCCAAGGAACAGCAACAGGATCAGCGTGGCAAAAAGGACGATCCGCTGCCGTTGGATGGAAAGCTGCTGAAGGGTGATTTTTTGCTGGAGGATTTTATTGTCCTTTTCTTTGTTGATTACCTTGTACACATCCTGGATTTGTTCGATTTTGGTCAAACTGTTCAGGTTTTCCATCGAATCATTCAGGTTTGTGTAGGTTGAGAATAGATCTGAGGCCAGTTTGCTGTTTCCGGTCTTTCGGTAAAACTCTGCAGCATACCTTAAAACGTTTAATCTCTGGGGCGGGTTGCCGATAGAATCAACCAATTTGAGTGATTTGTTCAGATAGATCCTGGAAGAATTCATATTCTTCATTTCCTGATAAAGCGATGAGATCACGAGATAGGTCCTTTGAAGCAGGATTGGGAATGATTTTTCCTCCTGGAGTTCTGCAGCCTGCAAGAAATAGGAAAG
>Ga0079306_1001047_pt1 | contig 20578 bp, 17 predicted proteins | sample Methanotroph_Enr_FD_79181 | JGI IMG/M metagenome (GOLD analysis project Ga0079306, IMG submission 79181) | Enriched soil microbial communities from Old Woman Creek wetland in Ohio, USA - Methanotroph_Enrichment_5 | ecosystem: Environmental > Terrestrial > Soil > Wetlands | place: USA: Ohio...
ACACCAGAAGGGCCCTCCGAAGAGGGCCCCTCTGGTGTTTTGGTCGGCGCGAGAGGATTCGAACCTCCGACCCCTACCACCCCAAGGTAGTGCGCTACCAGGCTGCGCCACGCGCCGTGAACCTTCGACTGTAGACCGTCCGGGGGTTCAGGTCAAGGACGGGGCGGGGCGGAGAGGCGGTCGAGGAGGCTGCGCAGGGCGCGGATGGCGGGCTGCAGGTCGGAGCTGGCCCGCAGCAGGCGCGGGATGGTGGGTTTGGGTTTCAGGGATGGCGCGGCGGGAGCTTCCTCGGGCTCGAGGCCGAGATCGAGGCGCTGGGCGAGGTGGCCATGGAGGAGCAGTTCCCGGCAGTCGGCCACGGTGAGGCCCTCGGCCAGCCAGGTCCGGATGCGCTTGAGTCGGGGCAGTTCGTCGGCGTGGTAGTAGCGGAGGTTCCCCTTGCTGCGCCGGGCCTTGATCTCGGGGATCACGTCCTCCCAGTAGCGCAGTTCCTTGGGGGAGACGCCCACCTGCTGGGCCGCCTCGCCGATCTTGAACCACTTGCGATCACTCACGGCCTGCCTCCGCTGGTCGTGATTCGCTCCTTGCGGGGACCCCGCTCCAGGCGCGGCATTCAGTCGCGCCTTTCGCGACCCGCATGGTCGCGCCAATCTTGAACCACGTGCGATCACTCACGGCCTGCCTCCGCTGGTCGTGATTCGCTCCTTGCGGGGACCCCGCTCCAGGCGCGACATTCAGTCGCGCCTTTCGCGACCCGCATGGTCGCGACAATCTTGAACCACTTGCGGTCGCCCATGGCCGGAGGCCTAGGATTCCCTGGGCTCGATGCCCAGGGCCTTGAGGCGTTTGTAGAGGTTGGAACGGTCCATGCCCACGCGTTCGGCCACGCGGGTCATGTTGCCGTTCTGCAGCTTCAGCTCGCGCTGGAGGTACTGGCCCTCGAACCAGTCGCGGGCCTCCTTCAGGCTGGGGAACTCGGGGAAGGAGAAGGGGTCGGTTTCGGCGAGGTGCCGCACGGCGAGGGGGCCCAGGTCACGGGGGCCGATCTCGGCGCCGCGGCCCAGGATGACGGCCCGCTCCATGAGGTTCTTCAGCTCGCGCACGTTGCCGGGCCAGTCGTGGCGCAGCAGGGTGTCCCGGGCGTCGGGGCCGAGGCGCTTGGGCGGACGGCCGTACTGGCGGGCGATGCGGGCGATGAAGCCCTCCGCCAGGGGGATGATGTCCTCGGGCCGCTCGCGCAGGGGGGGGATGCGCAGGGGCACCACGGCCAGACGGAAGTACAGATCCTCGCGGAAGCGGCCCCGGGTGATCTCGCCGGCCAGATCCTTGTTGGTGGCGGTGATGACGCGGACATCCACGCCCACCGCCCCGCCGCCGCCGATGGGCTCCACGCGGCCCTCCTGGAGGGCGCGCAGGACCTTGGCCTGGGTCTTGAGCGACATGTCGCCCACCTCGTCCAGGAAGAGGGTGCCGCCGTCGGCCTCGCGGAACTTGCCCTTCTGGTCGCGCACGGCGCCGGTGAAGGCGCCCTTCTGGTGGCCGAAGAGCTCGCTCTCGATGAGCTCCTCGGGGATGGCGGCGCAGTTCACCTCCACGAAGGGGGCGTCCCTCCGGTCGCTCTGGGCGTGGATGAGGCGGGCCACCTCCTCCTTGCCGCTGCCGTTCTCGCCCGTGAGCAGGACGCGGCCCTCAGTCGGAGCCACCAGCCCCACGTCGGACAGCAGCCGCTTCATGGCGGGGCTCTCCGCCAGGAAGAACCGGCCTCCCTCCACGGCCGCCATGAGGCGCTGGTTCTCCTGCTCCAGGCGGGACTGCCGCAGGGCGTTGCCGGTGACCAGCAGCAGCCGGTCGAGGTCGATGGGCTTCTCGAGGAAGTCGAAGGCGCCGAGCTTGGTGGCCTGCAGGGCCGTGTCGATGCTGCCGTGGCCGGAGATCATGACGATGGGCAGGGCCGGGCGGAGGATCCGCGCCTGCTTGAGGGTCTCCAGCCCGTCGATGCCCGGCAGCCAGACGTCCAGCAGCACCAGGTCGATGCCCTCGCCGTCGGGGTTCTGCAGCAGGTCCAGGGCCTGCTCGCCCCGCTCCGCCTTGACCACGTGGTAGCCCTCGTCCTTGAGGGCCTCTCCCAGCGAACGGCGGATGCCCGGCTCGTCGTCCACCAGCAGGATGGTCATGGGGGGGCGCATGATTCCAAGCTAGACGGGCCCCAAGCCCCTGTCCAGCGCGGGCTTGGGTGCGGTCAGGCCAGCTCGGCCTCGGCGGCCTTCAGCAGCTCCTGGGCCAGCTCCGCGGCTCCCAGATAGTAGGTGTGGGCCTGGATCCTGGGGAGCTGGGTGGCCACGGCCCGGACGAGGGGATCCAGGTGCTCCCGGATGAGGCGGAGGGCCAGGGCGGTGAGGCGCTCGCGTTCGGCTGGCTCGGCCGCTTCGATGTCCTCCAGCTGCTCCAGGAGGTAGCCCAGGCAGGCCAGCTCGAGGCCCAGGTGGTCCGGCGGAATGAGAAGGTCCTCCTGGGGGCTGATGTCGGCGCCGTCGTAGATCTCCTTCAGGGGGGCGAGGATCTCCGGGGCCATCAGGAAGCCCCGGGCCTGCACCGAGCCGTAGAGGTGGACGACATCCGCCTCGCGGCTGTGCATGAAGAGGCGGGCGTACTCCACCGCCTGGGACTCGGAATCCTGGCTCGCGTCGGCCATGCGGCGCAGGGGGGCGTACAGCGAAGGGCCGGGGCCGCTGCTCAGCAGCTGCCCCAGCCTCTCGTTCAGATCGGCGCCCGGTTCCAGGAAGACTTCGGCGAGGGTTTCGGAGAGTTCCGCCAGGAGGGCGAGCGTCATGGAAGGTCCTTTTCTATTGCAGCAGCCCCATCTTGCTGTGGAAGCTGCTCATCTGGCCAGCGTAGACGAAGATGTAGCGGAGGAGGAAGCCGCCGATCAGCACCAGGCTGGCGGCAGCGAGGGCCAGGTTGCGGCTCCCGTGGAACTCCCGGCCCTTGAAGATGGCGGGGAACAGCTCGTAGACCTCGATGGCCAGGGGCACCAGCAGCCCGAGGAACAGGAAGGGGCCCCAGAAGATGAAGGTGAAGGGGCCGCCGAGGATGAGGTCGAGGGCCTGCTTCACGGCCTGGGTGGAGAGCTCGCCGTGGATCAGGTAGGGCAGGATGATGAACAGCTCGAGGGAGATGAACACCACGTCCAGGGTGACCAGGAACTTGGTCTCGTGCTTCTCGATGGGGTTCTTCTTGTCCAGGACCATGGCGAGCAGCAGGGCTGCGGCGCCGCTGGAGAGGGCGGAGAAGAGGAACATCTGGGCCACCAGGTTGGTGTTCCAGAAGGGCCGGGACGACACGGCGCCGAGCAGCACGCCGGTGTAGATGCCCACGCCGATGGAGAAGGGGAAGCCGATCATGCCCAGGGTCTCGCGCCAGGAGGAGATGTCCACGTTGAGGCGGTGGACGAGCTTCCAGGATGCGGGGATCTTGCTGAAGATCCACGTGCGTTCATCTTCCTTCAGCCAGGAGTAGAGGTAGAGGAAGGCGATGACCGTGAAGACCGTGAGGAGCCAGGAGCCGATGGACATCGGGCTCTCCCACCGGAAGTGCATGAACAGCTTGTAGAACCGGTACCAGTTCCCCAGGTCGAGGATGAGCAGGCCGGAACCGATGGCCACGGGCCAGGGCGCCAGGAGGGCCCCCATCCGGGCCACGCGGGCGTAGGCGGGCTTGTCGTCCACCTTGAGGTAGTTGGCGAGGCCCGAGGCGAAGAAGAGGCCCGCGGAGAGCCCGCCCAGGAAGAGGTAGACGACGATGAGGAGTCCCCAATTGGTTTCGTGCATGGCTTCCTCCTACAGCAGGTAATAGAGTTGAGGGCCGTTGCCCGTTTGGGGTTCCTTGACCTTGTAGCGGCGCGTGGCGAGCAGCTCGCGGATCCGGCTCTTCGGATCCTCCAGGTCGCCGAAGACGCGCACCTTCGAGGGGCAGGTCTCCACACAGGCCGGCACTTCACCCTTGTCCACCCGCTGGACGCAGAAGGTGCACTTGTCGACCACACCCTCCTCCTCGTTGAAGTAGCGGGCGTCGTAGGGGCACGCGATCATGCAGTAGCGGCAGCCGATGCACTCGTCGTAGTTCACGAGCACGATGCCGTCCTTGCGCTGCCAGGAGGCCCCGGTGGGGCACACCCGGACGCAGGAGGGTTCATCGCAGTGGTGGCACTGTTCCGGCTCGAAGTTGATGCTCAGGGTCGGGTACTCACCCTTCCGCTCTTCGTTGATCCGGTTGCGGAAATGGCCCACGGGGACCTTGTTCTCCGCCTTGCAGGCGACGACGCAGGCCTTGCAGTTCAGGCACTTCCTGGAGTCGATGACGAGGGCGTAACGCTTCTTCTTCATGGCCATGTCTCACCCCCTTACGCGTTGCTGACCTTGACGAAGGTCCCGTGGAACGCGGCGTTCCCCGATACCTTGTCCCAGGCGGTTTCCAGGATGACGGCGTCGCTGGCGCCGACGTTGTAGACCAGGCTCTGCATCTTGGATTTCTTGCCGAACCCGTGGAGCATGAACACGCAGTCGGGTCGGATCTCCTCCGTCACGCGGGCCTTGATCCGCACGCTCCCGACGCTGCTGGCGACGTTCACGTACTCGCCGTTCTTGATGCCCAGGCGGGCTGCCGGCGCGGGGTTGATCCAGAGGTCGTTCTCCGGCATGAACTCGTGCAGCCACACGTTGTTGGACTGGTTGGCGTGCGTGAAGTAGCCCACCCGGCCCAGGATCAGGCGGAACCGGTCCGCCGGGGGCTGGGCGATCTGGGTGTAGACCGGCAGGGGATCGTAGCCGTTCTCCTGCAGGCGCTCGGAGAAGATCTCGATCTTCCCGGACTTGGTCACGAAGCGGTGGTCGGGGGTCAGGGTCTTGCCGTAGTGGGCCTCGCCGGTGGCGGCCCAGACGCCGTGCTTCTTCATGTGCTCGGCGGCCATGGGGATCGGCAGATCCTTGAACTCGGCCTCCACCCACTGGTCGATGGTGTAGTCGAAGTAGTCGGAAAGGCCCAGGCGCTTGGCGAGGCCCTGCACGATCTCGAGGTTGGGCTTCGTGTCGTGGATGGGCTTGACCACCTGCTGCCGGTAGACGACGGCGGGCCAGATGCCGGGCATCACCTCCACCGGATCCGTGCGCTCCAGGTAGGCGCTCTCGGGGAACACGACGTCGGCATACCAGGCCATGTCGCTCATCTGGAGGTCGATGACCCCGATGAAGTCCATGTCCTCGATCATCTTGAGCGTCTTGCCCTGGTCGGGCAGGGCGTTCATCGGATCCTGCTTGTAGACCATCCAGCCCTTGATGGGGTAGGGCTTGCCGGACAGGACGTTCTCGCGGAGCTTCAGGTAGACGCCATCGCTCGCGGCGGCCAGCGGGAAGTTGGTCTTGACCTCGTCCACGCGGGAGGCCTTGGGATCGTCCCAGGGCATGAACAGGAACTCGCCCTTGGGCAGGGAGGCGTTGGGCACCATGCCGCCCATCTGGTCCCAGTTCCCCACGATGGTGTTGAGGATGGCCTGGGCCCGGCGCATCTGGAAGTCGTTCTCGTACCAGGAGGACCGGCGGCCCGAGTAGTAGAGGGCGCGGGTGCCGGCATCGGCGAACTCGCGGGCGATGCGGATGATGTCCTTGGCGGGGATCTCCGTTTCCTTCTCGGCCCACTCGGGGGTGTACTGCTTCACGTGCTCGGCGAGCTGGTCGAAGCCGAGGGTGTAGGTTTCCACGAAGTCCTTGTGGTAGCGCTTCTCGGCGATGATCACGTTCAGCATCGCCAGGATGAAGGCCAGGTCGGAGCCGGGCTTGATGGGGTACCACTCGTCGGCCTTGGCGGCGGTGACGGTGAAGCGGGGATCGAGGTAGACCAGCTTGGCCTTGCGCTCCATCACGCTGCCGATGAGATCCATCGTGTCGGGCGTGATGATGCTCTCGAAGCGGTTCGCGCCGGACATGATCACGTACTTGCTGTTCAGCATGTCGAAGCTGGGCACGGTGCCGAAGGTCGTCCCGTAGGCCAGGTTCACCGAGGCCAGGCAGAGGGTGGGGTGGCGCACGATGTTGGGGGAGCCGAAGGCCTGGCCCAGATTGACGAAGAACTTCTCCTGGAAGCCCTCGGTGGAGGACCACAGGGTGCCCTCGGGGCCGTACTTCTGCTTGATCTCGGCCAGCTTCTTGGCGGCGTAGTCGAAGGCCTCATCCCAGCTGACGGGCTTCCACTTGCCCTCGCCGCGGGCGCCGACTCGGATCATCGGCTGCTTGATGCGGTCGGGGTCGTAGACCTGCATGACCGCGGCATTGCCACGGGCGCAGAGCATGTCGCGGGACTTGGGATTCTCGGGGTTGGGGTTGAGCTTGCGGATGAATCCGCCCTCGACCACGGCGATGGCCGAACACTTGTTCGGGCACAGCTCGCAGGTCGTCGGAATCTCCTTGGCGTCGGCCGCGGTGCTGCGTCCCTTCTTGAAGTACTTGAAGCATCCCACCTGTGTGGCGGCGACGGCTCCGGCGGTGGCACCTGCTGTCTTGAGGAACAGCCGGCGATCCATGCGAATGGTTCCCATCGTGGTCTCCGTGGTTGAGAAGGAGGGGCCGGAGGGGAGAACCTCCGGCCCCAGTCAGTGGCTAGAACTTCACTTCGATCGCGGCGTAGGTGTTCTTGACCGTCGCGGGGAAGGCGTACTGGAGCATGGGGTTCTTGCTCAGGTCGTACGAGTCCTCCCAGCTCTGGCCGGGCATAGCCCCGGGAGAGATCTGCCAGCCGCTGAAGGCGTGGCTGTACTTGTAGTCGATGTAGCCCAGGCGGAGGGCGGCGTTCTTGGCGAAGCGCCAGTGGATGTAGCCTTCCCACACGTCGCCGCGGGCGCCGAGCTTCTCGGTGTACTCACCGGTGGCGGGGCTGTAGGTGAACCAGCGGGGAGACCCGTGGTTGAATTCCACGCCGACCCCGATCTTCTCGGTGGGATCCCAGCGCATGCCGGTGTAGTAGGCGGTGGCGGTGTGGCTGCTGGTCGGATCGCCCATCAGGCCGCCGAAGCCGGCGAGCTGCTGGGTTCCGCCGTAGGCCGCCGGGAAGTCCCAGTAGGCGCCGTACTGCGAGACCTTGCCGTTCGGATGGCTCTTGAGGTAGCCGCCGCTGATGAAGTAGGTGAACTGCTCACCCACGCGATGCTTCCAGGTGGCGGTCCACTGGTCCATGTCGCCGAGGTTGTTGGTGGCGGTCACGTACTGGGTGGAGGGCATGCCGGCGACGCCGGGCATGGACGGCACGGGGAAGTTGGTCAGGCTGCCGAAGGGGATGTCGGTCATGTTGCCGAACCGGTTGTAGCCCAGGTAGAAGTTCGCGCTCTGGACGGTCTCGCCGATCTGGAAGAGCAGGGGCATGTCATACATGGCTCCCAGCACCGTGGTGTCCTTGAGGGGCCCGATGCTGTTGACCTGCATGGCGGCCTTGCTCATGTTCGGCTGGCCGGTGGTGGTGTTGATGTCCACGTTGGTGAAGTTGAAGCCCACGGGGGCCGCGTTGGTCTTCACCAGGCCGCCGCCGCCGAAGCCGCTCTCGTAGCCGACGCCGTAGCAGATGCCCAGCAGGGTGCCTTCGGGAAGGCCGATCTTCTCGAGCTCGAACTTCCAGCCCATGCCGTCGATGGTCGCGTTGACGGCCAGGGCCTGCGGGGTGGCCTCGCGCTCACCGCCCTCGCGCACCTCGAACGGCGGGCCGTCCGTGGTGTTCTGGCGCCCGATGGACAGGATGCCCAGGGGGAAGTGGTAGACCAGGCTGGCGCGTTCGACACGGAGGACGTCCGTGCTGGGGACCTTGCCGGTGTTGAAGGAGTTGGCCACCGTGTTCGGGGAGCCGTTGAACACCGGCACATCGGCGCCGCCGTGGACCTTGTACATCACCAGGCGGCCCATGATCTTGGCGTGCTCGTTGATGGTGATGCCCATGTTCAGGCGCAGCCGGGTCGACCACTGGACGGAGTTCGTCCAATCCTGGGCCGGCGCCTGCTGGGTGAGGGGCATGGGCATGCCGGTGGCGGGGTTCTGGGCGAAGCCCATGAAGGCCTGGTAGGGCTTGAAGTGCCACTCGGCGCTGTCGATCCGGGTGCGGAGGTCGCCGCCCCACTGGATGTTGTCGGGGGCGATCTTCGTCTCGACCTTGGTCAAGCGCGTGTCCATGTCCTTGGCGGCGTCAGCCTTCTCTTCGAGGGCCTGGATCTGCTGCTTGAGGCCTTCGATCTGCTTGTGCACGTCGTCGTTGGACTGGGCGCTCAGGGCCACGGGCGCCAGCGCGGCGACCAGGGCGAGCATGATGCGGGAGGATTTCATCGGTTCGTCTCCGTGATTTCGTGGGTTCAGGGGTAGGGGAGGGGGGGTGTTGCGGGTCGATCGGAATCAGCCGCCGCAGGTCATGGGCTGCGGGGAGTCGGAGGCGTGCTGGACGAGGAAGGTCATCACGTCCTTCATCTGCTCGGGCTTGAGGTCGGTGCCGGTGCCGAGCTTCTCCTTGCCCTTGTTGTGCTTGTTGGCGGCGAAGTAGGCCTTCCACTGGGCCTGGGTCTTGGTCAGGGGCGTGACTTCCTTGCCGGGCTTGCCGGCGGTGTGGCAGGTCTTGCAGGTCTTCTTGAAGAAGAACTTGCCCTTGAGCTCGCTGCCCTGGGCGGACAGGGGCGCGGCCAGAGCGGCCAGCGCGAGAAGGGACAACAGCGTGTTCCGCATGGAGCACATCCTTTCTGGTGGGTTGGAGAAGTGGAGTGCGTCGGCGGCCTGGGGCCTGGGATGACGGGGACTCCGGGTTGGGGAGGTAATGCGGGTCCGGGAGAGGCCGGAGGCGGGCGCGCTAGGGCGACACGCTGTCCGGGAGGAGCGAGTCCATCAGCCGCCACGTGCGGGAACTCCGCTCGAAGCCGGCGATGTCGGCAAGGGTGTTCTGCTTCAGGTGGGCGTGGATCCGCTCCCGCTCTTCCTTCCAGAAGGCGTGGGTGGGGCAGCCGCGGTCGTCCGAGCAGGAGCTGAAGCCCAGGAGGCAGTGGCTGCGCCAGGCGTCCCCGTCCACGGCTTCAGCGATGACATCGAGGCTGATCTCGCGGGCGGGCTGGGCGAGGATGACGCCGCCCTTGTTGCCGCGCTTGGCCTTGATGAGCCCCTTGTGGGCGAGGCTGTTCATGAGCTTCGAAAGGTAGGCCCTGGGAATTCCGGTGCGGGCGGCCACATCCTGCACGAGGGCCGGATCGCCGCCCGGATCCTCAAGGCAGCTGAGGGCCAGTACCGCGTAGCCTGCTGTCTGGGAGAGGGGGAGCATCTGATCCATCCGATTGCGGACCCATCCGGGTTCGATATAGAGGATGAAACGGTGAGCAACGAGGTCAAGTCGTTCGTGACCATCATCACCATTAATTAAATAACTACTAAGGAATGTAAAATAATGAGCAATCAAATCAGCAGATCCAAAGACACTCAAACTCAGGTGATCGCCTGATAACCTGTCCTGACTCCGGGGGTCCCCCATGTCCGACCAAGGCCCGAATCCAACGCCAGACCAGGACGCCGAACGGGCGCCCGTCATGGCTCATCCCCTCCAGCGGCAGGTCTTCGTCTGCACGGGCAAGAGCTGTGCTGCCAACGGATCCGAGGCCGTCCTGGAGGCCTTCAAGGCCCAGTTGATCGAGGCGGGGCTGCTCTACTACAAGCGCAATCCGGATGGCGAGGTCCAGTGTCTTCATTGCGGGTCCGTCGGCTTCTGCGCCATCGGCCCCGCCGTGCTGGTCTACCCGGACGGCATCTGGTATGCCCACGTCTCAGTGGAGGATGTGCCGGAGATCATCGAGAGCCACCTCAGGGGCGGGATCCCCGTGGAGCGGCTGGTGCGCAAGCGCATCGGCGCCTGAGTCCCGGTCTTCGGTAGCGGCTACCGTTCCGCCTCGAAGGCCCGGCGGTCCTCCGGCGTGTCCAGGTCCAGCCATTCGGAGCCCTCGGCGGGCAGCACCAGGTGCGGAACCGCCAGGGCGAGCCGGGTGAGGGAGCGTTCGTCGGAGCGCGCGAGCACCGGTCGGAGGCCCCCCGCGAGCACCCCCCCCAGGGGCTGGAGCCGGTCCCCGTGCTCCGCCATCACCCAGTGCTGGGCGCCGGGATCCGCGGCCTCCGCACGGCGGAACCAGTCCGCCAGGCGATCGGGCGTCCAGCGGACCTGGTCGCAGGCCACGATCCACCAGCGGGCCGCCCCGGGCGCGGGGGCCGCACACCAGGTGCGCAGCGCGACGGCGGGGCCCTCCCGGGGATCGTCGAGGCGGGGCAGGCCGGGGCGGTCGGGCAGGGGCTCGCCCAGGACCACCACCGGGCCGCCGGGGCACACGGCCTCGAAGACCCGCACGAGGTGCCCCCCCCAGGTGCCGCCTTCCGGGTGGGCCAGGGAATGCTTGGGCTCGCCCATCCGGCGGCTCTGTCCTCCGCTCAGCAGGAGGAGGCCCGTCAACCGCCCACCTGCCACATGCCCTTGTCGAGCTGCGGGAACTGGCCCTGACGCATGGGGTGGCAATCCAGCTTCTCCACGAGGGCCTGCCGGATGAGGCGCGTCAGATCCTCGTGCGAGGCGTGGTTGCGGAGGGGCTCCAGCAGGTCCACGGGCTGGTTGCCGAAGAGACAGGCCTTCAGTTCGCCGCGGCTGGTGAGGCGCACGCGGTTGCAGCGGTCGCAGAAGTCCGCGCTCAGGGTGGAGATGACGCCCACCTTCCCGGGGGCGCCGGGGATGCGGAAGATCCGCGCCGGCCCTTCCTCGAGGCCCACGGCGGGTTCCTCCTCGAGCTCGGTGCCGAGCCCCTCCCGGATGGTGGCCAGGATCTCGGAGGCGGGCATGAACTGCTCCCGGCCCCAGCCGTTCCCCTGGTAGGGCATGAATTCGATGAAGCGCACCTGCACCGCCTCGGTGAGGGCGAGGCGGGCCAGGGGCACGATCTGATCCTCGTTCCAGCCCCGCAGTACCACGGCGTTGAGCTTCGTCTTAAGGCCCGCAGCCCGGGCGGCCTCGAGCCCCGCCAGCACGCGCGCGAGGCCGTCCTTGCGCGTGAGGCGCTCGAAGCTGGTGCGCTCGGCCGCGTCCAGGCTCACATTCACCCCGAGGAGCCCCGCGTCGCGCAGTCCGCGGGCGCGGCGGGCCAGCTGGAGGCCGTTGGTGGTGAGGTGCACGCGGCCCTCCACCTCGGGGCTGATGCCCGCGACGATGGTCTCCAGGTCGCGGCGCATGAGGGGCTCGCCGCCCGTCAGCCGCACCTTCCGGATGCCCAGGCTGGTGAACACCTGGATCAGCTGGACGACCTCGTCGCGGCTCATGGCCGGGGGCTCGGATCGCTCCAGGGCCCCGGTCCGCGGCTTGCAATAGACGCAGGCGAGGTTGCACTGCTCGGTCACCGAGACCCGCAGGTAGGTGATGGCCCGACCCAGGCCGTCCTTCAATCCGTCCCTGAGCCGCAGCATCCGCGGCGGCTGGCTCTGGGACGGAATGGGGAAGGCGGATTCCACGGCGGCTCCGGATGGACAACAGGATGCGCCCGTTCCGGAGGCGGACCTCCGGATTATGGCTTTGGTCACACGGGGGCCGGTCAGGGCCCCTCGGGCACCAGAGGAAGGACCATGCGGAAGGTGGCGCCCTTCCCCGGTTCGCTGGTGATGAGCAGGCGTCCTCCGTGGACTTCCAGGATGTCCTGGCAGATGGAGAGCCCGAGGCCCCAGCCGTGGGCCGCATCGCCCGACTTCACCTGCCGGAACGGCTCCAGGATGTCGCGGATCTGCTGCGGATCGAGGCCCCGCCCCGTGTCCCAGACTTCCAGGGACCAGAGACCCTCCACCGGATCGACCGTGGAGCGGATGCCCACCGCGCCTCCTGGAGGCGTGAACTTCAGGGCGTTCTCGAAGAGGTTCAGCATCACCTGGTGGAGCGTGGCGGTGTCGGCGTGGATGCGGACCCGGGCCGTCTCCGGCGCGACCTCCAGGTGGAAGGCCAGTCCCCGGGCCTCCGTCTTCAGCCGCAGCACCTCCTCGAACCCCTCGGTGACTTCCATGGGCACCGTGGGGGAGAGCTTCAGGCTGTGGAGCAGGGCCTCGGAGCGGCTCTGGTCGAGCAGGTTGCGCACGAGCGTCTCGATGCGGTTGGTCTCGCGGTCCATGATGTCGATGAGCCCGCCGCGCTCGGGCACCAGGTCGCGCAGGCGGTCGAGCGTGAGCATGATGCTGGTGAGCGGGGACCGCAGGTCATGGGTGACCATGTCCATGAGCTTCAACCGGGACTCCAGGCTCCGCTTGATCTGCTCGTGGGCCTGCTCCAGGGCCCGGTTCTGGCGCTCGAGGATCCGCGTCCGGGCCTCCACGGTATCCTCGAGGGCCTGCGCGCGCCGGGAGAGGCGGTGGAGGCGCAGCCAGACGAGCCCCCCCAGGAGGGCCAGCACGAGCAGGACGAAGAGGATGCGCACGACCCAGGCCTCGTACCAGGCGGGCTGCACCGTGATGCGGATGGGCCGCGACTCGACCCAGGGACCGCCCTCCGTGGAGGCCCGGAGGCGGAGCCGGTAGGCGCCCGCGCCGAGGTTCCGGTAGTGCAGCAGGAGGCCCTGCTGGGTGAGGGGCCGCCAGCCGGGATCCACGCCCTCGAGGAGGGTCTCGTAGCGGGGGCGTCCGGGCGAGACGGGTTCGCCCGTGTCGAAGCTCATCTCGAGGAAGTCGGGATGGGGGGGGACGGTGACCCTGGAGGGCAGGCCCGCGACCCCGCCCGGCCAGCGGATCTCCAGCACCGTCGGGGGCCGCAGGGGCGGATTCCGGAAGCCGGCGGGGTCGTCCAGGATGTTCACCCCGCCGATCATGCCGATCCACAGGCGGCCGCGGGCGTCCACCAGGAAGCCGTTGTGGTTGGTCTCGTCGGAGATGAGCCCCTGGCTGCTGGAGAGGTGCTGGAGCTCCCTCCCCCTCAGGAGATCCACGCCCCGGTTGTGCCCGAAGGCCATGGCCCCGTTCCCCAGGTCGGCGATGAAGTTCAGGCTGTCGTCGCCGAGCCCTTCGGCCACCCCGTAGGTGGTCCATTTCCCGCCCGTCAGCACGTGGAGGCCGTTCATGGTCCCGACCCAGAGGTGCCCTTGGCTGTCGGCGGTCATGCAGGTGACGGTGAGGGTGGAGAAGGGGGCATCCGCATAGGCCCGTTCGATCCGCCCCCCCACCAGGCGCCAGAGGCCGAGGGGCGTGGCCAGGAGCAGCTGGCCCCGGTACCTGAGGATGTCGCCGATCTCGGTGCTCCCGACCTCGGCCGGGAGCCCGAGCCGGGAGATGAGCCGGCCGCCCTCGTCCAGCTGGAAGAGGCCCTGTTCCGTGCCGGCCAGGATGCGGCCCCGGTCGTGGACGAGGGTGAGGACGCTGGTCCTGGCCATCTCCCGGGGGCCCGCCGGAGCCACCCGGCCGTTCCGCCACAGGGCCAGGCCCCGGTCCGTGCCGACCCAGACGCCACCCTTGCCATCCGGGAGGAGGGACCACATCTGGTCCGCCGGAAGCCCCTCGGCCCGGGTCCAGTGGGCGGTGATGCCCCGGCCCTCGTCCACCTGGTAGAGACCGGTGCTGGTGGCGAGGAGGAAGCGCCCCGGTTCCAGCTCCCGGATGGCCGTCACCGCGGCCAGATCCTTCCCGGCGAGGCTCGAGGAGCCGTTCAGGGAAGCCAGTCTGGGAAGCACCTGGGTGGCGAGGCCGTCGCCATCCGAGCCCACCCACAGGACTCCCCGCCGGTCGCGGATGGCCACGAGGATGCGGTCCCGGGGGAGGCCGTCGGCGGCGGTGAGGCGGTGGGCCGGAGCGCCGGGCGCCTTGACGAGGAGGCCGTCGCCGCCCAGGGAGACGAGCATGCCCCCGCCCTGGGCGTCGAAGCGGAGGCTGGCCATCTTCGGGGAGGGGGGCAGGGCGGCCAGGAACTCCTGGACCCACGTGCCCCGTTCCATGCGGAAGAGGGCATCCTCCAGGAGGAGCCAGACCCGGCCCGATGGATCCACCTGGAGGTCCCGGACCGGGGCCGCCCCGTGGCCCACCGGCAGGGGGTACTCGCGCAGGGTCTGGCCATCCCACCGCCCCAGGAGATGCCCGTGGCCCACCATCCAGAGTCCGTTCGCGCGGTCGCGGGCGAGGTAGCGGATGGGCTGTCCGGCGAAGGGGGCGGGAAGGGGCACCGGCTCGAAGCCGCCGCCGGCCTGGCGGAAGAGGCCGAGGCGGTTGCCCACGAGCACCCGCCCGTCGGCGTCGAGCGCGAGGGCGAGCGTGGGGGACTTGCCCAGGCCCTGGGCGGGGCCGTAGTTGGCCACGGTGTCGCCCTGGACCTCGGAGACCCCATTCTCGCTGCCCACCCAGATGCGGCCGGTCCCGTCCTCCAGCATCCCCTGCACGAAGCGGGCCTTCAGCCCCTGCGCCGCGCCGAAGGCCTGGAACCCGGAGGCGCCCAACCGGGCCATGCCGCCGGTGTTGGTCCCCACCCACAGGAATCCGTTGCGATCCTCCAGGAGCGCCGTGACCTGGCTCTGGGGCAGGCCTTCCCGCAGGCCGAAGTGCCGGAAGGCCAACTGCTGCCCGGCGGCCGGGAAGACGGGCCACCCGAGGATCAGCCAGCAGAGGGCGCGGAGGAGTGAACGGACGTGGGGCATCAGGTCGGCGATGAAGGGCCTATCGGCTGAAGGGGGATCCCTCTCGATTTCCGGTGGACGTGGGAACATGGTGGGCCGGGAGGATCATGCTCGTCGATGCCCATTGCCACTTGACCGGGAACCACCTGGCTCCCGAGGCCCTTGAGCCGATCCTGGTCCGCGCCAGGTCGGAAGGCGTGACCGGCTTCATCGCGGTTGGAACCGACCTGGAAGATTCCCGCCTCGTGCTTGAGCTGGCGCGGACGGTGCCTGGTGTGCGGGCAAGTCTCGGTGTCCATCCCCACGAGGCGAAGACCTGGACCCCCGAGGTGGAGGCGGGTCTGGCCGCGATGGTCGAGGACGCCGCCGTGTGCTTCGTGGGGGAGACGGGCCTGGACTGGCATTACGACTTCAGCCCGCGGGAGGAGCAGGAAGCCGCCTTCCGGGCCCAGATCCGGCTGGCCAGGCGGATCCGGAAGCCGCTCATGATCCACACCCGCTCCGCCCCTGAGGCCACCCTCCGGATCCTCTCGGAGGAGGCCGCCGACGGCGTCCGCGGCATCATCCACTGCTTCAGCGAGGATCGGGCCTTCGCGGCCAGGGCCCTGGACCTGGGCCTCCACCTGAGCTTCTCCGGCATCGCCACCTTCAAGAAGGCCGAGGCCGTGCGCGAGGTGGCCGCCTGGGCTCCGGCCGACCGCATCCTCGTGGAGACGGATGCCCCCTTCCTCGCGCCGGTCCCCTACCGGGGCAAGCCCAACGAACCCGGCTTCGTGCGGTTCACCGCGGAGGCGGTGGCCGCCCTGCGCGGCATTCCCACGGCGAAGCTGGCGGAGCTCACCACCCGCAATCTGGAGGGCCTGTGCGGCTGGGCGCCCGCCTCCTGACCTCCGCGGTCCTGGCGGCCGCCCCGCTGGGAGCCCAGGCCCACCCGCGCCTGCCCTGGGAACGGGTGATGCCGCTGCCCTGGCAGCCCTCCCCGAAGGGCGCGGCATCGGAATATCCTCCCCCGGCGGCTTCCAGCGGCCCGCTCTCCCTGCGGATCTCCGCCGACGGCACGGTGCGGGTGGTGGACGGCAGCGGCCTGGTGCGGCTGCAGGAGGGTCTGCCGGGCCGGCCCCTGAGGGTCTGGCGGGACGGTGGCCTCCCCTTGGATCCCCCCGTCGGCGCCTGGCGCTTTCCCGCGGAGACGCCGATGGAGCAGGGGCTCGGCGCCCTGCGCTGGTGCGCGGAGGACTTCCGGCCCTTCCTGCAGGGGCTGTGCTGGGTGATGGAGGATGGCGAGGGTCTCCTCGCCGTGATCCACCCCGCCGCCGGCCGGATCATCTACCTGCCGCTGCCCCCCGGCCGGGATCTTTCCCTCCGCTTCCTTCCGGACCGGCTGGAGGTGGTGGCGGGCCGTCCTGAACCCGGCGGCGCCGCCCGGTGGACCCTCCCCTGGATCGGCCTCCTGCCCCGTTTGGCGGGCCTGGCGCCCAGGACCGAGGCGGAGCCCAAGGGAACAGCCCTGGCGCCCTTCCCCCATGACTGAGGGACGTCAACTTGGCACGCCCCTGGCGTGTCCCTAGACCGGAACCGATCCTGGATCGGGCAGCATCCAAGCACCTGGAGGCAGGCCATGAACGAGACCTTCCGCAATTCCCGATGGATGGCAGCGGCGCTGCTTCCCGTGGCCGTGCTCTCCGCCGCGCCCCAGACCACGGTCGCCCCCGCTGCCGAAGAGGGCAGCTACCAGGGCGAGAACCCCGACCGCTACGCGATGGTGCGGATCCTCGAGGGCGACGTGCGCATCCGCAAGGGGGACCTCGACGAGGACCTGAGCCGGGGCACGCCGGTCGGCGAGGGGGACGTGGTGGAAAGCCGCGGTCGTGGTGTTCTGCAACTGGGCGACGGCTCCCGCATCGCCTTCGCCGGCGCGACGCGCTTCACCGTGGCGGCGCTCTTCACCACCCAGAAGGGCGAGAAGCAGGTGCTCCTGCGCCTCGACTACGGGCGCCTCCGGGTGCAGCTCGGGGGCCGCACCGAGGCCCGGTTCCGCGTCGACACCCCCTCCGGATATGCCACCTGCCTCGACGACGGCGCCTTCAGCATCGAGGCAGAGCGGGACCGCACCACGCGCCTCCTGGTCTACAGCGGCCATGTGGCCTTCGCCAACCAGCGCGACCAGACGACCGTCGCCGCGGGGGATCGGCTCACGGTCTACAGCCCCGAGGACAGCCTGGACCGCGTGCGCGGCTTCAACACCTACGATGGCGACGACTTCGACCGCTGGAGCGCCCGGGCCCTGGTCGTGCGCCGCGGCGAGAGCTGGGACCGGGTGCCCGCCGAGCTCCGCTACTACTCCGACGAACTGGATGACCATGGCCACTGGGTGAACTCCAGCGAGTACGGCTGGGTGTGGCAGCCCGACGGCGTGGCCGAGGACTGGCGGCCCTACTACGACGGCCGCTGGGCCCCCTATTCCGGCGGCATGACCTGGATCTCCGCCGAGCCCTGGGCCTACGTGGCCTACCACCATGGCCGCTGGCACTGGAGCGTGGGGGTGGGCTGGTTCTGGATCCCCGGGGTCTACTACAGCCCCGCCTGGGTGGCCTGGGACTATTCCTCCGGCTACTGCGGGTGGGCCCCCCTGGGCTACTACAACACCCCCTGCCACTGGGGCTACGGCGCCTGGGGCGGCGGCTACTGCTGGAACGTGGTGTCCGTGAACCACATCAACGGCCGGAACCTGCGGGGCCACATCTACTCGGACGCCAACGTGCTCCGCACCTTCGGGGGCGGCACCGGTGGCACCGCCTGGACCGGCGGCGGACGGGACCTGACGCCGCCCTGGCGGCGGAGCCCCCTGATCGTGTCGCCCACCGAGTTCCGGAACCCCGGGCAGATCCAGTCGGCCTTCCGTCCCGAGATCCACCGCGACCGCATGATGGCCTACGAGCGCCAGGCCCAGTCCACCACCGGCCGCACCATCTTCCGCCGTGACATGGCCCCGCCCCGCGGGGGGGATGGCCGGCCCGGCGCCGTCCAGGCCGGTCCCCAGCGGAGGCCCTTCGAGAACCGCCCCGCGCCGGGCCAGGATCGTCCCACGCCCTCGCCCCGGGAGCGCGGATTCGAGAACCGGCCCGCCCCGAACCAGGACCGGCCCGCGCCTGCACCACGTGAACGGGGCTTCGAGAGCCGTCCGGCCCCGAACCAGGATCGCCCCGCGCCCTCGCCCCGGGAGCGCGGCTTCGAAAGTCGGCCTGCCCCGAACCAGGACCGGCCCGCGCCTGCGCCGCGTGACCGGGGGTTCGAGAGCCGCCCCGCTCCGGAGCGCCGCTATGAGGCGCCCGCCCCCCGGGAGCGGGTGTTCGAGAACCGTCCCGCGCCCGCCCCCGAACGCCGCTACGAGGCTCCGGCCCCCCGGGAGCGGGGCTTCGAGAGCCGTCCGGCCCCGGCCCCCGAGCGCCGCGAGGCGCCTGCCCCGCGGGAACGGGCCCCGGAGCCCCGTCCCTCCGGCGGAGAGGGCCGCGGCCGGGAGATCCGGCGCTGAACCTCCGGGAAAGAACGAGGGCCCCGCGACGCGGGGCCCTCGCACGTACGGCGTGGGGTCAGATGATCTCGATGGGGGCGAAGCCGAGACGGGTGGCGGGTGGCGCGGCTGCATGCCGCGCCACCCGCCGGGACCCGATCGGGCTGAGCATCACCCAGGGGGTCAGATGATCTCGATGGGGTAGTACCCCTTCTCGATCAGCTGCGAGGCGATGCGGCCCCGCAGGCGGGCGCTGGAGGTGGGGTGGAACTCGGCGAAGGCCTTGATGCCGGCCAGGGCGTGGCGCAGGGCCTCGCCTTCCACCACATCGGCGCAGAGCATGCGGGAATCGCCGTGGACGCGGTGCCAGCTCTCGTTGACGTAGAGCTCGGTGAAATCGCGGGCGATCTCCGCCCAGCGGTGGCCGTTCTCCAGCATCCGCTCGGCGCGCACCACGGCGCTCTCCATGGCGTAGATCTCCATGAGCATGTTGCTCATGCGGGCCATGACCTCCTGGTTGTCCACCAGCTTCTGGCCGAGCACCTGCACCGCGAGGCCCGCGGCCAGCATGCACTGGCGCTTGCTGAGCTCCACGCCGTGCTTGAGGCGGGCGAGGGGGCCGGTGAAGGCGTCGGCCTTGATCGGGTTGGCGATCTCCTTGGCCACCTGCTGGCCGAACTGCATGAGGGGCAGCTCGCCCTTCATGGCGCGCTTCAGCAGGGTCCCGGCGATGAGCAGCCGGTTGATCTCGTTGGTGCCCTCGAAGATGCGGTTGATGCGGCAATCCCGCTCGGCCTTCTCGGGCGGATACTCGGCGCTGAAGCCGTAGCCGCCGAAGGCCTGCACGGCCTCGTCGGCCACCGAGAACAGGGCTTCGCTGGCCCAGACCTTGGAGATGCTGCACTCGATGGCGTACTCGTCGATGGCGGCCATCTTGTCCGCGCCGGCGGTGGGGCTGTCCCAGCTGGTGGCGTGGAGGGCGTCGTCGAGGTAGCCGATGGTGCGGAAGTTCAGGGACTCGGCCACGAAGATCTTGGTGGCCATGTCGGCGAGCTTCTGCTGGATGAGGCCGAAGGCATTGATGGGCTTGCCGAACTGCTGGCGCTCGCTGGTGTACTTGATCGTGTATTCCAGGATGCGCTTCATGCCGCCCTGGCTGCCCAGGCCCAGCTTGAAGCGGCCGATGTTGAGGATGCCGAAGGCGATCTTGTGGCCCTTGCCCGGCTCACCCAGCAGGCGGTCCTTGGGGATGCGGCAGTTCTCGAGGATGACAGTGCGCGTGGAGCTGCCCTTGATGCCCATCTTCTTCTCTTCGGCGCCGGTGCTGATGCCGGGGTCGGTCTTCTCGACGATGAAGGCGCTGAACTGCTGGCCGTCGATCTTGGCGAAGATGATGAAGACATCGGCGAAACCGGCGTTGGTGATCCACATCTTGGTGCCGTTCAGCACCCAGTGGTCGCCGTCGAGGACGGCGGTGGCCTTGGCGCCCAGGGCGTCGGAGCCGCTCCCGGCCTCGGTGAGGGCGTAGGCCGCCAGCCACTCGCCGGAGGCGAGCTTGGGGAGGTAGGTCTTCTTCTGGGCCTCGGTGCCGAAGTAGACGATGGGCAGGGTGCCGATGCCGGTGTTGGCGCTGTAGCTCACGGCGAAGCTGCCCTGCTTGCTCATCTCCTCGAGCACCAGCATGGCCGTGCGCTTGTCCACGTCCATGCCCTCGTAGGCCTCGGGGATCTCCAGGCCCAGGAGGCCGAGCTCGCCGGCCTGCTTCATGAGCTTGATGGTGAGGGGGAGGTCCAGCTTGTCGATCTCCTCGTCCCGGGGGATCACCTCGCCCTGCATGAAGTCGCGGGCCGCGCGGGCGAACTCCTTGGCGTCATCCTCGAATTCCTCGGGGGTGAACTGGGGGAGGTTGCCGAGGGGGGTCAGCAGGAAGCTGCCGCCCTTGATCTGCTCGATGGCCGAGGTGCTCATGGGGATGTCCTCCGGATTGGGTAGGTCCCAAGATGGAGGCCGGGCGATTCCTTGGCTAGCCTCTACCTCTGGTCAATGTCCTCCGGGGGGGACCGCCTGCCCGCGGGTGCCCGCGGGCGCTCGGGATGGGCGCGACCGCCGGGTCCCGGCGAGGAGCCCGCCCGGGCTCCCGCTGCTCGCGGGGGGGCTCCAGGGCCCGCGCGCCAACCCGCCGGGAACCCGTCTCGGCACAGGGGCAACGGGTCTGTTTCAATGGGAGGTCAGGGAGGCGCGATGCCGGAAGGCAGGCAGGTCCAGCAGATGTTCTCGGGCATCGCCGGGAAGTACGACGTGCTGAACCACGTCCTCTCGGGAGGCGCCGACTTCTGGTGGTGGTGGCGCATGGCCCGGGTCTCGGGGGCCTCGCCGGGGAAGCGCTTCCTGGATGTGGCAGCCGGTAC
>Ga0079306_1001049_pt1 | contig 20540 bp, 21 predicted proteins | sample Methanotroph_Enr_FD_79181 | JGI IMG/M metagenome (GOLD analysis project Ga0079306, IMG submission 79181) | Enriched soil microbial communities from Old Woman Creek wetland in Ohio, USA - Methanotroph_Enrichment_5 | ecosystem: Environmental > Terrestrial > Soil > Wetlands | place: USA: Ohio...
AAGAAATCCTTGCATCTGCCTCCTTTATAAGTGGCAATAAGATCCTTACAAGGCTTTTGTTTGCATTTCCTCTGCCCAGTACTATATCCATACCCGAGTGTCCGCCCTTCATGCCTTTGATTACCAGCTTCATGCCAACAAAACCTACAGGTACGGCCTCATTTTTATACTTGAATGTTGCAGTAGCATCAAGACCGCCAGCACAACCAACATATAATTCACCTTCGTCTTCTGAGTCAAGGTTGATAAGAATGTCGCCCTTTAAATAACCTGGTTTGAGATTTCTTGCTCCGGTCATGCCAGTCTCTTCGTCAATTGTTATAAGAACCTCTACCGGTCCGTGTACCAAATCCTTTGCTTCCAGAATTGCCATTGCAACAGCAACACCCATTCCGTTATCTGCACCCAAAGTAGTTCCTGTGGCATAAACCCACTCGTCAACAATTCTTGGAATTATAGGATCTGTTTCAAAATTGTGAACCTTGTCGCTGTTCTTCTGAGGGACCATGTCTATATGGGCCTGTAGTATTATACCCTTCCTGTTCTCCATTCCCGGAGTTGCCGGTTTACGGATTATTACGTTTCCTATTTCGTCAATAACTGTTTCCAGTCCTAATCCTTTTCCGAAATTTTCCAGAAAAAGGACTGCTTTTTCCTCTTTTTTTGACGGGCGAGGAATTTGTGTAAGGGAATAGAAGTTTTTCCAAACCCTTGTTGGATTTAAATTAGCAATACTCATTGTTTTAATTATTTAAAAATTATTGTTCTATTTTGCTGTTGCAATTTCGAGAGGGAATGAAAGTACATTTCCCAACTGATAAACCGGCATCCTTGTCTGAAGCAAAAGTGTCTGCCCATCCATTACCTTTGCATTCATTGTGGCCGGCTTTCTGTAGATAACCCTGCCTTTTGAAGTTGAGAGATCCATTGCAGGAACTTCTGCCGGCTTACCCTCCTGAGACAGCTCCAGTACTACGGGTCTGCCAGAAAGGTTATTTGACGGGAGCAGTCCAAGGTTGTCTGATATTCTGAAAGCTATATACATCTGCTTCTGGCTTTCTGCAGAAGGCACAAGTTCGAAGCTCATGCGCTGAGTGTCAAAACTGCTTTTTCCTATAAAAAGGCTCAGATATTCCGATTCAAGCCTGTTGATCTCATCTATGGCCGATTTAAGTGCCTCTCCGCTGAATGTAGCATCGGTCTCACCTGTAATTATATCTATCCTCTTGTCTCTGAGCTTGAATATCAACGCGGCTGTCTCTTCTGCTCTCTTTTCCATACTTTTCTCAACCACCTGGTTTTGCTGAACAGCCACTTTTTCCAGTCCGGAAGTTGTCTGAACGGTTTTGTATAGGGTGCTTTTTTCATTTGTGAGGTTTGATGTTGACAGCGACGATGTGAAAGCCGATTTGTCCATAGTTTTTGCAAAACGCATTTTCTGCTCCTTGCCAGCGTTGGAGTCTGACCAGATGATAAGACCCTGGTTTATGAACTCCAGAAAATTCAGTGTTGCTGTTTTGGAGTTGCCAAGATTAAGTGCAATATTGGAGTTGTCTGCTTCTATGTATGGAACCATCTTTACAGAAACGAGTTTGTAGAACTCTCCGCTCTCTTCTCTTGCCTGGATACCCAGATATTTTTGGGCAAATTTTGCATAAGGACCTGCAATGAACGACTCATGGCCTGCTTCTGCCACAAACTGAATTGTTGTGCTTGGCAGAGAGTATACAATTGTTCCTAACGGAAGCTTATCGGCCTGTCTGTTTGACTGTGACTGTGCCTGTATGGTAATTAATGCGAAGATAGCTACCAGAGATATCTTTAATGTTTTATTCATCATTTTTCCTGCTTGAATTCTTTAAATCGTTTAAACTTCTCTTCCATCTTTTATGTGACCACAACCAATCTGAAGGGTGTGACCTGATCCCGGCTTCCAGAAGTGCTGCAAACTTCCGGGTAATCTCTCCCTCCGCTGTTTTGGAAGGGTCGTCAGTAATAACAGTTAGTGCAGATTTGTACTTCCCTCGCGACACCCTCCTGCTGTTCAGATAAGCAACCGGCATATTAAGCTTCCCCGACAACTGCTCCGGTCCGTTCATCATTAGTGTTGGCTGGTTGAGAAAATCCACAACAAATTTTGCACCAGGAAGGGGAGACTGGTCGGCAACCAGAAAATAGCAAAGCTGTTCATCCTTGTGTTTAAACATATATTTTGCAATTTCGTTCGATTCTACAAGTTTGCCTTCCATGTGACGCATCCTGATCCATTTGATTATCATGTCTGGTGTCTTGTGTCTCATCTTTTTGTATACAATCCTGAAATCCTTTGACTCATAGCCAGATGGAGAGAGATCGGCAATAAGTATGTTCTCCCAGTTTGCCTGATGGCCAAGAACAATCATAACCGGTTTCCCCTGATCGTGAAATTCTTTAAGACAATCGGGATTTTCCAGCTCCGATATTGAGTATTGTTGTTTAGTTTTGTTGGATACAGATCTGAGAAGCTCTACGAAGACATCTGTGAAGTTTGTATAGAAACCTTTTACAATCTCTTCAATTTTATCATACTTCAAATCCGGAAACGACCTGGCAACATTTACATGAACCACTTCGTACCTGTACCTTATAATTCTCCTCATGAAAAAAGCTGAAAAATCAGAAATACAGTAGAGGATTTTGCCGGGCAGAAGTGATATTACATAAACAGGCGCTAAAATTAAATAAAATCCGATTTTTGCCATTGAGCATTTCACTTTTTAACAAAGTTATCTAAATTTTACTACTTTTGTATAGATGTAGCCAATTTTTTAACTAAATAATATTACAAACTATGTTCAAAAAACATCCAAAAGGACTTCTTTCAGCTGCTCTCGCAAATATGGGTGAGCGCTTTGGGTTCTACACAATGATGGCGATACTGGTACTGTTCCTACAGGCGAAATTCGGTCTGGACGGAAAGAGTGCCGGGATTATCTATTCCATCTTTTATGCATCAATTTACATCTTGGCTTTGGTTGGAGGTATAATTGCTGACAGAACCAGAAATTACAAGGGTACAATCCTAATCGGTATCATTGTCATGGCAGTGGGATACTTTCTTATGGCAATCCCTACTCCTACACCGGTGCCTAACAAAACCCTCTATCTGACACTGGCTTGCCTGGGACTATTTGTCATTGCTTTTGGTAATGGTCTGTTCAAAGGTAACCTCCAGGCTCTGGTAGGGAAGATGTACGACAACCCTAAGTATGGCCCGATGAGAGACTCAGGATTCTCCCTTTTCTACATGTTTATAAATGTAGGTGCCATTTTTGCTCCGCTTTTTGCAATAGGCATGCGTAACTGGTGGCTAAACGGTCATGGTTTCCAATACAATGCCGACCTTCCTTCTCTTTGTCACGGTCAGCTTGGCGGAACCCTTACAACTGAGGCCGCTACACGTTTCGGCCAACTGGCAAATGAAGTAAGTGCCACTCCTGTAGCTGATCTTACAGCATTTGCAAACAGTTATCTGGATGTTTTCACAACCGGATATCACTATGCCTTTGGTATTGCAATTATCGCAATGGTTATTTCATTGGTTATCTACATCACTAATAAGAAGAACTTCCCTGGTGTTGAAAAAATTCAGACTAAAGACGGAGTTAAGGTTGTTGACCCTACCGAGATTCAAATGTCGGTTCAGGAGGTTCGTCAACGTATATATGCTCTTTTTGCTGTATTCGGAGTTGTTATCTTCTTCTGGTTCTCGTTCCACCAAAACGGTCTTACTCTTACAATGTTCGCAAAAGAGTTCACAGATCTCAGCGGAATCAAGATCAACCTTGGATTTGTAACCCTTCAGGGTGCAGAGATCTTCCAGTCAATCAATCCATTCTTTGTAGTGTTCCTTACACCTATAATAATGGGTATTTTCGGATGGTTCAGGGCAAGGGGAATGGAGCCTTCGACTCCTAAGAAAATTGCCATTGGTATGGCCATTGCTGCTCTCGGTTTTGTTGTAATGTCATTAGGTTCTTATCTTTCAAACCTTCCTTTGCACAACGAGGTTGTTGCCATGGGTGGTCTTCCTGACGCACAAAGGGTAACACCGTTCCTGCTTATCGGAACATACTTTATCCTTACAGTTGCTGAGTTGTTCATCAGTCCTCTGGGAATCTCATTTGTGTCCAAAGTTGCCCCTCCTAAATATCAGGGTGTAATGCAGGGCGGATGGCTTGGTGCAACAGCTGTTGGTAATCAACTGCTTTTCATCGGAGCTATTTTCTACGAAAGTATTCCAATCTGGCTGACATGGACAATATTTGTAGTTGCTTGTCTTATCTCAATGACTACAATGCTTGTTATGCTTAAGTGGCTCGAAAGGGTTTCTAAGTAAACACCTCCAGTTAATATAACCTGTAAAGGGTTCTTCTAACTTATACAAACCCATCCCTCTTCACAGCTTTCCAGTTTTCTTCGAAAACCTGAGGCTGTTCAGAGGGATGTTTTGTATTTATTAGTATTTAGCAGAGAGCATCGCTTACTGGCTTAACCTATTAGTGTGGGTGTTTACATTTAAAGCTTTCTCGCAAGCTGTGTCACTTTAGCGTGATTTTCAGTAAAACTCTGTTATCTTCCGGAGTTATTTTCTCTAATACCTCCGGATTTTTTATTAGCTTCTTAAAACTATCGGTCATAGTATCGAAATGGAGAGGATATACCAGACAATAAAATTTATCGCCTTCAAGGAATTGAAATGAGTTTTTAAGAAAATGGTTATCCTTCTCAAAGTCGAACCACCTGATAACTCCTGAACTTTTGTTTTTAGCAGCATATAAAAAATTATTCACACTGATATCTCCCGTATTGTCTAAAATCTCAAAAAACAGAAATTTATCGCCTTCAAAATACTTACAGATGGATGCTGACGGCTTTTTTAAAAAATTTTCAAAGTCTTCTCTACGACCTTCCGATTTAAGATATTCCTTTTTAGGAACCGATTTCTCTGCAAAATCTATCACAAGGCGAGGCACAACCCCATTATCAATATTATATGAATAAATAGTGTCATTGTAAAACTCTTTGATTGTCACCTCTTTTTCAGATTTTAAAGATAGACTGTTCTGTTCTGGCCATAGAGAAGCTTTCGTTTTTATCGGCAAATAAGCTGCAATCTCTTTTCCTTGTTCATCCATAACTATCAAGCGTTCATCTCTTACTCCATTCCTAATATTCAAGTACAGTAAGTACTTGTCTCCAAATTTAAGGGCTTGCATATAATTCTTATATGGAATCGTCTTTTTTTCAATGAATTCTCCTGTTGGTTTGAATTTGTTGATAACAAAATCGGGTGATGAGAAGATGTAAATTGTGTCTTTGGAAATGCAAAAATTATTAACATTTATATACTCTTGGGGACCTCTGCCGCAGTTTCCTATAAATTTTATTAGTTTTCCCGTTGAGTCGAATTTTAATAATATGTTTCTAGAGGGACTATAATATCCCACAAATGATTGATGATTATAAATATAATATTCAGAATTATACACAATCAACGAAATATGATCACAGAGAAATGCCTCTTTCTTGTTATCCAGTGGAACTAACTCTATCTCCTTTACAAATTCGGAGAAAAAGAGATTCTGATCTCCTGCAGCTTCGGCCTTTATAACTTCAATCTTATTGACTACTGTGTTATTGCATGAAATTATCAATATCAGCAATGAAAAGAAAAAGGGCTTCTTCATTTTAAAGCAAATTTAATCATGTATAAATCGTGATGGTCAGTAATGCCATTTGCTTGCTTAGGTCAGTTAGTGATCTGCCAGTTGTTTTCACAACTATCATATAATGAATGTGATACTAATATATTTTGTGAGGTTTTTACAGAAAATTTATTTGTAATGTGCTAATAAACAAGCTTTTCTTAAAACAACTGGCAGATCACTTTCTCCACCATTAGCAAATTAGCACATTAACTCATTATCACATTAATATATCAAGTACTTCTTCCGCATCTCCTTGTATTGCGAAAGTGCGGGCTCCCAGCTATCGCGGATCTCCCGTTCGGTTTTGCCGGCTATGATCTGTTCTCTTAGTTTGCTTGTGCCGGCCAGTTTGTCAAAGTAGTATGATCCGTTTGCCCCCTTCTTGAAGAAGCTGGTTTTGTCAGGATAAGCATTGTACAGCTCGATGAGCCAGCTAAGATGTATTCGTCCTGTCTTGCTGAATATGTTGGTGTCGTACTTTCTCAGATCCAGGCCATAACACTTTGTTGTTGTTTGTGCCGCTTTGTTGCGGCCACGGTTGTAGACTTTGAAGGAGAAAGGGTACTTACCCTTGAGGTCGGGATTACCCAGAACCGTAAATGCAATCAGCGGCTTTGTGCCCCTACCCTGACTTATGACGGTCCCTTCGAACAGACATAGTGAAGGATAGAGCAGTATGGATTGTTGTGTGTTGAGGTTTGGAGATGGAGGAATTGGCAGAGTGTATGGTTTACCGTGTGCATAATTGAGCATTGTTATTATCTTGAGCTTGCATTGGATTTTGTTGGCGAGCCAACCCTCTCCGTTGATCATAAGTGCATACTCGCCAAATGTCATTCCATGCAAAATCGGAATCGGGTTAAGACCGACAAATGATTTCTGCTGCTCCTCCAGAACCGGCCCATCTACATACGAGTCATTGGGATTTGGCCTGTCGAGGATAATCAGCTCTATATTGTTTTCGGCACACGCCTCCATTATGTAATGGAGAGTGGCAAGAAAAGTATAGAAGCGGGTGCCGACGTCCTGCATATCAAATATCATTACATCCACATCTGAAAGGTCTTCCTTTGTCGGTTTATTCTTACCCCTGTACAGCGAGATTGTTGGTACGCCTGTCTTTACGTCAACAGAGTCATAACTGTTGCCCCCTCTGAAGCCATGTTCGGCCCCGAACCCCTTGACCACCTTAATACCAAGCGACAATAAGCTGTCGAGGCTCAGCTGGCTGCCGATTGTGGATGTCTGATTTATTGTCATTGCTACATTCTTACCAACAAGAGAGGTAAGATATCTTTCAGTCTGGTCGGCTCCGGTTACGATATTGCGACCGTTCTGACCATAGATCCCGGTGAAGGTCAATGCCAGCAAAATTATTGTCAGCATTGAAGATTTGAAATTTTTCATATCTGATATATTAATGAAGTTTTGATGCAGAAATCTTAGTAAATTTACTGATTCTTTTCAAACAAACTAATGAGTGATGAAGCCAGATAAAAAACTTAACAGCAACATAAAACTTATAGCCTTTGATGCCGACGATACACTGTGGGAAAATGAACTTCACTACAGACGGGCCGAGGAACGATTTGGAAGGATGATGGAAAAGTATTGCAGTGCAGAGGTTGCAAATCAGATTCTGCTTAGAGTTGAAAAGGATAACCTTCCACTTCTTGGCTATGGTTCAAAGCCATTTATTATCTCACTTATAGAGTGTGGGATAGAGATAAGCGGTGGCACACTTACCAATGATGATATTCTGGAGCTTATTTCTATTGGCAAGGATACGATCGGACAGGAGATGACCCTCTATCCGCAGGCAGAGAGTGTGCTTGAAAAGCTCTCTGCAAAATACCAGCTTTCGCTCGCCACAAAGGGTGACCTTAAGGAGCAGGAGTCAAAAATCGCACGTTCCGGACTTAAGAAATACTTTTCTCATATTGAAATCATGAGTGAGAAGAACTCCGAAAACTACATGAAAATTGTTCGTCAGCACAACCTGGAACCGGAACAGTTTCTGATGATTGGGAATTCATTTAAGTCCGATATTCTTCCTGTACTGGAAATTGGAGCTAATGCAATCTACATTCCCTCCGAAATTATCTGGGCACATGAGGTAGCGGAGGAGAGCGACCATCCGAGGCTCACTAAGGCAGCCAATCTCAACGATTTGTTAAATTTATTTGAAATATGATACCATTCTTAAAAAACAGAAGTTACAGGAGGTTCCATCAGGAGGTGGAGATCTCAGTTGAGGAGCTTAAAACCATGGTAGATGCTGCAAGGCTGTCGCCTTCTTCCAGAAACGTCCAGCCAATAAAGTTCTTTATTAACAACAACCGCGGGATGAACGACAGGATTTTCCCAAATCTTGGTTGGGCAGGGTATCTTAAAGAGTGGGACGGACCGTCAGAGGGAGAGAGGCCATCGGCATACATAATTCTCATTCACGACAAAAACATCTCTGCTGGTTACTCATGCGACAACGGCATTTTTGCCCAAAGCATACTTCTTCAGGCAGTTGATCTTGGTTTTGGAGGTTGCATGATTGCATCCTTCAGAAAGGATGGCATCTCTGAGCTGCTCCACTTGCCTGAAAATCTTGACCCTATAATGGTGATTGCCCTCGGAAAGCCAAAGGAAGTTGTGATTGTGGACGAGATAAAAGATGGAGATGTGAAATACTGGAGGGACGATATGCAGAATCATCATGTGCCAAAACGCACACTTGACGAGCTGCTCTACATCCCGGAAGAATAGACCGGCTCCTGCCCCATTGCTTTAAGGATTTTTCTGCCTCCCTCTTCTGAGAGAAGGTATTCCAGAAAAGTCTCTGCGACTGCCCTGTTTGGAGCTTTATCCAGAATAGTAACACCATATACCATGGCTTCACCTTTCATGGTAAGTTTTTCACCGGGCTTTGATCCTCTCACATCTGTCTGAACTTCTGCATAGTGTGGGTTCAATGTTGGGTCCCCAAGATTAATGCTTCGAGGAAGTGTCAGATATTTAAGGTTATGCTGTACCGCTACTGACCTGTATAGAAAAATATAGTCTACTGTTCTTGTATCCAGAAGTGCCAGAAGATCTACCTCCTTAGGCCTCATGAACCGGTTGTCCTTTGCCATAATCTTGTCTGCCAGACCAATGCTGCTTGTTCCCTTGGCTACAAAGTCTTTCTCAGCCAACTTAAGTGTAAGTACCGATCTGTATCCGCAAGGGTCAGCATCGGGATCTGCCCTGCCTATTATTACATCGTCACGCAACAATATCTGAGCCCAGTTGCTGGTGTCTATTTTGTCTGCATGGGCCGACCGCTCCGTGTATACTATAGCCATCTCGTTTGAGGCAAATTGGATATTCCTGGAGGCGTATTGCGGAACCAGCAGCTTGTCGATTATTGAATAGTCGGCCGATGCCATAATATCACACTCCCTTTTGAGTTCTGTAATCTTTCTCGCTGCATCTATGCTCCCGGATGCCTCGCAAAGGACCTTGACATTCGGATGTATCTGCATAAATGAATCTGCAATTGCCTTAAACGGCATAGAGAGCGATCCTGCATGAAATATTATCAGGTTACCGCTGAGAGTGGAATCTGAAACTGCATTTTTTTTTCGTCCGCATGAAGTGTTCATCACAACAAATATTATTAAAAGTGATACAATAAAGACTCTTTTCATGGCTGCAAATATTTTCTAAATTGTTAATATAGAGTTATTTTATTCAATCCCTTGATGGACCTGTCGGCAAACATGTCGCAACCGGCATAAATCGAAAATGTTTCGTGCCCTTTGTCTTTGTCTTTATTTTTGCTCTTGCTCATTCCAAACATCAGCAATGGGTCACGCTGGTCGTTCCTGTTTGTAAGTTCCGAAAGTGAGAACGATGCCCTGTAGCCGTCAACCCCTTCAATACAGACCAAGCCCTCCCTGAGAGAAGCTTCATCCTTAGGGTAGTAGGGCTTCATCACATCTCCAAGCAACACCCCTGTAAATACTTTTTCTCCCTTATATCCCATACTGTGACCGTAATAGGTTGATTCAAAGCTTACAGCCGCGAGATTTTCTGGCAATCTCTCAAGTTGTGCATATGTAGAATCTGGTCCGATAAGCTCCAGCTTCTCTGCATAGAACTTCTCCGGTCTCCTGTTTACAACAAACTTTCCAGCAAGGGTCTTTATAACAATTTTTGTTGGCTGAGATATGTTTCTGACACTTAATCTGTCGGTTCCCACAACCAGTTTTGAGTGCTGCGGAAGTTTCCACATCTCCTTGGTTTTACCCGGAATGACCCTTGTAACATTTTTGGCAATTATTATCTGATATGTGTTTGAAGAGTAGAAGATTTCGCCCCAGCTGAATGTTGCAAACTCACCCTTGTCGTTATAGACCTCAATATACAGGTCTACCGGTGGGTAAAACTCGTTTTTGCTGCTTTTGTCAATTTTTACTGAACTCAGAATGTCGCAGAGTGCATATCCATCGTACCTGAAGGCCCCCTCAAACTTGAGAGTGTCTCCGTTCATTCTAGCCTCCTTTACTGCTACCGAGTGCCATGGAATATTCCTGAGTGAAATCCTGACATCCTTCTCTACCTCTCCTGTTATAAGAATCTCATCGGGTGTATCAAGTGCAGTGGCCTTTTCCTGATTGAAATAGTTGTTTGCACCTGACTCCCACAAAAGTGTTGAACCACTGAAGCCGTCGATATGCAGATATTTACATCCTGTCAATGCTATAGATACCGATGTAACGATAATGAATGACCTGAATTTCATTGTTAAAAAATTTTAGCGAAGATAGCAAAAAACACTACCTTTCGGTTAAATTTACAGCCTTAAGGTTAGCTATATGGACATTTTACCTCTATCGTTCCCAGATATTGAAAAGAGCAGACCGCTCGTTCTGGCCGGCCCATGCAGTGCTGAGAGCGAGGAGCAGGTAATGACCACTGCCAGACAGTTGTCTGCCAGCGGAATCAGGATATTCCGGGCCGGCGTTTGGAAACCAAGAACTAAACCCGGAGGATTTGAAGGTGTTGGTGAAGAGGGGCTGAAGTGGCTGTCAAAAGTCAAAAAAGAGACCGGAATGTACACCTCTACGGAGGTTGCGAATTCCGGGCATGTAAAGGCTGCCCTTAAAGCAGGAGTGGATATTCTCTGGATTGGGGCACGCACAACCGGGAACCCTTTTGCCGTACAGGAGATTGCAGAGGCGTTGATTGGTTCGGATGTACGGGTACTTGTGAAGAACCCCGTAAACCCCGACATTGAACTTTGGATTGGCGCAATGGAACGTCTTCAGAATAGTGGAATAAAGCATATTGCAGCTGTTCACAGAGGGTTTGGCTCATACGAAAAGGGACTATTCAGGAACCTGCCGCAGTGGCACATCCCTATAGAGTTGAAGCGAAGGTTGCCCTCTCTCACTTTGCTTTGTGACCCCAGTCATATTGGTGGAAGGTCAGAACTTATATATCCCCTTTCGCAGCAGGCAATGGACCTTGGTTTTGATGGGCTGATGATTGAGAGTCATTGCAATCCGGCTATTGCACTGAGTGACAAGGAGCAGCAGATAACTCCAGAGCTTCTGCATACAATTCTAAAGGCAATAATTATCCGCGAGACCACAGATGACTCTGAATCTCTCTATGAACTCAGGAGAGAGATTGACGAGCTCGACCAAAGGCTGCTTGATTTGCTCTCAAAAAGAATGTCAATTGCCAGAGAAATTGGCCGCTACAAAAAACAGCACAGTATGCCAGTGCTGCAGCCAAAACGTTACGAACATCTTGTCACAAACAGAGTCTCTCAGGCACCGGGGCTGGAAATGGATAAGGAGTTTGTACGACAGATACTGGAAGCTATCCACGAGGAGTCAGTAAGGCAACAGCTGGAGATTTTCAATAAGAATTAACCGCCACTCACCAGGTGGATGATCTTAAGGTCATCTCCCTCCTTCACTATTGTTGTAGGATAATCCTCCTTTTTAACCAGCTGGTCGTTCAGTCTTACAACCAGCATTTTGAACTTAAAAGATTTCAATTCCATTATTTCTGAAACAGTCAGTTCTTGCCCTTCAAACGTTTCTGACCTGTTGTTTAGTATTATTTGCATACGAAAAAATTACTCCAATGGAGTTTTTTGTATTTATTTGATTTACTGATTTATACGCGATATTTCTGTGGGGTGTTTTAAGAAATTCTTTTTACATGTTACTGATTAGATGTTATTTACAAAAAACTTCAATGGAGTTTTTTTTCTTTCCAACAGCAGCTCCAGCACCTTGTCGGCCTGCATGTTAGAGACAATTCCAACTCTTGGTGCCAGAGGAGGATTGTTTTCCGAAACTTCGCTCTCTTCATCGCCACAAATGTAAAGGTTGCCTGAATTGACGCTCTTAAGCAGCTCCAGCCTCCCCCATCCTGCCATTCCCGATCCGGCAACAAGTGGTTTTTCAGGAAAATGGGTGAGCATGTAATTAATAAACATCTCCTTTTGCGAAGCATCGTCAAAAGCCTCTACAACAACATCGCAGGTAGAGTAAATAAGAGATATATTATCTTCTGTGATTTTCGTGTCGTGAACCTGTACACAGTCTTCCGGTTCTATTCTTGCCAGATTATCGGCTAACGCAAATACCTTCTTTTGCCCTATCTGATCTCTAAAATAGAACTGTCTGTTTAAATTTGGCTCGCTCACTACATCGTAATCTGCAATAATAAGCTTGCCGACTCCGCTTCTTAACAGAGAAACGGCACAATTCGAGCCCAGACCACCAGCTCCGGCAATTCCTACTGTTTTTTGTGACAAAACCGATCTGATTTGGTTAAATGTTGGCATTGTTCAGGTTGTTTTGGTTACAATTTTTGTAAATTTACCAAATAAATAGAAAACAAAAAAACCGATGGACTATCAGGATATCAAAAACAGAAGAAAACTCATTACCTCCTTCTCTTACGAGTGGAAGCCGATGGATAAAGGCTACAGCGACCAGAGTCTTTATGTGAATGTCGGGACCAACAAAGTAGAGGTAAGAGAAATTGCCCCTGAAACCAAAGAGAAGTTCATAGGGGGAAAAGGTTACGGGCTCCGTATGTTATGGGATGCAGTTACCCCAGATACAAAGTGGCAGGACCCGGAAAATGAGATCGTGATTTCAGGCGGTCCATGTTGCGGAATAACTCAGTATTCAGGTTCAGGAAAATGCATTGTGGTTGCAATCTCTCCACAGACAGAGAGAATTATAGATAGCAATGTAGGCGGACACTTTGGCCCACATCTTAAGATTGCGGGTTTTGACGCATTTGAACTTCAGGGAAATTCAGAAAAGGATGTAATTATCTATATTAATGCCGTAGAGAATGTTGTAGAGATTTTTGAGGCACCGCAGGAGCTAAGTTACGACTCTCACCTTTTAGGGGAAGAGCTTCTTGATATGTTTGCCGACAGTGAAAAAGACAAGATCAACGTATCTGTGGTTGCATCCGGCAAAGCTGCAGAACACTCACTTATAGGGATGCTCAACTTCACATTTTATGACCTTAAACGAGGCAAGGTAAGACTAAAACAGGCCGGCCGCGGTGGACTGGGCACACTTATGCGTCACAAGAATGTACGGGCCATTGTTGCAAAAGTACCAAGGGTAACTGGAAACATAAATAATGTTGTTGACCTGCCGGCCATTCAGGAGAGGGGAAAAAGGTTTAACAAGGAGATGCGTGACCTGGATGATATTCAATGTCAGATGAGAAAAGTAGGAACAGCTCACCTTATGGGAGTTCTGGAGAAGTATGATATTCTGCCGGTTATGAACTTCAAGTTTGGCGACCATAAGGATTGTCCCAAAATTGACCAGGAGGTATGGAAAAGCTACTTCACACAAGGAGTTCCAGATGGTTGCTGGATAGGTTGCAACATGTCATGTGCAAAGGGGGTGGACAACTTTGAATTGAGGACCGGCCCATATAAAGGGTCAAAGGTAATTGTAGACGGACCTGAATATGAGAATGCCGCGGCACTTGGTTCCAATATTGCTGTTTTTGACCCAAGAGATATTATTGAACTTAACTTCTACTGCGACACATACGGAGTCTGTACCATAACATGGGGTAACATTGTGGGCTTTCTCATGGAGTGCTGGGACAATGGAATCCTGAACCTTGAAAGGACAGGTGGCATAGATATCAGTTGGGGAAATGCAGATTCGGCCCTTGAGCTGCTTCACCAGATGGCAAGGGGCGAAGGCTTCGGCCTTACAGCCGGTCTGGGAGTACGCAAGCAAAAGGAGTTGTTTGCGGCAAAGGGCTGGGGCGACATTAATTTCATGAACGATATAGGCATGGAAAACAAGGGTCTGGAGTACTCAATGTATCTTTCAAAGGAGTCTCTTGCACAACAGGGTGGTTACGCCATGACCAACAAAGGGCCTCAGCATGACGAAGCATGGCTCATATTCATGGACATGGTGAACAACATGATTCCAACATTTGAGAACAAAGCAGAGGCACTTCATTACTTCCCGTATTTCCGCACATGGTTCGGCCTTGCAGGTTTCTGCAAGCTCTGCTGGAATGATGTCGAGCCTGCCGATAATTCAAAGCATGCAGAACCTAACAAGGTTCCAGAGCATGTAGACAATTATGTTACTATATTCAAAGCTGTTACAGGAAGGGAGTTCGACAAGGAGGAGATGATCCGCCAGTCGGAAAGGGTTTATAACTTCCAGAAAATATTCAATATACGAATGGGATTCGGCACAAGGGAACAAGACAAGCAACCATACCGTGCAGCAGGGCCCGTTACAAAGGAGGAGTACCTCAGCCGGCAAGAGAGGTATGACAAGCAATTAACAGAGATCATAAGGATGGACCCTTCAAAAATGACTTTGGAAGAGAAAATGGCAAAGGTGAGGGAGTATCGCGAAGATCAGTACGAGAAACTTCTGGATGCTGTCTACAAACGTCGTGGATGGAACAAAAACGGTGTGCCAACTGTGGAACATCTGAAAAACATAGGAATGGACCTGCCTGAGTTGATTGAGGTTGTTGAGGTCAGGCAATAGGCAACGACATAAATAAAACTTATGAATATGAAAATTTTTAAATCTTTTCTGTTTGCCCTGCTTCTGATAGCCGGCCTGAATCTCATAGGTTGCAAGGACAACAAGAACCCATATGGGCTCGACATAGTAAGTACTCGAGAGGCATATCTTAAAAGCATAGCCGAGGATGAGAACAACAGGCTCATAGATCTTGAGCAGTATATCCCCGGAGTAGTTCTTGATATCCGCTATGCCGACACAAATAACTTCACCCACAAGAAAATTTATACCCAGCCTAAGGCTTTCCTTAGAAAACCGGCAGCAGATTCACTTCTTAAGATTCAAAGACTACTCGCTGAGAAAGGTCTGGGCATAAAGATTTATGATGCATACAGGCCATATGCAGGAACGCTCTACTTTTATGAGGTATACCCAGACACTACCTTTGTTGCGGCACCCTGGAAGGGATCTATACATAACCGTGGATGTGCAGTTGATCTGTCGCTTATCAACCTTGCTACTGGTGAAGAGCTTATCATGCCAACCCCTTTTGATGACTTCTCCCCTGCTGCATCGCATAACTACATGGAACTCGATTCAGTAAAGCTTGCCAACAGGGCAACTCTTTACAATATAATGACAGCTAACGGATTTACATTTTACGAGTATGAGTGGTGGCATTACAATATAAAAGGTAGGGACAAATTCAAACTGATGGATATATCCTTTGAAGATCTGTCAGAGGAGAAGGTTAAATAAAGCATAAATGCAATGACGATGAAAAACATAATCTTATTGCGAGGTATTCTGATACTCTGCACTATTTCATTTCTATTTTTTGCTTTGCCCGCAGGTGCCCAGAACAAAAATTCATTTGAGAGCAGCAAGAACTGGAACCCTAATAAGGTATACTTCCCTCAGTACAGCTCTGAGTCAAGGGAGAATCTGACATTTCCAAAGGTTCTGGGTTACGAGGTTCTTACTTGTGACTTTCATACACATACCGCGTTTTCAGATGGTCTGGTATGGCCGGACTTGCGTGTTTCTGAAGCATGGTGCGGAGGATTGGACGCAATGGCAATAACCGACCATATTGAATACAGACCTCATAAAAATTTTCTGAACAGTGATCACAACACCTCTTATGAGATTGCAAAACCGGTAGCCGACCAGGTTGGGTTCATGCTTATAAAGGGTTGCGAGATAACCCGTAAACAAAGTACTCTGGGACATTTTAATGCACTATTCATAAACGATGCAAATCCTATTGCTGTGGAAGATCCCAAGCAGTCAATAGTTGAGGCTCGTAAACAGAATGCGTTTATAATCTGGAACCACCCGGGCTGGGCAGTAGACACTACCAACATAAAGGAGTTTCAGGAGGATCTCTTTAAAAACGGGCTGATACAGGGAATTGAGGTTTACAACAGTTCTGAATTTTATCCACGTGTTCTTGCGTGGGCAATCGACAAAAAACTGGCCATTATTGCAGCGAGCGATGTTCATGGAAATGTGGAAAGCGGAGTACTTAAGAGCAACGGAGTACTCAGACCTATGACACTTGTTCTTGCAAAAGAGCACTCTCTTTCCGGAATAAGGGAGGCTCTTGATGCCGGAAGAACCCTTGCATTGTTCCAGAACAGGCTGGCTGCAAAGCAGGAAATTGCCAAAGGTTTTGTTGAGGCCTCACTCTCAGTAAAGAGGGTCTTCAGCAATGAAAAATCTAATTTCTACACAATTACAAATTTGTCATCTGTTCCGTTCATGATGTTCTTCAACAGGGCTTTACATGAGCTTCCTGCACTTTCTACAATTACTTTTTCAGTTCCTAAGGAGACCCCAAAAATCAACGTTAATTTTGAGAATATTTTTATATATGAGAACCAAACTTTGGCACATGATTTGCAACTTAATTAGCAGAGAAGTTTTTCATAGTTTAAGTTTTAGGTTAAGTAGAAATTGGCATAGTTAAAAATTGACTATGCCTATTTCTTTTTAAATATATTAGTTGTACATTTGCGGGCCTTTTCTCGAGAAGATTAGGAAGTTATATAATAAAAACTTTAAAACCAGTATTATGGCTGTAAAAATTCGTCTTGCCAGACATGGCAAAAAAAACTTCGCCTTTTTTCACATCATTGTAGCTGATAGCCGTGCTCCACGTGACGGACGCTTTATTGAGCGTATCGGTACCTACAATCCAAATTCAAACCCTGCAACAATTGAGCTGAACAACGAAAAAGCCCTTGAATGGCTTTCTAACGGTGCCCAGCCAACTGAAACCTGCCGCAGAATTCTATCTTACAAAGGTATTCTTCTAAAGAAACATCTTCAGGAAGGTGTTACCAAAGGGGCAATCACACAGGAAGTTGCAGATCAGAAATGGAACGCATGGATAGTTGAGAAAGAGTCTAAGGTTTCTAAAAAGAAATCGGACCTTGAACTCAATGGCCGTTCTGCAAAGAAAAATGTTATTGAAACAGAGGCTAAGGTAAAGGAAGAGAGAGCTGCCGAGATTGCAAAGAAGAAAGCTGCTGAAGCAAAGAAAGCTGCTGAAGCCGCTGCTGCCGAAGCAGGTGCAAGTGTTGAGGTAACAGAGGCCCCTGCAGAAGAAGTTGCTGAAACTCCGGAAGCCTAAACAATGCAAAAGTCAGCAAATATTTTGCTGCCTGTCGCTAAGGTCTTAAAATCGTTCGGCACAAAGGGCGAGATGGTTATCCGATACTCACCTGAAACGCAAGAGGATATAGACAAGAAAAAACCGGTATTCATCTATTATGATGGATTACCGGTTCCTTTTTTTGTAGAATCCATACAAAACAGAGCAACCAATCAGGCGCTGCTGAAACTTGAGGGCATATATTCCGAATCTCTTGCAAATGAAATTGTTGGAGAGTTTATCTATCTGGAAAAGAAATCAAAAAAAACCAGCTCTAAAATATCGGGGCCTGACGATTTAATTGGTTATTCCATTCAAGACAATAATGGCACGACTCTTGGAGAGGTAGTTAACTATTATGACTATCCTAATAATCCTTGTCTGGGAGTAAAAATGGCCGGCCGGGAGAGTCAGGAGCAACTGCTTCCCTTGATTGATGAATTTATTTTAGATATATCTCAAAAAAACAAAACCCTTACGGTTTCTGTTGCCAAAGGGTTACTAGAACTATGATTCTTATGAAACGGATTTTTATCTTAAGTACATTGTTGTTAATGGTGTTTGCGACATTTGCAAACAGTCAGGAGAGGATCAGATATGCCGGCAAACCGGCAGGTAAATCAATTAAAAAATCCTTTCCTATCGAATTTGACTTCCGGGTAAGCCATGGAATTCTCCCAATCACTTACGACTTTCCTGAGAATTTTCTGGGAGAAAGCTATTATTGTGATGTGGCCCCACCAACAATTGAAAACGAATATTACGGAGCGCAGCAATACCAAGGTAATTTGTACTCTACAGGTTCTCTCAACCTCTCTCACTCGGTAAGGGTGAAAAAGTGGCTTGAGGTTGGAGCAGTTCTTTCATACAACGGAAGCTTCAGGAACATCTACAGCACTGTTGACCATTCTGTTATAACAACTGACAACAGACATAGTTTTTTCTTTACTCCTACCATTAGATTTGCATGGTTCACCAGAGAATGGGTACGGATGTACTCATCTGTGGGTCTGGGCGTCGGGGTTATGATTTCTGATGATCCACAGTTCCGGAATGTTACATTTCATGAGAAAGAGATCCAGTTTGGTCCCTCAATACAGCTTACTGGTTTTGGAATCTCAGTAGGAAAATCTGTTTTTGGTTTTGCAGAGGCCGGTGCCGTTGGGACACTGGGGCTTTTTACTATAGGTATTGGATACAGGTTTAAACCTGTGACTAAATCATTCTAATCGAAGCTTCTCTTATGAAAAAATTGATATTCAGTCTTGTTTTGGCAGTTATTGGCTTAACTGTAACATCATGTATTATTGAGGAGGGAAGTACTCCTCCCAGAGAGACACAGGCGGGGAAAGTAATTTTTAATTACTCCGAGCAATTCATATCCAATAATCTGGTTCTGGTAGACATAGCAATCAAAATCAACAAATTTTCCGAAACTCCTGCCGAGCAGAAAAATGCAATAGAGGACCGGTTTTTCCCTCAGTTTAAACCACGTGCAACCGGCAACACTTGGAATTTGCAGAACAGCAATTATGTGGTTACTACAGATGGTAAATCACTTGAAACAGTAGGCGCCAAATGGAGAGTAAACCAGTATAACGATTTCTTTGTGATAAATATTGAATGTATCGGGAGCAAACAGTGGAAAGTCACCTCTCAGATGAGTTTCAACGGGCAAATTACAGGCTATTCGGATTTGACAATCAAAGCATTATTACCGGAAATATCCTCAGGTGCAGCTCTTTTTGATTACTCTGTCTCTGGCTCCTGTAACTATTATGCTTATTCCGATAACTCAATAAGTGTAAGTTGCACGATAAAAGAGCTTATGAAATTCGTTCTCGCAAATCAACAGTCTTATTACAAGGCATCCAGTCGCTTTTATGCTGCAGGTGGAAAAATTGAGATGGTTGTCACTAATATTAATGATAGTGATTCAGAAAAAAGAGACCTGATTATTGCAGATCTCTCATCCTCTGTGGGCACCAATGTTGTTAACCGTATTACTTTCAAGGGTGTTACCCAGGTCTGGTAGATATCTATTTTATCTTTAAGCTTCCATTCATTACAGAATTGACAACCTCTTTGTCAATTTTACCGAATATAGATATCACTGCAAATTCTGCGGTAGAGCTTGCCAGGAATAGCAACGCTCCCTTGTCGTTTTGTGATATATAAACCTCCAGAAGTTCATCACCATCGTTTACCTTTACTGCTCTGGAGAATTGCTCCTTTATTATAAACTTGTCCAGTTCGTCCTTTAGAATCTGGCGGAGTGGAACTCCATTTTCAACTGCATTGGTTGGCACGTTCAGGATTCTGATCTCCTTGATTTTTGACATGAGATCTTTAGCCTCCTTATCTTCGCTGCCTATCATAAATCCAAGTAATGAGGGTGTCACTATTATTGATTCTACATGTTTCTTCTTTTCATATTTGTCAAAGATGTCACTTATTTGCTTTGACTGTGCGTTTGCAAGCAGAGGGCAAACAATTGCCGCCAGCATTATTAAAATTATCTTTTTCATATTATCATTTTTTACTAATTATCGAGAGTGATTTTTCTACATTATTCAGCTTTTTTAGTGAGCTTGTACTTTGACCTATCATGCCCATCATATTACTGATTTTTGTAAGTTGTTCATCTGTTTTTGAAATGGCAAGCTGTTCATTGTTAACCCTCTCTCCGCCAATCATCATCTCAACTCCCTTTTGCTGGTCGGGCCAGAGAATAAAGGTGAATATGGCTAGTGCTGCTGCAGCAGACAGTGAGAAAGAACGATAGAACATCTTTTTGGTAAATATGTGTTTAACTTGTATGTGTGTATTCTTTTTATGAGTATCCATCGCTCCCTTCTCCTGAGAAAAGTAGTTGAACAGTGGAGAGTATTGTCTAAATTCCGGATCTATATCTTTACGCGAAAAATAGTTCCTCAAAGTTTCCTCATCCTGCAGAGTTGTATCGCCATTGAAGTACATCTCCAAAAGAACTCTGATATTTTCTGTTTTTGTTTTTTGTATAATTTCCATCTCACTTATCTTTTTTACTATTTCGTTAATTCCATCTGTTTTGTAATTTTTCTCTCA
>Ga0079306_1001050_pt1 | contig 20517 bp, 16 predicted proteins | sample Methanotroph_Enr_FD_79181 | JGI IMG/M metagenome (GOLD analysis project Ga0079306, IMG submission 79181) | Enriched soil microbial communities from Old Woman Creek wetland in Ohio, USA - Methanotroph_Enrichment_5 | ecosystem: Environmental > Terrestrial > Soil > Wetlands | place: USA: Ohio...
GTTTAATGCCCACGACTGATAAGAATTGGGCTTCATTTAATTTTAAATCGTTGTAATTCTGCATATTGTTTGCAAAGTAACAACTTTTATATCATATATTTATAACTTATATAACGACTATTGATTTCTGAATTAAACTTGAAATTTAAATACCATGAATAATAATCAGCAAACCGACCCCTGGTCAATTATTGAAGAAGGATTTCATCCGGATAATCAGCTCGATTCAGAGCTTGTTTTTGGTTTGGGAAACGGGCAACTCAGCAAGCGGGCAAATTTCGAAGAGTTTTATTCCGGAAATACTGCTCCGGGGACTTATATGTCAGGTATTTATGCCAGCAGATATTTGAATCCGAAAGATCCTGCTGCAGATTTGTCGGCTGCTGCCGATCCATTTTCAAATCTTCCGTGCTGGACAACTCTCAATGTGTGGCTTAATGCCGAACAGCTTGATCTGGCCCACTGCGAGATTAAAAACTTTCGCCGTGTGCTGAATATGCAGCAAGGTGTGTTGGAGCGAACCTTTGAAATAGTTACTGCCGCAGGTCATCACATTGAAGCTTCAGTTCAACGGTTTCTGAGTCTGGCCCAGCCCGAAATCGGTGCAATAAAGTATTCGGTCAGGTCTCTCGGCTTTGTGGGGCATATTGCATTTTCGCCTATTATTGATGGGAATTTTAATGAAGTGTTTCATCCTGATGATGAGCCGGAATGGAATGTGTTGCAATCCAGGACTCAACGCGAAGTTGCGCACCTGTGGATTCAAACGCGCCGGACTAATTTTCAGGTTTGTGAAGCAATGGCCTTCGATTTTTTCAAAAATAATGCGCAGATAAAAACCAACCCAACTAAAATTGAAAAACAAAAAGTGGCCGGATTTTCATTCGGAACAGATGTTAAGGATGGCGATTCGGTTTGTGTATATAAATTTGTTGCTTTGCTCTGTTCATTGAATCATCCTTCTCAGGAGCTTACCACGAGGGCTTGTGAGAAAGCATTGAACGCAAAAACTGCCGGCTGGAATGAGTTGTTGGAAGAGAACAATACGGCATGGTTGCAAAAATGGGAAACAACCAACCTTTCGTTGAAGGGGAGTGTTGCCACCCAACAGGCTAAAATAAGAGCTGAATTTCAGAAACTTCAACCTTATCTGGGTACAAATCCGGAATAATACCATTTGGCAGATTATGAGAAAACTCACTGTAATTACGTTCGTTCTTTTTATAACATTGAATATCAGTTCTAAAACTATACCGTTGGTTCAACGGCTGGAACCAACTTTTTGGTGGACTGATATGCACCAACCTGAGCTGCAATTGATGTTTTACGGTTCCGGGATTGCTGCGGCTGAATTTAGTCTTAATTATCCAGGAGTGACTGTTTTGCGTAAGGAACTGACAGATAATACCAACTATGTGTTTCTGTACCTGAATATTGCCAAAGATACCAAGCCCGGTAAGTTCAATATTATTTTAAAGAAAGGTAAAATAAAACTAACAATTGCTTACGAACTGAAAACACGGCATATAGAATCGGCTGAAAGGCACAGTTTTACCGAGGCCGATGCTGTCTACCTGCTTATGCCCGACCGGTTTGTGAATGGAAATGCTGCAAACGATTCCATTGCAGGTTATCATCAGGGGGTAAACCGGAAGAGTTCGAGCAAACGTCATGGCGGTGATATTGAGGGAATTATTTCTAAAATACCCTATATGGCTGATTTGGGAATTACCACGCTTTGGACAACTCCGCTTTTTGAAAATAACGATACTGCCTATTCATATCATAATTATGGTTGTACCGACTATTATAAAATCGATTCAAGATTTGGCAAAAATGAAGACTATCCACGTCTCTCGGAAGCTTGCCATTCCAACGGTTTGAAAATCGTTATTGATGTGGTACCCAATCATTGTTGCTCACAGCATTGGTGGCTCAAGGATTTGCCTGCCAAAGACTGGTTTAATGTTTGGCCAACTTATACTTCGTCCAATTATCGCATGACTACCTGGACTGATCCATACGCTTCTAAATCAGATTTGTATAAGCTGATTCACGGTTGGTTTGCTCCGAATATGCCCGATTTTAATCTGAATAATCCGCTTTTGTATGATTATCTACGGCAGGTTTATGTGTTTTGGATTGAATATGCCAATATCGACGGAATGCGGGTGGATACCTATCCTTACAACGACATCCGGTTGGTTGCAAAATTCATCCAATCCATTCTAAACGAATACCCAAAAATGAATGTAGTGGGAGAGTGCTGGGTGAAAACTCCGGCCGAAATAGCTTATTATCAGTCAGGAAATAACAATAAAGATGGCTTTGATTCCAGGTTGACCAGCGTAATGGATTTTTGCCTGAAAGATGTACTCAGTGCTTCGTTCAATGAGAATGAAAGTTGGGATGGCGGAATGTCTCGTTTTTACGCACATTTCGCGCAGGATTTTGTGTATCCGAATCCGAAAATGATTATGAATTTCCTCGATAATCACGATATAGACCGTTATTCCACAGCCGTAAAACGAGATGTACGAAAGTACAAAATGGGACTGGCTTTGTTGTCGACGGTACGTGGTTATCCTCAGATTTATTACGGAACGGAAATTATGATTGATGGAACTCCCGGTGATTATCAGGGTCATCGGTTCGACTTTCCGGGTGGATGGGCCACCGACAAACGCAATGCATTTACTGCCGAAGGTCGTACAGCAGATGAAAATGAAGTTTTCAACTATACCAGAACTTTATTGAATTACCGGAAAAATAATCCGGTACTTCAAAGCGGAATGATGAAACAGTTTATTCCTGAAAATGGAATCTATGTGTTTTTCCGTTATGATAAAGATAAAACTGTTATGGTTATTGCCAATAATAATGAGAATGATAAGGAATTGAAGCTCGATAGATTCGACGAGATGTTGCACGGGAAAACAACCGGGGTGGAAACAACAACCGGGAAGCATATTTTGCTGAATAATTCTATTACAGTACCAACTAAAACTGTTTATATCCTAGAAATCAATTAAAACTTATTGCCATGAAAAAATTTTCAGTCCAAATATTGCTTCAAAAACTTCGGCTGGTTGCAACACGTTTCCCGTTTACATTGTTTTTTATTATTGGTTTGGCATTTGAACTTTTGATGAAAATCAATAACAAAGATCTCGAAATCCCGGATCGTAACTGGGCTTTTTTCTCTGTAGGGATTCCGTTGACCATTACTCTGACGCTTTTTCTGGAAGAATTCAAAAATCGGATTCTTAGTATGTTTATTAATTTACTGGCAGTCATATTATTGTTGCTATATTGCTTTTCATTGCCCGACAAGTTTTATCCGGCCGATGTTTTTCAACTTGGGGTGTTGGGAATTGTTTTCACACTTTCTGCTTTTGTAGCTTCCTATTTCCGCAAAAATACCGACATTTCGTTTTGGGAGTTTAGCAAAACATCTATTCTTCAACTGATTATTTCTTTTATTTTTTCTCAGGTGTTAATGTTGGGATTAAGTTTGGCCATACTTTCGCTTAAAGAATTATTCAAAGTGGATATTGACGAGAAAGTGTATGGTAATCTGGCTGTTACTTGTTATGCCTTATTTGCTCCGATTTATTTTCTGGCGAATGTACCCGATAAATCCGAGAAACATAAACAAAAGTTTAGTTTCGATAAGTTCTTGAAAATGCTGGGATTGTATATTTTACTCCCTATTCTGCTCCTCTATACATTGATACTTTATGTATATCTTATTCAGATTATTGTAAAATGGGAACTTCCCGAAGGTTGGGTTTCGTGGTTGGTGTCTATTCTGGCGTTGGGCGGTTTTTTATGCATGTTGATTTTGTATCCGCTGCGTTTAACTCATGAAAATAAGGTTGTCAGCAATTTTTCAAAATACTTTCCGGTCATTTTGTTGCCATTGCTGGTGCTGATGACTATCGGCATTTTTCGGCGCTTCGACGACTACGGTTTGACAATAAACCGCTCTTATGTTTTCTTGTTGAATTTTTGGTTGTATGGTATTAGCATTTATCTGTTTTTTACGAAATCTACTCATTTAAAATGGATTATAATTTCATTTGTAATCATTGCTTTTATTTCTTCTGTTGGCCCGTGGAGCGTTTATAACGTGACGCGGCGTGCCATGGTGAAAGAAATCGGACAAATGCTCGATGAAGCTCATTTGTTGAAAAATGGGAAAGTGATTGATAACTCCAACCTAAAAATTAAAGTAAATGATACGCTGGGAATTAAACTGGCGAACAAAGTTGAATATGTTTGCCTGAATTTTGGTGGCGCGGCAATTCAACGGTTTTACAAAGACTCGATAGGGAATAAAACAACCTGGGAAATTGAAAAAGCATTTGGAATTAACGCAACAGCACCTAAATTCCGAAATGGAACGGATATGAATTATTTCAATGCCAATTTACAAAACGAGAATCATATTGCAGATATTGCGAATTTCAAAACGTTTATCAAAATAAATAAGGGGAACGAAATTGAAGAGATTTATAAAACGAAGGATATGAGTGTTTTATATAAGAACAATACAATAACTGTGACTAAATCAGATGACGAAAGTCAAACTGTTGCGATTCCGCTGGCGGATAAGCTCAACTATATAATTCGTGCAAATAATTCAGGAAATAGCTTCAGTGTCGGTGAACTGACGCAGGAAGGTGCAAGCTATAAACTGATAATAAACCGTGTAGTTGGATTTCAGAAGCCAAACAATGATTCCATTATAGTCACAGAACTTCAAGCCGATCTTTTTATAAAATAATACACTGATTTATGAAACGAGCATTAACGCAGGCTTTCACCAAAGACCATGAAAATCTGGTATGCGAGTTCCATGTGACCTTAAAAACAATTATTTACACATGAAACGAACTAATCTAGTTATACTTGCATTTCTTGCCTTAACGGCTTGCCAGCAAAAGTTGGATTTTCCTGTCGACTCAGATAATAATAAGAACTTGAACTCATTATCAACCCTGAAAGTAGGCGAGAATACAATTTATTTGCAGGATTTTATTATGAATCCTGCTGATATTGATTCAATTACGAGTTCGTCTGATAACCTGGCATGTAAAACAGATAGCAATAAAATCACAGCTACTTTTACTGTGCAAAAAGATATGGAGCCTTTTGTGAATGTAAATCTTTGGATAAAAGGTGTGCCGTATGCCATTCCATGCCGCAAAACGGATAAAATTGATTATAAATTTACTTTCAATCCGCAGGGAAAAACCTATGGGAAAGTTCAAATTGCAGGGCAGATGAACGACTGGACTGCGTCAAAAACTGCTGATTTAAAGCTAAATGATAAGGGCGTTTATGAAGTTCAGTTGTATTTAAGCCCTGGAACATATTTGTATCAACTGAGTTTGGATGGCGATCAGAATCATGATCCAGCAAATCCGGATAAAGTGGATAACGGATACGGGAAATTCAATTCAATTCTTCAAGTTGCCGGACAAAACGGCAAGTTCCCGAAAATTTACACCGATAAATTCAGTAGCTCCACCGTAACTTTGTTTGTTCAAAACAACATAAAGCAAGTGTTTGCTTATTGGCAAAATTACTGTTTGCCGGCAAATTTTATTCAAATAGAAGATGGAGAAATTGAAATTGATATTCCTGCTGAAGCCGCGAAACTCGACCGTTCGTTTATCCGCGTTTGGGCAAGTAATGAATTTGGTGTGAGCAATGATATACTTGTTCCACTCAACAAAGGCAAGGTATTGACTGATTCAAAACAAATCGTGCGTGACGATAAACAAGCTCAAATCATGTATTTTATGTTGGTCGACCGGTTTATGAATGGCAATAAATCGAATGATCAACCGATGAACCGGACGGATGTAAACTACAAAGTTGATTATTGGGGAGGCGACTTGGCCGGGTTGAAACAAAAAATTGATGATGGGTATTTTGAGAAGCTGGGAGCAAATACCTTGTGGATTTCGCCGTTGAACCAGAATCCAACAGAACCATATGGATTTTATGCTCCAGTGAAAACGAAATTTTCCGGGTATCATGGTTATTGGCCTGTTTCATCTTCAAAAGTTGATTTTCGTTTTGGTACAAATCAGGAATTCAAAAACCTGGTTGCAGATGCACATGATAAGAATATGAATGTTCTGCTTGATTATGTGGCGCATCATGTACATAATGAACATCCATTCTATAAGCAACATCCGGAATGGACAACACCTTTGTATCTGCCTGACGGGACGCTAAATACAGAACGTTGGGACGACCAACGCCTCACTACCTGGTTCGATACCTTTATGCCTACACTCGATTTGGCAAATCCGAAAGTGGTGGATATAATGACGGATTCAGCGTTGTTTTGGCTGAACGAGTTTAAACTGGATGGTTTCCGTCATGATGCGTGCAAGCACATTACGGAGCAATTCTGGCGAGAGTTGACTTTGAAAATCAAGAAACAAAACCAGGGGAAAAATCTGTATCAAATTGGTGAGACGTACGGAAGTCCTGAATTGATAAGCAGTTACCTCACTACCGGAATGCTCGATGGACAATTCGATTTCAATGTGTATGATGTGGCTAATACTACTTTTGCTGGTGTTGGTGGGAGTGATTTGCTTAAAGTCCAATCAATTTTAAACTCAAGTCTTTATACTTACGGAACTCATAATTTGATGGGAAATATCTCAGGGAATCACGACAAACCACGCTTTATGGCTTATGCCTCCGGCGATTTGCATTTTGGTGAGGATTCCAAAGCTGCGGGTTGGCAACGAGAGATTGGCATAACTGACTCTACGGCGTACGATAAATTGTTTTTAATGCATGCCTTTAATCTTACTATCCCGGGAATTCCAGTGATATTTTATGGCGACGAAATTGGTCTTACCGGTGCTAATGATCCGGACTGCCGCCGTATGATGAAATTTGAGAACTGGAATAGCCGGGAAGAGAAACTTTGGAATGGTGTGTCTAAACTGGCACATTTACGCAGCGATAACCCGGTGATGATTTATGGCGACTTTATCAATATCCTGACAACAAAGGATAGTTGGGTGTTTGCACGCAAATACTTTGATAAAGAAGCTGTTATTTTTATAAATAACTCTGCAAAAACAAAGACAATAGAAGTTGAATTGCCAGAAATATTGAAGCCAAAAGATTTGAAATCGACTTTTAATAATAACTTTGTAGTTTCAAATCAAAAAATCAGTATTCAGTTACCTCCTTTCAGTGCAGAAATTCTGCTCTGAAAAACCAAAATTTATAATTAAAATATGATTCAAATTAAAGACAGCGTTTTGGCTGCGGCTGCCGAAAAAGGCATGGATGAATTTCTACAGGTTTTTACGGATGCTTACCTGGAAGTTATTGGCGGTAAGTTGACAGCAGAAACGATGCCTTTGCTTAACGGAAATCAGCATACGTTGCTGGCATGGCACTTTTTCTCCACCGAAATGCGTGAGGGAGGTTTTGTACAGCTGATTCAAAACGGCTACGGTGGTTACATTTTTGGAAATCCATTTGCTAAAGCTATCAAACAATTTGGTGCTGCTGAATTGGCTAAACTGATTTACAAAGCAAAGGAAATTTACGATCCGAATAAAGCCGTTTTGGAGCGTGAAACGACTGAAGAAGAATTTAATGCCATGTATGTTGACTTCGAGGTTTTCGACGATTTGGAAGAAATTTATTTCGATATTGAGGAACGGCAAACAGCTTTAATTGCAGCTTATGTTGATGAACATATTACTGATTTTGCTGAAATAACTGAATGAAAATAAATCTCCCGCAGATATCGCAAATTTAATTCTGTGATATTTGCGGGAGATTTTAAGTTTTGTATAATTATTTGAGGTCTCTTCGTTTGTAGAGTTTTCGTTTGGTGTAAGCAAACCAGCTGGTGCTTCTCATTATCAGCAGTGCAATTATCGGAAACGCCGCTACATTGAAAGATTGAATAGAAAGTGCAAATGCAAAAAGAGCCGCAATCAGCAATGTTATATTAAATAGCTGGTAGAAAAATAAAACACGACGCAGTTCACTCGATTTTATCCATATAAGTATGCCGATTATTACGTTTAAAGGGTTTAGCCAGAGTATGTTTAGGTTAAGTTTTACTAATGGATGTGTTGAGAAAAACATTAGAAAAAATATTATAAAACCGGCAATACCCGTTGTTATTAATAGGAGCGAATCAAAAGATTTCAGGTGACGCCTTCTCTTAGTGTCCCAAAGCGTAATGAGTGCTCCCACGATTAACAGGAACAACGAAATTGACAAAGGTTTGAATGTCCAGAATGTGTCAGAACCAGTTTCTACTGATTCGTTTTTGGTAATCAATGTGCTCTTTTCTGAGACTAATTTTCGGCTTTCTCCTTTAATATTTATGATTTGTGCCGTTTGAAACTCATTCATAAGTACCTCCGGAAGAAACATTGTTTCACTTTGAGAAGCTGTTTTATCAGCATCTAGACCGAACACTACGTCAATCCCAAACTTTAACCAGGTATCCGTTCCAACGTATACACCTACCCAGTGCCGGAATGTTTTTGAGTCGTTGTTCTGATGAAACTTTACATAGCCCTGCAACGCTTCCATTATTTTATCACGTGGTCGGGTAGCGCAATTATCAAAAATGAAATTGTAGCGGTAAATTCTGTTTTCCGGTTGGTAATTGGTCACCAAAAGGTCAATTAGATTTCTCTTTTCAGCTACTGTTATGTTGAGGATTTGTTCCCAAACAGAAGAGTTTCTTTGTTTATATTCAGGCAGGAAATAGGCCGTTTCGTAAACTCCTAACTGATAGTCTGTTTCGCCTTTGATGAATTTGAGATAAAAATTAGCCGTTTCAAAACTGAAAATTCCATAGTTAAATACAAGGTCAATTCCTTTGGCTGAATCGTTAATTCGTATGGCTGTATGTCCGAATTTGGAATAAACTTCTTCGCCCGGTGAACAGGTGATTAAACTTATTACTGCTGAATCGCTGATGGAAATTTGTTGTGCATTTGCATTTGTAATGCAGAGAAAGATACAGAAAATAAGAATAAATCTCTTCATAAATAATCCGGACTAATGTGATAAACAAAGATAATAAATATATTTTAAATATTAGAGTTTATATAAGTTAGTTTATTATTGATATTTTAGTTTGAAATTAGATAAGGCACAAGCGAGTACCATAACTAAATCACGGAAATCAGCAATAAATGATCTGATTTCCTCTTTGACAATTCGAAATACTTTGCAGTTGCCAATTGCATGTTCGACTTTGACGCGAGTTCTGGAAATTTGTTGATTTGACTTCTTTTCGATTTCAGTCAACTCCTTTCCCTTTGGTTTCTTTTTAGGACGGTTGATTTCAGCATTTTCAGGATTGAATCCTTCGAAGCCGGAATCAAGCCAAAGTCTAACTTTTTTAGAGAACTTAAGTTCTTCAATGTCGCACATCATTTTGTCATGCATTTTTCCCTCCCACGTTTGGGAGACGTATAAAATATTGTTATTCAAATCACTAACAATTAGATTTTTAATCGTGTGGTTTTTTTTGCCACTATAAAAATCTTTTTGAACATCAGGATCACTTGGTCGAAGTATAGGACGTTCTGTTCCATCAATAAGAATATCTTGTCCTTCAACAAGTAATTTATTTAAAGCATCTACTGTTCTACATGGAATGCAATTTGCCTTTTCCAAAGTATTGTTCAGTATCTTCTTTAGCAAATGAATCCATAGATTCACCTGAGGTTGATTCATATTGAATGCGGCAGCATGTGCTTGCTGCAACGGATTATTCTTCATGTAAGAAAGAATAAAAATCAACATAGTCTCTATGTCTGGAAAAACATCGTCTTTACGTTGCTTTTTTATTCGTCTTCGGTAATCACCAGAGACTGTATAGACTGATATATAAGCTTCCCAGCAAGGTTCAAAGTATTGAACTAAAATATTGAACTGTTGAAGTTTAACGCCCACAACGGATAGAAATTGGGCTTCATTTAATTTTAAATTATTGTAATTCTGCATATTGTTTGCAAAGTAACAACTTTTATATCATATATTTATAACTTATATAACGACTATTGTCAAATCCGGATTAAAGGATTTAACAGAGGCAAATTTTAGCCTAATTTTAGTTTTTAAGTCGAATTTGTTATTGGCAGAAAGCTTTTTTAACGGTTATTTTGTGGTTTTTTTTCATCATTTGATTCTATATCTCAAAAAATTACTAAATTTGTGCTTTATAACATTGTTGTCAAACATATTTCTGTACGAATTTTATGGCAAAAAAACATGCTTCGGAACTCAAACCTCTTGAAGAGATTTTGACGGTTTGGGATGTACTTACACCCGATGAACGACAGTTTATAAACAATAATTATACGGTTCATCATTTCAAAAAAAATGAAATGATTCACTGCGAGGGAGAGGTTCCCACGCATATGATGATATTGGCCAGCGGGAAAGTGAAGGTGTATAAGGAGGGTGTTGGGAGCCGTTCGCAGATAATTCGGATGCTAAAGCCTGGAGAGCATTTTGGCTATCGCGCCATTATTGCTAACGAAACATACAATACAAATGTAACTGCCTTCGAAACATCGACAGTTTACATGATTAAAGCCGACATTTTTTTGTCAATTCTGAAACACAACAATGCTTTCTGTTATCGTTTTCTCGAAGAAATGGCTACCGATCTGGGTGCTTCTGATGCGCGTACGGTAAACCTTACTCAGAAGCATATTCGTGGCCGTCTGGCTGAGGCCTTGCTGTTGTTGCGTAAAAACTACGGACTGGAGGAGGATGGCGCAACTATTAGTATTTATCTTTCGCGCGAAGATTTAGCCAATTTATCAAATATGACAACTTCCAATGCCATTCGTACGTTATCTAATTTTGTAAATGAGCATGTCATTGCTATGGATGGACGAAAACTCAAAATCATAGATGAAGAAAGACTTCGCAAGATCAGTAAAATAGGATAACTGAACCCTTGATTGAAGCCCTGGAATTTAAACTGCACAGATAACTGTTTTACAGATATACTTGAAAAAATGAATGCATCCCAAATACATGCAACATTTAAATTGGCATTGCAATCTCTCGCTTCGGGGAAGTTGAAAAATGCATTTGAGAAAACCAAATTATTGGTTGATGAACTTCAGATTGGCGAATTCTCAGACCGGCTACAGGATTTACAGCAAAATTATCAATACTTACTTCATTATTATATTTCAGGCGTAGACGATCCGCAGAGGAAAACTGTTTATAATAAGCTTGTTGCTAAGATATTTATTCTAAACTCCGAGCTTCGTGAGGAATTGTTATTGCGCAATTCATCTAATTACGAATACTCTCAAAAACGATATTTCCCTTTTTCCAAACGGTACACTTCAGCTTCCGAATTGCTTGTTTCGTTGAAGTATTTTCATTCGCAATCAGCGTTAATAATGAATCTGGGTGATGCCCATGAAGTTGAACTGAAACGATTACGCTCCAACTACGAAACTGCATTATCTGAACTCTTCAGCGTTTTTTGGTTGACAAGTAACTATCAGTCGGATGAAAAAACGCTTTTTGCAAAAATAATGCAACCTGACTATCCGGGGTGGCTGGAAAAAACGCTGACAGTTTCGGCATTGACTCTCAATCTATGGAGAATGTTCGACGAAGCCAAACTTTCTTTGCTCTTTGATGCTTGCCAGCACGAAGACCAACGCGTGAAACAGCGTGCATTGGTTGGCTTGTGTTTTGTGATGGCCAAACATAATCGTTTCCTGCCATTTTTCCCAACTGTTCGTAACAGGCTGGTTTTGTTGGCTGATGATAGCCATACAGTAGAAAATTTTCAGAATATTATCATTCAGATAATTGCTACTGCCGAGACTGAAATGATTTCGAAAAAAATGCAGGAAGAAATTCTGCCTGAAATGATGAAAATCAGTCCGAAACTCCGCGATAAAATGGATGCCGACAGTTTGTTGAATACTGATGAACTGAACGAAGAAAATCCTGAATGGCAGGAGTTGCTGGATGAAAGCGGAATATCTGATAAACTGAAAGAACTGAGTGAGTTGCAAATGGAAGGGGCTGATGTGTATATGAGCACTTTCTCTTTACTAAAGAATTTCCCTTTCTTCTCAGGTTTTAGCAATTGGTTTTTGGCTTTCGATGCTCAATATTCTGCTGTGAATGAGTTGTTCAAAACAGACGATAAATCTTTAATGTCTGCTTTTGTTAATAATAACATAATGTGTAACTCGGATAAATATTCGTTTTGCCTGAGCATTCTTCAAATGCCCGAATCGCAACGCGGAATGCTAAAGCAGTCCTTTAAAATGGAAGCAGAGCAGTTGGATGAAATGTCGAAGGAAGAAGCTATGCTGACACCCGATGTTGCTGCAAAAAATATCTCGAAGCAATATATTCAGGATTTGTTCAGGTTCTTTAAACTCTATCCCCAGCGTGCAGATTTCCCGGATATGTTTGCGTTCTCGTTGCTGATGCATCGTTCGTATTTATTTGATATTTTGGCCGATGACAGGGATTTTAAACGAAGTATTGCCGAATATTATTTTTCTAAAAATAATTATGTGCAGGCATTGGAATTGTTTGAAGAAATGCAACACGATAATCCGCAGCGCGCGGCACTCTACCAGAAAATTGGTTATTCGTACCAACAAACTTCCCAATTTGAGAAAGCGCTTGATGCCTACCTGAAGGCCGACCTTATTCAGCCGGATGATTTGTGGACGGTAAAGAAGATGGCACTTTGCTATCGTCTGTCCGGGAATTTTTCAAAAGCACTTGAATATTATCAACATGTGGAGTTTTTGAAACCAGACCAAAGGTCGAACATGATGCAAATTGGCCATTGTTATTTGGAGCTTGGAAAATTCAAAGAAGCGTTGAGCATTTATTTTAAGCTCGATGCCCTTACAGGGGAAGATGTGAAAGTTTGGAGGGCTATTTCCTGGTGTTCGTTTGTAGCTGGAAACATTTCTCAGGCCAATTATTATGTGCAGAAATTGCTCGAAGATAAGCCTACTGCACACGATTATCTGAATGCGGGACATATTGCCTGGTGCCAGCGGCGTTTACAGGATGCAATTGATTTGTATCGCAAAAGCCTGGATCTGCAACAAAAGAACATGGATGTGTTTTTGGAAACCTTGAATGATGACCAGACCTATCTCATTGCCAACGGTATTGATAAGGATGAAATTTCGTTGATGTTGGACGCTTTGCAAGATGCTGAATCCTAGTTTTTCTGATTGAAATTTTAGATTAGAACCTGTATCCCAATCCCCATTCGATAAATTCTGCTTTTTGCTGATGCGTTTTGAGGCCCAGCGAAGCAAAAATATGCTTTGATAATGTGTATTTTAATGAAGCGCGGGTGTATAGCCAACCATCTTCTTTGTCAATGTTGTAAGAGTAGATAAGTCCTTTATTTTGTGTTGGATTGATTAAATTACCATTAGAATCACAAGGCTCAAGATTCTTCAATGGATTGTATAAGTAGAGTCCAAAATGAAAACCCGCTGTTAGTCTGCCAAGCAGAAGTTCGTTCTGCCATGAAACTCCTACCCGGATTTTGTTTTTTAATTCGTTTGTCTTCAGGTAAGTTCTTTTAAATTGAGTATTTCCATCATAAACTCCATCGTAAAAGGCATCAAATCCAACTCCCATTCTCATGAAATTTTTTATTGGGTGAAATGCGGTAAAAGTGATTGAACCTATTGGAAAAGTTTTATTGTCTTTGTAGTAAAGTTGCCTGAAACCACCAGATACGGTAAGTTCGCATGTTATTTTTTGTTCAATGCCCGGTAGGTTTTGTTTAGAAGGTGAATTATACTTTTTATAATTAGGGGAGTATTTCAAACCGATAAATCCGTTTAATAAATTCAATCCTGAATTTGGTGCCACAGCAATTCCGTTTGATATGTGATTCCATGTATAATCTCCTGTTAGGCTTAGACTCTTTGAAAGAGGAATTTCAATATTTCCACCGCCAGAGAAGTAGACATTTAAATTTGAGCCAATTGCACTATTTGTTCCTGTTAGTGATGGAAGTAAATTGCCAAGCGAATCAGTATTTGTGTTATAGTAAGTTTTTGTAAGATAACTTATGCCGGCACCGGCTTTAAGGTTTAGCTTGAAATAGTTTGTTCTGATCAATGGAAAGCTTACATATGGATATAGCGCAAATGCATTACCTAGTTTCTCGGGATTTCCCAAATTAAGCCATACAGTTCCAATTCCAACAATCGGAAAACTCAGATACTGTTGCCAGGGTTTATCACCCATGGTTTGAAATTCGACAGAAAACTCAGATCCGCTAACAGGATCTTTAATTAGTGGTCCAACATGTTTGGGGTCGTGGTTAATAATATTTCCGTATAAACCTTGTAATTTGAAGCTAAACTGTTCATTTGTTTGGGCTTGTATGAAGTTTGCAAATAGGATGGATCCCAATAATAAGTATCTTTTCTTCATATTTCCCTTATTTATTTATAATCTAACATTCGTTTTTTTTGGTTACCTTTGACACGGCAAAAGTAGCAAAATAATTAGGATATATTAATTGTTAATCGGTAGAAATGTTTTCAGTTTTCAAAAAAGAGTTGCGGACTTTTTTTAGTAATGCAACCGGATATATAGTTATTGGTATTTTTCTGTTGCTCACAGGTTTGTTTTTGTGGGTAATCCCGGGTGAATATAATATACTGGATGCCGGTTATGCCAACGTAGATGGACTGTTTTACCTGGCCCCCTGGTTGTTTTTATTTCTATGCCCTGCTGTAACCATGCGTCTTTTTGCCGAAGAAAAGCAAACCGGAACCTGGGAATTGCTAGTGACAAAACCGCTTAGCAAGTTGCAGATTGTGTTGGGAAAATATCTTGCCGGTTGGCTGTTGGTTACATTGGCTTTAGTGCCTACGTTGCTCTATTATTTTTCGGTTTCTTATCTTGCCGAACCGGTCGGAAATATAGATTCCGGTGCATTCTGGGGCTCATTCATTGGGCTGTTTTTCCTTGCAGCTGTTTATGTGGCCATCGGTGTTTTTTCCTCTTCTCTCTCAAACAATCAGATTATTTCGTTTGTTGTGGCTGTAGTACTTTCCTTTTTCTTTTACTATGGCTTCGAGATTTTGACAAGCTTTTTTACTTCCGGCCAGTCCATTCAGATAATCGAATATTTAGGAATTCATGCCCATTATAAATCCATGAGTCGGGGTGTTATTGATTCACATGATTTGCTGTATTTTTTGGTTGTAAGCGTTGGATTTATAAGTACTACGGAATTAAAGATCAGAAAGTGAGAGGTAAGAAGTAAGAAAAAATGACATATAAATTGAATTATGAGAGAAGAATTAAAAAGACCCTATATATTAATAACTAACGATGATGGTGCCGATGCAAAAGGCATAGAAGTGTTGACCCGGCTAATGATGCAAATTGGCGATGTGGTGGTGGTAGCTCCCGATGGAGCCCGTTCGGCGCAATCAAATGCGCTAACAGTTATACATCCTATTCGTTTTAAGAAAATAGAAGAGCATGAAGGTCTTCTGCGATATAGTTGTACCGGAACCCCTACGGATTGTGTGAAACTTGCATTAAATGAAATTGTTGATCGTCAACCTGATTTGCTGGTTTCGGGTATTAATCATGGTTCCAATTCGGCTATAAATGTAATTTATTCCGGAACGATGGGCGCTGTGCTCGAAGGTTGTGAAAATGGAATTCTCTCCATTGGATTTTCTATTTGCGATCATTCGTTGGATGCCGATTTCAGTTATTTTGAAAAATACGTGTTGCAAATTACCCGTGAAGCTCTGAAAAACGGATTGCCGCATGCAACCTGCCTCAATGTAAATGCTCCTGCCGGTGAAATTGCAGGAGTAAGAGTTGCACGTCAGTGCGATGGTTGTTGGACGAAGGAATTTGCTAAACGTACCGATCCGCATGGCAAAGCGTATTATTGGCTGACTGGTAATTTCGAAAACCATGAGCCGGAAGCAAATGACACCGACGAGTGGGCATTGAATCACGGTTATATTTCTATTGTTCCCACAAAAATTGATTTGACGGCCCATGCTGCTATTAATGCCATTAGTCAATGGAACTTTTAATTACAACCTGTTATAAATGACTGGCCTGTGAAACGATTCGATCATTTTTTCTATGGATTTATACCTGGAATTATTCTTCCGGTTCTCTTTATGTGGGTTTATGTAAATCGCTTTTATCCGGGCGATTTGACTTTTTGGGAGATAATAAAACAAATTTACCCAAGTGCTTTACTCGGGAAATTGCTGCTACTATCGGTTATGCCTAACTTGATATTTGTTTTTGTGTTTTATAAATCGGACAGCTTTAAAATTGCAACGGGTGTGCTTTTATCGGCCATGCCGTATTTTATTGGAAGTATAATGATGCTTTGATTTAGCAGTAAGCAGTAAGAGGTAAGCAGTAAGCAGTAAGTTGCTAATAAACCAATAGACGAATCAACCAATCACCAATCCCTAAAACCCCAATGAAATACTTTATAATAGCCGGTGAGGCATCGGGCGATTTACATGCTTCTAATCTAATGCGTGAACTCCGAAAGGCAGATGCGACTGCGGAATTCTGCTTTTTGGGAGGTGATTTGATGCAGGAGCAAGGTGGGCGAATGATAAAGCATTACCGGCAAATGGCTTTTATGGGAATTGTTGCTGTGCTGAAAAATGCGCGGACAGTTCTGGAAAATTTAAGTGATTGTAAAAAAGCGATTATTGATTTTCAGCCCGATGTGTTGATTTTGGTTGATTATCCGAGCTTTAATTTGCGTATTGCCCGTTATGTAAAAAAGAATCTGAACACAAAGGTTTACTATTATATCTCTCCTAAGATTTGGGCCTGGAAAGAGTACCGCATCAGAGAAATTAGACGGAACGTGGACAAAATGTTTACGATTTTTCCATTCGAAACGGCATTCTACGCCAAACACAATTTTCCGGTTGAATATGTTGGAAACCCTACAGTGGATTCTGTTTGTGCCCGTCCGAACCAACAACAAACTTTCACTCAGTTTTGTGCTGAGAATAATTTGCCCGAAAAACCTATTATTGCACTACTTGCGGGAAGCCGGAAGCAAGAGATCACCGCTTGCTTGCCACGGATGGTTGAGGCGGGTTTGCACTTTTCCGGTTATCAGGTGGTCATAGCAGGGGCACCTGCCATTGAGCCCGGATTGTACGATTCAATTTTGAAGAAACAAAAGCTGCCTGTTGTATATGGAAAGACTTATGAGTTGCTTCAACAAGCGAAAGCTGCGGTGGTCAATTCCGGAACTGCCACGCTCGAAACCGCACTGGTTGGAACGCCCGAAGTCGTTGTTTATCATGTTATGCTTGGCAGAATCGGTTTCTTAGCAAAGGAAATCGTTGTCCGTACAAAATTTGTTTCGCTGGTAAATATAGTTGCCGAAAAATTAGTGGTAAAGGAGTTGCTGGCTCATTTATTTACCGTCGAAAATATAGTTGCCGAACTGGAGCTTATTTTGAAAAATGAAAACTACCGCCAAAACATGCTGAATGAATACGCTCACATGCGAAAATTGTTGGGTGAGCCCGGAGCTGCTGAAAGGGCTGCAAAGAAAATAGTGGATAGTTTGTCTTAATTAATACTAACGCTGATAGGTCTTAAAGATGCTGTCAGGTTCTGCCCTCCCAATAAACTGCCTGTTTGCACATGAGTGTGTTTATCCGTGTGTGAAACAATTCAGTTTATTATACAAACTATAGAAACACCGTATAGTCATGATTTTTAATACTGTAACTCAAAATTGCCGATTTGCCCATTCCACGTAGTAATACGAACATTTTGGTATTGGTAAAAAGCAACTACCCGGAATATACCTTTTGCTCCAGACTTCAGTATTTCGTTACACATATTTATTATTTTATGTAAATTTAAGGAAAAATTATTGTTTTGTATTAAGTTAATGTTTATATTTGTACGAATTTTTATGACAATTTACATTGGGGAAGTAGTATAAATTTGTTTGGCTTAGTAAATATGGAATAACCGGACATGTCTATACTCGAAATTTATTGTTTGATTATCAATTGTTTATCTGTTCGTTGGGAATAAGTAATATTTCAATTTTATTTTTTGTGGGTTTATAAGCCTGACAAAATTAACCTGACAGAATTAACCAGATAAAATCAGATAATTAGTAATTTAACCGAAACATGGACCGGAAATTGAAATTGGTTACCTCAGATCTACACTCTAAAGCAGAAACTTTCCTTCATGCAAGATCATTGCAGATGGATGTAACTGATAAGGAAGCTCATGCTTTGGAAATTATTCAGGAACTTCTCGACCAACAATCTTTATTAGAGGCTCAAAACCAGCAGCTACTAGAGGCAGAAATTGAATTTCACAAAGAACGGGATTATTACAGAGATATTTTCAATAATCAGCCTGCAGGTCTATATCGCATCAGGGTATTTGGAAAAAATAAACGTGTAAATACTGACTGGGTAAGTTCCCAAAAGCCTCCTTATATCATGGAAATTGCCAGCCAACGGTTTTGCGAGATCTTGGGCATCACACAGCGTGAATTTTTAAGGAATCCATATGTAATAGTGGATTTAGTTTGTGACGAGGAAAAAGAATCTTTTGTTAGAAAAAATGAAGAGGCAAATGAAAAGTTTATACCGTTTCAATGGGATGGACGGTTATTGGTCAATGGCAAATTTAAATGTGTAAGATTAGAGTCGCTTCCGCGAAAGTTGAAAAATGGAGATATCCTCTGGACAGGAATTCTTTACGATGTCACGGAACGGAAATTGGCTGAAGAAGCATTAATGGAAAGTGAGGAAAAATATCGCTTGCTTTTTGTGACCAATCCACAGCCAATGTGGATTTTGGACTGCGAAACTCTTAACTTTATTGAAGTGAATGAGTCAGCACTAAGGCATTATGGCTATTCAAAAGGAGAATTCCTATCTATGTCTGCACTTGATATAAGACCCCCGGAAGATATTCCAAGATATCTAAACGATATACAACATATAATTGCCGGTAAAAAGATCTTCAGTGAAAGGAGGCATATAAAGAAAAATGGAGATATAATATTTGTCGAAATTTTGACTAGTACCATTTATTACCAGGGTAAACTTGCTAATCATGTTTTAATCAAAGATATAACAAAACGAAAAAAAATTGAAGAGTCACTTTTCACTTTAAATCACGATCTTGAAAGACGTGTTGCCGAACGAACTTCCGAATTACTGGAATTGAATCTATCACTACAATCTACAGAAGAGAAACTACGAACAGTTGCTGATTATACCTATAACTGGGAATACTGGAAAAGTCCGGAAGATAAAATATTATATATGTCGCCTTCGGTTGAACGAATTACAGGTTACACGGCTGATGAGTTTCAAAGTAATCCGGATTTGATCAACACTATTGTTTTTAATGAAGATGCCGGGGGTTGGAAAAAGCATAGAAAGCATAGATGTTCGGTTTTGAACAATACGGTTCTCGAATTTGTTTTTAGAATCGTTAAAAAGGATGGAGTTGTTCGTTGGATTGCACATATATGCAGGTGCATATACAATCAAAATGGTAAATATCTTGGGGTGAGAGTCTCAAATAGAGATATTACAGAGAGTGTTGAAATCCAGAATCAGTTGCTTCGGGTTACTGTTGATGTATCAGAACGTGAGCGCAATAGTTTTTCCCGCGATCTGCATGATGGTCTGGGTCCTTTACTATCTACAATTAAGCTTTATTTTCAATTGTTGGCCAGTACAACTGACATCGAGAAAAAACAGCTGATAGAAGTAAATGGAAATATAAGTATCGACAGAGCTATACAAACTACGCGTGAATTAGCCCGCGGACTAAATTCCCAGTTCTTGTCGCATTCGGGTTACATTCTTGCAATTCAAGATTTTATAAGACAAATTAATGATTCCAGTACGGTCAGCATTACTTTTACTACAAATACAACCGAAAGATTTAATGTGTTTCTGGAAGTATCGTTGTATCGAATCACAACAGAACTTGTAAAAAATACGCTGACTTATGCTCAGGCAAGTGCAGTAAAGATTGAGTTCTCATATGACAGTATTGTGAAAACAGTTACCTTGTTGTATTCTGATAATGGAATTGGATTTGATTTTGATTTGATACAAAGTAGTGACAAAGGTCTTGGGTTGATGAATATCTATCAAAGGACTAAAATTTTGAAAGGTAGTGTTAATATTGAAACGAAGCCGGGTGCTGGATTGAAAGTTTATATGCAATTGCCTATAGAAGAAAATATTGTATTTAATTGTTAAGTATCTCTCAAAAAGAACCGTTTAAACTATATAATTTATTTACATTAGTCGTTATATAAGTTATAAATATATGATATAAAAGTTGTTACTTTGCAAACAATATGCAGAATTACAACGATTTAAAATTAAATGAAGCCCAATTCTTATCAGTCGTGGGCATTAA
>Ga0079306_1001052_pt1 | contig 20501 bp, 17 predicted proteins | sample Methanotroph_Enr_FD_79181 | JGI IMG/M metagenome (GOLD analysis project Ga0079306, IMG submission 79181) | Enriched soil microbial communities from Old Woman Creek wetland in Ohio, USA - Methanotroph_Enrichment_5 | ecosystem: Environmental > Terrestrial > Soil > Wetlands | place: USA: Ohio...
CCGTCCGCCAGGTTCCGGGTGGCGGCCTCGGCGGGGTTCACCCGGAGGGTCATCCGCCCCATGCGCCGCCGCAGGTCCTCCCGCTCGTGGAAGGTGGAGTTGAGGCCCTGCACCGCCGGGGCCGTGACGAGCTGGAGGGGGTGCGGGTCGTCCGCGCTGTGGGGCGGGAGGTAGCGGGGCAGGGGCTCGGGATCGCGGGGGTTGAGCACCTCCACCTTCCCGCTGGGGGTGCCGAACCGGAGCGGCTGCCGGCGCGGGTCCAGCTCCACGGCGAAGCCCTGGTCCAGGCGCGCGGCATCGACGCCCTCCCGCCACGGGTGGGGCTCCGCCAGGAGGGCGTCGATGAGGTCGTCCGCGGACTGCGAGAACACCGCCTCCGTGAACCCCATGGCCCGGGCCAGGCCCTGGAACACGTCGAGGTTGGAGCGGCTCTCGCCCACGGGCGCCACCACGGGCCGGGCCCGCTGGATGCAGTAGGAGCCGAAGGCGCGGTAGAGGTCGCTGTGCTCGAGCGACGAGGTGGAGGGCAGGACCAGGTCGGCGAACAGGGCCGTGTCGGTCATGAACCGCTCGTGCACCACGGTGAAGAGGTCCTCCCGCGCCAGCCCCCGGAGTACGGCGTTCTGGTCCGGCGCCACGACCGCGGGGTTCGAGTGGTAGACGTAGAGCGAGGCCACGGGCGGATCGTCCAGCTCGTTCAGGGCCCGGCCCAGCTGGTTCATGTTGACGGTGCGGACGGGGCCGGGGAGCAGATCCTCCCGCTCCAGGAGGCGCATGGGGAAGGCGGCGCCGGTGCTGGTGGAGGCGAAGGCGCCGCCGCCGGGCTTGGCGTAGGCCCCCACGAAGGCGGGCAGGCAGGCCAGGGTGCGCAGGGTCATGGCGCCGTTGCCGTAGCGCGAGAGGCCGTTGCCGGGCCGCAGGTGCGGATCGCGGGCGCGGCCGTAGGCCTCCGCCAGCTCACGGAGCGTGGCCGCGGGCACGCCCGTGATCGCCGCCACGCGGTCGGACGGGTAGTCCGGCAGGATGCGTTCGCGCAGCTCCGCCGCCCCCTGGACGTGGGCCGCCAGGAAGGCCTCGTCGCAGAGCCCCAGGCGATCCAGGAGGTGGAGGATCCCCAGGGCCAGGGCGCCGTCCGTGCCCGGGCGCACGCGCACCACGCGGTCGCACAGGGGGGCCGTGGCGTGGTCGTAGGTGTCGATGAGCCACACCCGGGCGCCGTTCCGCTTGGCCTCCCGCACGGCATGGAGGCCGTGGACGTTCGTGGCCGCGGCGTTGGTGCCCCAGAGCAGGATGAGGTCGCTGGCCGCGCAGGCGTCGGGATGCGGCGCGGGCGTGTCGCCCATCACCCGCGCCCAGCCCTCGTTCCTGGCTGGCGAGCAGATGGTGCGGTCCAGCCTCGAGGCGCCCAGCCGGTGGAAGAAGGCGTGGCCCGCGTTGCGCTGGACGAGGCCCATGGTGCCCGCATAGGAATAGGGCAGGATGGCCTCGGCACCGTGGGCGGCGATGATCCCGCGCCAGCGCTCCGCGATCTCCGCGAGGGCCTCGTCCCAGCCGAGGGGGGCGAAGGCGCCCTCCCCCTTCCGGCCCGTCCGGCGCAGGGGCGTCGTCAGGCGCTCCGGGTGGTGCACCGTGTCCTGGTAGCGGTTCATCTTGGGGCAGAGCGCCCCGCGGGTGAAGGGGTGGTCCGGGTCGCCGGCGACGGCCACGGCGCGGCCCTCCTCCACGGTCACCACGAGGCCGCAGGCATCCGGGCAGTCATAGGGGCAGACGGAGCGGTGGAGGCTGGACGGCATGGGAACCTCCGGCGGAGATCCCATTGTCGCCATTTTTGGGAAGAATCCCACCCCCGGGCCTGGGGTCAGGCGGGGGGCCTCCCCTCAAGCAGCCGCGGCATCCCTGGTCCGATTCCCCAGCCGGAGGCCCCCCCCCGGTCGCCCGGGGCCTATGCTGGGGCCAGGAATCCCATGGGCCACGCCTCCCTCCGACCCGGACACGGCACCTACGACCGCCTGGTGACGCGGCTCAACCGCTTCCCCCAGGGCGCGCCGCCCTCGGAGCGGCTGTTCCAGATCCTCCGTCTGCTGCTGAGCGAGGAGGAGGCCGGGTTGCTGGCCCAGGTTCCCATCCGGCCCTTCACGGCCCGCCGCGCCGCCGCGATCTGGCGGATCCCCGAGGCGAAGGCGGAGGCCGCGCTGGAGGCCCTCGCAGAGCGGGCCCTGCTGCTGGATTTCCCCCAGGGCGGAGAGACGCGCTATGTGCTGCCGCCGCCCATGGCGGGTTTCTTCGAGTTCTCCCTGATGCGGGTGCGGGGGGACGTGGACCAGAAGGCCCTGGCCGAGCTGTTCCATCAGTACCTGAATGTGGAGGAGGCCTTCGTCCGGGCGCTCTTCGCCACGGGGGAGACCCAGCTCGGCCGCGTGTTCGTGGACGAGACGGCCCTCCCCCGCGGGGACGGCCTGGTCGTCCTGGACCACGAGCGGGCCAGCGAGGTGGTCCGCTCGGCCGGTGCCATCGGCATCGGCACCTGCTACTGCCGCCACAAGATGGCCCACCTGGGGAGGGCCTGCGACGCGCCGATGGACATCTGCATGACCTTCGGGACCTGCGCGGATTCCCTCGCCCGCCACCAGGTGGCGCGGCGCGTCGAGGCCGCGGAGTGCCTCGACCTGCTCCAGCAGGCCCGGGAGCGGGGCCTCGTGCAGTTCGGCGAGAACGTGCGGGAGCAGGTGAGCTTCATCTGCAACTGCTGCGGCTGCTGCTGCGAGGCCCTGGTCGCCGCCCGGCGGTTCGCCTTCATGAAACCCGTCCACACCACCAACTTCCTGCCGGAGCTGGATGCCGCCGCCTGCAACGGCTGCGGCCAGTGCGTCAGCGCCTGCCCCGTGGAGGCGTTCGGCCTCGTCTCGGCCCATGACCCCCGCCATCCCGCCGCCAAGCGGGCGCGGCTGGACGAGGGCCGCTGCCTGGGCTGCGGGGTGTGCGTGCGCTCCTGCCGGAAGGGCGCGATCCGGCTGAAGTCCCGCCGGGCGCGGGTGCTCACCCCGGCCACCACCGCCCACCGCGCCGTCGTCATGGCCATCGAGCGCGGCCAGCTGGCGGAGCTCCTGGTGGACGGCCAGTCCGGCCACGGCCACCGGGCGGTCGCGGCGATCCTCGGCGCCGTGCTGAAGCTCCCGCCCCTCAAGCAGCTCCTCGCCTCGAAGCAGCTGAAGTCCCGCTACCTGGACCGCCTGATGGCGGGAGTGTGAGGCTGCGCGTCCACCGCGGACGGAGGCCTACTCCTCGGTCCGCAGCCGGTAGCCCACGCCCGGTTCCGTCTGCAGATGACGGGGACGGGAGGGATCCTCCTCCAGCTTGTGGCGGAGCTGGGTCATGTAGACGCGCAGGTAGAGGGGCTGGGCGCCGGGGACGCCGCCCCACACCTCCCGCAGGAGCTGCTGGTGGGTGACCACCCTTCCCGCATGCCGGATGAGCGTCGTGAAGAGCTTGTATTCGAGGGGCGTGAGGTGGACCTCCTCCCCGTCCACGAGGACCTGGCGGCGGGCCAGGTCCACGCGCCAGCGGCCCAGGGTGAAGACGGGCTCCTCCCCGCCCTCGGGCTGCCGTTCATGGCGCAGGGCCACCCGGATGCGGGCCATCAGTTCGCCGGTGCTGAAGGGCTTGGTGAGGTAGTCGTCGGCCCCGGCGTCCAGGGCGCCGATCTTGTCTGCCTCCTGACCTCGGGCGGACAGCACGATGATGGGCGTGGCGCACCACTCCCGGAGGCGCCTCGTCAGCTCGAGGCCGTCCATGTCCGGGAGGCCGAGATCCAGCAGGATGACCTGGGGACGGTGGCTGGCGGTGAGGTGGAGGCCCTCCTGGCCCGTGGCCGCCTCCTGGAGACGGTAGCCGCTGCCCTCCAGCGCCACGCGAAGGAATCGGCGCATCTGGGGTTCATCCTCCACGAGCAGGACGAGGGGGGAGGCGGGGTCGGTCATGGCTGGGCCTCCGCGGGCAGGTCTGGGGGCGGATCGCCCAGGGGCAGGGTCACGAGGAACTGGGCGCCGCCATGGGGATGGTTGGTGGCCTGGATCCGGCCTCCGTGGGCGGTCACGATCCCCCGGCAGATGGCCAGACCCAGCCCGGTGCCCGGGCGCCCTTCCGCGCTTCTCCCCCGGGCCAGCTTCTCGAAAATCCGCTCCTCCTCACCTTCCGCGAGGCCGGGACCGTGGTCCGTCACCGAGAGCGTGAGGGTCTTCGGGCCGGCCCAGGCCTTGATGTCCACGGGCAATCCGGGCGGGGAATACTTCAGGGCATTGTCCAGGAGGTTCAGCAGCACCTGCTCCATCAGCACGCCATCCATGGGCACCACCGGCAGGTCGGCGGGCAGCAGGACCCGGACGCGGTGGGCCTCGGCCGCCAGCTCCTGCCGGTTGAGGGCGGAACCGACGACCTCCTCGAGGGGGGTCCAGTCCTTCCGGAGGTCCAGCGACCCCGCCTCCAGCCGGGTGATGTCCAGGAGATTGCAGACCAGGCGGTGGAGGCGCTGCGACTCCTCCAGGGCGGACTCGAGCAGCTCGCGCCGGCCCCCCTCGGAGAGTCCGGGCGTATCGAGGGCCATGCTCACGGCACCGGTGATGACGCCCAGCGGCGTGCGAAGGTCGTGGGAGACCGAGCTGAGGAGGGCGTTGCGGAGCCGCTCCTCGTCGGCCCGCCGGCGATCCGCGGCGCCCTGCTCCGCGAGGAGGGCGCGCTCCAGGGCCAAGGCGGTCTGGTTGGCGAAGGCGTCCAGGAGCTGCCGCTGGTCCGGTTCCTCCCACTGGGGCGCCCGATCGGGCAGCACGCCCATGACACCGATCACCCCGGCCGCGCCCTTCAGGGGAAGGTAGGTGGCGCGGGCGCCGGGCAGGGTGTTCGTCCCCAGGCCGGCCGGTTCCCCGTGGTCGATGACCCACTGGGCCACCCCCCGCTCCTCCTCGTTGAGGGGGAAAGCCAGGTGGTGGTCGGGAGACTGGAGGCGGCCGGCGCCATCGGGGAGCAGCACCACCGCGTGGCTCTGGAACTGGGTGGCCACGTTCTGGATGGCGCTGCCCACCATGGCCGTGGAACCGCCCTCCTGGGCCAGGGCCTGGCCGAGCTGGTAGAGGGCGCGGGTCCGCTGCTCCCGGCTCCGCGCAAGGCGGGCCTGGGAGCGGATCCGCTCGGTGAGATTCCCGATGACCAGGCCCACCAGCAGCATCACGCCGAAGGTGCCCACGTGCCGGAGGTCCCCCACGGCGAACGTGAGGTAGGGCGGCACGAAGAGGAAATCGAAGGCCGCCACGCTCAGGAGGGAGGCCAGGAGGGACGGCCCACGCCCGAACCGCGTGGCGACGAGCACGATGCCCAGGATGTACACCATGACGATGTCCGCCAGCTCCGTCCGGTGGAAGATCAGGCGGGCCGCCCCGCTTGCGAGCCCCACCGCCAGGGCCGCGAGGAGGTAGTTGCGCAGCGGGCTCGTGAGGCGCCGGGTGAGGATGGGGGGCGCGGATTCCTGCCCGGCTTCCCCGGTGATGACATAGACGTCGATGTTCCCGCTGGCCCGGACCAGCTCGTCCACGGGCGAGCCCAGCGCCAGGTCCATCCAGCGCGGGCGCGAGGGCTTGCCGACGACGATCTTGGTGATGTTGCGGCTCTGGGCATAGGCGAGGATGTCCTCGGGGGCCATCCCCCCGCCCTCGATGACCACGGTCTCGCCGCCGAGCTTCTCGGCCAGGCGCAGGTGCTCCTCCAGGCGGGCCCGGTCGGCCTCCGAGTACCGGACGTGGCGGGGGGTCTCCACGTAGAGGGCGGTCCAGCGGGCGCCCAGGGCGCTGGCCAGCCGACGGGTGCCGCGGACGAGCCGGCCCGACAGCTCGTCGGGGCCGATGCACACCAGCAGGCGGTCCCCGGCGGCCCAGGTCTTCCGGATGCCTTCCGAGGCCATGTAGCGCCGCATCTGGGCGTCCACGCTCTCCGCGGTGTGCCGAAGGGCCAGCTCGCGCAGCGCCAGCAGGTTCCCCTTGCGGAAGAACCGGTCCTTGGCGTGCCGGGCCTGGTCCGGAAGGTAGACCTTTCCTTCCTTGAGCCGTACCAGCAGGTCGTCCGGCGGGAGGTCCACCAGCTCCATCTCATCGGCCCGCTCCAGGATCGTGTCCGGCACGTTCTCCCGGACAACCACGCCGGTGACCTGCGCCACCACATCCCGCAGGCTCTCCAGGTGCTGGACGTTGAGGGTGGTGTAGACGTCGATGCCCGCGTCCAGCAGTTCCATCACGTCCTGCCAGCGTTTCGCGTGGCGGGAGCCCTTCACGTTGGTGTGGGCCAGTTCGTCGACGAGCAGGAGCGCGGGCCGCCGCATCAGGGCCGCGTCCAGGTCGAACTCCGGAAGGAACAGGCCGCTGTAGGCCAACTCGTGGCGCGGCAGCACTTCGAGGCCTTCGAGCAGGGCCGCCGTCTCCTCCCGGCCGTGGGTCTCCACCACGCCCACCACCACGTCCAGGCCCTCGGCGTGACGCTCGCGGGCCTCGGCGAGCATGGCATAGGTCTTCCCGACACCAGGAGCGGCGCCGAAGAAGACCTTCAGCTTGGCGCGCCGGGCCCGGGTCTCCTCCTCCTGCACCTGGAGCAAGAGCGCATCGGGATCCGGACGTTCAGCCGTCATGGTGTAACCCTATCCGGAATTCCCGGAGGTTGTCGGAACGGGGCATGGGCTATCTGGGGGAGAGGGCCTCAAGGGCCAGGTTCAGCTCCAGGACATGGACGCGGGGCTCTCCAAGGATCCCCAGCTGCGGTCCCTGGGTATGGGCCGCCACCAGCGCCCGCACCTTCGCCTCGTCCAGGCCCCTCGCCATGGCCACGCGGTGCACCTGGTAGGCCGCTGCGGCGGGGCTGATATCAGGGTCCAGCCCGCTGCCGGAGGCGGTGACCAGGTCCACGGGCACCGGGCCGGTGGCCCCGGGATCCGCGGCCCGCAGGGCGGCGATGCGATCCCGCACGGCCTTGGCGAGCAGGGGGTTGCTGGGGGCCAGGTTAGACCCGCCGCTGTTGGCCCCGTTGCAGGGCAGAGGCTTGCCGTCGGCATCGACGGTGGCGGAGGGGCGTCCCCAGAAGCAGCCGGGAGCGGTGAAGGACTGGCCGATCCATTCGGAGCCGACCATCTTGCCGTCCCGGTAGATCAGGCTTCCCGCAGCCTGGCGCGGGAACAGGGCCTTGGCCAGGGCCGTGACGCCAAGAGGGTAGGCGAGGCCGGTGAGCCCAGACAGGGCGAGGATGGCGGCGAGGGCGGGTCGAAGCTGGAGGTTCATGGGCGTTCCTCAGGCGGCAAGGTGGAGGGTGACGAGCAGCCAGTCGATGAGTTTGATTCCCACGAAGGGGACCACGAGACCGCCTGCGCCGTACCAGAGCAGGTTGCGCTGGAGCAGCTGGGCGGCGCCCACCGGCCGGTACTTCACCCCGCGCAGAGCCAGCGGGATGAGGACGACGATGATGAGGGCGTTGAAGATCACCGCCGAGAGGATGGCGCTTTGCGGGCTGTGGAGCCCCATGATGTTGAGGGCCCCGAGCGCGGGATAGGTGGCCACGAAGGCCGCCGGCAGGATGGCGAAGTACTTGGCCACGTCGTTGGCGATGCTGAAGGTGGTGAGCGAGCCGCGCGTCATCAGCATCTGCTTGCCGATCTCCACGATCTCGATGAGCTTCGTGGGGTTGGAGTCCAGGTCCACCATGTTCCCGGCCTCCTTGGCGGCCTGGGTGCCGCTGTTCATGGCCACGGCCACATCGGCCTGGGCCAGGGCCGGCGCGTCGTTCGTGCCGTCGCCGGTCATGGCCACCAGCCGCCCGCCCGCCTGGTACTCGCGGATGAGCTTCAGCTTCGCCTCGGGGGTGGCCTGGGCCAGAAAGTCGTCCACGCCGGCCTCGGCGGCGATGGCAGCCGCGGTGAGGGGATTGTCGCCGGTGATCATCACGGTCTTGATGCCCATGCCCCGCAGTTCGGCGAATCGCTCCTTGATGCCGCCCTTCACGATGTCTTTGAGCTGGACGACGCCCAGGGCATGGGGGCCCTCGGCGACCACCAGGGGCGTGCCGCCCGCCATGGAAATCTGGTCCACCGTGCGGCGCAGGTCGTCTGGAAACTTGCCCCCCTGGGCCTGGACATAGTCCTCGATGGCGGAAGCGGCCCCCTTGCGGACCTGCCGTTCGCCCAGGTTGACGCCGCTCATGCGGGTCTGGGCGGTGAAGGGGACGAAATGCGCATCAAGGGCATGGATCTCGCGTTCGCGCAGTCCGTACTGCTCCTTCGCCAGTACCACGATGCTGCGCCCTTCGGGAGTTTCGTCCGCCAAGGAGGAGAGCTGGGCCGCATCCGCCAGGGCCTTGATGTCCACGCCTTCGGCAGGGAGGAAGGCGACGGCCTGGCGGTTGCCGAGGGTGATGGTGCCGGTCTTGTCGAGCAGCAGCACATCGACATCCCCCGCGGCCTCGACGGCCCGGCCCGAAGTGGCGATGACATTGGCCTGGATCATGCGATCCATGCCGGCGATGCCGATGGCGCTGAGCAGGCCGCCGATGGTGGTGGGGATGAGGCAGACCAGGAGGGCCACGAGCACCGTGAGGGAAACCGGGTGGCCCTGAGCCGGCCCGATGAGGCCCGCCGCGCGGGCGGCCCCGAGGCTGAAGACCGAGTAGGGCAGCAGCGTGGCCGTGGCCAGGAGGAAGATGATGGTGAGCCCGGCCAGGAGAATGTCCAGGGCGATCTCGTTGGGGGTCTTCTGGCGCTTGGCGCCTTCGACCATGGCGATCATCCGGTCCAGGAAACTTTCGCCGGGGTTGGCTGAGATGCGGACCACCAGCCAGTCGGACAGTACCAAGGTCCCGCCGGTCACGGCGGACCGGTCGCCCCCGCTCTCGCGGATGACGGGCGCGCTCTCGCCCGTGATGGCGCTCTCGTTGACCGAGGCCACGCCCTCGATGACCTCGCCATCGCCGGGGATCGTGTCGCCGGCCTCCACGAGCACCACGTCGCCGATGCGTAGGGCCGAGGCGTTGTCGGGGACGACCTGGTCGCGGTGGGTGGGATCCTTCAGGCGCTTGGCCTTCACGTCCTGCCGCGACCGGCGCAGGCTCTCGGCCTGGGCTTTGCCCCGGCCCTCGGCCATGGCCTCGGCGAAATTCGCAAAAAGCAGCGTGAACCAGAGCCACAGGGCGATGGCGAGGATGAAGCCGGGGGCCGTCTCCCCGTGGCCGGCCAGAGCCTGGATCCACAGGCCGGTGGTGAAGGCGCTGCAGATCCAGACCGTGAACATCACGGGGTTACGGAGCTGGTGCAGCGGGCTGAGCTTCCGGAAGGCCTCCCCCACGGCGCGGCGGACGATGCTGGGTTCGAAGAGAGGCCGGGCCTGGAGGTCCTGCCTGGAATGGGAAACCATCAATGGCCTCCTGAATGAGTGCGTGAACTAGCGGTTGAGGAAGATCCCGGCGAGGAGCAGGAGGACCGGCGCGGCCAAGGCGGGCAGGAGCTGGATCCAGGCTTGCCGGTTCTCCCGCCGGGAAGACTGGTACGGGAGGGCACCTGATGAGGAGTCTGGGCGCATGCCGTTCTCACCGCAGGGTCAGGTGCTCGGCGATGGGCCCGAGGGCCAGGGCCGGGATGAAGGTGAGGGCCCCGACCAGAAGCACCACGCTGACGAGCACGCCGACGAAGAGCGGGGTGTGGGTGGGCAGGGTGCCCAGGCTTTCGGGCGTGTGCTTCTTCCTCGCCAGGGATCCCGAGAGCGCCAGCACCGGCCAGATCACACCGAAGCGCCCCAGCAGCATGGCGACGGCCAGGCCGTAGTTGTAGAAGTGCGTATTGACGGAAAGGCCCGCAAAGGCGCTGCCGTTGTTGTTGGAGGCGCTGCTCCACGCGTAGAGGATCTGGCTGAAGCCATGGGGTCCGGGATTGCTGACCGAGGCCACCGCAGACGGTGTCAGTACGGAGATGGCGGTGCCGATCAGCACGGCTGCGCAGGGCAGGAGGATGGCGATGGAGGCCATCTTCATCTCGAAAGCTTCCACCTTCTTGCCCAGGTATTCCGGGGTGCGGCCCACCATGAGGCCGCCGATGAAGACGCCCACGAGGGCGAACATGAGCATCCCGTAGAGGCCCGAGCCCACGCCGCCAAAAACCACCTCACCCAACTGCATGAGCCACATGGGCACGAGGCCACCCAGGGGGGTGAACGAATCGTGCATGGCGTTCACAGACCCGTTGGAGGCCGCGGTGGTGGCGGTGGCCCACAGCGCCGAGGGCCCTGGGCCGAACCGCAGCTCCTTGCCCTCCATGTTGCCGCCGGGCTGTTCCCGACCGGTTTCGCGGCTGGCCACCTGGTTCACGCCCAGGCGGGTCAGCACGGGGTTCCCCTTCATTTCGGCCTGGGTGCAGACGGCCAGGGCCCCCACGAAGATCACGGTCATGGCCGCCAGCAGGGCCCAACCCTGGCGCCGGTCCTTCACCATGTGTCCGAAGGTCACGCAAAGGCCAGCCGGAATGAGGAGGATGCTCAGGGTCTGGATGAAGTTGGAGAGGGGGGAGCTGTTCTCGAAGGGGTGGGCGCCATTGGCTCCGAAGAACCCGCCGCCATTCGTGCCTAGCATCTTGATGGCGACCTGGGAGGCCGCCGGACCCATGGCCAGCACCTGGCCCCCGGCGGTGTGCACGTAGGCCGACAGGTTCTGGATCAGGCCCTGGGATACCAGGAATAGGGCCAGCACCAGGGAAAGCGGGAGAAGGATGTAGAGGGTGCTGCGCACCAGGTCCACCCAGGCATTGCCCAGGCCCGTGGCGCTTCGGCGTGTGATCCCCCGGACGAGCGCCACCAGGACTGCGATGCCCGTGGCCGCGGAGAGGAAGTTCTGCACTGTGAGTCCCAGCATCTGGGTGAGGTAGCTGAGCGTCGCCTCGCCGCTGTAGGCCTGCCAGTTCGTATTGGTGATGAAGCTCACGGCGGTGTTGAAGGAGAGATCCGTCGCCACGTTGGCCCGGTGCTCCGGGTTCAGGGGAAGGCCCACCTGGGTCTTCATGAGCAGGAAGACCGCCACCAGGCCCAGCAGCTTGATGAGGGTGATGGACCAGGCATAGGCCTTCCAACCCATGTCCTCCTCCTCCCGGACGCCCATGAGCCGGTAGAGCCCCCGCTCCAGAGGCGCCAGGATGGGATGGAGGAAGGTCCGCTCACCCTGGAGGACCCTCGCCATGAAGGCGCCGAGGGGGAAGGCCAGGCCCAGGAGTAGGGCCAGGTAGAGCAGGTTCTGGGTCCAGGCGTGGCTCACGCGGTACCTCCCGTGCATCGCCCCTTCGGGGCTTCACTTCGCAAAGTGGCCCTTCGCTTCCGCTGCGGGCTCATTGGAACTTCTCCGGCTTCAGGAGGGCGAACGCGAGGTAGGCCAGGAGGCCCAGCGCGGTCATCAGGGCGAGGGTCAGGGTGGGAGTCACAGTCACCTCTAGAAGTTGAAGATCTGGTTGAGCAGCCACACAGCCAGGGGAAGCCAGGTGAGCACCAGCAGAAATCGGGCCTCGGCCCGGTGCCGGGCTCCCCCTTGGTGGACCAGGTGACGGGCGATGGGGATGCCGCTCAGGCCTGTGGCCACGCCCACGGGCAGGAACCAGAGCATCTGAAGGGTCATGACGCCTCCCCCACCTTGGCCTCCGTGGCCTTGGCGAGGCCCAGGATGCAATTCCAGGGGTTAGGGCGGGGTTAAGAGCCGGGGAGGGAACGTTAGGATCGTGTTAGGACCCCTGCCTTGTTAACGCATTCCTAATGGTCCCGGGCGTATTTCCAACACGGCCTTAACGCAGGATCTCCGCACACTGTCCTGCGGCAGAACAGCCGAAGCTGGAGGACCCATGAAACGTCTCATCCTGTCCGGATTGGTCGCCGGACTCCCCCTGTCGGCCCAGGCAGCGGCGAAACCGGCTTCGGAGGCGCCCGCGCCCCAGGAGGCTTCGAATGCCGGGCCGAAGTCCGCCGAACCCTTCGCCTTCGCGGACTTCACCTGGCTGAACGGGAACAGCCGGCAGAAGGATGCCCTGCTGGATACGAAGTACTTCACAGGGGAGTTCCGGGCGGACATGAACCTGGTCTACGACTTCAACCATCCCCAGGACCACACCCTCGTGGGATCGAGCGAACTGGGGCGCACCAACGAGGTGCAGGTCCAGCAGCTGGGTCTGGGCGGAGACTTCCACTGGGAGAACGTGCGGGGCCGGATCATGACCCAGTTCGGGATGTATTCCACCATGACCCCGCGCAACGATGCGAGCCCGACGAAGGGCCAGTGGCAGTCGGACAACGCCTACCGCTACGTCTCGGAGGCCTACGGCGGCTACCACTGGGATGCCCTGCATGGCGTCAACCTCGACGCGGGCATCTTCATGTCCTACATCGGCCTCTTCAGCTACTACAACTTCGACAACTGGGCCTACCAGCCCTCCTACGTCTCCTCGAACACGCCCTGGTTCTTCAACGGCCTGCGCCTCCAGGTGTTCCCCAGCGACAAGCTGAAGCTGGAGCTGTGGCTCATCAACGGGTGGCAGTCCTACAACATGTTCAACAACACGCCGGGCATCGGGGCCTCGCTGAATTGGCGTCCCAACGGGAACGTGAACATCATCTCGAACAACTACTTCGTCGGCGCGGACACCCTGGGCAACACGAAGCGCACCCGCCGCCACACGGACAACAGCCTCCAGTGGAAGTACTGGGACCGGCCGGACCATTTCGTCTCGCGCATGGCCGCGACCTTCACCTTCGACCTGGGCGACGAGCAGGGCGGCGGCGTGAGCCGCTCGGGATCGGCGACGGAGCCCAAACAGTACTTCGCCGGCTGGATGCTCTACAACCGCGTCTGGTTCGGCGAGCGCCACGCCGTCACCCTCGGCGGCGGCGCCATCACGAATCCCGGCCGCTACCTCGTGCTCATGCCGCCCATCAACGGGGCCACGGCGGCCTCGGGCACCCCCTACTTCACCCAGAACCCGGGGGATCCCTATCACGCGTGGGACGGGTCCGTGACCTACGACTACATGCCGAATCCGTACCTCACGATGCGGGCGGAGTTCAACCGGCGCGGCGCAAGCGTGCCCTACTTCGCCGGCCCGGGCGGCGTGACGCCGCCCGGGGGCAATCAGGGTGATCCGGGTTCCCAGGTCCAGGGCTGGACGCCCGACCTGCGCAGAACCGAGAGCCGGATCACCCTGGCCATGCTGGTGAAGTTCTGACGGGGGCCTAGGCCTCCCCCTCGTCGAAGTAGGCGTCGTCGTGGAGATCCTCCCAGCCCGTGACCATCGCCTTGAGGTTGGTGAGCGGGGTGTGGCCGGTGGTGGTGAGGTAGACGTGGCCGACCAGGAAGGCGACCAGGCCGAAGGCGGTGGCGACGTGGAGCACGGCGATGATCCAGAGGCTGGAGGCCGGCCAGTGGAGGGCGTGCTGCAGGTTGGGGTAGAAGTAGTAGAGGGCGCCGGTGGTGATCTGGATGGGGATGATCATGACCTTGAAGCCGAGGTAGGCCAGGCGCTGGAGGGGATTCAGCTTGGCCATCCGGTGCTTCTTCACGGGGTGGGGGGCCCCCTTGAAGATCCCCGTCAGGTAGAAGGCCACCATCTCGCGAAGGAACCTGCGGGTGGGGATGTACTGCCGCCACTCGCCCGTCGTGACATGCCAGAAGATGGCGAACACGATGAGCACCACCAGCGTCACGGCCAGGGTGTTGTGGAGGGAGACGGCCCGCTCGAAACCGAACAGGTGGATGCCCATGCCCCGGATCTCGAAACCGGTGAGCATCATGAGGATGATCAGGAGGGCCTGGACCCAGTGCCAGAACCGCTCGAACGCTTCATAAAGCAGTACGCGTCGCATGGAATCTCCTAGAAATGACCCTTGGTGTAGCGGATGAACCCATGGATGCCCACGCCGAGCAGGGTCAGGGCGATGATCCCCAGGCCGATCTGATCCAGGCCCCGCCCGCGGTCGCGCCCGATCAGGTAGAACCCTGACACCTGGGCCAGGCGCCCCTTCCGGCTGTGGCACTCGGTGCAGGAGAGCGCCTGTTCCTTCGGGGCCACCATGTGGGTGATGGGCCAGAGCATGGTGGTCTTCACGAAGCCGTGGTGGCCGCTGTAGGGGAGGCCGGCGGTCTCCATCCCCATCCGGATCGCCACATCCCAGTTCCAGTCGCCCCAGTAGGCCCCGGACCCCTTCGGCCCGGCGGTGTAGGGGGCCACGAACCGGTTCAGCACCGTGTCGTAGGGCTGGACGCCGTCATGGAGCTTGAAGGGCCAGATCTTGGCGTTGGGATCCGCGTAGCTGCCTTCCGCGGGGTTCAGGACCACCGGGCCGTCCTTGGGAATGCGCAGGGTGTCCGTGAGCCGCGTGAACTTGAGGTTGCCGTTGTACCAGATGTAGGTCGGGGTGACATTGCGCGCCCACTTCATCACGCCATGCATGCTGTTGTAGTCTTCGAAGCCGTTGGCATCCTCTTCTTCGTAGCCCTTCCCGTCCTTCAACCGCCCTGCGGTGGACCAGTCCCAGTAGAGGTTGGTGGGGATCTTCCCCCGCGCGAAGGCGGGGATGTGGCAGGTCTGGCAGGCCACCTTCTGGTAGTGGCGATTCAGGATGTACGAGCGGTGGGGCGAGTCCGAATGGCAGGCGGTGCAGGCCATGCGGGACACGGCCTCGCCCGGGTACTTGGGCTGCTCCCGCCGGTCGGCCGGCACGACGTAGTTCGGGCCGTTGATCTTGTGCCCGTCGGACACATGGCAGTCGATGCAGTCCATGCCCGCGCCCTGCTTGGACATGTGCACGTCCTCGGCGCGGGGGGCATTCAGGATGGTGTCGTCCAGGTCTCCGTGCTTGGTGGCGTCGCCGCCTCCGCCGAAGAAATGGCAGGTGCCGCAGTTCCGGTTGGTGGGGGCGCCCACCTTCTGGGCCACCTCCGCCAGGGGCACGGCGGGATTCGGGAGGCCCGCCTTCTCCTTCTCGTAGTCCCCCGTGGTGTCGTGGCAGACGAGGCAGTCCACGTTCTCCTGTTTCGTGAAGTCGAAGGTCTTGTCCCTGTACCCGTAGCCGATGTGGCACCGGGCGCAGGACTCGGTGTTCCCGCCGATGGTGGAGATGCAGTAGTTGTTCACCAGGTGGGTGGACTTCCCGAAGCCGTCCTGGCCTCCCTTGGAGATGTTCCAGGTCCAGTGGGAGGTGGCCATCACCTGCTCGGCGGCCTTGGTGTGGCAGGTGAGGCAGGCCCTCGTGACCGCCGGCCCGTCCCCGTCCTTGAAGGGGCCCTGCAGGATCTTGAACTTGCTGTGGTCCGCGGTGAGGCGGTGGGCCTTGGCCTCGTGGAACGCCGTGAACGAGCCGTGCCCGGTGGGAATCGCGGGGCCCGGCTGTTGGGCCAGGGCCAGCGCAAACGGGAACGCCAGTCCGATCAGGGTTCGGAGGGCCCGCCGCGGCCTGGGCGGGGAGGGTCTTCGGGGTGGGTGGAACATGCAGGCTCCTGGAGGCCCCGGGGTGGTTCGGCACAGGCGTGGCCGGGGACCGCAGGGTCCCGCCCGGGAAGTGACGGAAGGGGGCCGGACGACCGGCTGGAGGAAGGGGCGTGATCGGGCCGGAGGGGATTGGACGCGCCCCTCCGGCGCTCAGGCAGGGCCGCCCCTCCGCGGGGAGCCGCGGAGGCGGGGACAGGCCCTGGGGAAGGCGCCAGGGTGGGGCGTCAGCCTGGACAGCAGGGGCCGGGGTCGGCCTCCAGGAGGCCGGCCTCGAAGCGGATCGCGGCCTCCTCGGGGGAGCATGGGGTTCCCAGGATCCGGACGAGGATGCCGGCTGATTCGAGCGAGAACCGGGCCCCTGCGCCCATGCCCAGACCCACCACCGCGCGGCAGTCGCCGAGCAGGTGGACGAAGCGGCCATGGTCGTGGCCATGCCCGTGGTCGTGGGCATGATCCGGGAGTCGGTCATGGCCCGTTCCGGCCTGGTCGTTCGGTCGCAGCTCCCGCTGGTGGATCTGGCCCTGGTCCACGTCGAGGATGAGGAAGGCCGGGCTCCGGCCGAAATGGGCGGAGATCCGGGTGTCGTGGGTGACGGGAATGGCGACTTTCATGGCTGACCTTCCGTTTCGTCTGGCCGAGTCAGGCGTTGCAGGGGCGTCAGGGCGGGCCGGAGGTCGAGGATGGGAACGCCGTCCTCGCTGTCCAGGCCGATGACATGGAGGAGTCCGGCTTCGGCATCGACCGCCACGATGCGGGCCCGCAGGAACTCGATGGGATTGGGCCGGTCCAGGTCCATGGTGGCGAACACCCCGCCGGGCCGGTCCGTGGCCTGCCAGGGACCCCCGGGACTGCGTTCGGTCGCGCCGTGGTAGGTGATCACCCAGAGCTCCTGGCCATGGTAGAGGCCCAGCAGTCCGGATCCGTACGGCTGGAAGAGCTGAAGCGTGGCTCCCCCGCGCGGGACGAAGTACTTGGGGGTGGGCCGCCGTTTCCGGCTCGCCATGTGGACGAGGCCGATGGGCGAAAGGAGGAAGGCCACGGGCGGGCTGGATGGCGGGGTGGCGTGGGGGACGGGTTCAACCAAGGCCCACCTCCGTGGTCCTGGGGGGGGCGGCGTGAGGGAGGCGTGCTCCCAGGACGCCGACCCCGGAGTGGCAAAAGGAACGGTTCATGCGGAATCCCCTCGAGCCTTCGGATGAAGGGATCCGGTTCAGTGCCTGGCCTGGCTCAGCAGGACCTTGACGAGGTTGTCGAACAGCGAGCTGTAGGTCGCCGCCCCGTGGATGGTCTCGATGGAGGAGGAGACCTCGATGACCTTCACCCCCGCGTGTTCGCGGAAGGTCTCGACGTACTCCGGCGGCGTGTTGGGATCCACCAGGATCAGGTCGGCCTTCATCTGCCGGATGTGGGACAGGAGGGACTGGGGGGTGGGCAGCTCGCCGGGGGTGCCCTTGCACACCACGAATTCGGGTCCCCCCATGGCGGAGAAGTTCTGCCAGCCGCACTGGGCGCTGAAGATGCGCAGACCGTGCAGGGGCTTCAGCTCCGTCTTCCAGCGGGCGATGTCGCCGGTCAGGGCCTTCTGGAACGCCTCCGCATTGGCCAGGAACAGGGCCCGGCTCTTCGGCCTCAGCTCACCCAGCCCCTTCGCGATGTTCCGGGCGATGACGCCGCCATTGGCGGGATTGAGCCAGAAGAACGGGTCACCGGCGGCGAAGGCGAAATCCACGTAGCCGAAGCAGGTGGAGGTGGGCAGGTTGGTCCGTGCGGTCCCCTTCGAGACATCGATCCACCGGGGTTCCCCGCCCTTCTGGGCACCGGCGCGGAGGGCGGAGGAGATGGCGGCGGATTCCTTCAGGAACCCGCTCCAGACGATCGCCTCGGAACCGGCCAGGCGGCCCTTGGCCTCGGGCTCGACCTGCAGGTCCTTCCGGAGGATGCAGCCCTTGAAGAGGCTGACGGTGTCCACCTGGCCGCCGCCGACGGCCCGGACGATCGGTTCGAGGTCCGGCACGGACACGGCCACGGTGAGGCGGCCTTCATTCTGGCGGGCGCGGGCCGCGAACGCGGTTACGCTGAGGGCGAGGAACACGAGCAGCGCGCGGGCGGCCCGGTTGGATGTGAGGAAATTCATACGACCTCCTGGAGGTGGGTGGTGTCCGCTCCAGCCCGGCAGACGGATCCCGACCGCCCCGGAGGGCAGGTGGGCAAGGGCGGGCAGGGGGACGGTGGGGGGAGCCGCGCGGCTGGCGGGCTCCGATGGATTCAGGCAGACCCTTTCCTGCGTTCCGAAGGGACCGTGATCCTGGGCGTTTCGTCGGATGGGTCCCGGGTCACCCCTGACCCATCCGTGCTTGGACTGCGTGGCGCCCAGGCAATGAGGTAGAAAGCAAAGGTTTTGCCGATCTCAATAAAACAATTATTTACAGTGTTTGAATAAAAACAAAAGCTCGCATGAGCATATGATCATCGCAATTTGCAGTGGATGATGAAGGAGCTGCTATTGCGACCTGCAGGGGTTCACCGTGGCTTGAGTTTCCGCCACAGGGTCGTGGTGTGGATGCCCAGTTCCCTGGCTGCCGCGGTGCGGTTGCCGCCGTGGCGCTCCAGCGCGGCCTGGATCATGGCCAGTTCCTGGCTTCGGATATCGCGGCTGGGGGCCGACTCCTGGGGCCTCCCTGGGCCGGCGAGGGCCCCTCCGAAGGTCGAAGGCAGTTCGGAAGCCTGGATCTGGTTGTGCCGGCAGAGGACACAGGCGTGCTCGACGGCGTTTTCCAGTTCGCGGATGTTGCCGGGCCAGGTGTGCCGCATCAGCAGGTCCATGGCCTCCGGGGAGAAGCCCAGGATGGGCTTGCCGTGCAGGGCGACCTGCCGCTCCAGGAAGCGCCGGGCGAGGGCGGGGATATCCTCCCGCCTCTCCCGCAGGGGGGGGATTGCAATCTGCATGACGTTCAGGCGGTAGAACAGATCCTCCCGGAACCGTCCCTCCGCCACCTCGGTCCGGAGATCCCGGTGGGTGGCCGCGATGAACCGGACGTTCGCCTTCACGGGCTCGCTCGATCCCAGGGGTTCGTAGGTCCGCTCCTGGAGGACCCGGAGCAGGCGCACCTGGAGGGCCGGGGAGATGTCGCCGATCTCGTCCAGGAACAGGGTCCCCCCCTCGGCCACGGCGAGGCGCCCTTTCCTGTCGCGCTTGGCATCGGTGAAGGCCCCGGCCTTGTGTCCGAACAGCTCGGCTTCCAGCAGGGTGTCGGGCAGGGCGCCGCAGTTGAGGGCCACCAGCGGCTTCCGGGCGCGGGCGCTCAGGTCGTGGATGGCCCGGGCCATGAGTTCCTTCCCGGTGCCGCTCTCGCCCTGGATCAGCACGGTGCTGTTGCTCTCGGCGATGAGCGGGAGGAGTTCGAAGATCTCCCGCATCCGGTGGTTGGTGGAGGTCATGTGCTGGAAGGTGGCCCGGCCCTCCGCCGCCTTCCGCAATTCCTCCACGACGGTCAGGTCACGGAAGGATTCCACGCCGCCGACCACATCCCCCGAGTGGTTCCGGAGCAGGGCGGTGCTCACGCTGATGGAGACCTTCCGGCGGGTCGAGGTGTGGATGTTCACGTGCTTGTTGGCCAGGGGCGACCCGGTGGCCATGGTCTCCTTGAGCGCGCAGGCGCCTTCGCAGATGTCCGCGTTGAAGACCTGCCAGCACGGCTTCCCCATCGCCTCTTCCGGCGTGATGCCGATGATCTCCGCGGCGGCGCGGTTGAAGGACGTGATGTGGAACTGCTCGTCCACCGTGAAGACGCCATCGTTGATGGAATCGAGGATGGTCCGGAGATCGCTCGACAGCTTCTCGGAGGCTGTGCCGGCCTGCGACTTTCGGCTGAAGTACTTCATGGCATCCACCGCCCCTGCATTATGCAATGGGCGGGCTGCCCCGGACGGTGGGGGGGGGCGGGATCGTGTCCAACCTCACAACCCCGGGGCGCGCCTGCCTGGCCGGCGATCCAGGGGGGTGGGAGGTGGCCCAGGGTCCTGAGCTCGCGGCCGGCCCTTTCCAAGGGTGCCCATTGGGAACCCTTCCCCTCCTCGGTATTCTCGCTTAATACGAGTTCGCGTCGCCTTGACGGTGAACGCGGATTTCATTCCTTAGGGGTCATGGCCTTGTTCAAAGCACCTGGGATTGTCCCAGCTGATCGGCTGTGGAAGGCTCCAACCCAGCGCCCGGTTCTGCTACCAGTTATCTTCATTTTCGTATGCATGCTTGCCCTGGGTGCTTCCTTATGGGGCCGGCCGCTCCGGGAATGCTACCTCCCGCTCACCGGGGCTTCCGCTTTAGCCAATCTCGTGAGCGCAATGGCAATATTCGCCAGAGCCATCGAAAGGCCCAGAGAGGTCCGTGGCTGGCGACTGCTGGGAGCCTCCCTGGTCATCCTTGCGTGCGCCAACCTGACCGCTGGCCTTGCCAACCGTTTCCCCGGCCTCCTGCCGGTCAAGACGCTGGGACCGATGGTTCTTGGCGTCATCAGCCTGGGGCTGGCCGCTGCCGGGTTGATGCTGTTCCCGTGGCGTTCCACCGGCCTGCGCCTCAGGGCCCGCAACATCCCAGGCAGTTTCCTATTCGTGGGATCCATTCTCGTCATCCTGCTGCCCTTCACCGATTGGAGTGCGAGGTTCGGTTCGCACAATGTCATCAATCTGGCTCTGGTGGCCGCCTGTGCCCGATTGACCCTGCTGGGAGGCATCACCCTGATGCTCCTGGAGCAGGACCCCCGGCGGATCAGGGGCGTGCTTGGTTTCGTCTTGGTCAATGTGATGCTGGGGGCAGTTTTTAGGTTCTTCGCGGAATAGCGTGAGGTAGAGGGACACCGGCAAGCCTTTGAGACCCTTGTGTTTGCTGAGAACGCGAGGGAGGCCGCCGGTGTCTTGGGAGCAGTGTATCCGTGTGCTGGGGGGATGGACGGGCTATGAGCCCGGAACGGTGGAGGTCCGGGAG